>Ga0209986_10000314_pt1 | contig 46194 bp, 42 predicted proteins | sample BlataG_FD_183168 | JGI IMG/M metagenome (GOLD analysis project Ga0209986, IMG submission 183168) | Deep subsurface microbial communities from Black Sea to uncover new lineages of life (NeLLi) - Black_00105 metaG (SPAdes) (version 2) | ecosystem: Environmental > Aquatic > Marine > Oceanic >... | reverse complement strand
GCAGCTTGTTCCGAACGCAGTGAGGAATCTCGTTCCTCGCCCCGTTAAATAAATTTACAGGAAAATATTTAGCCATTTCTGGAGTCGCTATTTAACGGGGCGAGCAATGACAAATTAGTAGTCCAAAGAAGTGGAGAGGAATGAGCGTGAAATACTGTGGAGTGCAACTGTCTCACATCGAGTGTTCGGCACGAGACGGAATCCTCTCGTTACCTTTTCAGCGATAACTATTTAGCACTAAACAGTCAGCAAAATTTTTATTGCGAGTTCTGATAAAGGCGGAACGATACTGCGTTTCTCATCTTCATTTACTATTTAGTATTCTCCGTTTCTCCTTGTCACCGTTTCTCCCTTGCTCAAAATGCCCTTGACATTCAATTCAATATAATTATAATGGATGTAATTATATATATGATGGAGGTTTTTGATGCATAAAGTCAGTCTCATGGTGCTGTTGTTTAGCACCTGTCTTTTTGGAGCTCGGCGACCCGGCGCAGTTTTTCTCATGATCTGGCCAGGAGCGAAGCCAACCGCACTCAGTGGTGCATTTGCTGCAATTGCTGATGATGCAACAGCCTGCTATTATAATCAGGCAGGCCTTGCATTCATTGAAAATACAGTAGTTACGCTACAACATGCCAACTGGTTACCCGGCCTGCACGATGATATGTATTATGAATATGCAGGTATTGCTAAGCCGTTTAAAATGGGGACACTGGGTTTTAATATAATATATCTTACTACGGGGAGAACTGATGTCCGTAATGAAGAGGGTACATATATCGGTGAGTATACGACATTTGATATTGCGGTAGGGTTAAATTATGGGTTTAAGTTGAATTCTAAGACCGGGTTGGGGTTAGGTTGGAAGTTAATCTATTCGTTTCTTGTGCCGGACTGGGTATGGGAGAGGATGCCGGGATTAGGTATTGAGCAGGGTGGTACGGGTATAACCTATGCCTTTGATACGGGTGTATTATATAAGCCTTTCCGGTTTTTATCGGTTGCTGGGGCGCTTCAGAATATCGGGCCGGACATAAGTTATACGGAAAGTGGTTCATCGGATCCGCTGCCCTATACCCTCAGACTGGGGTTGAAATTAGAGCCGGTGAATTCACAGGTGATACGTGTTGCCCTGATTAGTGATGTAACAAAGATACTTGTTGGTATGTTTGCCCAGGAAGATAATTCATTTTTTGAGAATTTACAATATGAGTTTGAAGAAGCATGGAAATCCGTTGGATTAGAAATTGAATACTATAATTTCATTAAGCTGAGCAGTGGATATTTTCTTGATAAAGAAGGTAAGAGACAGGGGTTCACCTTTGGTGGTGGTATAAAAGCCGGTGGGTTTTCCATTGATGTAGGAATTGATCAGTCAATATACGATTTCCCAACAACAAATCGGAAATTTTCTTTTTCATATTGCTTCTAATCCATCTGTATTGACAATAATTTGTATTCATTACTGAATTATGGTATAAACCATTAAATCATATACCAAAGATGGAGGTTAAGTTGATTAAAATCTTTGCCTTAATTGGGTTCGCTGTTTTTATGTTTGGTGAGCACTTAACAATCGTAAGAAACAGTATGGTGCATATACCACAGGAACCACCCAATGTAAATCTTACATTGAATTTAGTGGGTGAAAGTGGTATAATACAAAGTATGCCGGTTCAACGATACCAGCCGGTCAAGCTATTCAGAACATTCGAGATGCCACGGCCAACAAAAGGAAGAGCTATAAAGAATGTTCTTGTTCTAAGAGTAGAATTTGTCGAAGATGAAGACTCCTTTACTACAGGCAATGGTAAGATGGATACAATCGGTTTTAATACACCGGATAGTGGTCTTTTCTATGACCCGCCCCATACAAAAATATATTTTGAACACCAGATGCAATTCTTGAATAATTATTATAAATGTAATTCATTTGGCAATCTTGAAGTTACCTGGACAGTGAAACCTGACCAAGAAACCGAATCTTATCAATTGCCTCATAAAATGGGTTTTTATAGTGGGTTTGACCATTATGACGCAAGTACTGGCTTTGTATATTATAACACCTATGCAATGGAGATGGGACTGGTGCGCATACTCGTTGATGCAATTGCTGCAGCAGATATGGATGAAACCATAGATTTTTCTGATTATGATGATGTCGTCATTTTCCACGCAGGTACACTCATGCAAACAAGTCTCAATTTCTTCCGCTTTCGGGACATACCTTCGGCAACGATCCCTTCAGGAGCACTTGAATATTATCTGGGTGTTCCTTATATTCTTGCTAATGCCGGAACAGATACAATCTGGGGTGCTGGGATAAATTCTGAAATGGCAAGGGTAGATGAATATATGGTTGGCAATATAGGAACTGTTGTGCACGAATTCGGTCATACGATTGGTTTACCAGATTTGTACGATGTCACTGGTTGGTCTAATGGTGTTGGTGCCTGGGACTTGATGTGTACTGGCGGTTGGGTTGGTGACCCTGCTGCGGGCGCGCCTGAAGGTGCTATTCCCGCAAATCTCAGTGCCTGGTCAAGATATACACTGGGTTGGGTTAATCCTCTGGTTATAACAAATCCTGAAACCCTTCTAACAATCCGCGCCTCAGAGATTGATACACTGCAATACGGAGTAGCAAATCAGACCATGATAAAAGTCCCGATCTCTGAAACCGAATTTTTTCTCATTGAAAACCGGCAGCAGGATATCAGACAAAAAGATACTATTGTTGTTGATGTTGAAGATGGTGTGCCAATCTATGTTGATTATGGTGAGTATGATTTTTTCTTACCGGGCAGCGGTATTTTGATCTGGCACATTGATGATGAAGTCCTGAGTGTCTGGTACGATTCAGGATACAATACAGTGCAAATTGATCCAAGTCATAAAGGTGTTGATTTGGAAGAAGCAGATGGTATTCAACATTTTGATGCCTGGTGGTATGGTGATGCCATAGAATATTTTGGTTCTCGCTATGACCCGTTTTTTGTTGACGACAGCAATAAGGCAAACCATCATTTTGGACCTTTTACCAATCCCAATTCTGATTCTTATTATGGAAAATCCCTGATTAATATCGAAATTCTTTCACATCTTGATACGCTTATGGATATTTCTGTTAATTTTGATATTTTTCAAGAAGGCTTTCCGGTTACGACGATACATGGTCACACTATCTACTCAGTGAGTTATGGTGACCTTAATAATGATGGTAACAAAGAAGTCATTGCTGCTACTAAAAGTGGTCGTATCTATGCATACAATAATGACGGCAGTCTTTATGACAGCTATTATTCTCCTCATGAAATTACAACGTTTCTTGCAGTTGGTGATGTAAATAGTGATGGGGCTGATGATATACTCTTTGCCAAAGGCTTTGACCTGATCTGTCTTGACGGTTTAACTCTTGATACAATGCCGGGTTTTTCATTTACTGCTGGAGACGAAATCCTTGGAGCACCACTTTTATTTGATATTAATGGTGACTCAAATGATGAAATCATCTTTGGCAGTAAGGATTATAATCTTTATTGCCTCAACTCCTCAGGCTCAAATATAGAAAACTTTCCTATTCATTTAAATACCTGGCTTCTCTCTACACCTTGTGTTTTCAACAAAGGTGAAAGACAGATAGGGGTTCTGGGCTCAGATGGCAGATTTTGGCTTATTGATAAAGATAGCATAATAAAAGAGTTTGATGATTCAAAACATAATATGCTTACCTTTGCCTCACCAGTTGTCGGTGATATAGACCGCGATGGAAATCCTGAGGCAGTAACAATAAATGGCTACGGTACGATCTATATATATGGCGCTGATACATTAGAGCAATGGTTTGACATTTTAATCGATACTACGTTCTACATGACTCCAGCACTTGCTGATATTGATAATGACGGATATCTCGAAATCATCATGCCGAACAGTAGTAAAACCCTGTTTGTCACAAATCGCAATGGTACACCAGAAAATAACTTCCCCTTATATGCTGATGCCAATATATTCTATCCGATACTTGCTGCTGATTTAAATAATGATGGCAAAGAGGAGTTGGTGTTCGGTCTTGGAATCTCAGATTCAATCGGGTATGGACAATTAAAGATCATAAATGATCGCAATAAGGAATTCGCATTTTCGCCACTCTTTGGTGAAGGGGGCTTCACATCACCTGGTGTTATATTTGATCTTGATTCAGATGGTGATCTGGAACTCGCCTGTGGCAGTAACTCGGGTATTCTATATATATGGGATTTCCCGGGGACAGATGTATCGTGGAGCGGCTATATGAATTCTCCAAAAAATTGGGGATATTATGAAGGCGAGTTGGCTCAACCACAAATCGCTGACGGTCTTTTAGGTTCATTCTATATTTACCCTTCACCCGTTGAAAAAGATGGCATAATCAGATTTTTTCTAAATCAAGAGGCTACAGTAACAATAGAAATCTTAGATATGGTTGGCCATAAAATTGGTGGTGCAGAACTCGATAATCCTACAGCAAACGAATATAATGAAATTGGATTCGATTTCACAAGGCAGTCAAATGGAGTGTATATCCTTCGAGTTGAGGCAAAAAACGGATCGCAACGAGAAGTCAAATTTAAAAAATTCGCAGTATTGAAGTAAGATGGCAGGAGAAGGCTCAAAATGGCTCAAAAAAGGCGATTAAAGGCAACCGATCTTTTCAGCACTCTTAGCTTTAATAGCCCTTTTCTGCCCTCTCTCAGCCCTCTTAAGCCTTTTATTTATTAAATGGAGGTATTATGTTTTTAGGCATTTCACTGATTATTTTCCAGGCAATGAACCCAATATTTGCATCTGCTATCATACCTGGTTTGGGTGAACTCATTCAAGGCGAAAAATCTAAGGCGCGCTCGTTTTTTGTCATAGAAGGATCAATCTGGCTCACCTATTTAGGGTTCAACTATTTTGGGCACAAAATCGATCAATCTGCAAAGGTATTCGCCATAGACCACGCTGGTGCAAACCCAGCACAGCGAGATGCAGAATATTTCGATGCGCTTGAAAGCTATTTTTCTTCGGATGACCACAATTTAGGGGTGGAAAGGGATGCAAGTTGGTTGTATCCGGACGACCCTCAGAGACAACAAGAATATATCCAGGAACATGGCTATTTTGATTCTGACGCGTGGGGATGGGATACTTTAAGTAACCAAACCGATTATTGGAGAAGAAGAAAATCTGCACGGGAAAATCTTCGACGTGCTTCATTTATGCCTGGCTTTGCAATTATCAATAGAATCATCTCAATTATTGACGTTGTAGTATTCGCGGAAGAAGAGCGGTTTGGTTTCGATACACGACCCGGGAAGATAGGGTTATACTTCAAATTCTAAAATACAGGAGGTCATCAGAATATCAGGATATCAGAATACCAGTTTATAAAAAATTCATTGATTACCTGATAACCTGATATACTTACTTTATGATACAAAAAGCAGCCGAAATTCTCGGATCATCAGATTCTCTCTTCGTATTAACCGGTGCTGGTATTTCTGCAGAAAGTGGAATCCCTACTTTTCGCGGTACTGATGGCTTATGGAAAAATTACTCGGCAACAGATCTTGCTACACCCGAGGCTTTTGAGAAAAATCCCGAACTGGTCTGGGAGTGGTACCACTGGCGCCAGGGTATAATTTTAAAAGCCGAACCGAATCCAGCACATTTTGCAGTAGCAGAACTGGAAAAGAAATTCAATAATTTTCTGTTACTCACTCAGAATGTGGATAATCTACACCGGCGCGCAGGTTCAAAGAAAGTTTTAGAACTTCATGGTAATATATTCAGGGCGCGATGTCTTAGTTGCGGCAGAATTGTCCATCATCAAATCGAGCCGGGAAAGGAAATAATCAATTTACCCAAATGTGATTGTGAGGGGCTATTAAGACCTGATATCGTCTGGTTCGGAGAACAGATTCCTCAAGACATCTGGCAAGCCTCTTTAGAATTCTTAAGTGCAGCAGATACATCAATAATATGCGGCACTTCTGGTATAGTGTGGCCTGCTGCAGCAATCCCGGAGATGGCAAAGAAAAATAGAGCAAAAATTATCGAAATAAATCTTGAACCCACACCAATAAGTTCTATTGTAGATGTTTCGATTCTGGGCAAGGCAGGAGAGATACTACCGCTAATAATACAAACTCTAAACCCAGCCCATTTGTAATAGGCTTGGGTAAATACTAATATCTAAACCCTAAACAAATTCAAATTAGCTAAATACGAAATTCAAAACATTATAAACTATCTGCTAAAGTTAAAGAAGATAAAATGCTTCAAGGAAGGTTGTATTTCACAGGGTAAAGTATTTCGTCCTGAACTTGATTCAGGATTGAAATTAAGATTTACCCTACCCTTTTCCAATAGGGGGGTCGTATTATCTGACCTTTACTACTTTTTTCACTATCCGATTCTCGTTCTTTATAAAATATACGCCGGGCCCAGGATTATTATATTTAACCCTCCTCCCTGTTATATCATAAATAATAAATTTACTTTCTCCTGGCATCAACAAGTTACCTGAAATAATTGATGGGATAAATTTCTTAATCAATGGTGATTGTTCTTCAGTGATACCAATTGTAATGTCTACATTACCGTAAATATCATAATCATCATGATATTCACCCCACACAACAAGATAATTATTATTATCAAACTCAACCTTAGGAGCACTGGATGTAGCCAATGTAGTATCAATAGTTATTACTGAATCCTCTGGTTGCACAGAACTATTTATAAACCTGCCACACACACCATAAAACTCCTGCGACCAGACAACAAAAGAGCGCTGGGAATCACAACTTATATCTGGCAAATCTTCACCATAGCCACTGCCGCCTCCAATATAAATTCCTGTATCAAGAACTACACCCTGAGGCGTCACTCTTGCAACAGCGATCCCGGAGAATATTGCATCAACCCAAACAACAATGAAATTTTCGCCATTAAATACAATCGCAGGCTCGGTCTGTCCACCAGGTCTATTACAGATAATTAATGAATTCAATGTATCTAATTCAGGAGTGACACGCACTCCGAAAATATCTGCCATGCTTCAACAACTATCCTGTATCGTAACCAGGAAATTCACGCCATCAAAAGCAACATCAGCCATTACTGTTCTATCAAGTAAGATTAACTTCCCATCCGGATCAATCACTGTGCCATAAGTTGTAACCCGAGCTGCGTATATCGCTTTGTCTGAATAGTACAAACGATAGTCCTCCCAGAAAACATAATACTGATCATTAGCAAATATAACAGCAGGATAATACTGCGCTTCATAGGTAGTACTGATTGGAAAGTCCCGACCAATAAGCATCACAAGAAGTGCTAAAATATCAAACCTCCTCTACTTCGTTTTGGAGACACTGTGCTTCAAAATCTTTTTTAGCTATCTAGAATATTTCAATACTTCTTTTAATATCTCTTCTGTTTCTTTTGCCGCCTCTTCATCAATAGGGTTAATTGCGAAACCGGCATGTATCATAACATACTCGCCGACCTTGATTTCAGGAACAAGGACGATTGAAATTTTACGGCGTACTGCCATTATTTCGGCAGTTGCCATATCACCTTCGATTTCTTCAATTCTACCAATTATAGCTAAACACATAATTCAAGTTCTCCCGCTCTGCGGGATCCGCGATTTTCTTATATAAAGAATTAATATGATAAATCGGGACAAATTCCAAGTTCCAAGTTCCAAATGCCAAATGATGAAAACAAATTGCGATAACTTTTCAATTACTATTTTCATTCCTTAGCTCTTATTGTTTATTTTTTGACATTTAGACATTGAGATTTCAATTGACATTTGACATTTGTAATTTGAAATTATTATCACTTCCTACTGCCTACTCCCTACTCTTGATATTGCCAATTATTGTCTGTCCATACGAGATGCAGCCGTCATTAGTCGGTAACTTGCGATGCACATAAACCTCAAAACCAGCATCTTCAAATTTATCAATCATTAAATTCAATAGATATCGGTTTTGAAAAACTCCTCCTGAAAAACAGACCTTCTTCATATTATAAATTCTACTCAATTTTTTTGATATTTCAAGTGAAAAATGAACAATGGTGTTGTGAAATTTCGCCGATATTATTCCTGGAGAAATTCGCCTCTGCAAATCCATTATAACACCTGCAAGGATATCATTCAACTCGACAGTTAACGGTTCTCCGTCCTTGATCCTATATGGATAAGCCTGTCGGATTCTTTTGGCAGCAATATATTCTAAATTGATTGCCGCCTCTGCTTCGTAAGTTATCTCTTTTATAAGACCGAGCATTGAGGCAACACAATCAAAAAGCCGTCCCATACTTGATGTATATACTACATTACGATTCTGCTTAATCATATTGATGATAGTGGTTACTTCTTTGGAACGTACCTTAATCGGTGCCCTTTTACGAAAAGTTAAGGTTACTACATCTTCACCAAAGAGTTTATACAAATATGCGATTGCGATTCGGTACGGCTTCTTAATACTTGCCTCACCACCAGGCAGGGGTAGATAATCTAAATGCCCTACCCTCTTTTGAGCACTCAAATCACCAACAAAGAACTCACCGCCCCAGATCTTACCATCAAGTCCAAATCCTGTACCATCAAAGGCAATACCGATTGCCTTATCCACAACCTTATTTTCACCGAGGCATGAAACAATATGTGCAATATGATGTTGAACCCCAACTCGTTTAAGGTTAAACGTTGAACGTTCAACAAACTCAAAGGCTATTTTTGTTGAAAAATAATCAGGATGCAGATCATGAACAATCAATTCCGGCTCTATCCTGAACCATCGTTTATATTTATCAACCATCTCATTAAAAAAATCCATGGTCTCTAAATTATCCAGATCTCCAATATGTGGGGAGACATATGCTTCTTGCTGGCTTGCAAGAGTAAACGTATTCTTTAGATAAGGACCAACAGCAAGGGTTGGTTTAACTGAAAAAGGTAAATCTATCGGCACAGGTACATAGCCCCTTGAACGTCTTATTATTGAAAATCCTTTCTTTGATAAATAAAAACCAATAGAATCGTCGCACCTGTTTTCAATCCTTCTGTCGTGAGTAAGATATAAAGAAACAATATTATTCAGCTTCTCTACAACACCAGTTCCATCTGCGACTAGTGGTTCATCCTGAATATTAGCGCTGGTCATAACAAGATAAGGAATCTTTTCAAGTAAGAGATGATGAACTGGCGCATATGGTAGCATTACACCAAGATAAGGATTATTTGGTGCCACTTCCTCGCAAATTATTCGCCGTTTCCTTTTCAATAACATAATTGGCGCAACAGGAGAATCTATTATTTTATTTTCATCATCAGTCAAACTGACAATCTTCATCAAATCTCTGCTTCGCGCCATTATTGCAAACGGTTTTGTTGGTCGATTTTTGAGCCTCCTCAATCTTTTGATAACCTTACAATTTGTTGCATCACCGACAATATGAAAACCACCAATTCCTTTAATAGCAATTATTCTTCCCCTCTTTAAGAATTCGGCTGCCTTTGAGATAGGGTTATTGGTCTTCACCTCACTTCCATTTATTGAATAAAGCGCGAACCTCGGGCCACAAACTGCGCAACAATCTGGCTGGGCATGAAACCTTCTATCTGTTACTTCAGAAAATTCCGTTTCACAATCAGAACACATTTTAAATTTATTCATTGATGTTCTCTTTCTATCATACGGCGTCTCAAAAATGATAGAATACCTTGGCCCGCAATTCGTACAGTTTATAAATGGAAACTCGTAACGTCGGTCATGTGAATTATATAATTCATTCAGGCAATCCTCACATGTAGCAATATCAGGAGAAATTTGGGTAAATCCCTTTAATATTTTACTCTCTTTTATAACAAATCGGTTATAGCCATTAGGTGGCAATTCCTTAGTCAATAAATTATCAATCCTTGCGGCTCTTGGATTTTCCTCTTGTAATCTTTTAATAAATTGAGTAATACTACTTGTTATACCTTCAACCTCAATATCAACCCCATCTGTCGTGTTACGAACAAATCCCTTAAGGTCTAAATCATTTGCCAGCCGATATACGAAAGGTCTGAACCCCACACCTTGAACAATACCTTTAACGGTTATTCTTTTTTTTCGTATCATATAACGAATAAGGAATAAAATCTATTTTTTAAAACCTTTCTTTTTTACCTTTAACTCACGCTCTAAAAATCTATAAACCTTTTCAAAACCCTTGCCGGTCTTTGCGGAAACATCAAAAATCCTAATCTTTGGATTCTCTTTTTTAAACCCAGCTTTTGCTTTTTTCAAATTGAAATCAACATAGGGTAAAAGATCACATTTATTTATAACAACGACCTTTGACAGGTGAAATAATAATGGATATTTCAAGGGCTTATCGTCCCCTTCAGGAGTTGAGAGAATAGCAAGTTTAAAATCTTCACCTATTTCAAACTCCGCCGGGCACACAAGATTGCCAACATTCTCAACGAGGACGAGATCATACTTCTTCTTTATCTTGGGCAATACCTGGGCTATCATAAAGGCATCCAGATGGCATTCAGTAAGTGTATTAATCTGTATAACATCAACCTTCAATTTTAAAAGACATTCACTATCAACCTGTCCTCTTATATCCCCTTCGATTATTAAAACCCGGTAATTTCTTTTAAAATGTTCAACAACCCTATAAATAAAACTTGTTTTGCCAGCACCGGGTGATGCGATAATATTTATAACTAAACTGTTCATACTATCAAATTTTTTTCTGTTCTCCTGTGCCCTTTGTTTATTGGAAACAAGTACTGGTTTAAGCACCTCGACTCTTCTCATATATCTCCTTTTTTTTAATCTAAAATCTTACATCTACAATCTAAAATCTGCATTCTTATATCATTCTCCTTCAATCGATTCCACGAAAAATTCTCTGCCGGATATTATCTCAATATCAGTTTTACCACAATTCGGACACATTAATATTGGTTCATCAATAATATTTTCTTTGCCACAATCCTTACACTTAATACGTATTGGTATTTCTTCAAATATTATCTCGGCATTACTACATTTCGTGTTTGGTTTTAAATAGCCAAAATAAAAGTTAATTGAATCTGGCGAAAATCCGGTGAATTTTCCAATCTTGAGATTAATTTTATATATCTTGGCAAATTTGTTCCTTTCTGCTTCTTGATTGCAAAGGTCAACCAGTGATTTTGTGACACTGTATTCGTGCATACTAAACAGATGATAGATATTAGATATTAGATATTAGATGATTCATTTCACAATAGCGAATTTGCAAACTCTTTTGCCGTAATCAGATTTAACAAGGGCAAAGTACATGCCGCTTCCAATATCTTCAGGTATTTGCCAAACAACCTCTCCAAATACTGCATCAGGTAAAAGATTATCAGCAATTAATCTACCTGAAATTGCATAAATATCCACTCTTGAATCTACTGGAATATTTTTAATCCTTACAATGTTATTACCAAGCACTGGATTAGGATAGATTAAAATACTATCTAACTCAGAAAGTGTATCGATTTGAACTGCGAGTTTTAATAAACCGGTCTCACCTCCAATCCAAAAGCATCTTCGGAAAGGATCAAATTCAAATCCCTGAACCTGAATAATCTCGTCCAATTCCTCAAATCTGATGTGGACGTTAATTTCGCTATATCTCCAACCGCTTGTAACATTGAATTCAGGGTCATAATAGTAGATGCCATCGCGTGTCATAATCCAAACTCTTCCTTCTGAATCGAGTTCAACATCAAGAACTTCTTCCACTGAAAAACCTGTAATGCCTGAAAAACCTGTATCATTATGAATCAGTAATCCAATCTCATTTGCAATATATAAATTATTATCTTTATCTACAGTACAGCCAAATGCATATTTCGAAAGCAGACCGTCAGATTCAGTATAAGTACGGAAATAATCGTCACTACGATCAAAAAGCGTATTTTTTGTATCGATCATAATCAGACCGCCTTCAGCACCAGTAACTGTACTCCAGACCTTACCTGCAGAATCAATGGCGATCTCAGCCTCTTTCCCAGTACTCCTATCACCCAAAAAATAGACTGTATTTAATGCAGAATCAATTACCCACAATTTATCTGATGGACCTGCAAGAGTAAGATACATATTATTGTTATTATCAAATTCTATATCCCAGATAGCACATGTGCCCTCCATACCATTATGTCTGTTTCTAATAAAATTCCATTCATTGTTTAGGGGGTCAAAAGAAAAAACCATTACTGAAGAAGTATCATCAGGAAATGCATTAATGCCAAACCACACCTTTCCATCTGGAGCTGTAACACAGCGATGGATATGATTAGATGGAAGAATTGAATCAGTGCTAAAATTTATCCATGCGCCATTATTATTTAACCAGCCAAGACCTCTTGATTCAGATGCCCTTGCTCCACAAACAACAAAAACACCGTATTCATTCGCAGTTATTTCAGAGATGTGATTTGAGGGCAGGCACTCATTTTTTGTAATATACCAGACACTGTCTTCAAAATCATATCTGCCTATACCCTCACCAAAGCAATCTTTATTATAACGATTACCAAGACCACAAAATAGATTACTATTAATATTTGCCATGGATAAAACCTTACAGCGGTAGGGTAAACTATCTTTGGCGATTGTAAAAGCACCCTGATAATAAAAGCCAATTTGTGAGATTTGGTCAAGGGCTAAAACGAGCGAGTCGCCTACAAAACAGATATCATTTATTTCATAGCCTGATAGTAATGCATCAAAATAATTACCTTGAAAAAGATTCAGTCCTAAGTCAGTTGCTACATAGACTAATGTATCAATAACAGTAATTTTATTTATATGATTACTCAAAAGTCCCTGAGATATTGTATATTGTTGTGTGGAATCAGGATTAAAATCCTTGGTAAAACGAGTAAGACCATTGTCAGTTCCAACCCACACGTATGCATTGTTTAATGCAATTGACAGTACATTATTCGACAGTAAACCTTCTAACGTAGTTATTTTTATTCTTGCATCATCGCTAAAATCAGCCGGTGTTCCCTTTGTGTCGATAAATAATAAACCACCTGTAGAACCACCAATATAGATACTATCTTTCGAGCACGTGATATCCTGAGTTCTCGTGCAAGCCAGGCACTCAACTGGATATATCTGGATGTGGTTGAAATCGCGGCTGACCAATGCAAGACCTAATTCATTACCGACCCATATGTATCCCGAACTGTCAAAAGCAAGACAGTTCTGTTTATTCATCTGTAATCCATCAGTACTAGTTAAAACATCAATAGTACCGTTTAAATAATTATAGGCAACCAAACCACCATTTGTTGCCCCGTAGACAATTGAATCCTCACCTACTATTTCATAAAAGTAATTAGTATTCGTATAATATTCTGGGTTTATTAATATATTAGTTACGAGGAGAAAAATTAGTGTCATAAAACACCTCCTTTATTGATTCTGTTGAAATTACATAGGTTAATCTTAAAGTCAGCAACAGTTTTAATAATAACCGTATTGCAACACATGGTTGGTAGTGCTTAAGAAAAAACCGATAAAATCCTTTGGAGTGATGCATTGCAGGATGTGTATTATCCTTTCGAAAATTTTCACCACGATAATGTATTGCATACGTTTTTGGCAACCACCATGTGTCCCAACCACTATTCTTCATCCTGTAACATATATCAGCATCTTCAAGATACAAAAAGAAACCCTCATCAAACAGACCAACTTGTTCTAATGCCCTTCTTCTTATCATCATCAATGAGCCCTCAACAAAATCCACTTTTTGGGGTTTCGTGTAATCGAAATCAAGATATAGATATTTACTCGAAAAGTAATTCCCCGGGAATATGCGTCTTACCAATGACCGCCGGCCAAAAGGAACATTAAAGTAATTTGGGAAACGACGGCACGTTGGCTGGTGGAATCCTTCGGGATTGAGTATTTCACCACCCAATATGCCACAATTAGGGTTTTCTGCCATAAAATCGAGCATTAAATTAATGGTCATTGGAAACATTACTACATCTGGATTCAATAATAAAATATACTCACTTTTTGTATTCCCTATTACATTGTTTACTGCCCGGGCAAAACCAAGATTTGTGTGATTACCCATATATTGTACCTTAGGATAAACCCTTCTGGCGTGAGCTAAACTGTTATCTGTGGATCCATTATCATAAACAATTATCCTAACTTTATCTGCTAAACCGTTATTTCGACAAATAGACTCCAGACAATTTTTCAGGTGCCCCTTTGAATTATAGTTAATGATTACAATATTTAGTTGCACTTTTTCGCAAATAACGAAGTTAGTCTCAATCTCCAGACTAACCAGAATGCCTCCCATATAATACCTTTGGACATCTTAGATTCACCTGCACGTCTTTCGACAAAAATGATTGGAATTTCCTTAATTTTTAATCCTGCCTTATATACAGAAAAAACACTCTTAATTTGAAAACCATAACCGTCTACATTGAAAGTCTTCCATTCAACAGACTCAAGTGCCTTACGCGAATAACATTTGAATCCACTTGTTAAATCCCTTACCGGAATCCCAGTAACAACACGAGCAAATGTACAGGCAGAATAAGACAACAATAAACGCATCATTGGCCAATTGACAACACTTATACCCTGTATATATCGGGAACCAATAATAAGCTCGTATTCATCTAACAATTCAATAAATTTTGGAAGTTCATCCGGGTTATGAGAAAAATCAGCGTCCATTTCAAAAGCAAAATCATAACCATTTTTAAGACCATAATCAAAACCTAATACATACGCAGTACCGAGACCCAATTTTCTTTCTCTTCTTATAAGATGTATTCTTTTATCATGCTGACTGATTTTTTCAACAATATCACCTGTCTTATCGGGTGAATTATCATCAATAACCAGAATTTCCAATTGTTTAGAAATCGATAGAATTCTTCTTATTATTTTCTTAATATTAATTGCTTCGTTGTAGGTTGGGATTATAACAAGCCCCTTTTTCATATCGTTTATTATATATGATAATTTACTTTTGTCAATCGTTAGCAATGCCACCCCAGCTTACCTCTGAGGTTTACCCACATTGTAGTTGCTCAATTCATTGAGCAATGAAATATTAGCAAAAATAAAATGTCCGATAAATCGGACAACTACAGATATAAATTTTTTGCACTAATAGATAATTTTATAAATGTGGTTAAACCTCAGCTAACCTTTATTGACTTGAGCATTTTAAAGGGTATAATTTATGTAATGATTTTTATATCACTACTGCTATGTGCATACGATTATGGTTCAGTAAGCGGATTTGTAACTGATGCATCAAATGGTGAAAAACTCGCTTATGCAAATGTCTATTTAGAAAATACCAACATGGGCAGCGCAACCAATGATAAAGGTTATTATATTATTCACAATATTACCCCAGGCACATATTCAATAATTTTTTCTTACATTGGTTATGAATCAGCTAAAATGGGCATAAGTATAAAGGAAAATCATAATACAGTAATAAATATTGAAATGAATCCTTCACTTATTGAAATAGAAGAAATAAAAGTATCTGCAGAACGAACCCGGTTTGAACAAGAAGTCGAAGTCAGCTATATAACCTTTACACCCAGAGAGATAAAGTCAGTACCAGGACTGTTTGAAAATGATTTGATAAAAACACTACAACTCATGCCTGGTGTTGTTGCAATGCATGATTTGTCGAACAAGCTCTATGTGCGTGGCGGCAGTCCTGACGAAAATCTGGCGCTCTTAGATGGCATTACGATTTACAACCCATCAACCCATCTCTTCGGTCTCTTCTCGACCTTTAATCCTGATGCAGTTAGCAATGCAGAACTCTATGCTGGTGGTTTTCCTGCAAAATATGGTGATCGCCTGTCTTCAGTGCTCGCAGTCACTACAAAAGAAGGTAATTCAAAGAAATACACAGGTGAAGCCAGCATTGGTTTAATTACTTCAAAATTAATGTTCGAGGGCCCAATCCCAAAAGGTTCGATTCTATTAAGTGGTCGCAGGACATATTTTGATGCACTAGTCTGGGCATATTCAAAGATAAAAAATGATACATTATCATTGCCTTATTATTTTTATGACGGTATTGCAAAAATAAATTTCAATCCTTCACCAGAAAACAGGTTTACCATTGCCGGCATTGCCGGTTCTGATATTATCAGTTTTGAAGAATCATTTACCAATGAAATAGAAGAAAAGATCGACCTGGAATGGGGTAACCGAGGCATTTCCCTGCGCTGGCGCAGGGTCTTTAGTCCACAATTCTACGGTGAAATATTAGGCGCCTGGAGTAATTTCCTCACCCATTTCCAGTATGAAGATTTTAGTGATTCAACAAACAATTTACACATTTACGAAGAAATAATAGATTATACAGGGAAATGTGATTTTAATTATTTTCTCAATGACCGACATACATTAGCCTGTGGTATTGACGCCAAACAACTGGAAATTGGATATAATCTTAATGTTGTAGTACAGGATATTATTGCTCAAGAGCAAAAAACACATCTATTCACAGCTCATGTGCAGGACAAATGGTCTTTGATCCCCAATATCCTATCTGTTCAAGCCGGCTTAAGAGCACTCTATGACAATACATGCAAGAGATCTTGTTTGAACCCGCGAATCGGCATAAAATACCATGTTAAACCGAATACAGCCCTGAACCTTGCGTGGGGTAAATATAATCAATTTCTCGTCACGATCAATAGTCAAGAATCTTATTTTTCTATATTTGACTTCTGGCGACTCGTGGATAGTACACATAACATACCATCCTCATACCACGTAATAGCCGGTCTTGAACAGTGGTTTGATAATAATACAAGGTTAACAATTGAACCGTACTATAAAAAGTATTATGATCTCCTTATTCCTAAAGAAGACGAGATATTCTTTAGTACACCATCAGAGAGTCTTAAAGTTGCTAATGGTTATTCAACTGGGTTAGATATCTTCTTTAAAAAAAGCTTTGAAAATGCCTTTGGTTGGATAAGTTATTCATTATGCTTTACAAAACGGAAGGAAGGTGAACATTACTATTCACCGCGTTATGACCGGCGGCATAATTTGAATATTGTCTTTGGATTCACAATACCTGAATATATACCATTATTTAAAAATGGTACTCTAAACCTGCGCTGGTATTTTGCCACAGGTCTACCCTATGCTGAAGATCTGGCACGGTATCGATATCGCTATTATGATAGTGCTGAACAGAATTGGGAGTATGAGTGGATTGTATTACACGGACCTCGCGATGCACATCGCCTTCCATTATCCCATCGCCTTGATTTTCACCTTGAAAAAGATATGCGAATATTTGGTCTTAAAGGTTCCTGGTACATTGATGTAATGAATATTTATAATCACGATAATATCGCATTTTACACATTAGATTATGATGAAAATCCACCAAAAAAGACAGCCTATACATTATTGCCAATACCAATCCCGAGTTTTGGCATTAATCTGAGGTTTTAATATGCAAAAGAGCAGAAGAAATGCAATAATCATAGTAGTGCTTTTTATAATCCTCATCTCATGTGAAAAATCACTATTTGAAGAATATGAACCAGAACTAAACATTTTCTGCCTCCTTGAATGCCATCCGTTTAGTAACATCACAGTCACAGTTGATCGTACCTATAGAATGGACGAACCATCAGACGAGTATATTGAAGATGCACTTGTTATTTTGTCAGGTCCTAATTCTGTAGATACCCTGCAATTCATACCTGGAGAAAACGCATACCATTCAGTTCATCCATTCTGGATTGAACCGGAAATAATATATCAGTTGACAGTTATAAAAGAGGGCATTGACACAGTCATTGCGCACACAAAGACTCCTGGTAATTTCAGCATAGTTTATCCGCATTTTAACGATACACTTATTATTTCAGACACAATAATTCTGACAAAAAGCTCTGGAGCTCCGTATTATTGCGGTTATTTCACAGATGAAAATGATTATAAAATCCCTTTCTGGTATGTCCCAGACACACTGGACAGTTTGGTGCGCATACCAATACCATTTTATTTAACTTTTGCTCAATCTGGATACTATACAATCGAAATCCTGGCATGTGATGAGAACTATTATCAATACAATCAATTTAAACCGGAGCAGGACAGCATACTGCAAGCAGGAGTTACTGGCGGAGTCGGCGTATTTGCTTCTTATCAAACCCGATATGTGTATGTCTACTTAGTATTAGAATAATATCCCGTTTTTGCTCAAATTTCTGATTTGACTGCAAAAATGACTATCCCACATCTTTCTTTGAAAGTACGAGATTATTTACTCATTATCATTCTTGACTTTACTCTTAAAAAGTATATATTAGACCTATGCATATTTATATTGAAGATATTGGCAAATACCAAAGCAAAGACGTAATCATAAAAGGTTGGCTGTTTAATAAACGCTCCAGCGGTAAAATTCGTTTTATACTGGTACGCGATGGTACTGGAATTATTCAATCAGTCATTGCCAAAGGTGAAGTAAAAGATGAACTATTCGAAATCGCCGACAAGATAACTCAGGAATCATCAGTGATTTTAACTGGTACAGTAAGAAAAGACGACAGGGCGCCGGGCGGTTATGAAATCATTGCCAAGGATATTAAAGTCATTCAAATGGCAGAGGATTATCCGATCACACCCAAAGAACATTCCATAGAATTTCTACTTCCGGTTAGGCATTTGTGGTTACGTTCCAAAAAACAGAACGCAATAATGCGCATAAGACATGAGATAATAAAGGCATGTAGGGATTTTTTTGATAATCAGGGATTTATTAATGCTGATACACCAATTCTTACACCTGCTGCAGTCGAAGGCACTACAACCCTTTTTCAAGTAGATTACTATGACCAAAATGCCTATTTGAGCCAGAGTGGACAACTATACAATGAGGCAACTGCAGCTGCACTTGGAAAAGTTTACTGTTTTGGGCCAACATTTAGAGCAGAAAAATCAAAGACCCGACGTCATTTAACTGAATTCTGGATGTTAGAACCAGAGGTTGCCTATATAGAACTTGATGGAATAATGGACCTTGCTGAAGATATGACTGTATATTTTGTAGAACGAATTCTTGAGAAACGAAAAAAAGAATTGAAAATACTGGAAAGAGATATAACAAAATTGGAAAAAATAAAAAAACCGTTTCCCAGGATCACTTATAAACAAGCAGTAGAAATTATCAGAAAAAAGGATAAACAATTAAAATATGGTGATGATTTTGGTGCACCACACGAGACCATACTCTCTGAAAGTTTTAACAATCCAATCTTAGTCCATCACTACCCTGCAGGGATCAAGGCATTCTATATGAAACGTGACCCAAATGATGAATCTCTCTCCCTGAGTGTTGATATGATTGGCCCAGAAGGCTCTGGTGAACTCATTGGTGGTGGTCAACGTGAAGATGATTATAAAACACTTCTTAAAAGATTAAAAGAAAACAACCTTCCTGAAAAATCATATGAATGGTATCTTGACTTAAGAAAATTCGGCACGTGCCCGCACGGTGGTTTTGGTTTGGGCTTAGAAAGGACTATCGGTTGGATATGTGGAGTAAAACACGTCAGGGAAACAATCCCCTTCCCGAGAATGCTGGACCGCGTATATCCGTAAATACAAGATCCAAGAAACAAATTCCAACTAGTGCACAAATTCGAATTAGTGGACTAGTTAATATCATAGCAAGTATATTACTTTTCGCATATCAAAGTCTGCCCAGTTTGTGCGGAAATTCGAATTAGTGAACTAGTTATTTTTTAATTTTCTCATTTTAATCAATTCAACTAAAGCCTTATTATACGGTCTGTTTTTACTCCTATTCAATGAATAGAAAACCGCTACATTCATTCGTTCGCCTTTTATCAAATCGACACGTTCAAGTAATTTTAAATTTCGGCAGGCCGTAGCGCGTGGAATATTTAATTTATCAGAAAAGTCATCTGCGGTTAATGCATTTTGTTTCAAGAGAATTTCAACCATCCTCAACCTGGTTTTATTTGCCAAAGTTTTGAACAACTTTAATAAGAGATTCATTGAAACACCTCCTTAAATTTCACAACTTATATTTCCAAACCTGTCCACTAATTCGAATTTCTGAACTATTATTAACAATCTTGACTTATCAACCATCTCATTTTACTCAAAAACTTCCGAAAATCAAGAATAACTTAACTAGTGCAGAAATTCGAATTAGTAGATTAGCTATTTTTTATAAAAATGATCTTTTTGGTTTCTGAATAATCATCAACGGTCAATCTTATAAAGTAAGCTCCCCTGAGGTAGTTTTTTACCAGAGTCATCTTCTCCGTACCAAAAAAAAGTAGGCAGTATGGAGTAAGCAATAGGCAGTGGAAAATCTTTTACCATCCTGCCGCTCACGTCGTAGATTTTTAGCTTTATGCTCATTGCCCCGTGCCCTTTGCCAAAGCTGATTTTTGTCAGCTTTGAAAAGGGATTTGGGTGAACTTGTAATCTATATCTCGCTGCCAACTCAGTATCTCTTGTCTCTTCTATGATTGTAGAGCCGTAGAACTTACCCCAGATACGCATTGTATTTGCCGGATGATCATTAATAGAATCAGCCCAGCTCGAGTAGGTTATGAAAAGTTGGTCTCCTTCTCCTTTTGTCAACGCTGGTGAAATCTGGTCATCGGGCTGTGTAGATACACTAAAGGAATCAATCACAGTGCCAGAAGTATCTATTTTCGCACCATAAATATCGCAATTAGAACCGCTGCGAAAGTCCTGCCACACAACTAGATAGTCAGTGCCAGCAAAGCTAATTGAAGGAGAAAATTGACCTGCAGTAACAGTTGAAATGGCAATTCCTAACGTGTCAAGAAGAGTAGATGAGAAATCTCACTCCCTATAACAACACTGGAAGCAGAGATTGCTTCAGGACTTTGTCCTTCGCAATGACTGAAAGACGACGGCAGACTGGCAATGATAATTAACATAAACAGAATGGTTTATCAAAAAGTCCCCATTTCTCAAGACTTTATCTGTGTAATCAATACATCAAAAAACCTTGATTTTTCGAGAGTTTTGTCTGCGTAAACCATTTTATTATCAATGCAATCAAAAAATTAAGAATTATGTTCAAAAATCTTAAGTTTATTCCATTTTACCCCTTGACAAATTAAAATTTTTCATTATAATATACCATGCAATTAAAAATCTTTAATTGTCCATCATGTGGAGAGAAAATGGTCATAAGTGAATTAAAATGCCCAAAATGTGATTTAAGGGTGAAAAAGGATTTTTCACCATGCGAGTTCTGTCAGTTGCCAGAAGATGATTATGAATTTTTAAAGATATTCGTGAGAACCCAGGGTAAGATAACTGACATCGAAAAGATACTCGGCATTTCTTATCCAACAATAAAGGCAAAAATAGATGATTTGTTAAAGAACCTGAAACTCTCCCCTATTGAAGAAAAACAAGACCCGCTTGATGCCTTGTCCCAGGGAAAATTGTCAGTTGATGAGGCTGTAGCTATATTAAAACAAAGGAGAAAAAAATGAGATTTTATTTTCACAGAATAACTGGTGGTATTATATTGATCGCAGTTGGATTGATTATATGGCTCTCTAATCTTGGAGTAATTCATGTTGCCTGGCGTCGTGACTGGCCCGTAATATTGATTGTAATTGGAATCATAGGATTGGTAAAGCATATATTTAAAAAGAGATAAGGCAAATTATGGCAATAATACGCAAATGCTCAATATTCTTGACGCCTTTAAAGCCTTTAATTGCCATGAAATTATGCCCTGAATTGCCTTGAATCGCCTGAAAGGAGAACTTATGTCTGAAGAAAGAAAAAAAATATTAAGTATGGTTGCTGAAGGAAAACTAACCCCTGAACAAGCAGATCGATTATTAGGGGCGTTAAAAGAATCCGAAGGAAAAACAAAATTCTTCCGTGTACGCGTATACAATAAAAATAAGGATAATCCAAAAGTAAAAGTCGATATTCCAATTGGTGTATTAAAACTTGCATCAAAAATAGGAGCGGCATTCAAGGAAGTAGTACCTGAAGGTTTTAAAGTAAATATTCATGGCAAAAAAATATCTCTCGATGAATTTACCCCGGAGATAATTGATAAGATAATTGCAGAAGTCAGCGATGAAGGAAAATTCACGATTGCCGAAATTACTGATGAAGAAAAAGACGAATTCGTGGAGGTGTATATTGAATGAAAGACTAAAGATTTTAAAATTACTTGAGGATGGCAAGATCAATTCAGATGAGGCAGCAAGGCTACTCGAGGCATTGTCACAATCTGATATAAAACATAGAAAAGGACGACACAGAATATGGGCTTCAATCGAAACGATTCCTGAAGTAATTGCCACAGCAATTTCCACATCTTTTAAACACTCGGGATCAAAAGAAGTTCTACAATTTCCCGGAAAGAAAAAGATAGAGTTTAAAGGAATCAGCGGCGACGTTGTTATAATCGGAAATAGCACGGACACAATTGAAATTGAAAAAGACGGTTTCGTAAGAATAAAAGAGAAGAATGATACACTTGAAATAAAGGCAGTCAGCGGTGACATAAAGATAACAGCACCAGAATCAACTGACTTTGAAATCAAAGGTATCTCCGGAGATATGAATATCTTCAACACCAAAGGCAGAATTGAGATTGCATCAGTCTCGGGCGATATAAAAGGCACAGAATTATCTGGTAGCCTAACTGGTGACCTTGTCTCTGGAGATATAGACCTTGACTATATAAGAATAGATGAAGTAAGACTTAAGGTAAAAACAGCCGATATTGTTCTCAGACTCAACAAGAAAATAGAGGCTGAAATTGAACTCGAGACAAAAGATGGCGAAATCACATGCGAATTTGAATTAAAAGAAGAAGAAAAAAAGGGAAACTGGCTTAAAGGAGTAATAAATAAGCCAAAAGCGAAGATCGAAATCAAAAACGAACACGGAGACATATCAATAAAGACAAGGAGATAGGGAGACAAGGAGACCTGGAGAATTGAAGTTCAAAGCCATGTGGCTCAAGATGTCATTGTGTCCCCTTGTCACCATGTCACCAAGTCTCCATATCTTATAAAAAGGGAGGTCTCATGGGTTGTGGAACGCTTTTTGCAATTTTTTTAATTGCTATTGGTGCCTGGATATGGGCTTCAAACTATGGTATTATAATATTTTCTTTTTACCGTGATTGGCCCATTCTTATTGTGTTAATTGGTATCTATATATTTATAAAACTTAGACGCCGAAAATACTGGCACCGGAAAAAATAATGGGCATTGTTTACATTAAAAAAATAATATTTATATTACTAATAATTGCGCTAATTATTCCGGGATGTACACGGTCTGTTCGTCATCCAAAAAAATTGCTTGAAAAAACGATAATTGATATCGAACATAAGGGATTTCATCGAGGATTATGGGTAAGGGCAGTATCTATTGCCAGTCCTGATTCAATTCCTCGAATTCTTCAGATTGCACAAAATCTTGGTATAACCGACATATATGTGCAGGTGGTAGTCGCAGGTTATGCATATTACAATTCAAATCTTTTACCAAGAAGCCAGTATCTATCAAAGATTTCAGGTTCGAACTATGACCCTCTCGACTCCCTGATCCATGCTGCCCATAACAGATCTATCCGTGTTCACGCATGGGTAAACGCCCTGCTTGTCTGGTCTTTAAAAGAACCACCTGATTCTTCCAATCACATTCTCTATACACATCCAGAATGGTTTATAAAAGATGTCTGTACAAGAAGCATGGCTGATTATTCTTATGAAGAGTGGATAGATTCAGGACTTGAAGGGCTTTATCTGGATCCAGCAAATCAGCAAGTAAAAGAACACTTGAAAAATATATGCACAGAGATTGTAAATAAATACCCGGTTACTGGTATCCATTTTGATTTTATTCGTTATCCAGGAACATTGTGGGGGTTTCCTGAAAACGATACGTCCGCAATCTTTGCAGGAATCGAAGGAAACACAATCCGCTGGCTTAATTTGCTACGGTATCCACAATTATCATTCAAATCAAGATGGAGGGTCTGGCATTACTGGAAATTGAATAAACAAAAGGAAAAAGCAATATTTCAGATTTTAGAATATGTACGTAACTCAATGCACAAAAATGCAACTGGAAAGAAGTATTTATTAACTGCTGCAGTATTTCCAAATCCCAGTATGGCAAGATACAGATTTTCACAAAACTGGATGAACTGGGGGAAAATTTTAGATTATCCTGTAGTTATGTCTTATACCCAGGACATTGGCTTTTTTTCAGAACTTTTGAATTTTACTCTCAAACACGAACCAGACGCTGTATTCGGAATAGGCTTTCTATGGCCGGGTATGGAAGTTGAGGCATATTGGGAAGTGAAAACTGTAAAACAAAACAAAGGAGCAGGAATATGTTTCTTTGATTTTACAAGCATTGATACATTGGTCGATTTTGAAAAATTAAGAGGAAAGGTTATAACAATCAGTGACAGTATTATGAGCGATACAACTAAATTTACAAAAGTTAACAGTGTGTTTATTGATCTACCTGATCCGAATTTTGTTGAAAAGAACAAGCATTTCCTTACCCCGGGTGAATATTTTGAATTCGTAGAATTTTTGCTTTCTCTATCTCTGAATTCAGATCAGGATCTTGGCAGATTGAGCTTGAACCATGATGATCTTATAAACAAAGTCCAGCAAGATATTAGTGTTTTCAAGTATATAGATTCTGAAGTATTTCCGCTTACAGACGAACTTATTGAACCGCCAAAACGAGACGTGGATTACGAATTTATACCTTGGGGTAATGAGGATTCCGTAATTGTAAGACAAAGGGCAGATAAAATTAAAGAACTCACTCAACATATGATTGTCTACCCGGAAGCGCTGAATATTTTAGCACGTGCTGCGTTCAAAACAGAAAAAGGTAAAAGGGAAAAGCATACCACGAAAACAGGTATATATATATTCGAGGTAAAAAAGATCTGCGAGGGAGGAAAACCAATTGCAAGAAACAATGTAAAGCCTGAACTTTTACGAATTTACCAAAGCTGGACAATAAAACAAAAACTGCAAACGCTGTTAGATTGAGGCACAGAGTTTGGACAAAATTATTAAACCCTATGACTTGACACTAGAGGAAGAGTGGCTACAATAAAATCATGATTAAAAAAATCATTAACAAAAACATAAAAACAAATTTCATTTCAATATTGTTCAGTATGCTGTTGTTCACGCTTATTCTCTTTTCGATTGCAGAACCAATTAACAAAGAAAACATTATTCCACCTGTAGCAAAAGTCATTCCGAAAATTGACACGTTGCATGGAGAAATTCACATTGATAATTATTTCTGGCTAAGAGACAGGAACAACCCTGAGGTTATTAAATACCTCAAGGCTGAAAATAAATATACGGAAAGCATGATGAAACATACCGAGGCATTTCAAGAAACATTGTACAAAGAAATGCTTGGGAAAATCAAAGAAACAGACCTTTCTGTTCCGGAAAAACTTGGTGATTATTACTATTATACAAGAACTGAACAAGGGAAACAGTATCGAATATATTGCAGAAAAAAAGGCAGCCTGAAAGCTAAGGAAGAAATATTATTAGATCATAATGTACTTGCCAAAGGATATGACTATTTTGATATTGGTGTATTTAAAATCAGCCCAGATCATAAGCTCCTCGCATATTCTATTGATACTTTTGGTTCTGAAAGGTTTACACTTTATGTTAAAGATTTGCAAACCAACAGTCTCCTCAAAGAAAAAATTTCCAATACTGGTTACTCTGCAGCCTGGGCTAATGATAATAAAACCATCTTTTACACAATATTGGATAATGCAAAGCGGCCGTATAAAATTTACCGGCACACGCTGGGTACTAACACAGAACAGGATGAATTTGTCTACCATGAAAAGGATGATGCATTCTGGCTCAATATATCAAGAATAAAAAGTGATAAATATTTAATAATCGATTTAGCAAGCCATACCACATCAGAAGTTCGCTATTTAAGCGCAGATACTCCACAAGGACAATTTAAACTAATTCATCCTCGCCAGCATGAAATAGAATACTATGTTGAACATCATAATGACAGGTTCTTCATCCTGACAAATGACAATGCAAAAAATTTCAAGTTGATGCAAACATCGGTAAATGACCCATCCAAAGAAAACTGGAAAGAAATAATTCCACATCGCGACTCTGTCAAAATTGACGGTATTGATATCTTTGACAATTTCCTTGTTGTATATGAAATGGAAAAGGGATTAAAGAAAATACAGATTAGAAATTTTACGAGTGGTGAAACATACTATGTAGATTTCGCAGAACCAGTGTATACGTTCTGGCTCGGGAAAAACAGAGATTTCAATTCACATTTGCTTCGTTTTACATATAACTCTTTCATCACACCGCGATCTGTGTTTGACTATGACATGGATAATAGAACACAAGAGCTAAAAAAACAATATGAAGTACTCGGTGGCTATAATCCATCCCTGTATAAGTCAGAGCGGATATTTGCTACAGCACAAGATGGCGCAGGAATCCCGATATCATTGGTTTACAAAAAAGAGATGAAAAAGGATGGTAATAGTCCATTATATTTGATGGGCTATGGCGCTTATGGTTCGTGTATGGAAACATATTTTTCATCAAATCGATTAAGTCTGTTAGACCGTGGATTTATATATGCCATTGCCCATATCCGTGGCGGCGGAGAAATGGGCAGATACTGGTATGAACAGGGTAAATTACTCAATAAAAAGAATACATTTACTGATTTTATTGCCTGTGCAGAATATCTAATCAATCAAAAGTATACATCAAACGATAAATTAGTAATTACTGGAGGAAGTGCAGGTGGACTTTTAATTGGCGCAGTTACAAATATGCGTCCCGATTTGTTTAAGATCGTTGTCGCTGACGTACCTTTTGTAGACCTGATTAACACTATGCTTGACCCTACTTTGCCATTGACTGTGCTTGAATATGAAGAATGGGGCAACCCCAACGAAAAAGTATACTATGATTATATGGAATCTTATTCTCCATATGACAATGTTGCGGCAAAAGAGTATCCTAGCATACTCATCACTGCTGGTTTGAATGATTCACGCGTACAGTATTGGGAAGCAACAAAATGGACTGCGAAATTAAGAGCATTAAAAACCGATAACAATCTGCTCCTGCTTAAAATAAATATGGGCTCAGGACATTTAGGTGCCTCTGGGCGCTATGATTTTCTAAAGAATATTGCCTTTGAATTTGCTTTTATCTTAAACTTGTTTGGAATTAAAAATTAAGGGAGAGGCACTTCCAGTGCCTCTCCCTAATAAATACTAATCAGGGGTCAGCCCTCTCTTTTCTTTATCAGTCTAGTCTGAAAAGGCAAGATAGCCAGGTATAATAATACTAACGACTGGAATTATCATCAATATTCCCAGCCAATTTGGTTTATTGCGAGCTTCTGCAATACCCATCCAGACAATAACACTTATAACAACATTCACCAATGGAATTAAAAAAAGTATTAACCACCAAAGCGGTTTATTAGCGATTGCAAGCATTAGAAAAACATTGAGAATCGGAACCCAGGCAAACCACGCATTTGCTGTATTTGTTTTCTTTGCCATGGTCTGCAGGCAGAGCGCAAAATAAACATAGAATGCAACAACGATGATAAACCATACTATCCCATATATAGCAAAAAAAGCCGGTGGCACTTGTTGATAATTTCCTTCCATTCCTCTCACCTCCTTTCATAAATATTAGATTATAATTATTTTTAACCAATCATTTATTACACATATTTTTTATTTATTTCAATTAAATAATTATAGTGATAATTATATAAATGTCAATAGATTATTACTACAGGGTAAAGGCGGCAGCCGGATTTGCACCGGCGAATAGCGATTTTGCAGACCGCCGCCTTAGCTACTTGGCTATACCGCCATGCTTTAGGAAACAGGATACAGGAATTAGGGAACAGTCTAACAACTACTTTTTCAAACTATTTCCTGTCCCCTGTGCCCTAATCCCTAATAAAGCGGGAGACGGGATTTGGACCCGCGACCCTCACCTTGGCAAGGTGACGCTCTACCACTGAGCTACTCCCGCATATCTTGGGAATTATACTCTAAAAAACTAAAAAGTCAATATAAAAGATGATTTTTATATTGAGTTTTAAAACAAAGTACATATAATAAGAATAAGGAGGTAAGAATGGCAAAAGATAAATTTCATACAAACACTGGTGTATTGTTCCCTGCATGTCTGTTTCTTGGGCTTGGCATTGGCATGATATTTGGTCACGCCGGCATAGGCATTATTCTTGGAATGGGTCTTGGTTTTATTGCTATGGCTCTTATAAGAGTTAAATCAGAACCAATGGAAATAAAATTGCCCTCATCAACTGCGAGTTATTTTATCATTTTGCTCGGTTTGTTTTTAATTTTCACAGGTTTAGGAATAATATTTTTCCCGGACATGCTATTCCCTTATATAATTGGTGTATTTATAGCATTATTGGGTATAGGATTCTTCATATTCGGCATCAAATCGGTAAGTAAAGGAAAGAAATAGCTGTCCTTTAATTCACCATCACTGCTGTCGTATCCGATAAACCCCGCTCATCTGCGATGGGCGTGGGTAAATCGGATGACTACCTTCTCCATTACCACGATGCCCCAATACTCCGTTATTCAAATAAGTCTTTGTTTATCTCCAGGATGCGTGTCTTCAACGTAGTATGTCTTCAGCCAAAGGCGTAACTGCAGCGTCAGCGTACCTTCAGCCGCAGGCGTGTTATGCTCGCGGATGATGCGATCTATATATCTCTTTCAAATACTCACGGTCAACGTGGGTATAAATCTGTGTTGTAGAAATATCTGCATGGCCTAAAAGTTCCTGAACTGTACGGAGATCTGCCCCGGCTTCTAATAAATGAGTTGCAAATGAATGACGAAACATATGCGGAGTTACCCTCTTTTTTATACCGGCTTTGATCCGATACTTACGCAATATTTTTAAAAAACCCATCCGTGACATAAACTTACCCCGCGCATTTAAAACAAGAAATGGTGAGGATCTCTTTTTAAGAATCAATGGTCTGCCAAAAGTCATATATTCATCAATCGCTTTTTCAGCCTTCTTGCCAAACGGCACGATCCGTTGTTTATTGCCTTTACCGAAAACATTTAACAAATCATTATCTAAATCCATATCTGTAATCTTAAGACCCAGTAACTCTGATATCCTCAATCCTGCAGCATATAATAATTCTAAGCATGCGCGATTCCGTAATCCAAGAGGTGTTTTTTCATCAGCCGATTCAATGATTGCTACAACCTCATCAATCGATAGAATCAAAGGTAATTTCCTGCCAACCTTTAGCAATTCCAGATCAGATGCAGGGCTGTAATTAATGGTTTTGTTAAAAACCAAATATCTGTAAAACGCCTTGATACTGGAAATTTTACGATTTATCGATGTTGGGCTCAAACCTGCGTCAAAAACATCATGAATAAAGTTGCGTAAATCATCGACTGTAGTATCAATAAGTATCTTTTTTCGAGCAATAAGGAAATTTTCTAATTGTAGTAAATCGTATGTATAAGAACGAATCGTATTTAATTCATCACCTTCAGAAATCAAAAAATTCTCAAAATCTCTAATTATGCCACTTACTTGCTTCACATCTCTACAACGAGTTTTCTTGGACAATTGGTCAAGTTAATTACCTTGCCTTTATTATTTATATAAATGACATCCTCTAGCCTAATACCAAATCCCTTGTCAGGATAATAGAGGCCGGGCTCGATAGTGAACACATAGCCAGGTTTAATCTTATCATTGTTGGTTTTTAATAAACCAAATGTAGGACTTTCGTGCACGTTCAGCCCGATGCCGTGCCCGAGTGAATGGCAATAGCCATTCTGGATTTTGGGTGTACTGAGAAATGTCTTGTGGCCTTTCTTTTCAAAAAACTTACATATTGATTTTTCTATTTCAATATTTTTCTTCCCTACTTTTAATCTATCTATAATATAATCCTGTGCGTCCCTGACAATATTGTAAATTTCCTTGATATTTTTAGGTACATACCCAAAACAGATTGTCCTTGTGAAATCGAAGAAATAACCTCCACCAAGTTCTTGAGGATAGATGTCGAAAACTATTGTCTTACCAAGTTTTACAACTTCGCGTTCTTTGCCAGCATTATGAGGAACACCAGCATCTCTACCTTGAGCAACAATCATCCCTTCAGAATTAACTAAATTCTTTTCAAATAAATTTCTCTGTAACATAGCCCTCAGGTCACCGATCAGCAATTTCTTGTTTTTGTCTTTCATTATCACATTATTTTTAATCTTCATAGAACGAACAGTTTCAAGCATATTAGTAAATGCATGTACAACTGCCTTACCTGCGTGCTTTATCCGCTTAACCTCTTCCTCACTCTTTGTTTCCCTTGCAATAGTAATTAAATCCTTTTGAGATTCATAATGAATTTTTATTTTTTTATCAAATTTAATTAATTGTCGAAGATAATTATAGCCCATTCCAAAAGTAGTTTTACCATAGAATGCCACATTGCCCTTGATCTTCAGGTTATCAAATATTGTTTTAATGAAAAAAGCATTTGCTTTAATTTTATCTGGATATTTTTCATAGATTTTGTTAACTTCATACTTATTTAAATTAATTAGCTTAAGGCCGCTCTTTTGTGCGACCTCCCGTTCAATTGGCGAATGGATAAGGTATGCTGGTCTCCCCTGTTTCTTAATATAATGTCCATAAATATTTGCACCGTTCAACAAATAATACATTGTCGCATCTTTGCTCGACTTCCCTACAGCATATATTGCGTCAATCTTTATTTTTTTCATTAATTTATCAATATCCTTTTTCATCTCACTCCTTTGCTAATTATTGATATTCCCCATTGTCGTAGTATATTCCAAAATACAGTACGTTACTTCATGTACAATGTAGCTACATTCAAAAAATTCTCCAGTATAACAATGCCCGCAGGATGTTTATCATCAAACCGTTCTGGATGGAATTGAACACCGTATATTGGTAGCACCTGATGTTTGATTGCCTCAATAGCACAGTTAGGAGAATCAGCAAGATTCACAAAATTGTAGGGAACATTTTGGATTATTTCCTCATGCGATTCCATAACCAGGAATTTCTCACTAAGTCCACCAAAAAGCTCATCATCTCGGATTTTTCTAATCATATAATAACCTTTTAACACCTTACCGGTTGAAATAACATTTTCTCCAAAAGCCATTGAAATAAGCTGGTGTCCAAAACATATACCCAAAACAGGCTTTTCCGTCCTTCTCAAAAATTCCACTTCACTTGCATAGGCCTCAAATATTTCAGATTCAGCCAGCTTATGCTGCGAGCCAGAAAGAACAATAGCATCAAAGAGTTTAAAATCTTCACCACTGGAAATGGCAGAATATTCCTTCACCTCGACAGTGTGAACAGTCACATCTTTAATAATATCGTATAAATGTTCCAGCTGAGGAGAGTTTGGTAAATAATTATCAATTATCAACGTTCTCATCAATCACCTCGAAAAGTATATCAACAAGCTTTGTTTCTCTTGCACGCCTGATTTCCTTACCTTTTGCGAATATAATTCCAATTCCTTTACCACAAGCAACACCAAAATCTGCTTCACGTGCTTCGCCAGGTCCGTTAACAACACAGCCCATAACTGCTACCTTCATAAAATTTTTATATTTCTTTAGACGATTTTCAACTGTACGCGCAATCTTTGCAAGATTAACTTCACACCTGCCGCATATTGGACAGCTGATAAGGATTGGACCATGCTGTCGCAAACCCAGTGAATTGAGTATTTCATACGCAGCAACAACCTCCATAACTGGATCAGAAGTCAAAGAGACGCGTATCGTATCACCGATACCTGTATTTAAAAGAATACCTAAACCAACAGCACTCTTTATCCCCCCACGGAATGGAAGACCTGCCTCAGTAATACCAATATGGAAGGGATAATTGAATTGTTTATTAAGTACCTTGTAAACAGATAGTGTATCTTTAACATCTGCACCCTTTGCAGAAATAACTATATTATTGAATCTATTTTTAATAAAAATCTTGGTTGCATCATTTACCGACTCAACAATAGCACCAGGTGTTGGATGCCGATACTTTTTTAAAATAGATTTTGGCAAAGACCCGGAATTAACACCGATTCTAATAGGAACATTGTTATCTTTTGCCATTTTAATTACCTCAGTAACCTTCCACTTTTCACCAATATTACCAGGATTTATCCTGATCTTATCCACACCTTCACCAATTGCCTTGAGGGCTAAGCGGTAGTCAAAATGGACGTCAGCAATAATTGGAATAGCTACGGATTTCTTAATACAACTCAATGATAGAGCATCATCCTTATTAACAACTGCCATACGAACCATCTCACAACCCGCATTTTGTAGGCGCCTGATCTGATTAATAGTTCTTTTAATATCCCGGGTTTTGGTCTTGGTCATAGATTGTACTACAATTGGATTATTGCCTCCAATCTGCACCTTACCGATTTCTACAACTCTTTTTAGTCTCCTCATTCGCTCTGCCTTTTTATCCTCGCTCCTAAACGGCGCAACTTGATTTCGAATTTTTCATAACCCCGGTCTAAATGATAAATTCGACGCACTACAGTTCTACCCTTTGCCACAAGACCCGCAAGTACTAAAGCTGCAGAAGCGCGTAGATCTGAAGCCATCAAATAAGCACCGGATAATTTGTCTACACCATTAATAACTGCTGTGTCGCCCTCAATTGTAATATCTGCCCCCATTCTCATAAGTTCCAATGCCTGCATAAAGCGGTTCTCAAAGATTGTCTCTTTTATGGTACTCGTTCCACGCACAATCGAAAGAAGCGCCATAAATTGAGCCTGCATATCTGTAGGAAAGCCAGGATATGCTGCTACAAAGATATTAGCAGCATGCATTTGTCGCATGCCATTCACTACAATATTATTGTCTCCTCTTCCTACTCCCACACCAATCTCTTCAAGTTTACCAAGGATACTCGTTAAATGATCGGGACAACAATCTTTTATAGTTATTGAACTGCGGGTTATTGCTGCTGCTGTAGCAAAGGTGCCCGCTTCAATACGATCAGGGATAATAGAATACTTAACGTCTGTTGCAGAAGATTTTCCTTTTATGGTAATCCTGTATGTACCCTGTCCAGTAATATCAAAACCCATCGCATTTAAAAAATTTGCAACATCAATCACCTCGGGTTCACAGGCTGCCGGGCTAATAATCGTCTCTCCTTTTGCCTGAACTGCAGCAATCATAACATTTATGGTAGCACCAACTGAAGTGCCTTTTGGACCCTCGATATTTACCTCATGTCCTGATAATTGACGAGTGTGGGCATTGATAAAACCCTCTTCAATCTCTATGTTAACACCCATTGTGCGCAACCCCTTTATGTGCAGGTCAATCGGTCTTGGGCCAATAGCGCAGCCACCTGGCAAAGATACCTTTGCCTTTTTCTCGCGTGCTAATAATGCACCAAGCACATAATATGATGCACGCATTTTTCTAACAATATCATAAGGGGCATCAATTTTTTTGATCTTTGGTGTATGAATTCTCAAAACATGACGATCAAACATCACGTCTGCACCAAGATGTTGTATGAGTTCTATCATTGTTCTAACATCAACAAGATCAGGTACATTCTCCAATACCACTTTTTTATCAGTTAAAAGGGATGCTGCAATTATCGGCAGTGCTGAATTTTTTGCACCGGAAATTATTACTTCACCAGAAAGTTTCCTGCCCCCTTCAATTACAAACTGCTGCATGAAAAATTATACAGAAATAAGTAATATTGTCAATAAAATAATCTACACCTGTTAGTTTAACTCTCTTGACTATATTAATAAAAAGATTAATATTAATTATGGGAGAAATGTTTCTTGAATACCTAAAAAGCTTTAACTCACCCGACGATATTGTAGATGGTATGTTTAAGGATTTTACAGAGAGATTGTCTGATTATCTTGATTTCATTAGAAAGAAAGACAGAAATGAAGATCCCGAGTCCCTTGAGATAGGCAGAAAACTTCGGGATCTTGGCGCTCCAATGGAAGCCTATAAAATAATGAAAGCAGATGCGTACTATTACAAATGTAGAGGAAATGAAAGAATGTTCTGGAAGCAAATGTATTTTGCAGGGGCATTTGCCAATCTTGGATATCCAACAAAAAACATTGAAAAGGAAACAAAAAATTTCTGTGAAGAATTAAAAAGTGGAGAAAGATTTCTGTTATTCTTACCTTTGTTTCTCAATAATTATGCTTGTACAATGCACCTTTATCGTGAGAATTACAGTGATGCAAATGGAGTTTATCAGGAAGCAATTGCAGCAATAAAGAAGTTCAATCCTGACCAGTTTGAAAGTACAGTAGGAAAGGAATATCTCTGGGCACTCAAATTGATATCTAATAATTATATAGATTCATTGCTTCTTACAGAAAGGACGAGAAAACATGATGAGAAATTAGAACGGATATTAGGTATTGCTGAAGAAAGAATGGAAGAGACCGAATCAGAATATGCAAGATTTCTCACTCTACTGAATAAAGCCGAAGTAAAAGCAAGAAGAGGTGAAACAGAAAAGGCTGATGAAATCCTTGGAGGAATAATTAGGGATGCAAGTGAGACTGTTAGAAGATGATTCATAAAACCAAGTTATCATTGAATAAAAGCCCTTATATTAGCAAACAAAGGGTATGAGGAAAAGAGTATAGAGTTAATGATCCGTTCACTCGAAGATGCAGGATATTATGGGAATACACTTGCTGAAACACTAATGATGAGAGATAGTCTCAATATTTATAACATTCTTGCAAGTCATAAAGGAATGAAAGACCTTCATATATACTTCAAGGAAAAGGGGCTGTTTGATTATTTGTTGAAAGTCTTGAGATTGAAAGATTGGTACCTGGGCAGTGAACACTCAGAAAATGTTAAAAAGACAGCCTTAGGAATAGCAGAGGTATTGTCTTTTAAACGTGATAAAATCCAGATTATAGGGACATCCGTCTTACTACACGATATTGGGAAATGCGCAATCCCCTGGTACTCACTTAATAAGATTGCACCATTGGATGATCTTGATTGGGAAATACTACAGGTTCATCCGATTGAGGGGGCAAAGATGCTAAGGAAACTGCGATTAGATGAGGAAGCAGAGATAGCAAAGAACCATCATGAGAGGATAGATGGTAGTGGTTATCCAGAAGGTAAGAAGGATATCAGTTTGGATACAGAAATAGTAGCAATAAGTGATGCCTATAATGCAGCAATCACACCAAACAGAAGATATAGAGTCCCCAAAATGCCCATGGATGTTTTATATGAACTCAAAAAAGGAGAAAAAGGTGAATTCTCATCACAGGTCATCCGTGGTCTGGAGAAATACGTTCAAGAAGAATCCCTATAACCCTCACCTTTACACCAAGCTTTCCCTTCCTGTCATTGCGAGGAGTCCGCCAAACTTCTTGGCGGACGACGAAGCAATCTCATCCTCACAACGTAAACAAAAATGCAGAATTAATTTGTCCCCGATTCGGCTCCTTAACTTGTGCAGAAATTCGAATTAGTGGACTAACTATATTTTAAACGGCTTATTATAAAATACACTCATTCAAATATCAATGTATAATGTAAAGATTTGACCCCATATCCAACAAATTTTACAAATTGTATCTTATCATTAAGAACTAAAAAAACTAAAAATGTTAGGATTTTCTGCTAGTAACTGTTGTCTGATTTGTAGCCACCAATGTGTTATCCTCCACCAACGTATTTCCTCACCTTTATAAACAATACCAAGATAGTACTTTGCTTGAATAGTTTTATTTATCTCTTCTGCTGATTGTAAATCATAGACCGGTACGGTATCAGCTATCATTACAAACATTTTTGCAAGCTGCCTGAAATTCTCTGGCGATACTGATACGGACCTATGTACAGTAGCAACATTCTCTAACTCATCCTGTAAGTGAGAGACATGTTGTGGAAGCCCAGCTCTTGCGTAGCGTTGTATCATTCTTTCAGCGTAAACAAAAAGTTCAAGTAAACGGTCATTATTGATAGGCACGAAGGGGTTTTGTATTAAGTTCAAGTCAAGATTGGCAAAAGGATATTCAACGGGTCTATTGATTATGTACTCTTTCCTAGAAAAAGGATCGCCGCTAGAACTTGAGGACGCATACTCGCGTAACTCCACTCGATCGGCCCATGTGGAGCCCAAATTTTCTTCATATTTCCGAATAGCGGCCCATAATAGAAAATCACAAATTTGGATGCCAGGTTCATCGGCACCAACAATCATAATTTCGAGTCTAGGTAAATAGAAAGGAATCTGTGGGAGTGAAACAGCTCCTTTAACCAACCGGTCAATAAAACGCTCATGCCAATCAACTGCGACGTTTATTGGAAAACTTCCCTGTCGTTGAGCTAAATATATATGAGCACAATCAACCTGCGCATGGGACACAACAACAGCTGCTAAAGATGCCATGAATTGGTGTAGTCTTGATTCCGATTCTGCAATTGATCTATCAAAATTATACAAAAAACCCTTGCTAACTTTTTCATATGAAAAAGTTAGGTTTGGTATAGTGCGGATTTTCGTACACAGATAGCTATGCGCGTTAGGACCATCATCACTAGCATGGAAATACCCCCTATTTAAACATTGTATATCGGATGGGGTATTATTTGATTCACCTCTTAATCTAGTAAGGGCATCATCAATTAATTGCTGAGACACTGGGTCTGCTAATAAGCACATACCTACATAGAAATTTTCATTTCCTGTAATGTTATCGAATATATTTGGGCTACCACTTTCATCGATATATAAATATATATCCATCTACACCTCACCTATGTCTTTGTATCGTAGGTTACTGAGTAAAAAGTTGTTAATTATAAAAGTGTAGATACCTCTCCTTGCCATATTACGCCTTATTTGATTTAATTTTCACTATTTTGACTTTATCTGTTATTTTAACTATATGTTCTGAACCATGATGATGTTTGCCACGATTTGCCAAAACTAAATCGAAATTACTTGAAGTAGAATCTTTGGTTAGCAGAATTGTTTCAATTTGTTCCACTCCAGCTAGTTTCTTTGCTCCACTCTGCAAGCCAATCGGTGTTATAATAAATGCACGATCTCCTCCAACATCTTTAATTTTGTAGGCTAAGCTCACTATTACATCACGCGGTATCGGCTTTGCCCAACACTTACATTCTAATAAAATAGGCTTGCCGCTTTCTGAATCAGACGCCATTATTTCCATCTCCCATTCTTCCCCGCTCTTTCCTTTTATCTTCTGTTTATCAGTTATTTTTTCGATTCTCAATTCATCTTTCATTGAATTGAGTTTACCAATTATTTTTCGAGCAGCATCTTCATAATTTCGCCAATTTTCTACCATGGACATCCCTAAACGCTCCAGAATTTCTTGGAGTTTAGCAAAAACCAATATGGAAACAGGGAAGTTTCGAGCGCTTTATAATTTTTGAATCTTTTTGAAATACATCTCCAGAATCTTTCGTTGTGGCGTTTTTCGATTAGATGAACCAGCTCATGGTAGGTAATGTATTCTATTTGTTTTTTGGGCAGGTATTTCATTAACGTATTGATTGTCAAATTGCGTCTCGAACTGCAGCTTGCCCATTTAGTTCGCATTTTTCTAAAGTATATTTTATTTATTCGAACCTTTAGTCTTTTAGAAATTTTGTCCACATAGGTGATAACTTGCTTTCTAAATTCTTTGTCAGCTCTTTTAACTATCTTTTTACTTTTAGATGCTTTCAAACAGTTTTTTATAAACTTCTGCTTCTTAGCAATCCATTGCTTATGATTTTTGATTATATCCATAGGGCTTTTACCGTGAGGCAAAATTAATTCTAATATACCTGTTTTAAACTCAAGTCTTGGGTATTTAATGTTTCGGTATTTAACAAAGAAGTCGAAGGTGTTCTTACTTCCTAAGATTACCTCTTTTTTCACCCTCACCTTTTTCCTCTCCCGTCGAGGGAGAGGAATCTGGGAAGTCCTATGCTCCATAATTTTTCACACTTTCAATTAATTTATTGTATAAAGCATCAATATCTTTTAATGTCATGTCATGTTTGCTTTTGAATTTTCTTACAAATCTACGAACTGTGCGTTCAATTGCTTTTCGAACAGTAACCTGTTTTAACCAGCCTGGAAACATATGTTTATCTAACTCGCTACGAAGTATTTTAACCTCATCAATCAATATCTTACCTTCACCAAATTGAGTTTCAAGGTTCAAGAGCATTGCGTATTCAAGTTTATCAAAACCAAGCTTCCTCTGTCGTTCTCTTAGTGTATTTATGTTTTCGACAACCTTTACACCTTCTTTATAAATTCTTTCATAATCTTTTGTCTTTTCAGCCCAGTATTTTATCATCCTTTCTACATGGTCTGCCAATGATTCATAAATAGGATCCTTATATTTCTCAACAAGCACGAATCGCTGGAGTGTAAAAAGCATATTCGCAGCTTTCTCTTTTTTACTCTTTATCTTTTCTTCAAGTTTTCCCAGATATTCTTCATCAAAAGCAATTATTGGTAGTTCTTTATCAATTTTTTCCACATCAGTTGTTTTGTAGACAAATTTCACTGTCTTTTCATAGAATTTCTGGACATAAGCATCAACACTCGCTTTTCTCATAACAGTTTTCATATAATATGTATATATTGCTGATATCCACTTATAGATATCAAAGTATTTGAGTTTCTGAATATCTGGTCCTAATAATTCAAATAACCTTCTTAGATTTCGATATTTATCAACAAACTGTTCCTCATTCTGTACGTCAGTGGTGAGAATCTCAAGTGCTTTCAAAAGTGTACTGCGCTCATAGTTTTGGGTCAACGAACCAAATATACCTGAGATTTCATCAATCAGCGATTTAAATTCTTGTTTGATACTATCATAGTCATTCAGTGCATTAGCAAAATCTGCTTTGTCGTCTTTACAATATATCTCAAGAGCACGTTTGAACTCCTTCAAAATACCCACATAGTCAATAATTATTCCTGCTTCTTTTTCATCGCCATATGGGCGATTTGTCCGCGCTATTGCTTGTAAAAGCCTGTGTTCTTTGAGCGGCTTATCCAAATACATTACCTGTAGTTGCGGAACATCAAAACCAGTAAGAAGCATATCAGTAACAATAAGAATTTTAGGAAAATCGTCTTTTTTGTATTTATCGATTATTTCTTTAAGTGTACTTTTGTAATCCTTGCCATCGTATTTTTCACGAGCTTCACGCACATAACCATAAATAATTTCATTATCACTACGTTCAGATGTCATTACAACATCATAATATGACTTTGGTAAATGTTTTGCGAGTTCGTTTTTATAGTATACACAAGCCTTTCTGCTAGCAGCCACGATCATCGCCTTAAACTTACCATCAACATTTTCCTTAAAGTGCTGAGCTATATCCTGTGCAATCTGAGCTATGCGAGTTTGATTTTCCAGAAAAACATTTATTGGATTCAATCTTGCTTTTGTTTTAGCTTCAACTTCGGTGCGTGCAAATTCAGGAATCTCATCGAGTTCTACTTCAAGAAAAGTTTCAAGCATATCTTTTTTTAAGTGCAACTCTTCAAGTCTTGGCTGGTATACGATCTTCGTTGTAAAACCATCTTTAATAGATTCTAAAATAAAATATCTATCTAAATACGGCTCTTCAGGTAAATATGCAAATTGCTCATAGGTATCCCTGCCATGTTTTGGTTTTGATATGGGCGTACCGGTCATCGCAAAAAAGAAAGCGTTTCTTAGAATAGCATTCATCTGAGCCGCAAGTAAGCCGTACTGGGTGCGATGACCTTCGTCTACAAACGCAATGACATTTTGTCTGTTCATAATGGTTGTCTTGTCCTGCGAGACTTTTTCAAGATATTTCTGCAATACATTTAGTTCTTCTTTACGGAATTTATGTATGAGGGTTATAAAAATCCCTCGTTTTCCTCGATAGCTATCATAACTTAAGACTTTCTGTAGTTCATCAACTGAGCCAATAATCTCTGGCCTTAAAATATCAAGAGAATAAAATTCTGTATAAAGTTGTTCCTCAAGTTCAATTCTATCCACAATGAAAAAAATGGTCGGATTTTCAAGTATAGAATTATAATAAAGTTTATGGGCAGCAAAAATCATAGTCAAGGTTTTACCACTGCCCTGCCAATGCCAGATAAGTCCCTTGTTTTTATCTTCTTCCCCAGCAAGATTGCCGAGAACTCGATTTACAATCTTATTTGCCGCACGATACTGCATATACCTGGTGATTACTTTGGTGGCATTACCATATTCAATACGAGAAAAAAAGAAATTCTTAACAATATCAAGCAACTTCTGGGGTTTTAGCATTTCAATTGTCGCATCAATAGAATCCTTAATTCCTTCACGCCATTCGTATTTTTTAACATCGTCCTGCCATGACGCAATGGGAAAATACTTTGCTCTTGCTTCTGCCGCAACACCGATCTGAACATATTTGTATAACTCAGGTACAATATTCTCATAATCCTTTATTTGTTTGTATGCGTCAAACCATGTGCCACCAGGTTTGGTTGGATCCTTGCATTCGATATTAATAAGGGGAATACCATTCACATAAAGCATAATGTCCGTACGAATTTTTTCTTTACCTGAATAATTTACTTGCTTCGTTACAAGAAATTCGTTATTTGATACCCAAGCGTCATTGCGAGCCCCGAGTTTATCGAGGGGCGAAGCAATCTCATCTTTTATATTGTCATTCTGAACTTGGTTCAGAATCTCACCAGCACTAAAATCAAACAACTGCACATACTTAATAACCCGTTCTTTTTCAAATTTTATCGGCACACCAAATTTATAGAAATTTAAAATTCTCTTAGCCCCTTCCTGCCCACTAACCACTAGATTTAATTCATTTAAAACCTTACTTATTTCCTCATCACCAACATTTAATTCTTTATTTATACGTTGTATTGCCCTAATGAGATTGTTGATCAATAACGGTTCTTCAAAACTCTCCCGCTCCAGCTCATCAGCAGGCACCAAGTGCCAGCCTTTGTCCTGCAACTGCTTGATTATGTAATCTTCAACAAGTGATTTTTCAGAAAAATTAGACATAGTTTTGTCCTATTTGAGTAAATCCCTCATCTTCTTCCTGTAATCTTCAATTTTCTCAGTATTTAGCCGTTCAATGAAATCATAAATCATCGCGCTATACTTTTCTGCAATTCTAATCAAGTCTTTCACATCTTTTTTAGTTATATGAAAATCCACATAATACTGTTTATCAACTCTCTCCCTTTTTGCGAAGGAAATATGAGAATTATCTATCCCAAAAATCTTTTTCAAGAGGATAATTGTTGCGGAGTGATTCTCGCATTTGATGCCGGCTTTAAAAAATAATGCCAAAGTAATGTAATACATACTATAGTATGCCAGCGATATAGATTCCTCTAATTTATCTTTTTCCTGCAAAATCTTCGCTGAAGAGAGGCTGCTTTCCGATTTTTTCAAATAGGCATCCTTAATGTCATCGCTCGGCTCAACAAGCAGTAGCTTACCTTCTTTATGTAATTGCTTAAAAAGATTTCGTTTTTTCATGGTATATTTCGACTCCCTTAATAATGATGTGGTTTTTTTCAATCTCATGTATTAGAGGATTCGATCTGCTAAATGTGCCAATCTTAACACTTAATCTGGAGTCAATATCTTCTAAATTCCTTTTTAATATTCTGCTTTTCGTTTCAATAAAAACGTCAATGTCGCTATCTTCATGTGCTAAACCTTTTGCATGACTGCCAAAGAGAATTGCCAATTTTATTTTCGGGTTTTTTTGGATAGCCTCAATAATCTTTCTTAATTTTGGGTATATTCTCAGCATTTTGTTCAACTTGTATATCTCTGCTATAATTATGTAGTTTCTGGACTCAACCGTTTTCTTGAGGTAATAGACCTTGTTTCGACCTTTTTGCTTAAAATCGATAACGTTTTCTTCCATGAGGTTTTCGAGTTTGTTAAGGATAGTCACATGATTAATATTAAGTTCTTTCGCTAATGCTCTTGTGTGCATATCAGCACCTGAAAGCAATAAGATAATTTCATTGGTAATATTTTTTACCATATGGTAATTATTTTTACCAACCTTCTTTTTCTTCAAATTTCACCTCCTGGCTTTAAAAATTTTTTTGTATTCGCAAAAATTCATTATAATAGACCATAGAGACGAACCTCTGGGGAATCCGAAAGGATTGCCCCAGAATTTTTTTATTCTTTATCACTCTTTTTCCCCATAGATGATAGTTTCTGCAAAAACTGATCTATTTGCTGCTTTTTCTCATTCAACAAACTTTTATAACTTTCTTGATAGAATGGTTCAATATCCGCTTGTTTTATTCTTGCGCTACTCCAAAACCATAAATAATGAATTATAATGCCTAGCATCATTTGAAAATTCCCCTTTAATTCATCTTCTGTAAATTTCCTTCTAATTGTAGAAAATCCATTTATAACTGGCACAAATTTCTTAACGATTCTTCTTGCTGTTTTTTGAATACCCTTTTGTTCCCAAAAAATAATACTCAACGTGTCTTTTTTCTTTTTAAGATGTATTAACTCGTTACGAATTTTATTGATATAACACAAATCATCGTGTAATTGATTACTAATTATGCCAATACGATAAGCAAGCTCTATTTTTGCCCTTATTGTCATGTTTTTGTTAAGAAAATTCATATTATCGTTCCCGGTAAGATAATTTTTTAATATATCTCCTAAAACAAAATCTATCCAAGCGAGACCAAGAGCAACAGTTCCTCTCATAGATTCGTTTTCAAATTGCTTAGCTATGAATATTAAAAATTTCCTGAAATTCTCTATATCTATACCTTTAGTAGGAATTAACATGCATCAGTTTCCTGTCAGACAACTTTTTAATTTGCTAAACCATATGTTCATATTGCTATTCGTTAATCCCTTGCCATAATTCTGATTTTTCAAAGAAACTAGGCATAATCAATTAGTTGTTCTCTTTGTTTGTATAATTTTGGTAACTCGGTATCAGGATCAGGTTTTACATTATTTGCACCTCTACGGATATATATGTCCTTTGATGACAATTTTGCATATGGCTTACGATCACCTTTTGGAACTTCAATAATTATAAGTGTTTTACTTGCATAAACTTGCGTATAGACATTAAGTGGCAGAGTTTTATTCAATCCATCTAATATCTCTTGCCGAACATAACCAATATATTCCTGTAATGTACTATCAATATCCTTTCCTTGTTTCTTTGCTTCCTTCTTAATATCCGCATCAACGCCTTTTATGACAGCATGCCTATCTATACCTATAAAAATCCTTCCACCATTAGTATTCGCGAAAGCTATTGTCGTTTCAATAAATTCACCTGTTTTTTGATCGCCTTTTCTTACATACGGCTTAAACTCAATCCACTCATTTTCACAAAATCTTAAAGCTTCCTTCACCACATCCAGTTTTATTTTTTCGCCGGTTACTTTAAAAATCTGCATTCCTTTTTTTGTCTCATATTTGTCTTCAATATGAAAATCAAAAATATTATCATTTTCATCTATTAGGTACATTTCAAATGTTTCTATAGTTTCTGCTTCTTCTGGTAAAATTTCCAATACTTCAATTTTGGACTTAATAGATTTATCAATCGTTTTATATCCATAGGGGCTTTTGTATTCTCCTTTCAAATACAAATTATGTTTTTCTTTTTCCTTTTTAATTTTTACAAATAGAGATTTCTCTTTCATATTATACTTCAGTTCTTCAAAATACTCACGACACTCTGGCAAAAACAGCATTGCTGTACCAAGACGCCCATCAGAATCACCACGGAAATCAGGTAATTCACACCATGTTGCTATTGCTACATATGGATTTGCAAAATAGGGATTGTCATACCGGAGAAGAGGATGACGTGGGATATTGATGCGCTCACTCATATGAGAAGTATTGTATAAGTATCCAGGAAAATCCGAATAAAAATTGTGATGCGAGTGATATTGTACTTCTCGAATATTCATGCCATCTCCAAGAAATAAGGTATGTGAATTCGTTTTTATCCCTTTATTTTTCAAATCATCTAAAACCGATAGTAAATTCACGGCTTTTGTCCAATATTCATATAAATGAACATCATCATAAATATAATTGCTATATTTAGTCTGCTTAACACCTTTTGGCAGAATTTTCACTGTACACATTGCGTTGCGCCATGGATTAGTTTTACTCTTTTCATCCTTCACCATTACTGCGCGAATACATATTTTTTCATAGTAAGGTTTATTCAGAGAGAATATTTCACTTATTTCTTTCAGACAATCATCATGAGTAAGATTATATCTATGAAGCTCATAATTTTTCATGCTTTTACCCTCCTCTTTCCTGGCAACAAATCGTTCATTAAACCTTTTTTGATTTTCTCAAATTTCTGCTTTTTCATAACCAAAGTCTTTAAACGTTGCTCCGCACCACTGATGATTTCCACAACCTTTCGTTGTTCAAGGATCGACGGTAGAGGAATACTTAATTTTAATAAGTATCTATTGTGAACAGCAGATTGACCTACATGCCTAATCGCCACTGATTTGAAATACCCTTTTCGCCAAAGAACCAAAAAATGATAAAGTATGAAATTGGGATTAGCTCTACTGGTATTGAATTTGATTCTCGTAAAATGATTGCTGTAGGTACAGGGAAAAGGTGACTCTTTAAATACTGCGGATTTTCCAACTAGATCATAACTGTTAGTATTGTTGAATAGAAAATCTCCGCTATCTAATAACCACTCATTGATGTTGTCAGGTTTAGGTACTTTTAGATATGAATCGAAAATAACTTTACCAGCTGTAGTAACGTTGTTCATTCGAATCTGCACAACACCATTATCATCCCTTTTACCACTTGCAAATCCGTTTCTAATATTTTTTATTACTTGCTCTAACCGAACCACCTCCCACTCCTTCGGTATCCTGCCGATTTCAGTATCCTTAAAATCTTTAGACCCCCTGACTCTTAGACTCCCTGACTCTGTGACTATTAACCTTCCGGTTAATAACTCCTGCATCAATCCTTTTTTCAATCTATCAGTCTTCTCAATCGCTTTATCCACCGTCTTAATCGCCTCATCCACAGTGCCGAGAATTTCGGCGATTTTACGCTGTTCGGGGAAAGGAGGAAGCGGGATTTCCAGATTTTCCAAAGTGTTTTTTGATAGTTCCTTGAATGTACTTCCACCACTTAGATTTTTAAGTAAAGAACGCTTGTAAACTAAATAATACACGAAATATTCTGATACTATACTATTTGTATTTTTCACTACTAATGCTTTACATCCTTGATTAATTGTTGCCTCTTCATCTAGCACAGCAACATATCCTACAGGTGCACGGGTTGATATAATTATTGATCCTTTAGGAAGCAATGTTAAATTAGTATCTTCCAAACCTATCTGTGTAATTTTTCTTTCACTCGCTTTAATCATCATACTATTCCCAAGTTTGCTTAAGTCCGTTGGTGTAAACCAGTTTACGCTCCCCTCGTCCCAATACTCATTGCATTTTGTCGAAGGCGTTGAACCTGTTTCAACCGAAAATAACATGCATAATTTGGTCTTACCCCAATAAGGTGCATCATTCTTTTTCATCTTAAATCATTCCATTCTTTATTGATTTCAAAAAATCAATATATTTTACAAATATTTCATTTAATCGTTGATGAGATCCATTAAATAATCCCACCTTGAAAATCGGTGAATCATCTCCCCACTTCGTGTTTTTATATATATAGTCTTCTATTATAGACGTACTAATCGGTGCAAATCCTCCTTGATCACGCCAATTCCAAATGAAACGCCCTCTTGGAGCCCAGGCGTC
>Ga0209986_10000313_pt1 | contig 46209 bp, 38 predicted proteins | sample BlataG_FD_183168 | JGI IMG/M metagenome (GOLD analysis project Ga0209986, IMG submission 183168) | Deep subsurface microbial communities from Black Sea to uncover new lineages of life (NeLLi) - Black_00105 metaG (SPAdes) (version 2) | ecosystem: Environmental > Aquatic > Marine > Oceanic >... | reverse complement strand
CCTTTTTTTGAATATTTACCGAGATTTTATCCAATTTTTATCTATCTCGAAAAAGAGATGGCACTCTTTGCTGTGGAATACTATAGGGGAATGCTGCGTAGTGTACCTTCACTTGGAGAAGCCCCCATGACACGGAATTTAGGATGCAGACTGTTTCTTCCAATGCTTGCGGTCGCGAGTCTACTGGGCTGTCAGCAGTCCGCCCAAACGGATTCGGACGAAGCTGTTCAAAACGCCTCATTGCCCACGCTGACGCTCGTCGTCTCCGGCATGTCGTGACCGTTCGGTTGCAAGCCTCGGGTCGAGGCCGCACTGCAAAAGACGCCGGGTGTCGAAAGTGCCCAGGTCAATTTTGGTAAGAAAGAGGCAACTGTCCAACTTAAGGGGGATGCCAACAACTTTGACAGCAAACAGTTGATTGACGCGCTCAAGAACGCCGGGTTCGACGGCAAAGTGATTAATTAAAAATCACATTACTTGGGACGATTCGGTCGAGTGCGCCTTTTTTTAGACTTTGATTTTTTTTCCGAACCCTTTTGCGGTTGTTCCTCGGCGGTTGCCGAGGGTTGCTCGGTACTCCGCCGTGCTGGGCGATAGCCCGCGCCAGGTCGATTGCGGGATTGTCGTTTTTTCCCCGCTTCTTGTTCGCCCTTGATCTGGTGGACGTAATCTCCCTGATGCAAACGACTTTCACGGCGGCGGGCTGCAATCGCCTCGCGGGGAGGTCGCTCTGAAATTAAACAATCACAGCCAGTGCCAATCAGGTCCTGACGACCGGCTTTTTCTAAAGCTTTGCGCACCTGAAAATAATTTTCCGGTTTAAAAAACTGCATCAAGGCACGCTGCAATTTACGGTCGCGCAGATGACGGGCAATATGCACCTCTTTCCCCGTAAACGGGTCGATCCCCGTATAATACATTGCAGTGGCCACGTCGAACGGTGCGGGAATAAAATCTTGCACCTGGTCGGGACGGTAACCCGTTCGCTTGAGGTACAAAGCCAAATCGATCATGGCATCCAAATCACTCCCCGGATGACTCGCAATGTAGTAGGGAATTAAATATTGCTTTTTATTCGCTCGCTTGGATTCCTTCTTAAAAATTTCAGCAAACGCATCAAAATCGTCGCCGCTCGGTTTGCGCATCTTGTCCAGAACGTGGGAATCAGTATGTTCGGGCGCAACTTTAAGGTGTCCGCCCACATGATGCTGCGTCAATTCGCGCATATATTCAGGCGAGCGACGCGCCAAATCCATGCGAATCCCGCTGGCCACCAAAGCTTTTTTGACTCCTGGGGTCTTGCGCACGTCCTGCATCAATTGCACGAGCGGCCCGTGGTCGGTACCCAATAATTTACAAATGGTTGGATGCACACACGATTGGCGACGGCAAACCGCTTCGACCTCAGGCTTGAGGCACCGCATTTGGTACATATTGGCCGTCGGTCCGCCAATATCACTAATCACTCCTTTGAAATCGGCGTCCTCTGTCATCGCTTGCACCTCGCTCTTGACCGATTCCCGGGAGCGCGATTGAATGATTCTTCCCTGGTGCGTCGTGATCGAGCAGAAGGTACAGCCGCCGAAACATCCCCGCATGATCGTGACCGAGTCTTTGATCATTTCGAAAGCAGGAATCGGTTCGTTGTAGGAGGGGTGGGGCTTGCGGGTATAGGGCAATTCATAAACCGTATCCATCGATCCTTCGGAGATTGGCAGTGCGGGTGGATTGGCCACGACCGCCTGACGATCGTGCCATTGAACGAGTCGCCGCGCGTTGTAAGGATTGGTTTCGTTATGAATCATCTTCGTCGCGTTCGCAAACGATCGTTTGTCCTTGATTACCTCTTCATAGCTCGGCAGCGTGAGGGCCTCTTCAGGCGGGGTTTCCGAGGCGCCCAGCGCGTAGGCCACACCACGCAAATCGCGCAAATCGCGGACTGTCTCACCCGCATCGAGTCGACGCGCAATCTGTAGAATCAACTCTTCTCCCATTCCGTAGGCCAATAAATCGGCCTTGCAGTCGAGCAAAATTGAACGCCGCACCTTGTCGCTCCAGTAATCATAATGCGCAAGACGCCGCAGCGAAGCTTCTACCCCACCGGCAATCACCGGCACTCCCTTGAATGCTTCACGTGACCGTTGGCAATAGGCGAGTGTGGCTCGATCCGGTCGCAGTCCAATCCGACCCCCCGGAGAATAGGCATCGTCGTTCCGGACCTTGCGATTCGCGGTGTAGTGGTTGATCATCGAATCCATATTGCCCGCGCTGATCGCAAAAAAAAGTCGCGGCCGCCCAAACGTCTTCCAGGGTTGGCAACTCTGCCAATCGGGCTGAGGCAGAATACCTACACGAAAACCGGCTGCCTCCAACACGCGACTCAAAATCGCTGCGGCAAAACTAGGATGGTCGACATAAGCATCCCCTGTAACGAAGACAACATCGACCTCGTCCCACCCGCGGGCCTTCATCTCGGCACCGGAAATAGGAAGTGGATCAGCGGCTTGGCCCCGGGTAAGCTCTTCTAAAAGCGCACCGGTCTGCCCAGCAGATTCAAGAATCGGGAGTCGGTCTTGGGGGGGGAGCATGGATCAATCCTAGACGAACGCGGATGCACTCATTCTAGTCGGCTTGCGCATAAGAAAGCTACCATTGAAGTACTTTCCTCGGCAAAAAGGGGGATAAAAAAGAGTATCTGCGAAGCATTACGGATGTTGCGGAAAATCAGGGGCAGATATACTAGCCAAAACACTCATGAAATTCATGCCTTCGCGTTCGCAAGGCAGCCACCTTGATTCTCTAATGTGAATGTGAAATAGCACAAACATGGCCCTATCCACTTTGCGTGCAACCTTTTGTCGCTCGCTGCAACTGCTCGTTACGCTTACTACGTTAGGCCCGCTCGCAGCAAGTGCGGATGAACGAAGTGTACCGGTCATCGATTGGAACTTGCGGCAGATGCCCGAGACACTCTCGTCCGATCCGCCGGGGCTACCTCCCGAATTGCTGCTCACACATTTGGATGAGCCACTATTTGATAAACAACGCCCACATGCCTTGCGGTTCACCAGCAATCGAGAACGAGTCCGCGTGGCACTCACTAGTGAGCAGTCCGCCCCGCTCTCGCGAACGGCACTTTCCGTTGAGGTTTGGGTTCGTCCAGAACAAGATCAAAAGCAATTTGGTTTCGTGTGCTGTAAAAAAAATCACCAAATTGCTTGGCTGCTTGGTGGAGATCAAGATCATTTTTTCTTTACGCTCGCGAGCGAAAGTAAAAAACAATCAACACGACTCACCGCCCGGCCCTTCTATCAGACAGCACAGTGGTATCAGTTGGTGGCAACCTATGATGGTCAGCAGCAACGGATTTACGTTGATGGGAAGTTGGCCGACGAAGCTTTTGAGCAGCGAGGAAATCTTTTGCCGCTCCAGTCGCCTGAGATTCAAATTGGCGTCCTTCCTCCGCGAAGCAGTGGCCAGACAAAGCCGACATTCTTCTCCGGCCAAATGGCGATGGTTCGCATTTGGGATCGGGCACTTTCTGCCGGCGAGATAAAAAAACGCTTTGACGCGGAGCAGGCTCTCTTTCCCGGCGCTCTGGCTGTGTATGACTCCTCACGCGACTGGCCCACGTTTGGTCACGACAACCACCGCAGTGGTCGTGCGGACGCAGAACCAGCGCTTCCTCTGCACTTGGCTTGGTACCGTCAGATTCGTCCAGGACCCCGACCGGCCTGGCCGCCGCCAGCCCAACAGGACTTTTGGCACAACAAGCAAAATCTACAACCGAGAGTCTCCTTCGATCGTTGTTTTGAGCCTGTCGTCGCCCAGGAGAAGGTTTATCTGGGCTCCTCAAGCAACGACCAACTGTATTGTTTCGATTTAGCGACGGGAAAAGAACTCTGGCGTTTTTTTGCCGAAGCTCCCATCCGACTCGCACCCACAGTGACGGAAAAGCGCGTGTTGTTTGGCTCGGACGATGGAGGAGTTTACTGCCTTGACGCGCAAACAGGGGATGAAATGTGGCGCTATCAACCGGCGGGCCAGTATTTTCCTGGCAACGGGCGGTTAGTTCATCCGCAATTGGTCCGCAGCGGGATTTTCGTCGAACAGGGAAAAGTGTGGTTCACGACAGGTTTGTTTCCCCAGCAAGGAGTCTATTTAGTCACACTTGACTTGCGCGATGGCAAACTCGTCAAGAAGTCGCCATTGCAGCGGTCGCCTCAAGGTTATCTCAGTCGCCGCGGAGGACGCCTTTTCGCCACGACAGGTCGAAACCTCCAAGGAGCGGTACTCGAGTCACTCGAAAGCAACAAAAAAGACCCTGTGATCGAGCGACCAAGTTTACTCGCGCCGTTTGACCGAACCGTAATCGAAGCGGGTAACCTGATTTTCGCAGGTGGCCCCGGCAAAGTGGCGGCCTTCTCCCGGGAGGAGCATCAACTTCTCTGGCAAACAGAAATCGAAGGCACGTGTGGCAGTCTTGTCCTTGCCGGCAACCATCTGCTGGCAAGTACCGAAGAAGGAGACCTTTATTGTTTTACCCCCCAGAAGCAAAAAGCGGACGGCGACCGGTCGTTTATCGAAACTTCTAGGAGGATGAAGGTTTCCGACGACCAGACCGTGGAAACGATTCTTGCAACGACCGGCTTAAGGCAAGGTTACTGTCTGCTACTCGGAGATGATTTAGGTGAATTTGCAATTCAAATCGCTCTCAAGTCCGAGATGCAAGTTATCGTAGGGATGCAGGACGCTGCAAAAACCGAAAGTCTCCGAAAGCGGCTTCAAGCCATGAAGCTTTATGGGCAGGTGACCGTCCATGACCTTGATCATCAGGAAAAACTTCCCTACGGCAGTTGGCTCTTCAATCTTGTCCTTGTTGCCGATTCGAAAGACAACGATCTGCCCTTTAGCCCTGAGGAACTATGGCGTGTCGTGCGACCTGCCGGTGGTTGCCTTTGGAACGTAAAGACGATGCAACCCACATACCGCGGGCCGCTCGCAGGTGCCGGAGAGTGGACGCATCTTTACGGAAACGCCAGCAATACAGCCTGCAGTGGCGATGCGCTCGTGCGGGGTACGTTCACTCCCCAGTGGTTTGGTTTGCCGGGCCCTCAGGGGATGATTGATCGACATCATCGTACCGCATCTCCCCTCTGCAAATCAGGGATGCTGTATGTTCCCGGGAATGAAAAAATGTATGGCGTCGATGCGTATAACGGCACCGTCCGCTGGGAGACTGCCGTTCCCGGCTCGCGGCGGATTGGGGTTTTGCGGGATTGTGGGCCGATGTGTGCCGTTGACGAAGGCATTTTCATTGCGGCCGGAAAAACGTGTTCGTTGTTTTCGGCGGCGAATGGTCAGCCGATACGCCAATTCAAGGTGCCCGCTTCAAGAGAAAAAGTAGTGTACGAATGGGGATTTGTCGCGGCCGAGGAGGGGCTCCTCTTCGGTAGTCGTGTACCGGAAGGTGGAATCCGACGCGAACATAGTCGACAAGCAATCATCGAGGGTACGTACTGGGATTTTCGTCCACTTGTTGCCAGTGCGTCTATCTTTGCGTTTACTCAAAACATGCCGAATTTAAAGTGGCACTATGTGCCAGCGGGTCGTGTGATTCTCAATCCAACCATCACATTAGGTGGCGGTAGAATCTACTTTGTTGAACTGAAAAAACCGGAAACGCAAAAAACATCTGGACGCGTGCGGATCGATCGTGCCCTGGATCAAGAAACATTTGTCGTCGCGCTCGATCAGCAGACCGGAGAGATTCTTTGGAAGAAAAAAATGGATTATGCATCGATCGAACACCATCTCTACGGTCTCTATCAGAACGAAGTCTTTCTCACAATCGGCTCGCGCAATCAAGCGACCGTCCAAGGCCCCGAAACAGTCTGGTACGATATCCATGCAATCGATGCGGCCACCGGAAGCTTGTTTTGGCAGGCCAGTCAAAATAATAAAATGGAGGCCGACGGCGATCACGGCGAGCAGGACCATCATCCGGTTATTGTGGAAGATCGGCTCTATGTGGAGCCATTTGCCTACGACTTAAACACTGGAAAGCGTCAATACGATTGGGGGTGGCAACGAGGACACCGCGGCGGTTGTGGGACCATTGCTGCATCCAACGCCGCGTTCTTTTTCCGTGATCGCTATGCCGCAATGTTTGACCTGGAGTCGAAACAGCACTCTCAGGTTACCCAGATCAGTCGCCCCGGTTGTTGGATCAACATGCTTCCAGCCGGTGGCCTCCTGCTGATCCCTGAAGCAAGCTCTGGGTGCACTTGTCATTTTGCGGTGCAGGCCTCCATGGCCTTCCGGCCGACCAAACGCAAGGAGGAGACTCTCGGTAAACCCGCCGCAGCGCCCATTAGATGAGTTTGGTCACACCTGGAACGGCATACGAAGCCACCGGGAGCGATTCATCCATCTTGAGCTCTTTGGGAAATAGATCGAGCATTGACTTTTGCGTGACAAAATCCCAGTCGACCCGCTGGCCCGTATAGGCAGCCAAGCGACCCATCACTGCTGTGAGTGAACTATCGGCAGTCTCCGCCAACTCGACGATTGGGGTGCCTGCACGAATCGAATCGACCAGATCTTTATGCTCCTGTTGATAGGCGGCGTTGATGTCACCTTTCATCGACCAGATTTCCTTCCCCGACCGATCGTGAAGGGAAGCTCCTTTGTTGGCCGCACCAATGGAAGCGACCCCTTTTGTGCCATAGACAATGCTGCCATTTTCGCCCTTGGTATGCGGAATTTGTCGACACTGGAAGGAAAGCAACCGGTTGTCCGGATACGCGTAATCGATCGATACATTGTCCCACATCTGGCTTCCGGTGGGTCGCGTAAAGCGTCCCCCGGATCCATAGGCTCGAAGCGGTGGCCCTCCCATGAGCCAATTCATCGCATCAATATTGTGAACCGCTTGCTCAACAATTTGATCCCCAGAGAGCCAAATAAAATGCATCCAGTTGTAGAGTTGGTATTCGGCGTCGCTCATTCCCGGCTTTCGAGGTCGATTCCAAATTCCCGACGTGCAGTAGCGACTCGTCGCTGAGATCACATCGCCAATCTGACCTTCGTGGATCCGCCGCATGACTTCCATATAATTTTTCTGCCGTCGATACTGCGTGCCAGTCACAATCGCAGTACCCTGCTTGCGTGCTTGACGATCTGCCTCAAGGCAAACACGGTAGCCTGCTGGATCGACACACGTCGGCTTCTCCGCAAAAACATGTTTGCCTGCAGCGACAGCCTCGGCCACATAGGGTGGGCGAAAACCTGGCGGCGTGGTCAATAAAACCAAGTCGACATCGGGGTGTTCAAGGACTCGTCGGTAACCATCGAGTCCGCCAAAAATATTTTTATCCTGAACCGCGACACGTTCGTTGAATCGGCGGGCCAAACTTTTTCGCATCGACTGACACTTTTCAGGATAGAGATCCGACATCGCAATAATGCGAACATTTGGATTAATCGAGAGTGTGTCTCGAGCAGCGCCTCCGCCTCGACCACCCGTACCTACGATTCCAATATTCATTGTTTCAAGCGCAGAAGACTTTTCCGCTTTTGCCTCTGAAGCAAGTCCGATCGTCACCGCAGCCGAGGCAAGCGAACCTTGTTTTAAAAATCGGCGACGGGAAACGTCATGCACCTTTTGCACACGCTGCTCATCTGCCAAACTGGACCGCTGAGGTGTCGTCATCAGAGGGGGTTCTCACGGCTTAAAAATCAATGTTTATCCACTCCTCTCATTGTATCGCCAAGCAGCACCGAGTATCAAGTTCGAGGACAAGGTACGATTTGTAACTGCAAGGCATAAAATCGCAACTCCCGTGGTCCACATTTGATACAATCGCGAAGAAGAAGAAACTCCTTCCTGAAAGCTTGAAAATGCAAGTCGCCATCACAGAAGCCGATCTGGATAATCCCGAACATGCTGCCGCCGTCACGCGACTCCTCGATGAGTATGCACACGACCCACTCGAAGGAGGGCAAGGATTACCGACTGAGGTGCTCGCTCGAATGATCGGCCAATTACAGCGGGCAGCGATGCGGCTTGTACTGCTGGCCAGTATCGAAGGAAATTATGGCGGGATCGCGGTCTGCTTCTGGGGATTTTCCAGTTTCGCTGCACGGCCAGCAATCAATATCCACGACCTCGCTGTCAGTCCTCAGTTGCGGGGCCAAGGTGTTGGCTCTGCCTTGATGGCAGAGGTGGAAGCAAGGGCCAGGGCTGCCGCTTGCGCTCGAATCACGCTCGAAGTCCGGGGCGCAAACCATGCCGCACGACGACTCTACACCCGTAACGGATTCAGCGGAGCCGATGTGGAAGTCCCTGAAAATGTAACCCTTTTTTGTGTAAAAACTTTGTGAATTTACGCCCTTCGATAGGTCGCTTCGAGGCCCCAGACTGCGGGGACTGTAGAGGCGACCAAAAGATCGCCGACTGCCACCGATTGCAAAGCAGTGATGATCTTGCACAATTTTCCTCAGTCCAAACTTTTTTGCGTTTCCAAGGAGCTTTACCGTGAAAATTTTCTGCTCGCGATTGTTTGCATTTATTCTACTTCTTACTGCCGCCCGATCTGCACTCGCACACTGCGAGGTCCCCTGTGGAATTTACGATGATCAACGACGATTTGAAGAGATGCTCGAAGACCAGGAAACGATTGCCAAGGGAATGGGGGCAATCCGCGAAATGGCTGGAAAATCTGATCCGTTGTCTGTGAATCAAACCGTCCGCTGGATCAATACCAAAGAAGCCCACGCAACAAATATTCAGCACACGATCAGCCAATACTTCATGACCCAGCGGATCAAAGCCGACAAGGAGGGTTATGCGAAGAAGCTTGCCGCAGCACACGCAGTTATGGTGGCAGCCATGAAGTGTAAACAAAACACCGACGGAGAAATGGCCGAGGCGCTCAAGGTAAAAATACTGGATTTCTACCGAGCCTACGAGGGAAAAGAACCTCAACTCCATTAGCCGCTGGATGGGGAAACGATTTCAAATACGCGTGCGACGCTTCCGGCGGAATGCAGGGCAACGTCTCAGATGAGTCCCGCATTCAGGCCCTGTAAATCATCCGGAACAAAATGTCCGTCTTTGCGGATCAGTTCCCCATCGAAGTACATTTCTCCGCCGCCGTAGTCGGATCGCTGGATCAGGACGAGGTCCCAGTGAACGACACTCCGGTTCCCGTTGTCGGCATCCTCGTAGGCCTGTCCTGGGGTGAGATGAAACGAGCCGCCAATCTTTTCGTCGAACAGGGTGTCGAGCATCGGATAACGAACGCGGTTATTGCAACCGATCGCCCATTCCCCCAGATACCGTGCGCCCTCGTCTGCATCGAGGACTTCATTCAGTTTGTCTGTTTCGTTTGCCGAAGCGGAAACAATCTTTCCATCTTTAAAGGTAAAGGCAATGTCATCGAACAGGGTACCCTGATATCGAGAAGGCGTGTTGTAGCGAATTGTACCGTTCACGCTGTCACGCACCGGTGCCGTAAAGACCTCTCCATCGGGAATATTCCGCTGTCCGTAGCAAGGCCGGATGGGGATGCCTTTGATGGAAAAAGTAAGGTCGGTTCCCGGTGAGATAATTCGAATCACATCGGCCGCTTCCATTCGATCAACAAGCGGAGCCTGATCTTGGGCCATTTGAACATAGTCTGCGGTGCAGACATCAAAATAAAACTCTTCAAATGCCTCGCAACTCATCTCAGCCGCTTGTGCCATGGAGGGCGTGGGGTAACGCAAGACAACCCATTTCGTTTTCGGAACTCGGATCTCACTATGGACCGGATACCACCAATGCTTTTGATACAAATCCATTTTTTCTTGAGGCACATCCGCAAATTGACTGCTATTTTCTGCGCCACGAATGCCAATATAGGCATCCATGCGCTCCATTCGATTTCGCTCCAGCTCCCCACAGAGCGTCATCCCCTCCGACGTACCATGGCGGTAGAGCGACCGAAGAACTGCATTATTTTTATACGACACGAGGGGAACACCACCTCGATCGCTTACCAGTTCAACGAGACGACAGACAATTGCGGGGTTGGGTAAATCGAAGGCTTCAATCAAAACTTTTTCGCCATCGGCCACCTGACAACTGTGGTCGACAAGAATCTCAGCTAAGCGTTTAAGGCGGGGATCATGCATGAAAAGTCCTCTGTTGCAAAAAATGGCTACAGGGCGGGGGCCGAGCGGTGGAGACAACACCGTCACGCTGAGATCGCATCATAAGAAAGCTACGAGCCGACGACAATAACCGGTTTTCCTACTAGATGAAATTACCATCGACCATCGCCAAGGGCATCTATTCCCCCGGTAACTGATGCAGGCCGTACAATCGACTCCACAAATATCCTTTTTCTGACGCACATCACAACGCCAGTCACCCCGCTCCTAGCGCACCTGGGAATGAATGTAAGTATTATGCAGATCGCATCCGATCTACGACCGCGGTTTAATCGTCCCAAACCGAACTCTTTTCCCCAAGCCACTGCCAAAGAGGCCGCATAACCGGACAGGCGCTGCTTTGCACCGGTCGTACCGACCGCGTGATCGCATCCAGTCACCACCACCATCGGTCAAGACCTCTATGAACTTATTCCGATCTCAAAATTATTCCGATTTCATCGGTGCCGGGGAAAGGAATGCCCCGTGCAGGGAGAATACTGCCATGCATCCAACGCGCAAACAACTTTCATTTTTTGTTCTCATGCTCCTTCAGATTTTGGGCCCCACGCTTCTCGTTGCGGCACAAAAAGAGGGGGCACAAGATACGACGACGCGTCGCCTATGGACAGCACCACCGCGACCCGCAGAGCGAATGGAAAGTGGCGCAGCGAAAGCCGAATGGCAACGTTGGAGGATGATCGTTCTTTCCAGGCGGCTTGATCGCGATTTAGAAGATTTTAAATCGTCCGCAAAGTGGCAATCATTTTTACGCTTGCCTCGAGACATCGTGACCCTCAAGAATGCCGGCGGGGCGGAGGAAGAACACCAGACATTGCAAACATCGCTTCAACGGTTTGCATTAGTCGCGCGTGACGATCATTACCAACAGATCGCCTCGCTTTCCTCGTTTCAGGCGGCTCATCGTGCGCTCAAAACGTATGCCGCCTCGCGAAAAGAACCCCGCTTAGACCGGGAGGAGACGCCTGACGCAGAGAGGCTCTCTGCACAGGCACAAAAGCAGGCGGCTCCCACAAATCGCTGGGCACAAACTCCAACGATCTACCGTTTACCTCCTGTGCTGATGCCGGGCGAGCATCCTGAATTACTTACGCCGCCCCAGCCATTGCAATTGCCTCGCTAGTCTTAGCCAGTGAGGCCCGTTGATTTGTAGAGGGATTACCCATCGCAAATTTCTCTGACCGATTCCTCTATCTTTCCGCAGAGACTATCTAAATCAAGGTGATCTTCTCGAATTCCAAATGGCTCTTCAACGTAATGCGCGATAGCTTCTCCTGCAATGAGGAAGTAAGCGCCCACGACCGTCACAGGAACAGTCCAATAACCGAATTCTTCCACCAAAGCCCACGGTGTGAGAAGCAGATAAAGGACGATACACTGTCGCGTTATAATTCTCCATGATCGTGACATGAGAGTCGACTTAATACGCTCGCATGCTCCACAGATTTCTAAAAACATGTGGGCCTCTCGATCCATTGCCCAGAATTCTTCTGCGGTCACTTGCCCCGCATGGTTCCACTTTTTTAATTCCCCATACATCTGGTTGACTAGAAAATTGGGGGTGTGTTTAATATGGGCAGGCACATCAACTCCAGTTTTATTGGTATTGTGCGGCTGATCCCGAAGATGATCTTTCAACGCGTAGCTAAAGCTAATGATTAAATCGCGCATTCTCTGCAACTGCGCGCCATCGGCCGTGACAAACTGGCGCGTCTTAATCGCCAGATTCCGACTTATGTTGACCAGTGTTCCCCAGAGCGTGCGTGCCTCCCACCAACGTTCATACGCCCGATTAATCCGGAACAAAATCAACATGCCCATTGCAAAGGTGAGTACCGCCTCGAGAGGGAGCGTCACGTTGGGCACATCTATGATTCGTGGATATTGAAGGCGCAGATAGGCAATACTGCTATAGAGCGCGACCGGAATCGTTAACAGCCATGCGCGACGCAGGGCAAATGTCATAAGTGGCTTCCTCAAAAAGTGCCTTGCTTTTTCCAATACAATGTATTCTTCCGGGCGTTTTTAGGTAGTACACTGAAATGCATCGGGACTACCGCTAAAAAAGTATTTTTTTAAACTGACAAATGTTTTGGAAAACTTTCCGGTAAAAAAAGATGCTCCATAATCCTAGCTATTGTCAATCTCGCTCTGGAGAGTGACGCGTTTTTCGTTGAGTGGTGCCGTTGTATTAAAAAGTATTAAAAAGTATTAAAAAGTGAGCGTGCAACCAAGTGAGAAAATACATAGCAAACTGTCTGATTCCGGAAAAGTATTTGATAGTACTGCTTTTTACAGCGTTGTTATTTGTCTGCCTCGGATTGCCTCTCTTGCGCGACCAGAGTCCTGATCGGCCTGTACTCCTCAACCTCAGCCTCACAGTAATCCTGATTCTCGGTTCTGTAGGTGGGTTCAGTCGTCGCGTTTGGGTATTGATTGGCCTCCCGGCAATTCTGATTGCGGTTGGTTTTACGTGGACTGGATTATTCGTCGACTACAGTTGGTTATATGTGACAAACTGCCTGTTGCAAGCAGTCTGCTTTTTAGCGATGGCTTGCCTGCTTCTGTATCGCGTTTTTACCGAGCACTTCGCAAGTTGGATTTCGATGCTTGGGGCTGTCTGCGGTTACCTCTTGATCGGCCTCTGCTGGACCATGTTGTATGCCGCACTCCTTCAACTACATCCCGATGCGATTCAATTTAAAAACCACCTGACTGCTCCGATTGGGATGAACAATCAGATGAGTACCTCTTTTTCCCAACTCGTTTATTTTAGTTTCGTTACAATGTCGACGCTCGGATATGGCGATATTGTGCCCCGCATTCCGATTGCGCTCACGCTTACGTGGACAGAGTCGGTGATCGGGCAATTTTATCTTGCCGTCCTTGTTGCTCGGTTAGTCGGAGTCCTCCCCGCCTCGCGTTTGCTTACCCCGCCAGACAAAAGTGCTGCAAACGAAAAATAGGGCCTCATCAGACAGGGTGGCCACCACCTACAGGGTTCTTGGTGGTTTTCTTGGATCTGCAATTCGGCGAACTAGGGAAGAAACCCGCGCTCGCGAAGTTCCTGAATATTGCCGGGGGCACTCTGGAATACCCGCTCCGTAGCATAGCGGAGGATGGCAATTCCGGCCAGATTTTCCGGGGCGGTCAAAATGGCGACCTGGTCTTCCTCATCCTCATCAAGGCGACGATTTATTTTTTCGACAGCAGCATCCATGCTGTCGTATACCACTTCCTGCTGACGACTTTGATTAAGAAACTTTAGGTTTGAAAACTTTGCCGTCCGAGCCAATAAAAATTCGGCCATGCCTTCTTCTTCACTGTTTTCAAAAAAATCATGGAACTCGGGGCGACTATTTCCGGCCGTTAAAATCATCGGGCGATTAATCCGCACATCACCCCGTCGCACTGAAAGTGGATCGGTTCCCTCTTGATTCCCACAGACCAGGAAGTAAGGAAGTACCGATTCTCCAAAAGTAAACAGAGAATTAGGCACTGGGCGGACAATGGAGACCGCCTGCCAGGCCTCGTAAAACATCTTCTCTGGGTCAAACTCGTTAAAATCCATTCGGCAACCATTCAAAAAGGGATGCTCTTGAGCCTCTCTTCCATATTAGCCGCAAACGTACACCGAAAAGAGGGGAGACCACCTTCGTGCAGGGCCTGTTCAGAGCACGAAAACTGAAAATTGATCGGTGTAAATCGAGATCTGGAACCGAGAAGCTGAATTCACGCGTTCAGCGACGCGATCGTTCTTCGGCGGAAACTTCGCCAATAATTTCTGGGCGGCCGAGGAGGATCCATTTGCCACTGCGAAAAAAACGAGGAACTTCGGCAAGCACAGTCGTCTGAGGAGGCAGTAAATCGACAATGTCGCGATAGCCCTGGTCGGTCGTGAGAAGTGCCGTTGGTTGGGGTTGCTGTAAAAAGGCAGCCACCGTGGTAGGCGGAAGAATATCCTCGGAAGAGGTCGGCTCCGCGACTACACCGCGCGAAAGGTTTCGGATAGGTCGGTTCGCATAAAAAATAAGACCCGGCTCGATAGGACCGAACGCTGCCACTTCTGTCCGTTCACCGCTATTACGGATGATGTCCGTGAGAAGAAAACTAGGGCGATGAAGATCGATCCGAGGAAGCACAAAACCGAAGAGCGTTACAAAAATGAGAACTGCCATCCCCGCAAAGGAGAAGACAAACTGCCTTGAGTGATCACCTCGGAGCAAGAGATAGCAAAGGCCGGCACCTATTGTGGGAATCATCCCCAAAATCCCAATCCACTCTTCACCAGGAAGGAAGAAAGCGGCGGCAATGGGCAAGCCAATCAGAAAAACCAAACCGACAATCAATACGACCGCCAGGCCACTGTAGACCCATCCCACAGGAACAACTGCGGTTCGCTTTGCCAGATGAACTAAAAAACAACTACATAAAAGAGCCAGTGCTGGATAACACGGAGTCACATAACTCGGTAACTTGGTTGCGGCGAGAGAAAAAAGTACGAGATAAACACCAACCCAACAGAGGGCAAACAAATAACCAATCCGCCATGGGTCTCTACGACCAATGCGACAAAACGCGCCAATAAGCATTGGGGTGGCAAAAACCGACCAGGGGAAAAATCCTATAAGGAGGGCAATCACATAGTACAGTGGCCCTCCCGTATGCCCTTCCATCGCGCTCGTTGCACGGCCAAAGTGTTCATCAATAAAGAACCCTTGTAAAAAAGCGCCGTCGGTTCGCAGTCCCACTAAATAGTACCACGGTCCGGCGACCGCCAATGCGACCAGTGTCGCCGTCAGCAGTCGCATCTGCTTGCAGGTCTTAAAAAAATGGCTCGGTACAAAACAACGTAGAGATCCACGCGCTCCTTTTTTAAGGCGCTCCAGCCAATTTTGGGGAACACCAGCATGCTCACGGGCCGGTAGATTTAAAATCAAAAGAAACATTCCGATCACCGCAGTGGGTAGAATCAGGCCGACCGGACCTTTGGCCAGGACGCCGACGCCAAAGACCGCATAGAGTGCCACGGCGGCCAGCCACGTAGGGCAGAAATAGTGTCCCGCTATTCGCAGCGATGGTGCCGTGCGAACTGCAGCCGTGGAGCGAGGTTTAAAAGTCGTGAGTACAAAAACCATCAAGCCCAAGGTAGTACAGAAAATCAACGATGCATCGGGCGTTGTGGCATGGCTCGCTACTTCAAACATCACATTGGTGGCCAAAATGATGCCGGCAAGCAGCCCCACTTCGGGGCTGAATAGCCGCCGACCAATCATAAAGGTCGCCAAAACCGTACCGAGCCCTAACAGGGCCGAAGGAAATCGTGCGGCAAACTCATTCACGCCAAAGACGGTATAGGAACAGCGAATGAGCCAGTAGAGCAGAACCGGTTTGGCATCGCGTAATTCCTCATTGAAAGTGGGGACCACCCAATCGTTCCGCTGCTGCATTTCTACCGCACAACGGGCGTTGCGTGTTTCATCTCGATCCCAGAGGCGTGAGCCGTCGAGCCGAACGAAGAGCGCAAACAGCGCGACGGCTAAAAGCAGGCAGAGATCGCGACCGATATTCCGCATAAAAATCGATGCCTGTAGCGATGCAGAGAAAATGTGAAAACAACGGCCCATCGCACAAGGCATTGGGCATGCGATTTTAGAGAACGCTAAATCCCTTCACAACGGCAGTTTCTCGACCAAAGGGGACCCACAAGAAGACTGGGGCGATCTCGAAAAGCACCTTGTCGAAAAGCACCTTGTCGAAAAGCACCTTGTGATGAAGCGAGTCAGCCGGATGCTATCGACGCCCCTGATAGCTTGAAGGCTGCTAAGAAAACGGCTCCCTCACCAACACCGCCCAGAAGGCTGCTAGGGGTAAATTGAAAATATCTTCCATCCCGTCTGCGCTGCTTCATAAATGGTCCGTGCATGCAATCGATTGGCCCCCTCCTGCCAGAATTCAATTCGCTCAGGAACAACGCGATAACCGTACCAGTGGGGCGGTCGCGGGACATCCTGGTTTGCAAATTTTTCTTCAAACTCTTCGACTCTCGACTCGAGTTCACGCCGATCCGCCAGCAGTTGCGATTGCTGAGAAGCCCACGCGCCAAGACGACTCTCCCTCGACCGAAGCTCCCAATAATTGTCTGATTCTTCCTCGTCTACTTTTTTGGTGTGTCCCTCAACCCGTACCTGCTCACCTAAAAAATCCCAATGAAAACACAGGGCGGCCTGTGGGTTGGCAGCTAATTGTTGTCCCTTAGCGCTAAGCGAATTCGTGAAAAAGACAAATCCTCTTTCATCCATCCCGCGCAATAATACCACGCGTAACGAAGGCCGCCCGTCGGCATCCACGGTTGCAAGAGTCATCGCTGCGGGTTCCCGGAGCGGACCCTCTGTGGCTCGTGCGAAAAGTTCTTTAAAGCGCGTAACCGCTGCTTGGTAAATCACATCTTGTTCCATAAAAGAGTACGGTACCTTCCGCTAACAATTGTCACAACGGGCATTTATTGAAAAGTCGTTTTTGATAGACATTGGGTCTGTGGTCCACATCCTGAATCTATCGAGACCAGCATGCTCGACTGTTATTCACAGAGTGGAAGACTTAACGCAACAGCCAAAGGGACAAAAAGTATCAGCGGCAGCCAGACGGAAAGGGGTGGGCTGAGCATCGCCGTATTTCCTAGGCTATGGCAAAGCATGGTAACGGACATGAAGGCGACGATCAGTAAAACACATAATCCGACTGAGAGAAAAAGACTTCGCGATTGGCGGGTCAAGACCAACGGTAACCCCAACAGGAGTAGATTGAGGTCTAAAAAAGGCTGGACAAAACGTGAATGGAGTTCCACCTCCACTCCAGGATTATGTTTCACGCTTGGATTCTCCAGAGCCTCCATCAGTTCGGGAGTCGAGGAAAATTGCTGCCATTTTCCACCCCCGGCCAAGAGTTTGGGTTCGACATAACTGACAACAAAACATTGGTCTGTCTTCAGCCATGCCGTGTCCTGTGGTGTATAGAGAATCAGCACACCATTAAGTTGAAGGCTTGATTCAGTGGCGAGTCCCTCCGGTTGCTTGAGTCCAGAAAGAAGATAACCCGGAGGGTGTCCCTGGGTTGAACGCTGAAAAACCGCCTCCCGAGCGAGCAATTGAACTCCGTAGCGATCCAGAGTTCGTGGCAGAAAGAAATTTGGCTCAACAATCCGCTCATCTGCCAAGACAATCCCTTCGCCACTTAAAAGAATATCTGTTTGATTGTCGTAAACAGGCACAATCGCATCCGTTTTGCGATCGCGCATATCCCGAATATTCGTACTTAAATGCTGGCGGAAGGCGGGCAACACCCATTCTCGATTAACAACTGCAAGCAAAACCAGAACGCTTGCCATGATTAAAAGTGGACGAATCATCCGTGCATTCCGAATTCCGGCGGCCATCAGAGCAGTCATCTCGTTATGTCGTCGAAAAGAAGCAATCGTAAACATGGTGGCAACGAGAATCAGCAGGGGATTCATCCAATCAAAGAAAACAAGTGCGCGGAGCCCATAGTATTCCAAAACGACGCGAAGCAAACCGCCGTGTGACTCGGCATACTGCTGAAGTTCGCCAAAGTTATTGACCGTATCTCCCACCACAAACAGGCCGAAGAAGCTGATAAAAAAGACTGCAAAAACGCCTAAAAAGTTTTTCAGAAGATAACGATCAATGATGGTCATTATTTTAAGTACATCAGTGATTTTCAATCACTAATACTGGGGTTCTTTTTGAGCAAGCGTTTCGCGAATCGCCTCCGCGAGCAATTGCATTCCTTGCGCGATACGTTCGAGAGACTGCACACCAAAGCTTAAGCGGAGCCGGTCGTGGGCCGGGGGATCTCCTGCACTCGGATAGCAATAGCATCCGGGAACGTATAATACACCTTTTTCGAGAGCTCGAGAAAACAACGGGCCCTCGGTTCCTGTATTGATCCCAGCCAATCGCATCCAGATGTACAAACCCCCTTCTGCAGGCAACCAAGTCACCTCTGATAAATCACCTAAATATTTATTTGCTGCCGCAGTCATCGTTTCAAGTTTCTGCTGATAGGTCAAACGCAGCTTAGTCAGATGCAGATCAAAATCCCCTGCTTGAACGACCTGAAGAATAATTTGTTGGCTAAAGTGTGGAGCACCAAAATTCATGTTTCCCTGGTGATTGCTCAGCGCTGTGATCAGATCCTTCGGCAGAACACCCCAGCCAACTCTTAAGCCCGGGGAAAACGACTTGGAAAAAGAACTGGTGTGGATCACGGTCTTATGTTGCCTATCGAGCGAAAGCAGACTGGGAAGATCTTTACCAAAATATCGTAAATCGCGATAAGCAGCATCCTCAATAATATAGAGTTGGTGATGCTGGTGATTGTGTCGGCTTACAATCTCAAAAATTTCCTCTCGCCTCTCGGTCGAGGTGGTAATGCTACTTGGATTGTCAAAGTAGGTCGTTAGATAAAGCGCTTTAATACGATTAGAATTCCCTTCGGCACGCGCCTTTTGCAGAACTTTTTCGAGGACTTCGGGAATCACTCCGGAGGCATCGACAGGGAGACCAAACGCATGGGCCCCCATCCCACGGAGAGCCCCTAAGAAAACAAAGTAGCTCGGTGCGGCGCAGAGAACGATATCCTCTCTGTCAAGTAAGACGAGACCCAGCTGATAGAGAAGCTCGTTGCTTCCTGCCGTCATGATGACCTGCTCTATAGACCGAGAACCGCTCGGCAGCCCATCCGCTTCCAAAAGTCTATTCAGTAAAATTTCTCGTACCGCTCCGTCACCCATGGTGGTCGAATATTGAAGGGCTGCTCGACCGCGGGCAGAAGAGGCAAGTAATTCGTCAGCCGCTCGGAGTGTTTCTGCCAGAGGCAAACTTGCTTGATCCACAAAACCGGCGGCCAATGAGATAAGCTCGGGTCGAGCGAGGGCTTCGCGCATCAGAAAACTAATCGGCGCCTCGACGGTGCTTTGGGAGAGCCGTGAAAGAGTCGACATAGGATTACCTTAGAAAAACGAGGGGGCCGATCCTTGCGAGCATAGAAAACCTGGAATAAGCAGGTCAAGGTCCATTCGTGCCACTCAATACCCCCGGATATGCTAGGCTTGTTAAACACTTCCCGGATGTTCATGTTGGTTGGTACAAGGGGAAATTTATGGCGCGGTGGCTACGCTTTGCAACGCCTCTGTACGACCAGGGCCGTGCGTTTCTCAATACTTCGATCGACCTTGTGCTACCACCGATTTGCAATCTATGTCGCTGTGAGCTAGATGATAAAAAGCGCTGGCTCGGTCTCTGCAATGCCTGTTGTGAATTAGTCATGGCATCAGGCGATTTCTATTGTCCGCGCTGTGGAAATCAACGAGGCGGTCACCAGCGAGGAGCAACAACGACGAGCAGTACAGTATGCCTGAAGTGTGAAAAAACACATTTTATTTTTTCACAAGTATTTACACTTGGGCCCTATCAGAAAACTTTACGAAATGCTGTGTTGCAGACGAAATATCCTTATGGCCATCCACTCGCAGTGGCTTTAGGGCGATTATTAGCGCACGCAAAAGAAAAAGAAATCGGTTTGTTTCAGCCAGATTTTATTATCGCGATCCCCATGCATTGGTTGCGACGCTTGAAGAGGGGCGTGAATGGACCCGACGCCGTTGCGGACAGCATCGCAAAATATCTTCGTGTTCCTAAAGCGATGCGGGCGATAACCCGTTTTCGCTGCACGGTGCAACAGACCAACCTTTCTCAGACTCAGCGGTTGGAAAATCTAAAAAGTGCGTTTCTGCTCTTGAAAAAAAATGTCCGGGGCAAGCGGATTCTCTTGGTAGATGATGTAATGACTACAGGAGCAACGTGTAACGAAGCGGCCAGAATATTGCGGGCACACGGGGCAATCGACGTGGCGGTTGCCGTACTCTCCCGGGCGAAGATTGAATCTCCCTAGGAAAGCTCGTCGATTTCTTGGCCCCCAATTGGCAGCCCTCCCGGCTCCGCTAATAATGGACGTGTGTGGGTGTGCTTTCAATCTTTCTGTATGGGCATTCCCTCGCACATGCCGACACCACACCTGAGCACCAAAGCTTCTGCGACCATGTCTCCATCTGCTTCTCCCAAAAAAAAGAATGAATCACTGCGTCCCTTCCGGCGGGCGGTGCTTCGTGGACTCGGAGTAATTCTCCCTCCGCTACTGACGATCGTGATTTTCGTTTGGGTCGGAAGCACCGTCAACACATATGTGATGCAACCAGTTAAAAATGTGACGCGTCAGGTTTTAGTCTGGACGATCGATGATCATGTGAAAACCTTGCCAGCAGTTCCGCCCAACGTCTACCTCGCAACCAAAGACGGGCATGAATATCACCGACTGCCACCGCAGGCGGATGGTCGCACCAATCCGCTGTGGGTGCCCGAATCAGTCTACGGACTAATCACCGATCCCGAAAACCTTGCGGGGCGATCGATTCCCACAACGCGCAAAGGCATACTAGAACAATATATCGACCTCCGATATTTGACCCCCCAAATTGTCATTCCTGTTTTTACTTGTATTTTTATCCTCGCCATGTACCTGCTAGGAAAGTTTCTGGCTGCACGCTTTGGCCGGATGGCAGTTGCCGGGCTCGACAAAGGTATTGAACGACTCCCTCTGATCCGCAATGTTTACGGATCGGTCAAACAAATCACTGATTTTATTTTCGGGGGAACTAATGTTGAATACACCCGAGTCGTTGCGATTGAATATCCGCGCAAGGGAATTTGGTCTTTAGGATTGGTGACTGGTGAGAGTATGTTGGATATTGCATCGGTCGCAAATGAACCTGTGCTTTCTGTACTGATTCCCACATCGCCTGCTCCTTTCACAGGCTACACAGTAACCATCAAACGAAGCGAGGCGATCGATTTAGATATTACGATCGATCAGGCCGTTCAATTCATTGTCAGTTGTGGCGTGGTGATTGCCCCGCAACAACTACAAGGCCTGATGGATAAAACGAAGACTCCAGAATCGCCACGCATTGAGGGTGAATTAGGAAAGAGTCGCGAAACAGAAACCGGTTGAGTTTCGAACCTGCCGGGTTCACGGCACGCACAAGCTAACCTTCAGGGCGTGGAAAAGAGAAAAAGAATGCACGTTCGGATTGGTACGCGTGGAAGCCGTTTGGCGCGGTGGCAAGCAGAGTGGGTCGCAGAAGAACTTCGCAGACGAAAGGTCGAGGTTGAACTTGTCCCGCTCGCCACTGAAGGAGACCGCAAAGATCAGGGTGCGCTAGCGCAGCTTGGCGCCATCGGAATTTTTACGCGTGAAATCCAAAGGGCGGTTCTCGAAAATCGTGTCGATCTTGCCGTTCATAGTCTCAAAGATTTGCCCACCGCACCAACCCCGGGAATCCACTTGGCTGCCGTTCCGCTCCGTGGTCCTTGTGAAGATGTGCTGGTGACGAGAGAGAAACGCGTGCTTGTTGACTTGCCAAGGCAAAGCCGGATCGGTACAGGCAGCCTACGACGCGGCTCGCAAATTCTCTACCTCCGCGACGATCTGCAAATTGTCCCGATCCGTGGCAATGTGGAAACACGTTTACAAAAATTAGAATCCGGGGAATATGACGGAATTGTCTTAGCTCGGGCCGGACTACTACGTCTGGGACTAGAACAATATGTCCATCAGATTTTTGAAACACACGAAATGATTCCCGCAGTCGGCCAAGCGGCGTTAGGGCTGGAAATTCGCACAGAGGACATCGAATTGCAAACCTGCCTGAACCAAATCGACCACCGACCGACCCATCAGGCAGTTTTGGCGGAACGAACACTTTTAAATGACTTGTGTGGCGGTTGCCTCGCACCGATAGGCGGTTGGGCCCGCGAAGTGGAGAAGCATTGTTTGCAACTCGATGCGGTCGTTCTCGATCCGCAAGGAAAGAAACGGCTTTTTCAATCCCAGAGCGGACCGCTCGGGGAGGCCCAAACCATCGGGAAAGAGGTCGCTGAAAAATTACTCGCCGACGGTGCCGCTGCACTGATTAACGCAGCGAGGGAACCGAATATTCCGTGAATGAGGCAGTGGGCCGATTCAGCAAATGATTGGCTCAAACAAAATTCCCGTTTAATCCCACCACCAGCGATTGTGATCAATCTTTTCGGGCTGGACTGCGGCGTGGGCCTCTTTGACACTTCCCTTTTCATCCGATTTGAGATTCGTACCGGTGAGTGCTTCGGTCGCTTCAATCCGCACACCGCCACCGACTGGAGTCATCAACGTATTTCCTTTCCAGCGAACATTGACGGCAGTCTCCACCTGAACAGGCGTATTGTAGGTCTGGACCGGATAGGCTCCCTCGTCCAAAAAGACGGGCATCGACCAATCGGCCATCTCATAAAAATTTTGGTCGCGGATAAAGGCTGCTGCCACGGAAAGATCAATCAGATTGCGAAGTTGTGCCCAGATGGGTGATTTTTGCGCCATCTTTCGATACGCACGGGTGAACGAGTGTGTAAAGGCACGGCTCGCTCGATCCACTTGCTGGACACCCGCTCGGGAACCGTCGGATTGAACCACTTCGTCTTCGCCGACCAATTTCACACCCTCGCCGACCATCTCCATCGCTAAATCGTCATCAGAAACCATCACACGTTCGTAATCCGGAACGAAATACCAGCGACGCATCGCATTGCGTGAAACCGCTGCAGGATTCGCCTTATCGATGTAGGTTGCAAGTCGTACGGGCGGTTTTTCTAAACCGATTCCAATCAACTTCATCCGGTAATCTGCCTCGACCAGCACCTGGGCAAAATGGGTGTTTGCCGCCACACCACCAAATGCCACTTCCTGCAAACCGAGGCTATTTTGTAGCCCAGCAGCAATTCGATTTGCATCATCGGGACGGATGCCTCGTAGGTTTGCGAGAAATTGCTGCATCTTCTGCAGTCCCTCCTGCGTGGGATCAATCGAAACGGTAATCACCGTATCGTCGAGCGTCCCCGGCGCAAACGCCCTTAGAGCCACGATCAAATCCTGGAGTTCCAAACAAGGTTGACCCGTTTTCATCCCCACCACACGGCCACTGGCATCACTCACCCAGCCTTCGGCAGGCCCAGCAATCACAATGTCTTGGGTTGCTGGATAGTAAAAAACGTATTCCAAGCGGGTGAGCCCCGCGAGATAACGCATGGCAGCATCCGGTTGCGTATTTTTGTCGATAGCTTCAGCTAAAGCACTTTCGAGACGATTCAAAGAAACCTTCCGCAGCGGACTGCGTCGACGAATATCTTGGGGAAGCGCCGCAGTTGCCGCGGAAATCCGCGCACGCATCAACGCACCATTCGGGTCCTCGTAGGTTCGCAGTTGGAGCACACCCTCCGGATCCACCACAATACCGGCGCTACTGTTCAGGCCCGAGCCCAACCCGCCTGCTTGAGCCCAGCCCACCTGGGGTGCGCATGCTCCCCAACCAAGAAGGATGAAGACGGCTATCAATTTTTTGCTGCTCTTTCTCATCGCACACCCTCTCTGAGCCAATGCCTGTTGTTCCGAATGTTTCGCTTCCGCCGAGAACCTCGCACTCAGGCAACACGTTTGCCAACGGCCTTCGCGCCACGGACCAAAAACGCCGCCTGAAAAACAAACGCCTTCTTCTCTGCCCAACTCTGGGATAAAAAAGCGATTCATGCTCTGATTTTAATTTGGCAATCTGGAAAAAACAAGAATTTTAGGGTGTTTTGTCCTACTTCCTGCCTTACAACCCCTAAAATTGACATGGTCCCTCCCCCGGCGGCGGCGGCCGAAAAATTGGCCCCTTCGCCGGAACCGGCTACGATGTATCTGAAGTCGTAGCGAAGAGGGGACAACTAACGTGAAGGGCGGCGAGATGCCCACAGGTTCAATGATTGTGCAAAGCCGTTTAGTCCGCCAAAACTGTATGATTCAAACCCGTGGGCTGGCTGCAGAGCAAACCTCTGTCATCCGGCCACCAAGTCCGGGATTGTCACTCTGGGGACAATCTTGCAGCACTTTTCTTGCCTCCTTCAGCTGGCTACTGCTCATCGCCACCGCCACCACCCCAGCCGCGGACCCCTTGCCAGAGATCGCAGCGAATCGGCTCCAAGTCTCTCCTGCGGTGGAAAAACTTTTTTTAGCTGTACCCCGCAATAGCGATGACCTGCGTGCCATGCAAAAGCACACGCAGAAACTCTCCGAGGCCGTGACTCCCGCAGTCGTGGGAATCCGTTTAAAAAGAGGGATGGGGAGCGGCGTGATTATCAGCCCCGATGGGTATGTCCTCTCGGCGGGCCATGTGACCGGACGGGCAAACCAACCCGCCACTATCTTTCTCGCCGACGGGCGACAACTTTCTGCAACGACGCTCGGTGCCAATCATCGCGTCGATGCCGGACTGCTGAAGATAGCGAGCGAACATCTCGACGGCGACAAACCACTGCCTTTTGTCTCGATCGGCAATTCGGAAAACCTCAAATATGGACAATGGTGTTTTGCCGTAGGGCACCCGGGTGGTTTTAGGGAAGATCGGCTGCCTGCTGTACGCATGGGACGACTGCTACTCCAAGGCGAAAATGTCATTGTGACCGATTGCACGCTTGTTGGGGGAGACTCCGGAGGACCCCTCCTATCCGCCACGGGAGAAGTTGTTGGTATTCACAGTAGAATCGGCGAGGGCATCGAAGCAAACCTTCATATCCCGGTCAATGTTTTTCGAAAAGACTGGGAGCGCTTCGCCCGCGGAGACGTTTGGGGGGGCCCTTCTCCTGGCGGCCCTTTTTTAGGGGTGCTCGAAGCTGAAAACAGCGAGGAAGCCGAGATTGGCCGTGTGGTGCTTGGTGGTGCTGCCGCACGGGCGGGGATACGAAAAGGAGATATTGTTCTGAAGTTTAATGATCAGCCAATTCATCATTTCTCTGAACTCGTGACAGCTGTTGCGGAGTGTGATCCGGGGCAAATCGTCCGGCTCTCAGTCAGGCGGAATGCGAAAAATATTATTGTGGAACTTGAGGTTGGTAGTTTTGGTTTTGATTAGGTGCTGTTCCAGGGTCTGCAGGCGTACGATCCCCTTTTGAATCGGACTCTCATGAAGTTGTCACAATTTTATTACTCGCTGCCTCTGATCAGCCTGTTTTTTATATTTTGCGGAGCACAACCGACTGCCGCGCAGTGGCAGTACCTCAAAAATCACCCCGATGTCCATCAAGCCTTCGTCCCCATCATTGCGGATGTGCGAAAAAGTACCGTGCAGCTTGAATCGGACACGCAGCACGTGGCACTGGGAGCAATTATTGATCCGGCAGGTTTGATTGTTTCAAAATCGAGCGAATTAAAAGGACAGATTCGTTGCAGACTATCTGACGGAAAAGTCTATCCTGCACAGGTTCTTGTTCGCGATGCAAAGCATGACTTGGCGTTGCTCCATCTGGAAAATGCGTCTGCGCAGCATTTTGTGCCCATCCGCTGGCGGAAAAATAAAGATCCCAAGGTAGGCAGTTGGCTTGTCACCCCCGGCATTGGCAGCGAGCCGCTTTCGATTGGCATTGTCAGTGTGCACTCTAGACCGATACCCCACGAACGTGGTTTTTTGGGTGTGCGGCTCGGGCAAGCAGAGCGGGGACCACGGATTGAAGTCGTTTTTCCCGGTACCGCGGGACATCTTGCGGGACTGCAGCGTGGCGACATTCTGATCGGTCTTGATGGCGACCTGATAAGCGATCGGAGGAAATTTATGAATCGCCTCGCGGCAATGATGCCCGCTCAAGAAATAAAATTGCAGATTCTTCGCGACCAGCAGGAACAGGAAATCCACGTCCGCTTGGGCCGGATGGAGGGTATCGATGCCCTCGAAACACGGTTTGGCATCATGAACAGCATGGGCGGGGAACTGAGCTTGCGTCGCGCTGATTTTCCCTCAGCTTTCGCCCATGATACGGTGCTCACGCCCGCGCAATGCGGTGGTCCCGTGGTGGATATGGATGGGCAGGTGGCGGGAATCAATATCGCGCGGGCGGGCCGCACCTGCAGCTACGCATTGCCAGCAGAAGTAGTGCGCCAATTGGTGGAAAGATGGAAAGGAAAACCTGAACATCAGGTTTTCTTCCAAATACCTGCCGAGTCAAAGCAGTAGCACCGGGGGCGCCTCAAAACTTCTCAAAGTGTGCACCCTCTAGCGACTTGCTGGAACAGGAGCACCAAAGGGATTGGCCATCCAGGATCGCCAGCCACGCTTGGACACGGTCTGACCCAACTGATAGGGCGTGTAATTCGAGCGAATGTTATAAGCGGGACCACCTGCCACCGGTTGATACGTCGAGGATGTAACCGGTGTACTTTCTGACGGCGCATAATTGGCCGTCCGGCAATCATTGACTGGTGGGCAGCAACGCGGCCCATAGTACGTAATCTGGCCTGTCTGTCGACCGCGATAATGGGTTACCTTGGGGGTGTTGCATTGGCCACCTACCAGATTGTCATTCGCCTCCAGATCCGAAGCCGTATTGGAAAAAATCACAACGAGCGCCGACACGATCAAACTGCGTACCATCGTTTAACCTTCCGTTTAGTTTTTAGTCCGGCGGAGAGATTACATTGTCATTGGATCTCCGCTGCCCTTCTCGATTCACTCTATGTTGATTTAAAAGTTTCCGCAAGCAAATAGACCGCCCCGCGGCAGAAGATTTTGGCTTTAAGGCGCCTGCGCTATCGGGTTGTTCCGATTGGGGGCCTGCTAGCAGTGACCTGATAACCGTTACAACTGTTACCGTATAAAACCTATGCCGATGCGCGCGTTTAAAATAAATGAAACCAGCACATGAAAATCTGTCTCTTTGATATCGATGGGACGCTCATTCGTAGCGGGGGCGCCGGAAAGCAAGCCTTTCTACGCACACTGCAAGAAGCCTTTGGTGTCGAGGTTGTCGATCCGGGTGTCCCATTTGCCGGCCGCACGGATCGTGGGATTGTGCGCGATTTATTCGCCCACTTCAAGATTCCCATCACCTCTCAAAGCTGGGATCTTTTTACCGAGGTCTACTTCCGCATACTCCCGGAATGTCTCGCCAGCTGCCGTGGCAGTGTACTGCCTGGCGTAGAAACGCTCCTAGAAATAATTGCGGCAAATTCAGAAATTGAAATGGGGCTTCTGACGGGCAATACGGCCAAGGGGGCCTCGATGAAACTACAGTATTATGGGCTGGAACATTACTTCGGTTTTGGAGGCTTTGGTGATCAGCATGTAGAGCGTGACCGTGTGGCCGAACAGGCACTCATTGCGACACGCGAGCGTTGGGGAAAAGCGATTGCCCCAGAGCAGATCTTCGTTATCGGCGATACACCTGCCGATATCCAGTGCGGGCGTACGATCGGTGCACAAACTGTGGCCGTCTGCACCGGAAAATACTCTGCGACGGACTTCACCGCCGAAGGACCCAACTTGGTACTGGAAGATTTTTCGATGGCCGGACCACTTCTCGATCAACTCACTACGTGAGCTTAATGAAGTGGGGTGCGCTTAACGAAGTGGGAACCCGGGACCCAGGGAACCGCGTGGGGCAACAGTTTTTTTCTTTGCTTCAACCGCCAGAGAAGTCGGAAAAGGGCGTCCCTTTTCAGAGTGTTCGGCGGTGATCTGCTCAAGCAAAGCTCTTGAGGCGTTATCAATTACCAACACTTGGTGACGACTCTCATTTCCCTGTCCTGTCCGAACGATACAAATTAACTCTTGAGAGGCCGTAGCCGTTCGACTTGCCTCAGCGAGAATGGCCAGGTTCTGAGGAATTTTTCCCGCGCCCGCTAAAGGATTTTCACTTTTTTTCTGCGAGGAGGGATAAATTTTTCGCAACATAACATGTGCTAACTGTGCCGCACCATAAAGCCCTGCACGATCCGTGGGGTCCGCAAAATTACAGACGCCAATCAACTCGCCACGCTCATTAAACAGTCCGCCACCGCTGCGGCCAACTGCCGGTTGTCCTTCAACCTGTAAATTCGGGGGTCCAACAAAACTGTTGATTGCCTTGACGGTACTCTGCTGTACAGTCGGGTCACTCCCATGATCGCAACCGATGCTTAATACCGACTCTCCGACTGCAGTGGTTTGCTGCTCAGCGATGAGGGGAATCGCGGGAAGTGGTCGATCGGAACGAATAGAAACCAGTCCAATATCGTTTTGCAGATCGCAGCGGACCAACGTCCCAACAACGGTTGTGGGTACCGCTCGGTCAAAAAGATCAACCTCGATCTTGCCGTTGCCACCCGAGTCGCGAAAAATATGGCCGCAGGTGAGAATCAGAGCCTCATAGACTCCTGAGGGTTCCACCCACGAATCGATCATCGTGCCGCTTCCAAGCGAATGGCCCTGTGGATCATGTACCTTGAGTCGGACACTCGCACGCAGCAGTTGATCGGCCAATGCCTGAATCGATCTATTTCCTTGGGGGCGGCGCGTCATTGGCCGCGGCATCCGCGGTCGCGACGGGGGCTCCACCGCTTGGACTGTCGCAGTTGCTGCTGGTCCGGTTGTGCTTATTGCGACAGGTTGGCCGAGTGCCACCCGCGGTACATTTAAGTTGGCAGCGGGCTCTTCTTTTCGGGAAGACTTGGAAAAGAGTGTGCCTGCAAGTGGGAGAAGTTTGCGCGGTCGCTCAGGCGACTGGCCACGCGTGCTGACTGTACTTGCAGTGGCAGGCAAGACACCAGCAGCTGAAAGCAATCCCGAAAGCCGCTGATAATTGGTGGCACCAATGATTCGGCCGCGCTCTTTGCCATCAACAACGAGAACAAAACAAGGAATGTTGTTGACACCGAATTTCTGAGCAAGCGCGGCATTTTGATCGACATCGATTTTACGGACCGGATAACCTTCTGCAGACAATTGTTGCACCACAGGCGTCATCATCTTACAGGGACCACACCAGGACGCCTGAAAGTCGTAAAGGACAGTTTCACCAACTCCTGTTGCCGCCAACAAAAGAGCCGTAATTTGAATTGGTACCATCGTTCCCTCCCTGGAACTGAGGTCTTTCCTGAGACAAACGGGGAGGGATAGACGGAAACCGTCTCTCCAGGTGCCGATTGGCCGCCGAAACGGCAATCTACTTACCTGCAGGCAACCTCCCTGTTGCCTCAATGTAGTAATTAACCCGCAATTATCCCGCTAAAAGTCGCCTCACCCGGTTGGGCATCCTTGCCACGTGCTGAGTGGGCCTCTGTGACGGGTCGCTTCTGTAGCAAAATCTTCATTCCGCTGCATCAGGAAAGTTCTTCAATTTCTGATGCGCAAAATTACACGGTTGGCACCCGCATGGGCCAATCCGCATGCGATCATTCTTCTCGCAACTACCCACCGGCCAACGCATTAGCCGGTGTGTAGCAAAAGTATGACTCCATGACGAAAAGATACGAAATGCATTTTATGTACCAAAGAGGCAAAAAATTTGTTCGTTTCCCGAAACAATAGCCTTGCTATTACCGCCAGCAAAGGAAAGAAATAAATCGTTTTCACAGAATAATCCACCTCCGGTGTTTGATCCTCCGCGTGGTCGCCCTGATACACACTTTTTCCCATCTCCCGATTTGTTGGTCCCTCGGCTACAATCCCGGCTTTCGCACCGAGAACGATTATTCAACAACAACCCACATGCGACAAATTCTCGTCACCGCCGGCCTACCCTATGCCAATGGTCCCATTCATCTCGGGCACTTGGTGGAATACATTCAAACCGATATTTGGTGCCGGTTTCAGAAACTGCGTGGAAATCGCTGTATTTACATTTGTGGCGATGATACGCACGGCACGGCGATCATGATCAGCGCACGTGAGCAGGGAATTTCTGAAACGGATTTCATTGAGCAAATCCACCATGAACATCAAGCCGATTTTGGTGCTTTCGACATTCAGTTTGACAACTACGGCAGCACGCATTGTCCGGAAAACAAAGAACTATGCGAAGAAATATGGGCCGCCATGCTGGCCGCAGGGCTCGTGAAAGAGCAGGATGTCGAACAGCTCTATGACTCCCAGGCAGAAACCTTTCTAGCTGACCGCTTTGTTCGTGGCACTTGTCCAGTCTGTGGCATTTCGAATCAATACGGAGACAGCTGCGATAACGGCCATACCTATTCCCCTACGGAATTGGTGGATCCGGTCAGTACACTCTCGGGCACAGAGCCACAGATCCGCTCGGCAAGACACCTGTTTATTGAACTGGAAAAATTGCACGATTTCCTAGAAGAGTGGACGCAAAGCGACGGGCATCTCCAGTTGGAAATCGCTAATTATTTGCAGGGACATTTCCTTAATAAACCTTTACGTGACTGGGATATTTCGCGGCCGGCACCCTATTTTGGTTTTGAAATACCGGAGCATCCCGGACATTACTGGTACGTCTGGTTTGATGCGCCGATTGGCTATATGGCTTCCACGCGACAGTGGTGTGGGCGACACGGGGAAAATTTTCAAGATTGGTGGAAAAACGAAGCCTGTGAGATCCATCACTTTATTGGCAAAGACATTGCCTACTTTCACACGCTCTTCTGGCCTGGAATGCTGAAAACCGCGGGCTTCTCTTTACCAACAAAAGTTCATGTTCACGGTTTTCTCACTGTTGGTGGAGAAAAAATGTCGAAAAGCAAGGGTACGTTCATCCGGGCCAGCACCTATCTGAAGCATCTTGACCCTGGATACCTTCGTTATTATTACGCCTCAAAATTGAGCTCAAAAATAGATGATATTGATTTGAATCTTGAAGAGTTTGTCCAAAAGGTCAATGCAGATCTTGTCGGCAAGGTGGTGAACCTCGCTAGCCGCGCAGCTAAATTCGTCCATATCACCGGACTGGCGACCCACTATCCGGACGATGGCGGTTTGTTTGCGCATGCCGCTGCGGAAGGCCATGCCATAGCCGATGCGTATGAAAAGGGTGAGACGGCCCATGCAATGCGAAAGATTTTAGCGCTCGCTGACCGGGCCAATCCCTACGTGGAAGAAAAAAGGCCCTGGGAATTGAATAAAGATCCAGAGCGACAGCAAGAACTTCAAGAGGTTTGCAGTGTTGCACTCAATCTGTTTCGACAACTGGCCATTTACCTCGCTCCCGTTTTGCCGAAATTAGCCGATGCATGCGGCAGTTTACTGAACGAGCCCATTGAGCATTGGGAGCAAGCGCAGAAGCCCCTCGTCGGAACTCCCGTCCAAAAATTCGAACATATGCTCCAAAGACTCCAACCACAACAGGTACAGGCTATGATTGACGAAAGTCGCGAAGAAACCTCCGAACCGCTGCCCTCCTCCTCAGCGACCGATGATCCGCCACCGTTCACCGACGAACCACTCGCCGCTGAAATCACCATCGATGACTTTGCAAAAGTCGATTTGCGGGTTGCCCGCATACTGAATGCAGAGAAAATTCCTGACGCTCGTAAACTGCTCAAGCTCACCCTTAGCCTCGGTGGCGAAGAGCAACGTACCGTTTTCGCTGGAATCAAGGCGGCCTACGACCCTGAAAAGCTGGTCGGGCGACTTGTGGTTTGCGTCGCCAACCTTGCCCCTCGCAAAATGAAATTTGGAACAAGTGAAGGCATGGTTGTCGCAGCGGGACCTGGTGGCGAGGAAGTCTTTCTGCTCAGTCCAGATGGTGGCGCCCAACCGGGTCAGCGTGTCCACTGAATCAATCGCACGCCAAAAGATTGTGCGCAACTGGAACCAGGATTTTAATAAAGGGCGATGGTACCCGAAGGTACCACCGCCGCCGACCAGAGGAGCATCAGCTGGTCTGTATTTCAATCTGCCGTGGCTTTGCGGAAGCTGCCTTCGGCACGCGGATCGTAAGGACCCCTGCCTGCAGGCTTCCCTCCACATGCGGGGCGTCGATTTCAAACGGAAGCCGAATCACTCTGTGAAAAGACAACGTGTTGCGTTCGCGATGAAAATAGGTCGCCTCCGCTGAGGATGCCTTCTCCTTGGAATCGCACGCTTTTTCTATTTCAATTTCCGTCCCAGATGTCTCGAGAGTTAATTCGCGGCCTAGAGTCGTAATTTTTACTTCGCTCTCGCTGAGACCAGGAACGTCGATCGCCACAAAATAGTCCTCGTTCTCTTCCCAGATATCCACCGCTGGATGCCCACGGCGACCGCCAACGGTCGGTGCGGCACTCTTGGGCGTCCCGAACACGTCCGAAATGAGCTGATCCATATCGGTGCGGAGCGTCACTGCAGGGGTAAGATAGTGTGAGCCTATGCGTAACATGTTGAAATCCTCCTTGGATGTTGTGCTTCATGGGCCGCTTTGCAGGTCTCCTACCGCTCGTGTGCACGTCGCGTCACCTACGCATGCGCATGCACCCGGGCGAGCCGGAGAACATCTCAACCTGATATGCAATCGCTGTGCCTTCGATCGATAAAATAACTTAAATCATTATCTTAAAATAACTTGAAGCTATTTCTTTGCGGAAGCATCCGTACCGGAAACTGCCAATATGGCATTTTTTCGGTACCAAGAGACCGAGTGCCATTTTGGCACTTCTTAAGGGTTTGCGGTGGTTTTTGGAACCATCCCCTGGCCGGTTCGGTGGCACCACGTCCTCGCTTGCCGAGCCCGACGGCTGCAGGGAATCCCCTCCCCGTGCCGAGGGAATGCTGTAAGCGGGTCCATACCGCTGTTGAGGATTGGTAGCCCCCATTCTATACTCACCCGTTTATCCGATCGAATCCCCGCCTTGATGGTTGCCGGTCGCACCGGCAACGAGTCGGTGGGAGCGAGGTCATCTAAAGACTGCCATGCGTTTCACTTTGGTCGACCGCATTTTGGAGCTTCAGGCAGGCCAAGAGATTATCGCGGTCAAGAATCTCTCGCTCGCCGAAGAATACTTGGCCGACCATTTTCCGCTCTTTCCTGTCTTACCTGGGGTTTTGATGCTGGAGGCAATGACCCAGGCGGGAGCCTGGTTGGTGCGGCATGATGAAGATTTTTCCCACAGCATGGTGGTCTTAAAGGAGGCACGAAATATTAAATATACCGATTTTGTAGAACCCGGTTTTCAGCTCGTTGTGAGAGCAAAACAGGTAAAACAGGACGCAACGACAACCACATTCAAAGCCGAAGGATCCGTAGACGGCAAGACGCACGTGAGCGCTCGACTGATACTAGAGCGCTACAACCTTGCCGATACACAACCGGAAGATGTCTCCCTCGACCAGCGAACAAGAAACGACTTACGCCAACTTTTTGAACGACTTTACCGTCCTGCCAACCAAGAGGAATTGCAGCAACTCGTGCGTTAAATCACAATTGTCACAATTCATTTTGAGAGCAAGAAAGAAACCCGGCGATGCCTACCAATACGTGGTCAGGGGCAGTTGCGGGAACAGAATAAAAATATTATTTCAAAACAAGGAGAGGAACCTTTTCTATGCCGTCCAAAGAAGAAGTTTTTGAAAAAGTAAGAGAAGCCCTTGTCGACGCGCTGGGTGTCGACGATGACGAGGTAACACCGAAAGCGACACTTGTGGGGGATTTGGGTGCCGAATCGATTGATTTCCTTGATATTGTCTTTCGCCTCGAAAAAAGCTTCGATATTAAAATTCCTCGTGGCGAGCTGTTCCCGGAAGATATCCTGACCAACACCGATTATGTGACTGATGGCAAAATCAATGCTGAAGGACTGACCGAATTAAAAAAGCGCATGCCCTTTGCAGATCTAAGTAAATTTGAAGAGAATCCAGTTGTACAGGAATTTGCGACCTCGCTGACGGTTCAGGATATGTGCAACTATGTGGAGAGCAAGGTCTAAAGACCGCGACGAAGGCAAAGAATATGCGATGGTTTTGGATTGATCGTTTCACCGAGTTGGTAAGTGGCGAGACGGCAACCGCTATTAAAACCATTTCACTCTCCGAGGAACACCTTCACGATCACTTTTCCGGCATTCCTACGATGCCGAATTCATTGATTCTGGAAGGTATGGCTCAAACGGCCGGGATGCTGGTGAGTCAGTACAATGCATTTAAGGAGCGGGTTATTCTTGCAAAGGTTCCGCGCCTCGTATTCCACTGTCGTGGGGTGCCAGGTGATACACTGACTTATCACGCGCAGCTAGAAGCGATTGAAGAGAGTGGTGCCCGCGCGATTACAACCAGTCATATTGGAGATCGACTCCAAGCAGAAGCCGAAATTCTTTTTGCCCACATTGACCGAGAGACTGCACATCGACCGCTGTTTGCGGGAGAGGATTTTGGCGATCTTCTTAGGTCACTACGGATTTTTGAGGTGGGTCGTAACCCCGATGGATCCAAATTGAGTTATCCGGAACATCTACTCTCCCAGGCATCCCCGTAACCGCACTGGAAATTATATCCATGGATCGCCGCGTCGTTATCACAGGCATGGGGTGCATCACGCCCCTGGGAACCAAACCGGAAAAACTTTGGGAACGACTCAAAAAAGGCGAGTCCGGTGTAGGCTATACCCAGGCTTTCGATGCAAGCCAATTTCCGACAAAATTCTCTGCGGAGGTTCTCGATTGGGAGATTGCCGATGAAGGCGAAGATTCAACGGTATGGAGTAGTCGGGGACGACATTCGAACTTTGCAGCAGGCGCGGCCAAACAAGCCGTCTTAGCAGCAGGTGTGATCGGAAACGTTGATCCCACACGCTTTGGGATCTATCTGGGGAGCGGCGAAGGGCAACAAAATTTTGATGCCTTTACGCAAATGGTCTTGGCTGCCGTGGGAGAGGAAAAAGAACTCGATGTCGCTGCCTTCGTGAAAAAGGGCTTCGAAATTCTCAACCCGGTGGGCGAACTTGAACAAGAACCTAATATGCCGGCGGGACATCTGGCAAGTATGTTCGACGCACAGGGACCCAATGCCAATTGCCTCACAGCGTGTGCCGCGAGTAGCCAGGCCATTGGTGAAGCGCGTGAGTTAATCCGTCGCGGAGATGCCGATGTGATGCTCTCCGGAGGGACACACAGCATGATTCATCCCTTTGGTGTCACGGGATTTAATCTGCTCACTGCACTTTCAACACGCAACGACAATCCACAAGCAGCTTCGCGACCTTTCGATCGTGACCGCGATGGTTTCGTCTTGGGTGAAGGGGCAGCCATGGTTGTGCTGGAGGAACTAGAACATGCGCGGGCCCGAGGTGCCCAGATTTACGGAGAGATCAAGGGATATGGTTCGACAGCGGATGCATTTCGAATCACAGACACACACCCGGAAGGGCGCGGGGCGATCCGTTGCATCCAGGCTGCGCTAAAAGATGCTGGCATTTCTGCAGAACAAATCCAGTACATTAACGCGCACGGGACGGGAACCAGCGTTAACGATAAGGTGGAAACCCTCGCTATCAAAAAAACCTTTGGCAATAACGCTTACAAGATCCCGGTTTCAAGTACAAAAAGCATGATGGGCCATCTGATCGCGGCGGCAGGAGCAACCGAGGTGATTGTCTGTTTGATGGCAATCCGCGATGGGATTTTGCCGCCGACTATCAATTACGAAAACCCAGATCCCGACTGCGATCTCGACTATATCCCGAATGAGGCTCGCGAGGCCAAGTGCGACTATGCACTTTCCAACAGCTTTGGTTTCGGGGGGCAGAATATTTCGCTCATCCTCGGACCACCCTGCTAATATGGCTCGCGCGGGTGAGCGTAGCGTTGGTTCTAGGGCCCGATCGTTTGCGGCTGATCGAGGAGAAAATCGCGTGGACCACGGGTCGTGTAGTAAGGATAGGTAACGGCCGCAGTCGGTGGGCCAGCAGGTCCGACATAGGCGCGTGGATTCTGCGGGTGCGGTCCGCCAACGCGACGACCTACGTGCTGTGGTGCAAAGGGCTCTCCGTTCGCGGTCATCCCGTATCCTCCGGCTCCCTGCATGCCACACACGTTGCAGCCTCCGTTACATCCAGCGCGGCAACCCTGGTTCGCCTTATGTGCACAACCGATGAAACATCCACACAGGATGAACGGTAGAAGCGTGGTCATAATTTTTTTCATCGCAATTCAATCCTTCACCGCAAACCAGGCGAGTAAAAACTGCTTGTCCCAGTCGGCAGACACCGTGTGCTGACTATCCGTTATGGATATCGGCGGAATAATCAGCAGAATCCAGCCAATCGCTAAAAACTGAAGCAAGACAATTGATAGCAATCGTCGTCTTTCGCCCCCAAGTATTGGGCTGTAAACGGGCCACCTAAGAGCTTTAAAAGTCTTCCTCCAGCGCAAGCCTATCCTCCTGAAAACGTGCTCTGCCAACGAGTAACCACGAATCCTGCTAGCATCCGGCAGTCACCCGCCGCGAATCATTCTGCCTGCTTGTTGGAGTTGTTTTGGACTGTTACGGTTGAATCCCATGGTTGCCACAATCGAATATATCGAAGAGATCATCGAGACTTTTGCAAAGGCCCATCAGGCCAATGCCATGACCGAATCCCGGTTAGGCAATGTGATTGAATTGAAGCCCTCTCTTGGCGACGAGGTGATGGTGACTGCTGATCTACATGGTCATCGGACGAACTTTAACGCCATCCGCCAAATAGCTGATTTAGCCAACCATCCCCAACGACATCTTGTTCTCCAGGAAGTTTGTCATGGTGGGCCTAAATATCCGTCGAACGGTGGATGCATGTCCCATATGATGCTTGAAGATGTCGCCAAATTAAAGGTTAAATTTCCACAGCAAGTACATTTTCTCATGAGCAATCATGAGTGGGCTGAATTAACCGATTATCCTATATTAAAAAACCAACAGATGTTAAATTTACTTTTTCGTTTTGGAATGCAAGAAATGTATGGGCCGGCAACCGACAAGGTTCGCAATGCCTATCTGCCGTTTCTGCGGACGCTGCCACTCGCTGTACGCGTAGATAAAGGTATCTGGCTGAGTCATACTTTGCCGGAAAATGTAGATCGAGAAGGATTTGATACGAAACTCTTAGATGAAGAAATCACAGATAGTGCTTTGGAGGAAAACGGGTCTCTTTTTCAATTCATCTGGGGTCGCGATTTTCGACAGGCGAATGCAGAAGCGTTTGCCAACTTCGTCGAGGCCGAAATTCTCATCCATGGTCATGAACCGACCGAGGAGGGATTCGACGTTCCTAATTCAAGACAAATCATTCTCGATAGCCACGGAGACAACGGTACCTACGTGATGCTCCCGATCGGCAAGCAACTCACGCAGCAGGACATCGTCAAGCGCATCAAAAAACTCCGCCCGGCCGCGTCGTTCAAGTAGCGTTTTCTTGGGGGATATTTGGCAGGGTGTTCGGCAAGACCACCCGGAGTCTGGCAAAGATCCACAGCAGGCCCGGAAATGGCACGTTGTTTGCTTCTTTAAATAAGCGGAACTGATCGGTTCCCGTACAGAGGTATCGATTCTGTCGGGGCCGGAGCGGAGAAGAGGCACGGAAAGAAGAAGAGATTTTTAATCTGAAAGCGGGGTCGGCCCACTGGAAGAGGCATTCTGCGGAGGAGAAAAGGCACAAAGGAATTCGCGTTTAAGCGAGGACTGATAAAGGATTTATCGCCTTTCGGGACATGTGGCAAAACGAGGCTGCGTGCCACCTGAAGGGGTCAAGGAGGAGAGGCACAAGAGACGGAGAAGTTGGCAAACCGGGCGACTCGATCGCCCGCCATCAGGCGAGCCGGAGTCCTGCGGAACACAGGATCTTGGGCTCGCCTGTTTTATTTTGCATGTATGATTTCTATACACCTGTATCAAAATAATACTTGTTTTCGCCTGACCCAGTCTGCGACGGGACCCCCGAGCTTCCATTTTTAATTTTTTTTATGCTGCCGTTCTGCCTGCAAAATCCAACCGATTCGTGCCGCCCGCGGTCGCTTCGCCTGCGGGCGGGGTTTATTCTTTCGGCATCTATCCCCATTGCGGGGGAAAGTCTCGGTGCCCTCCATAAGATTGTGCGAGCGATATCCATGCCCCAAAGCAACCAAAAGAAATGGCCCGTGGCGGTTCCTTGTTGGAGACAGGCATCAGGATGGCGAACGGCCCTACCGTTCACGGTAGGATCTGCGAGAAAAACAAACGTGTTTGTCCTACTGATTCTGACCGTAGGATTTTATGCCACGCTGAGCATCGCGGCGGATGAGAACATCGACCCGGGCGCAGAAAAAGAAAATCCTATCCTTCATATTGATCATCTGCTCCGCACGAATTGGGAAGAAAACGAAGTTGTCCCCTCCCCGCTCGCCACCGAAGGCGAATGGTGTCGCCGTGTGTTTTTAGATATTGTTGGCCGGATCCCCACAATCGATGAACTTGATGCCTTTGTCAAAGATAAATCATCCGAAAAAAAGGTGCAGCTTGTTGATCGCTTGCTCTCGGCAAGTTATGCCGATTCCTACACCCGCAACTGGGAAAACCTCTGGACAACCATCTTGATAGGACGGAGCGGGGGCACCGAGCGCAATTCGCGAACCAATCGGCAAGGAATGCAGATTTATCTCCAAGAGGCATTTGCGGAAAATCGACCTTATGACCAAATGGTCCAAGAATTGATCAGTGCCCAGGGAATCAGCCGGCTACCGAGCGATGCAAAGGATGCAGAAAAATTCAATGGCGCGGTAAATTTTTTGGCAATGAAACTGGGAAATGATCCCAACGATGCCGATTACGGTACGCAAGCAGCAGCCAAAACATCTCGAATTTTTTTGGGGTTACGGGTCCAGTGTACGCAATGCCACGACCATCCTTTCAATCGTTGGAAGCAAAATCAATTCTGGGAACTCAACGCGTTTTTTCGTCAAACGGTGGCCCTTCGTCGCTTTGAAGGGGGCCGTAATATTGCCTTCATCGAACTGGCCAACCAGGACTTTCAGGGACCGACTAGCGAACCGGAAGAAGCGGAAATTTTTTACGACAAACGGAATGGGGTTCGGATGGCCGCGTATCCCGTCTTCACTGACCGCAGCGGTGCCACGACCGAACTTTCTCGAAGCGGATTTTTAGAGGATGTTGACCGTCGCGGGGAGCTTGCCAAATTATTGCGCCAGTCAGGTTACCTGCCTGTTGCGTTGGTCAATCGCTACTGGGATCATTTTTTTGGATATGGTTTCACACAACCGTTCGACGATATGGGTCCACATAATGCGCCTTCACATCCGGATTTGCTCGAATATCTCAGTCAGCAGTTTGTCGCTTCAGGATACAATCTCAAACAACTGATTCGCTGGATCACCCTCAGTGAATCGTATGCGCTCTCGAGTCGCTTTGGAATTAAAAACAAAATAGACGATCCATCTACAGGAAATCCTCCACTCTTCAGTCGCTTTTATCCGAGGCAAATGCGAGCCGAACAGCTCTATGATTCGCTGCTCACCGCCACGCGTGCAGACAAAACTGGAAGCAGTAGCGTACAACAAAATGAAAAGCGAACTAAATGGTTGCGTCAATTTGTCATTGCTTTCGGGACAGATGAAAATGACGAGGCCAGCACATTCAACGGTACCATTCCCCAGGTTCTTGCTCTCTTCAACGGGGACCTCGTAAGGCAGGCAACGAGTACAGCGGACGGAAGTTTTCTAGAAGAAGTCTCTCAAAACACAGAAATAAATACGCGGCAAAAACTCAACCAACTTTTCCGCGCGGCCTTGGCCCGTAATGCGACTGCCGAAGAGCGTCAGTGGGCCAATAAGGCATTTACAGAAAGTGGTGCTGTGACGGTGGCCCTTCAAGATGTCTGGTGGGTGCTGCTCAATACCAACGAGTTTATTCTAAACCACTAATAAACAAGGGCACGGACAACCTAAAGCAACCCGGCAACGTAGTAGTATGGGAGAGGAAACAAAAATGGCCCGATCTTTAAATCGTTCGCGGCGACACTTTCTTCAGCACCTTTCGGCAGGCGCTGCTTGGGCGATGCCAGCTGCGCACTTTCTCTCCACGCTGCAAAGTGAGGCGGCCGAACTACAAAAAAATCAAAAGTCCGTAATCCTTTTGTGGATGGGCGGCGGACCGGCGACCATCGACCTTTGGGATCTTAAGCCCGGCAGTATCACGGGAGGACCTTTTACGCCAATCAATACGAGCGGAGATATGCAAATCTGCGAACATCTGCCTAAGATGGCGCAACAAATGCATCAAATGTCGATTATTCGGTCGATGAGTACGCGAGAAGCCGATCACACTCGAGGGCGTTATTACATGCATACCGGTTTTGTTCCGAACCCGAGTGTCGAGCATCCAAGCTACGGTGCAGTAGTCGCACATCAACTCGAGCAAACCCGAGAAAATCTTGAAATTCCTCCCTTCGTTTCGGTTGGAGGCAATAGCGCTGGACCCGGTTTTTTAGGCCTTGCTTACGCACCGTTCATTGTCGACTCCAATGGTGGCATCCGTGATCTGGAAACGCAAACCTCCGCTGAGCGATGGCAAGCCCGCATGCAATTTCTCAATCAACTTGAGTCTCAGTTCATCCGTCAGCAGCGCGGCATGGCAGCGGGAGAACATAAAAAAATTATAGAAAAAACAAATCGCCTTCTGACCAGTCCACAGATGGATGCCTTCCAGGTTTCAAAGGAATCGAAAAAAGTCCAGTCAACGTATGGAAATACAGCCTTCGGTCGTGGATGCCTGATGGCCCGCCGGTTGGTCGAGGCAGGGGTCCCTTTTGTGGAAGTCGATCTGGGAGGGTGGGATACACACAATGACAATTTTAATCGACTCCAAACAAAACTACCGGAGATGGATCAGGCAATGGCGGCGTTGGTCGCCGATCTGGCCGATCGTCAGCTGCTCGACAACGTGGCCTTGCTCTGGATGGGTGAATTCGGTCGCACGCCCCGCATTAATGGCAATACGGGTCGAGATCACTGGGCGCGAAGTTGGAGTGCGGTGGTCGGTGGGGCAGGCTTCAATCGGGGCATTGCTGTTGGCAAAACCAACACCGATGGAACGGAAGTCGAAACAGCCCCCTATGCTTCCGAGGACCTCATGGCTACGGTACTTCAAAGTATCGGTATCTCGCTTGAGACCCGCTTTACGTCGGCCAACGGCCGACCGATGAAAATTGCGGGGGGTGGTCGTCCGATTAGGGAATTACTTGCCTGACGTGTGTCGGATGTAGTGTGTCGCGAACTCCCCCTGTATCTTCCGACGCTTTCCGACACATGCTCCGCTTGGCGGCGCCTGTGCTGGCGGAGCAGTTACTTTTTTCGCTGGTGATGCTCACCGATGTCTGGCTTACCGGACGTTTTCTCAAAGAAGCACCTCAGCTTGCCGCCATTGGACTGATCGCTTACCTCCTCTGGTTTTTAAATAGTCTCTTTGATTTTGTGACTATTGGTGCCACTGCACTGACTGCTAGATTAGTGGGGGCAGGGAACACGAACGAGGCGAAGCTCGCGACGAATCAGGCCCTTCTGATCGGGATTCTATTGGCAACCGTGGTCACCCTGCTCGGATTTCTGCTCGCAAAACCGGCTGTATTTCTTCTCGGTCTTGAAAATGAAGCCGCGGCGTTGGCTGTCCGCTATCTCGATTTCATTCTGCCCGTGGTACCGGCCATCATGTTACAGCGTGTTGGAATAGCGGCTTTACGGGGGGCCGGTGATATGATCACCGCGTTTTGGGTCATGTCGGTTGTCAATGTGGTCAACATTGTCGTCAGTTGCAGCTTTGTAATCGGACTCGGGCCGTTTCCAGCGCTCAAATGGGATGGGTTGGCCATTGGAACTGCCACGGCCTATGTAACGGGGGCCTTACTCGTACTCATCGTCTTGATCCGGGGTCGGAGTGGACTGCGGATTGAAATCCGCTCGTTGCGTCCAACATTTTCAATGATTGGCCGATTATTGAAAATCGGTATCCCAGGGGGATTGGACGTGGTTTCTATTATTGGTTGCAATCTCTGGTTCATCGCGCTCATCAATCGCCTTGGTAACGAAGCGGCGGCGGCACACAGTGTGGCAATCCGGCTCGAATCATTGGGCTTTCTACCAGGTGCTGCCTTTTCACTGGCAGCCACCACTCTGGCCGGTCAGTATCTCGGGGCAGGAGATACGCAACGCGCGAGCCGCAGCGTTTTGCTCGCCTGCGTCACCGCATGTGGAATCATGACCACCGTAGGGATCGGTTTTTTCTTCGGCGGACTGCAGCTAGCGGGATTCTTTCTGGCACCCGAAGATGCGTCGATTGCTGTTTTGTCTGCTCAGCTTTTACGAATCGCAGGCCTGGCAATGCTTCCGTTGGCAATCGAAATGGTTTTGATGGGGGCACTCCGGGGGGCAGGCGACACGCGGTGGCCACTACTCTTCACCTTTGTCGGTTTTTTAGGCATCCGCATTCCGCTCACCTACCTGGCAATCGACGTTTTCCAGTGGGGGGTCATTGGGGCATGGTATGCGATGTTGATTGATCTCGTTGCACGTTGTCTGATGGTTCTCTATCGGTTTTACCATGGCGGTTGGAAAAATATAAAAGTCTAGGGAATGGGGCATTAAGCTATGCACCGCACTGTCCACGTCAAGCCTGAGAGAGGAAGGCCAATCCTCCTCTCTTTAGGCATTGGTCTTTTGATTGCTGCGCTGCTGCTCCTCTGGCCGATGCCCGACATGAGTCGCCTCTTTCGTTACGGCATGGATTTTTTGCATACACCATTTTTTGCCCTGTTTGCCTTCCTGCTCGATCAAAAACGGCGGCGTCATCAACACGAAAACTCCTGCAACCTTTTCTTTTTTTGGATACTCCTTTTGATTCTCGCCCTAGGTCTAGAAGCAGCGCAATCATGGGTGGGCCGTGATAGCAACTGGCACGATGGGCTGGCGAATATTTTGGGTATCACTGCGGGTATTCTTTTTTCATTTAGCCATGCAATGGGAAATTTGTCCCGCAAGTGGTTCCCACGTCTTTTAGCGATACTGCTGATCATCGCCGGGTGTCTCTATGGAGTTCGTGGCATCTGGGATACCCTCCAGGCGAGATATGATTTTCCTGTGTTGGCGGATTTTGAATCCACCGACGAACTCCTGCGATGGCAGACCAGAGAAGCTCAACTCACGCAAAGCAGTAAGCATGCGGTGACTGGAAAGTTTTCTGGAAGACTTGTGCTAGGAGTTGGTCGCTATCCAGGAGTGTCCATCGAACTTCCGGCCAATGATTGGTCCGTTTATCGATGGCTGAAGATCGATATTGTTTGGCCAAACAAAAATAGCTCTTCACACGTTCCACACCGTGTACCCAAGACCCTTGCCCTCCGACTTAAGTTGGAAGATCAGGGTCCGAGCAATTCTATAGACGATCGATTTGAGTCGACTGTTTTAATCCACCCAGGAAATAATCAAATAAAAATCCCTCTTACGGAGATTGCGAACGGTCCGGACAATCGCCTACTTCGCCTCGATGCGATGTCCACGCTCTCCCTCTTCGTAACCGATCTAAAAAATTCGCGTACTCTCTTTATCGACCAAATTCGCTTAGAGTGAGCGCTACGCAGTAACTCGCTTTTTCCCGGGTTTTATGACCCGTAGCAACCCTTTATGCTGTCCATAACAAACGAGAGCGTTCTACCCGGTCGTACTTTTGGCCCTTATTTTTTATACTGGTGAGACAGGCGTTTATATTTGGCGTCTGCTAGAAAACAGTTCGGTACACAACCTTCAATATCAAGTCTATGCACGGCGTCATTTTTTTCTTACTGCAACGATTTACGGACAACGCGTTCGGATCGGATGGGTGGACAAGCCTTTTCGAGGAGGCTGGATTGCCTCTGAAAACCTATTCGCCCGCGACGAGCCATCCGGATGACGAACTCTATAGGCTCATCGGGGCCGCAGCAGAGATTGCCAACCGGCCGGAGTCTGAGATTATTGAGTCGTTTGGTGAGTATATCGCACCTGAATTGCTTGCGCTGCATCCAGACCATGTTGACAAGCAGTGGAAAACGCTCGATCTTCTGGTCAATACCGAAACCGTTTTACATCGGGTCGTTCGCAGCACGGATCCCGAAGCCGATCCACCGGTACTGCGAGCCCAATATGTGAAGGCAAATGAAGTGCAACTCATCTACGCTTCAACGCGTAAATTGTGTCCTTTGATTAAGGGTATTGTGCGAGGACTCTCACGTCGCTTCCGAGAAAACATTGTAATTAATGAAGATGCGTGTATGCATAACGGTGATCCCTTTTGTAGCTTTCACTTTACCGACGTAGCCCATCAAAAAAATGCGGCTGACGAGGAAGTCAATGTTTCAGAGACTAATAAATCGGAAGCAAGCTCGCGTCTTGAGAATAAAAGTGTGAGCGCTTGGGCATTAAACACTGACGAAGAAGTTGCCCAAAACCAAACGTCAGATCAGGCATCGATTGCTTCAGCAAGTTTCACCTATTTTGGAAACTATCAAGTTCTAGAAGAGTTGGGTCGCGGCGGTATGGGTGTTGTCTATTTAGCAAAGGACCCCGCCCTCAACCGGGAAGTGGCTATTAAGGCGTTACTTCCTGAATTGGCTTCCATGCCGGTGATGCGTGAACGGTTTGTTCGGGAAGCACGAAGTATGGCAAACTTGAGACACGAACGTATCATCCCTGTTTTTCATGTCGGTGATGAGGGAAATACACCTTATATCGTGATGCCGCGGTTGGTCGGAGTCGATCTTTTTGGTTGGCTGGATGAAGGAAATAGAGCTTCCATCCCCCATGCAACCAAAATTTGTCTGCAAATTGCCGATGGACTTCAGGCAGCACACCAACAAAATTTCATTCACCGCGATGTGAAGCCGAGTAACATCTGGCTCGAGGCGCCAAAAGGAGATGTCAAATTGATGGATTTTGGCCTCTGTCTTGCACTGGAAGGCATGGAGCGTGTTACATCACCGGGTGTCCTTGTCGGAACTCCTCTCTACATGGCGCCCGAGGCCTCTGATGGAGTCACAGACGCACGTAGTGACATCTACAGTTTAGGTGTCGTCTTCTATCAATTACTGTGTGGCAAACCGCCTTTCGAGGCAAATAGCCCGGTGGCAATCCTTGCCAAAGCACTCGCAAAAGATCCGGAACCATTGCGTAATATCAACGAAGATATTAGCCCGAAGCTAGAAGCCTTCGTTATGCGATCTATGGAAAAAAATCCAGCCGATCGCTTCACGAGTGCCCAAGAATTCTACGACACGTTACATGCGATTTGAGTTGTGGATGCGTAGTATGTAGAAGTGCGGACTTGTTCCTGTTTGAAATCTGCGCCCGAAATGTGGGCAAAGACGGGGCTTGCACCTAAGCGGCGATTGATGCGAACTGCGCAAGATTCACCTTTTTCAGATGAAAAATATCTTTGTGTTTTTCAGCCATGTGGACAATCACTCATAAATACTCGGCAAAGGTCACTGGAATTACCTGTCGCATTCGAGTCCGAGCAGAAAGAGCAAACAGATACATAACTCTTAGACGCTGCAGGAGCAAATCATTTTTGCTTATAATCTGGATCCAACTCTCGCCCGATTCAACAAAGGCCCTCGTAGCTCAGGGGATAGAGCAACGGTTTCCTAACTTCGGAGGGGGCCTTTTTAGAGTGCCTAAAGAATACGCTTTTATCCCTATTTTTATAGGCTCAAACGCTGTTTAGCGGTTTTCGGTTTAGGCGTAGAAAATCCCGAAAAGACCTGCTAACGGGTGTCAGTGACACCCGCTATTTTTTGGATTCTCTCAGATAACGCTCTACGCTTTTAATAGAGACACCAACCTCTTGGGCAATCCTTAATTTGATCGCTTTCACTTGGAGGTTTTCATCGTCGGCCCGGTATTGGTCATAGAGTCGGCGGACCTTTTTTTTTCTCGCTGCTGCGTCGTCGGAATTATTGTGCTGTTGGACTCTGTTCGCTTCCTCTTGATCCTCAAAATACGGAATGCCTTCGGTCGCACATATCCCGCGCAAAATAATTTTCCTTGCGACCTGGGCGACCTTTAGTTCTTGCTCTTTGTCGTCAGATTTTACTTGCCATTTTGCCATAGTGAGTC
>Ga0209986_10000312_pt1 | contig 46309 bp, 46 predicted proteins | sample BlataG_FD_183168 | JGI IMG/M metagenome (GOLD analysis project Ga0209986, IMG submission 183168) | Deep subsurface microbial communities from Black Sea to uncover new lineages of life (NeLLi) - Black_00105 metaG (SPAdes) (version 2) | ecosystem: Environmental > Aquatic > Marine > Oceanic >... | reverse complement strand
GGGAGATGTCTTCAGTCTCAGCCAGCCAGTGGAAATGCTCCCTGTTGCTTTTCCCACCGGTTTCCTCCTTTTCCTTGACCTTCAGTTCCACTGCCCACCGTTTGCCTTTCTCCCATGCTTCCAGCGTTATCCACAAATCATCCAGGCTGGTGGATGCCAGGCCCATGGTGGAGTAGGGCAGTGCGTATTCGTTGGCGTTGAAGGCGATGGACAGGCCGCCAGCCTTATCCACGACCTGGAGCATTTTGAAATCGGTGATGCTGTCTCCCACTGCTATCCAGGAAGAGAGCGGTTTGCCGGCACTGGTGGCAAACTGTTCCAGAGCCTCCACTTTGCGCCTGCCACCCCTGGGTTTAACTTTAGTTATGATTTTACCCGAATTTGTCCTGGGAAGTTGCTGCCAGTAGAAGATATCCAGGGTTTGCTTGATTTGAGCATCATCGCCAAGGGTGATAAATTCCTGCTCTGCCTGCTCCAGCAGTGTGAAGTCATCCCGGCCAAGCAGTTGACATATCCGGTCCAGCGGGAAAGAGGTGCAGGCAACATTCTCCCGGGAGATTCCCAGTCTCTGTGTGACGGCAGAGGCATACTGCTCGTAACTGGTGCTGATGCAGAAAATCTGCCAGCCACGGGATTTTAACCTGGCAATTAATTCGGAGGCGCCGGGAGTTAATTTAGCCTCCTGTCCCATGGCGGTGATTTGTTTTTCCCGTATTCCATAGCGGGCAAGGAAGGGGGTGATAAGAGCCAGTGTATCACCCGGCTCGTAGTCATATCTGTCTTCAAGGGTTAACAAATCATCGTAGCGGCTGATGACCTGAAAAATCTCATCACCATGGGGTATCAGCTTCATCAGCTCGTAAGCGTTATCCTGCGGTGCCAGTGGACCTTCAAGGTCAAAGCATATTAAGTTCATTTTTATCTATTTTATCACTGAGGTCGCAGCCGTCGATTTCTCTTCCCCGGGAATCGACCACTTTGCCAGCTTCAATGCTCATCTCACCATGGCTTAAAGCCTGGAGTGTGGAGATGATGAGCGGAAACTCCCTGGCAAGCTCATGCTGTCGAATGAGCTTGAACAGCATCTCGGTATCGTTGCTTTGCCAGTATGGTGCGAATGGTTTTCCCTTGATATGGAACAGGCAGTAGCTGATAGCCGGGCCTCTATCCAGTTCAGGGGTCACCAGGTGCATCATTGCACCGGCGTTATCCGCCTTGTCGGCTATCAGCCTGGAGATTACCTCCTGCCAGCTTCCTGCCGGTCCGCCGGGGGGTGCCGGGTGCAGGTTAATCATGTTATATTTCTGGCATAGCTCCCGACCTACAATGAGCATGTAACCGGCCAGGACGCAAAGGTCAGGTGCGAACTGTGCAATTCTCCTGTTTACTTCCCTGTCATATTTGAGACGCCAGCTTTCCCGTGATGGATGCAATTTATTCCCTACTGGCTTGACTATGTGATGGGGTTCCTTTTCCTGGCAGGTGGAGGTGTTAAATTTACTATGGGAAAGACAGATAAGAGGTATGCCATAGCTCTGAACCAGGCTGAAGAAGGAGTCGCTTTCCTGTGATTCACCGGGCTCCCGGTTGCTAAAAACAAAGCTGATTTTTCCTTTTATGTCTCCTCTGGAGATACCTTCTTGAACAGTCTGCAGCAGCTGTCTGGCAGCTTCGTCCCTGCCGGTGGAGAACCAACCTATTTTTAACAACGGTGCTTCCTTAATCTCGCCCAGGTACTGGCAAAATGAATCAGTGGGCTGGATTTATGACCAATTATCCTTCCCTGAGAAAGGCTGAGTAAAAAGTCATGGGCGTTGCTGAATTCGGGCATTTCAACGTAAGCTTTGCCGATTTCGCCTGGTGTATGAGCATCGCTTCCAGCACTGGTTGGAAAGCTGTATTTCTGAGCCAGTTGCCGGGCTCTGGAAGAGCTAAAAGAGAAAGGAGCGCGTGAATTGAAGGCTTCTATGAGGTCAACCTGCGATATGATTTCAGGAGATATAAGCTTTTTAGAGTCATCCATAGGCCAGCGGCCGAATGGGTGGGGAATGTTGACCAGTCCACCCTGGCTTTTGATAAGCAGTATTGTTTCCTCGGCGGATAGCCCCCTGGGGATTTCCTGTGTGAGGAACATACCCATCAATTCACCGGACGATGTCATGATTTCCTCAGCAACGATTATTGTGAAGGGAGCCATCTCCTTTAGCTTCAAGGCCCCTTCGATGGTGTTATGGTCAGCCACGGCAAGGCAGTTTATCTCTTTGTTAAGACACTGGTCGATTATCTTTTCCAGTGGCGTTAGGCAGTCCGGGGAGTAGCAGGTATGAATATGTAAATCGGCTTTTATCAACTTGCCTTTTCCAGATATTCTCCGCTGCGAGTATCGACCTTAATAATATCATCCACGCTGATGAAAAGAGGAACCTGAACGATGAGGCCGGTTTCCATCTTCGCAGGTTTGTTACCACCGGTAGCGGTGTCCCCTTTGAACCCCGGCTCCGTATCTATAACCTGAAGCTCCACGGCAACGGGCAGCTCCAGGTTTACCGCTTCACCCTTGCAGGTTAGAATATCCAGGTTAAGACCTTCTTTCAGGTAGTTTAGCGCACCCCCTATCTGGTCGGCGGTCAGGGCTATTTGTTCGTAGCTCTCGTTGTCCATGAAGTAGTGGAAATTGCCATCGTTGTAGAGATATTGCACGGCGCGGCGCTCCAGGAAGGCCGGCGTAAATTTATAGTTAGCCTGGAAGGCGCGTTCAACGGTATTGCCGCTGTGAATATCACGGAGTCTTAACCGGACCTGTGCTGAGCCTCGCCCTATCTTGATATGATGATAGTCGGTAATCTGATATATTTGTCCATCCAGCTCTATAGCGGTTCCCTTTCTTAACTCGCCGGCATCAATCATGCGTTGACCTCCATAACTTTTTCAGATTTGGTAAGCACTCTGGCTTTGCCTTTTTCTAATATCACCATATCTTCAATTCTAACACCACCATATCCATTGATGTAAATTCCAGGCTCTATGGTGAAAACCATGTTGTCAGCGAGTAAATCTGATGAAGTGGCTGACAGCCTGGGATGCTCATGTATTGCCAGCCCCACACCATGCCCCAGCCCGTGTCCGAAATTATCGCCATAGCCAGCATGCTCAATAACACCCCTTGCCAGCCGGTCAGCTTCAGGGGCGGTCATGCCTGATTCGATTCTGTCGATGGCGCTGAGTTGTGCTTCCAGGGTAATATTATAAATCTCCTGTAGTTTTTTATCCGGCTTGCCCAGGCATAAAGTGCGGCTGAAATCGCTACAGTAGCCATCGATTATGGCTCCCATATCAATGAGCACCGGTTCGCCAGCCTGGATTGCTCTTTCGGAAGGTCGGGCATGGGGTAAGGCTGAATTGGGACCTGAAGCTACTATAATATCGAAAGGCAGCCCATCGCTTCCATTCTGGCGAAGAAAACTCTCAGTATCCCACGCCAGTTCCTTTTCTGTTATGCCAGGGTGAATTTTTGATTTAATTCGCTGAAAAGCGGCGTCGGTTAACTCTATTGCCCTTATAATAAGCTCCAGTTCAACCGGCTCCTTTATGGAGCGAATATGCTCCACCAGATTGGTGGTAGGGACCAGCTCAATATCAAGCTGATTGCTTTTTATCGCTTCGCCAAGCTGGTGATAATCGGCGTAGCAAATATGGTCTGCCTCAAAGCCCAGTTTGTGCCATCCCAGATTGGATGCCATATCGGGAAGCCAGCTATCCATTGCACCTTTAATCTGGATGATTTCAAAACCCTGTGTCTCCTGTTGGGCTTCCTCGGTATAGCGGAAGTCGGTGGCCAGGATGGCTTTGTCAGGTGACACCAGAAGCCATCCTGAAGAGCCGCTAAATCCGGAAAGATAGCGGTAGTTTTCTGGCTGGGAAATTAAAAGAGCGTCAAGTCCCTTTTCAATAATCAGTGGCTGAAGTTTATGCAGCCGGTTTATAGCCAATTCTCTCCCTTAAGTTCAGCCACCAGCGCCCGTAGTGCGGCGATATATCCTCTCCAGCCCAGGCCACAGATTTGACCTCTGGCTGCAGGAGCGATTACGGAATCGGCTCGCCATTCCTCGCGAGCATAAATATTGGATAGGTGAACTTCGATTACTGGCAGTTGAGTATCAGCCAGGGCGTCGTGTAGAGAAAAGCTATAGTGGGTCAGGGCACCGGGATTGATAATTATGCCATCGGCTGAACCTGCCTGCTGTTGAATAAAATCTATAAGGGCGCCTTCGCTGTTGGACTGAAAGTTTACTACCTCCACCTTCAGTTCTTTACCCTGCTCTTGCATTATGAAGTCGATTTCAGCCAGTGTTTTTTCTCCATATATCTCCTCATTTCGTTTACCCAGCATGTTTAAATTTGGCCCGTTAATTACTAATATCTTCATCAGGCTATTTCCTCCTTATGTCTCTGTGCCTCCAGCTCGGATAGGCTAACTTTATAGCGGCAGGCAGTGCACTTTGCCCGGTCTTTTTTATCCAGTACCAGGAGTTTACCACACTCAGGGCAAGGCTGAGGTAACGGCTTGTAGCTCGTGGTAAAATGACAATCGGGGTAATTGTTGCACCCATAGAACACCTGCTTTTTCTTATTAATTTTTTGTACCAGTTCACCAACGCATTGCGGGCAGCGGACCCCGGTTTTGACCTGGTAGGGCATTGTTGTCTTGCATTCGGGATAGCCAGTGCAGGCCAGGAATTTGCCGAAACGACCTACCTTTATCACCATGGGTTTGCCGCAATTAGGGCAGATTTCGTCAGTTGGTTTGGACATATCAACCTTTTCTACGTTGAATGTTGCCTTGCGAAGCGTATCTTCAAATGAAGGGTAGAAGTCTCTCAAGATAGATACCCATTCTTGCTTGCCCCGGGCTACCTCATCCAGTTGTTGTTCCATCCTGGCTGTGAAATCATAATCAACAATCCTGGCAAAATGCTCTTTCAGAATTCCATTAACAATCACGCCCAGCTCGTTGGGACGGAATTTACCCTCCGACTTATATACGTACTCTCTGTCCTGGATAATAGAAAGGATGGGTGCGTAAGTACTGGGGCGTCCAATGCCTTTCTGTTCCAGCGCCTTTATCAATGTTGCTTCGGTGTAGCGGAGTGGTGGTTGGGTGAAGTGCTGCTCAGGGAAAGTGCCTGTATGGCTTAATTTGTTACCGACTGCCAGTTTGGGCAGGGCAGCGAACTTTTCTCCGGGCTCATCTTCATCTTTGCTCTCGCTGTAAATGGTCATAAAGCCGGGGAATTTAACCACGGAGGAAGAGGCTTTAAGCAGATAGGCCTGTTGTGCTTCAAGGCTTGCCAGTATCTCGATATTGGTCGTGTCATATAATGCTGGTGACATTTGACTGGACACCATGCGTTTCCAGATAAGCTCATAAAGTCTTAGCTGGTCAGTATTGAGGAATGGCTTAATCCGGCCTGGCTGGCGGTAAATACTGGTAGGTCGAATTGCCTCGTGGGCCTCCTGTGCCCATTTTGTTTTCCCGCTGAAGCGGCGTGGTTTTGCTGGCACAAATTCTATGCCGTATTGCTTGCCGATGAAGTCCCTGACCTCAGCTAAAGCTGATGAGGCGACATGGGTGGAATCGGTACGCATATAGGTGATAAGCCCAACTGAGCCTTCGTCACCCAGTGGCAAGCCTTCATAGAGTTTTTGAGCAACCGCCATAGTACGCTTGGCGGAAAAGTGCAGTTTTCTCCAGGCTTCCTGCTGTAGTGTGCTGGTGATGAATGGTGGTGCGGGTTGACGAGTTATCTGTTTAGTTTGTATTGATTTAACCGCATAGTCAGCCTGTTCTAAGTCGGCAGTAATTCTATCGGCTACCTCTTTATTACTGATGTCCAGCCTGGTTCCGTCGGCCGATGCTATGAGCCTGGCTCTAAAATTCGATGTGCGCTCTTTGGGCAGAGCCAGTTCAACTTCGATAGTCCAGTACTCCTGGGGGTTAAAATTCTGGATTTCCTGTTCGCGGTCGACGACTATTCTTACAGCCACGGACTGAACTCTACCAGCGGAAAGTCCTCTCTGTACCTTCCTCCATAGTAGCGGGCTTAATTTGTACCCGACGAGTCTATCCATGATGCGTCTTGCCTGCTGGGCATTGACCAGATTCATGTTAATTGTATGAGGGTTTCTAAATGCCTTCTGCACTGCCTCCGTGGTTATTTCGTGGAAGACAACACGATGAACAGGTAATTTGTCCTTACCGAATTTGGCTGCTTCAAAGAGGTGCCAGGAGATTGCCTCTCCCTCGCGGTCAGGGTCAGTAGCCAGATATATGGAACTGGCATTACTTGCTGCCTGTTTAATTTCGCTGATTACCTTCCTTTTCTTTGGGGGAATGACGTATTTGGGGGCGAAGTCTTTATCCACATCCACACCCAGGCTTTTTGGAGGCAAGTCGCGTACATGTCCCAGTGATGCCTTGACAGTATAGCCACGCCCCAGAATTCTATTGAGCGTCCTCGCCTTTGCCGGAGATTCAACGATAACCAACTTTCCTGACATAATTTATCCCGTTTTAACCCCATGGGCTAGCACGTAGTTCATGTTTCCAACCTGTTTTACCACGCCGTTGAGTTCCAGTATAGCCAGTGTGCTGCTTACCTCTGGCGTGGTTAGGCCGCTGCGGCGGCAAATTTCATCCATATGGCTCGGTTCATGGGTCAGCTGTTTCAGTATTGCAGCCTCAACTTTGTTAGCTGGTGAGAACTCCTCGATTTCTAGCTGCCGTGGAGCGACTATGGATAAGTTCAATTCCTCTAAAATATCGTTGCAGTTACAGATTAACTTGGCCCCTTCCTGTATCAGGCGATTGGTTCCTTTGCTGGCGGGTGACAGAATGCTGCCCGGGATGGCGAACACATCGCGGTTCTGTTCCACAGCTTGTAGGGCGGTAATAAGAGCGCCACTTCTCTCTCCTGCCTCTATTACCAGCACCCCTGCGCTTAAGCCGCTCATAATTCGATTGCGAAGTGGGAATCTCTCAGGTTTGGGTCTTGTGCCCAGTGGGTATTCACTTACCAGTGCTCCCTGCTCCATAATAGCCTGAGCCAGCTTGGTGTTTTCTGAGGGGTAAACAATGTCCAGCCCAGAGGCAAAGACCGCTATGGTTTTACCCCCGGCATCTAACGTAGTCCGGTGGGCTATGGAATCGATTCCTCTGGCCAGTCCGCTGACAACAGTGATTTTGCTCCTTGCCAGGTCAGAAACGAGTTCTTCGGTTACCTGCCGCCCGTAGATAGTGGGGCGGCGGGTTCCAACCACAGCCAGGCAGGTTTCGTCCTGGGGCATGATATTGCCCCTGATATAAAGCACCGGTGGGTAATCATAGGTTTCCTTTAATGAGGGAGGATAAGAGGCGTCTTCACAGGTGAGTACCATTACCCTGTAGCGTTCCAGTTTTTCCATCTCGGCATCAAGGGAAATTTTAGGGCGTAGCAGAAGTAAAGTATCTATGCTTCGTGAATCCAATCCTGCTTGCTTCAGTTCGCTTTCTGAAGCCTTCCAGGCATCCTGTAAGTTGCCGAAGTGCTCTCTTAGCCGGGAAATTCTAACCCGGCCAATCCCTGATATCTGGGAAAAGCCTACCCAGTATTTCAACTCGTCGCTGTTTAGCATGATAATCAGGAAATCTTATCACAGACACTAGCTAGGGACAATGAAGCATTTCTGTCAACTGTGGCATTATGTCCCTTGTGGCTTTATACCCCTGTGATATAGCCTCTTCCGTCTTATAGAATGCGTATGTTCCGATATGACTTACATCGGGGTGAATAACTATATCTGCCGATTTTGTTGACAATCTGGTTATTTCATATTGCATTGCGTGTATTGACTGCGTCAGAACATCGAATATATTTGGTGTTTGCGGGTCTAATTTTCCTCTGCCGGTATAGATTTTGGTATTAGCTATGGCGGAAAGTTCCGCCAGAATTTTGATTATTTCTTTATTCCCACGTAATAAATGATCAACCCTTTTCTTGATCGCCAATGAGTGCGTATTTTCAGGTTGGTGAGCCGGCGCTAATTTGCTTTCCCCTTTATCTGATTTAACAGATTTTCTTCGTTTCCCCCCACCAAGTACATTCACAGCGATAACTATTTCTGCGCCCATGTTACGTACAACATCCGCAGGCAGAGGATTGACTACTCCACCATCGACCAGGAACCTGTTCTCCCATTTCACCGGTGTGAATATCGCCGGTAGGGAGATGCTCGCTCTAACTGCCTCTATTACTGAACCTTCTGTGATTATAATCTCCTCCATGCTTTCAATGTCAGTAGCTACAACAGCCAGTGGTATTGCTAGATTTTCAAATTTTACGTCTCCCAGAATTGAGTGTAGAAATGATTTGACTTTTTGTCCCTGCACAAAGCCTTTCCATAGCACTATCAGGTTCAAATCAGTGAGATGAATCAATTTTTTCCAATCTATTCCTGATGCTATTTCCTCTAAGGCACGTGTATTCCTCTCCTTAGCATAGCAGGCGCCCACCAGCGCTCCTGCGCTTGTGCCGCTTATCATGTCAATTGGTATCGACTCCTCCTCCAGCGCTTTTAGTACCCCTATATGAGCCAGACCGCGCGCGGAACCTCCGCTTAAGGCCAGACCAACTTTCGGAGTTCTGGACATTTTAATCTCCTGTGGATTTCTGATTGTTCTGTGATTGAGCTTCATAAGTTACCTGTACCATGTTAAATATTATTTATAAAAGGCTGAGCTTTTTCAAATCAGCCGCCTGGAATCACTTTTATCGCTGGGAAAGAGGGTATAGCCTCCTGGGTGGCGGAGAGGGTGGGATTCGAACCCACGGTCGCCAAAGGCGACACGCGCTCTCCAGGCGCGCCTGATAGGCCACTCCAGCACCTCTCCATGATATAAGGTCCCCCTTTCCCGATAGCTGGTTGATGGGTACCTGCTTCTCCAAATTGGCGGAGAGGGTGGGATTCGAACCCACGAGGCAAAACCTGCCCACCGCTTTTCGAGAGCGGCACCATCAGCCACTCGGTCACCTCTCCAGGGACGCGGCAATAATTATACCATACAGGGTATCGTAAGCTGGATGCTTTGCGAGCCTGGCTTACCATGTAGTATGATTGCGCTACGTTGTTTGATTCCAGGAGCAATGATAATTGATCTGGTTTAAGTTCCTTCTGTGTCTTGCCGTTATCTTATTTGCGGGAACAAAACTGGCCCGCTATGGAGATGTCATTGCCGAGAAGACGGGGTTGGGACGTATATGGATAGGGCTGCTGCTTATCGCTGCTATTACCACCATGCCCGAAATGGTTACCGGTATTAGCGCTGCTGCCCTGGTTGCTTCCCCTGATCTGGCTTTGGGGACACTTTTAGGGAGTTGTCTGTTTAATATCTCTATACTGGCTTTACTGGATATTCTCAACCGCCAAACTCCTGTTTTAACCGAGGCAAGTCCCAGGCATATAGCATCAGCCAGCTGGGGAATATTGCTTATTGCCATTGCTGGTGGGGGTATACTTGCAGGGAGAGAGTTACCTGGATTGGCTCTGGGATGGGTAGGTATTCCCAGTATTATTATACTGCTGGTGTATTTAATAGGCATAAGACGGATACTCCTCTCTGAGAGAAGCCACCAGCCGTCCGTAAAGAATGCTGGTCCTCTGCGGTATGGTAATGTTTCTGCAGGGGCAACATACCTGAGATTCGCATTGTCAGCAGCGGCAGTTATAGCCGCCGGGATATGGCTGGCGTTCATTGGTGATGAAATTGCCGAGGTCACCGGTTGGGGTGCCAGTTTTGTTGGTAGTCTATTTCTGGCGATTACTACCTCGGCACCTGAGATGGTAGTTGCCATAACCGCGCTGCGTATAAGGGCTGTAGATATGGCAGTCGCCGATGTGTTGGGAGCGAATATGCTTGATATTGCTGTTATTTTCCTGGTCGATATTGCCTATAGCCAGGGATTTATTCTCGCCTCAGTGTCCCGCAGTCACCTTGTCACGGCTGCGGTGGTGGTGGTAATGAACATTGTTGTTATTGCCGGGATAAGGGCTCGAAAGAGGCGCAAGACCTTCGTATTTATTAGCTGGTATGCACTTGTTCTAATCGGACTCTATATCTTTGGAGTTTACGCGTTGTTCACTTTGAAATGAAATCTGGAGATAAATATACTATTTGAATAATTAACATCTCTTGACGTGGCTTAACACGGGGAATAATATACCTGTGCTAATTACAGATGCTGTCTGATTAGTAGAATTCTAAGGGGAGGAATTTATGGTACGGGGATGGATAGGTAAATGCCGCTACTTTATGTGGCTTGCCAGGAAGAAAATTCTTTACCGCCCGGTGTTATCAGTTCTGCTACTCGTGGTAGGTGTCTACTTTATTGCCACCTTCGTCGTTATGGCGTGTGAGGATGTTGGAGTTGGCGATGCCACAACGCGGATTTTACCCGCTTTCTTTGGTGAAGTAGGGATTGTAGAAAGTCCCTTCGTAGCAGTCCGTATCAGCATTGTGGTTGGTCTGATAGCCAGTATTACCTTTATAGCCATCGTTACCGCTAGAATTACAAGCTGGCTTCTTGAATTCATCAGGAGAGGAGGAAGTATAGTGAAGAAGGTAAATTTTTCGGGACATACCATAATATGTGGGTGGAATTTTCAGGGAGAGCGAATCGTTAACCAGCTAACGTCGCCTGACCAGAAGCAATATCGGCAGATTGTGGTTCTGGCTGATATTGAGCGACGACCGGAAATAAGGGAGAGTGTTGAGTTCATAAGAGGTGATCCCACTCAGGACGAAAGCCTGGTTCGGGCGGGGGTGATGAAAGCCGACAGCGTTATTGTGCTCACAGACATGAATAAAGGGCTTAATGAAGCTGATGCTGAAGCCCTCATGGTGGTGCTGGCGGTGGAATCTCTGAACCGAAAGGTCCATACCTGCGTGCAGCTACTTAACTCTGCCAACCGGATGCATCTGGAGCGTGCCCATGCTGACGAGATTATTTGCCTTGACCAGATTGGAGGAAATCTTGTTGTGGCTTCCGCGCTGAATCATGGCGTTTCTCATATAGTGGGGGAGTTATTGACCTTCGATACCGGCAGCGAGTTCTACCGTTACGATGGCCAGATATCGGATGCACTGGTGGGCAAGGAGTTCGCTGAGGCGGTGCAGGTACTGGCGCAGCAACGAGTGATTCTCATGGCAGTGGAAACCGACCTGAGTGAGGGATTGCGACAACAATTGAGTGCTGATGTTCTGTACGAAGTGCAGGAGGAGAAGCGAGTGATGATGGTTAATCCACAGTCACAGTACCGTATTCGCCAGGGCGATGCACTCTTTATAATAGCAGAATCAGAGCCAGATAAACTCTAACAGCTATGTGTGGGGTTGTTGTGGTGGTAATCTATTTATTTCAGCTATAGGTTTGGATGTAAATCTATATAGCTATGCTTTTGTATGTATAAGGATGTAAAGGAAGTTGGCAAGGTTAAATTATGTAACATAAGTTGAATTAATTGCTCTGGGATATTAAACTAGGTAATCTGCCCCTGTAGCTCAGTGGATAGAGCGCTGGCCTCCGGAGCCAGATGCAAGGGTTCGAGTCCCTTCAGGGGTAGTTATTTTGTAACAAAGGGGGTTAGCTAATGGGAAGGATTCTTGAAGTGAGGTGGCATGGTAGAGGGGGGATGGGTGCGGTGACTGCCGCTGAGTTGATAGCCCGGGCAGCTATAAGAGAGGGGAAGTATGCTCAATCTTTCCCCAGCTTTGGACCTGAGAGAAGGGGAGCACCGGTTATTGCCTTCCTCAGGATAAGCGATGAATTTATCAGAATCAGGACGAATATTTACCAGCCAGATATAGTGGCGGTGCTTGACCCAAAGTTATTGCGCATTGTTGATGTAACTTCAGGGCTTAAAAATGAGGGCAAAATTATAATCAATTCAACCAAATCTCCCGCTCAATTGAAGTCTGAGTTTGGCTACAGGTGGCCTGTAGCCTCGCTGGATGCTACCAGGATTGCCAGAGAAACAATAGGGCTGCCTATCACGAATACCACCATGATGGGTGCGTTACTGAAAGTTACTGAGGCTGTAAAGATGGATGCTGTGGTGGAGGAAACGCGGGAACGATTTGGTAAACGGGCTGATGGAAATATTGAGGCTATGAGAAGAGCTTATGAAGAGACTGTGATAGAGGAGTAAAAATGGCACAGGAAAAGCTAAGAACGGCATACGACTTCACCTGGAGAGACATGGAGGTTGGCAATATAGTCACGGAAGCGGGCAATGCTAGCTTACGCAGGACCGGTGATTGGAGGAGCGAAAGACCCGTAATAGATAAGGAAAAGTGCAGCAGGTGTGGTCGGTGCTGGATATACTGTCCTGATGGAGCCATAAAGATTATTGATGGTGGTTATTATGAGCCCGACCTTTATTACTGCAAAGGATGCGGTATCTGTGCCAATATATGCCCGGTGGCAGCTATCACCATGATAGAGGAGGAGGAAATATGAGCAAGAGAGTAGCACTGGAGGCTTCCCATGCTGTGGCTGAAGCGGTGAAGATGGCTGATGTTGACGTTATTTCTGCCTATCCTATAACACCGCAGACGCATATTCCTGAAAGGCTTGCCGAGATGGTGGCCAATGGTGAGCTAAAAGCAAGCTATATACCTGTTGAGTCGGAGCATTCAGCTTTAAGTGCCTGCCTGGGAGCTTCATCAGTAGGGGCTAGAGCCTTCACCACTACTGCGGGGCAGGGATTGGAGCTTATGCATGAAGTTGTTTATGTGGCTTCATCTATGAGGTACCCGGTAGTCATGGTGATATGTAATAGAGCTCTTTCTGCACCGATAAGTGTTTGGGGTGACCATTCTGATGTCATGGCATGCAGGGACACCGGTTGGATTCAGGTATTCTGCGAAAACAATCAGGAGGCTTTTGATTTAACTCTGTGGGCTTTTCGTGTTGGTGAAGACTCCAGGGTTCTGTTCCCGGTGATGGTTAACCTCGATGGCTTTACCCTTTCTCATGTAATAGAGCCAGTGTTTCTGCCGGAGCAAAGCGAGGTTGATAGATTCCTTCCCAAATTCAATTATCCCTTTGCACTGGACCCTGATAGACCAATGACGCATGGGGCTTTAGGCCTTCCTGATCTATATTCAGAAGCGAAGGTGGCCCAGGAAGTAGCTTTCAGGAAGTCTACAGGGATAATACTCCAGGGATGGAAAGAGTTCGGGGATATCTTTGGTCGCTATTATTGTCCTGTTGAATCGTATAAAGCTGAAGGTGCTAAAACACTGCTGTTAACTATGGGAAGTTATAGCGAGACAGCAAAGGTGACAGTGGATGAAAGGCAAGCAAAGGGGGATTCTCTAGGCCTGCTCAGGCTGCGTCTGTGGAGACCTTTCCCATTTGAAGAGCTTCGCCAAGCGGTAAAAGGCGTGGAGACTGTTATTGTTTTCGACAGGTGCATTTCTTTTGGCATGGGAGGTCCGGTATTCTCGGAAGTAAAATCCGCTTTATATGGCGAGGAACCGAGACCGAAGATTGTTGGTATTGTGGGTGGTCTGGGTGGAAGGGATATGTCGGCGGAGGATTTCGGATACGTTATTGACAGAGGTAAGGAGATTGCGGAGAAGGGGTCGGATAGGATACTGGAGGTGGTTGGTGTAAGGGGTGAAATGGTGAGTATAAGGGGGCAATGATGGCAGACAGGGAATTTGTAAAGTTTGGTCAAAATATTGTTACCACACAGGAATTGCTGGCGCAGGGTCACAATTTTTGTACTGGCTGTGGTGAAGCTTTAGCAATCAGGCTTGCCTGCAAGGCTGTAGGTGAGAACATGATAATGAATATGGCTACTGGGTGCGATGAAGTTTGCACCACGCCACTTCCTGTTACTTCGTGGCGGATTCCCTGGATGCATACTCTGTTTGAAAATGCTTCTGCAACAATTTCGGGAGTTGAAGCGGGTCTAAAGAGCTTGATGGCTAAAGGCAAAATGCCTGAGAGAGATATTAAGTGCGTTGCTGTGGGTGGGGATGGAGGGACAAGTGATATAGGTTTGCAGGCCTTGTCCGGTGCCCTGGAGAGAGGTCACGATTTTTTATACCTCTGCTGGGACAATGAAGCGTACATGAACACGGGTATCCAGAGGTCCAGCAGTACACCCTATGGGGCTTCAACTACTACTGCACCCGCGGGAAAAGTCAGCATTGGACAGACCAGTTGGAAAAAGAATATGGTGGAGATTTGTGCTGCCCATAACATTCCTTATACAGCTACAGCCTGTCCCAGCTATTATCTTGACTTGATGAAAAAGGTTAAGAAAGGCGCGGAAGTTAAAGGTCCCGCTTATATACATATACTGAGTCCCTGTCCTACAGGATGGAGGTATCCTTCAAATATGACCGTCGAAATAGGTCGGCTTGCTGTGCAAACGGGCATATTTCCTCTTTATGAAGTAGAGAATGGACGCTATAGATTGAACGCTGACCCGCCTGAACTTAAGCCAGTCAGGGAATATCTAAAGCTGCAGGGCCGGTACCGCCATTTAACGGATGGGGAGATTGAAAGAATCCAGCAAAGGGTAAGTGAAGAATATACCAGGCTTAAAGAGAAAGCAGCTTGCTTTCCCGCCTGAGTCATTGACGATTTCAAAATAGGGGGTAGAAATTGAACCAGGTTTGTAAGACTGTGAAGCGAACTGTAGGTGGCTATCAGGGTAATAAAGATATGCTGATTCAAATACTACTTGGTTTGCAGAACAAGTTTGGCTGGCTATCCAGCGAGACATTGAGGGAGGTGAGCAAGCAATTAGAGGTTCCAATTACCCGGGTTTATCAAATAGCCAGTTATTACAAGGCTTTCAGCCTTTATCCCAAGGGTCGTCATATTATAACTGTATGCATGGGGACGGCATGTCAGGTACGCGGAGCAGCAAGGCTTCTGGACAGGATTTCGACCATGCTTGACATAAGACCCTCTGAAACATCTGAGGATAAGCGTTTTACTTTGGAAACGGTTAATTGTCTTGGCTGTTGCGCATTAGGACCTGTGGTGGTTTTAGATGGGGTATATTATACGAAACCATCGAAGGAAGCTCTGGAAAAAATATTTGAATCTGCTGGTTAGGAGGAGATATGTCTAATAACAGACTCGCCTCTCCTGGTGAACTTGAAAAGCTTAGGGCAGCTATCCTGTCGAGGAGAAATCCTAATAGGCGTGTGGTTACAGTCTGCTCGGGGACTGGCTGCCAGTCATATGGGGCGAAGGTGGTGTTCCAGAAATTTGCGGCTAAGGTTAGGAGTCAGGGGTTGGAAGGTAAGGTGGAAGTTAAAGCCACTGGATGCCATGGATTTTGTGAAAAGGGCGTTGTGGTAATCATACTCCCGGAGGAGATTTGCTACCTTAGTGTAAAACCTGACGATGTCTCAGAGATTGTCTCCAGGACATTGGGAAAGAAGGAGATAATCGAACGACTTCTATATACAGACCCCAACACGGGGAAGAAAAAAGCAAAGGAGTCGGATATTCCCTTCTATAATAATCAAAACCGCATAATATTTGGAAATAATAAGTACATAGATCCTAAAAACATAGAGGATTACATTAGCTTAGGGGGTTATGGGGCTCTATCCAGGGCTTTGTCTGAGATGACCCCAGAGCAAGTTCTTGAGGAGGTTAAGAGGGCAAATTTGAGAGGGAGAGGTGGAGGAGGATTTCCAACAGGTATGAAGTGGGAAGAAACTAGAAATGCTCCAGGAGAACCTAAATATGTAATAGTAAATTGTGACGAAGGAGACCCTGGCGCTTATATGGATAGGTCTCTTATGGAAGGGAATCCGCATAGTGTGATTGAAGGGCTAGTCACTGGAGCGTATGCCATAGGTTCTCATGATGGCTTCATTTATGTTCGTCAGGAATACCCACTGGCGTGCGAAAATGTGGAAATAGCTCTTAAACAGGCAGAAGAATACGGTCTCATGGGAGGGAATATCCTCGGCTTGGGATTCAACTTTAAGGTCAAAGTGCATCGAGGAGCCGGGGCATTCGTCTCCGGGGAGTCAAGCGCTCTTATGAGTGCTATAGAGGGAAAAGTAGGTGAGCCAGGGTTGAAGTACATCCATACTGCAATACAGGGTGTTAAGGATAAACCGACCTGCCTGTGTAATGTTGAGACCTGGGCAAACATTCCCTTTATTATCAATAGAGGTGCAGATTGGTTTAATTCTATAGGAACGGAGGGAAACAAGGGGACTAAAATTTTCTCCCTGGTAGGAAAAGTAAACAATACCGGTCTGGTTGAAGTTCCTATGGGCATGACTTTGAAACAAATTATTTATGACATTGGTGGAGGAATAAGGGATGGGAAAAAATTCAAGGGAGTTCAGACTGGAGGTCCTTCCGGGGGGATAATTCCTGAGAAATATCTGGATACCCCCGTTGACTTTGACCAGCTCACCAAACTGGGGTCAATGATGGGATCCGGGGGCATGGTGGTGATGGATGAGGATACCTGCATGGTGGATATGGCAAGGTATTTTATCGAATTCTGTTGTGGGGAGTCCTGTGGTAAATGCATACCCTGTCGTGAAGGGTTGAGGATGCTACGTGAGATTTTAACTGATATTTGCCAGGGGCGAGGTCAAGAAGGAGATATAGAGGAAATTGAAGACATAGCTGAAGTTATGAAGGAGGCCTCGCTCTGTGCTCTGGGGCAAACAGCCGCTAATCCTGTTCTCACCACTTTGAAGTATTTTAGAGAGGAATATGAAGCGCATATTAATGAAAAGCGCTGTCCAGCTAAGGTCTGTAAGGATTTAATCAACTTTTATATTGATCCTGAGAAATGCCAGGCCTGTATAATATGTTTGAAGAATTGTCCTGTGGAAGCAATTAACGGTGGTAAGGATTTGGTCCACTGGATCGACCAGGAGAAATGTACCAGGTGTGGTACATGTTTTGAAGTCTGTCCACCTCGCTTCAGTGCTGTGATAAGAAGTTCAGGGGAACCTGTGCCGCCACCTCCACCTGAGGGGACCAGAGTTGTTCGCAAGAAAGGAGGATGAATGGAAAAACTGCTGACTTTAGAAATCGATAAGCGACAGGTGAGGGTGAGAGAGGGGATGACTGTTTTGGAGGCAGCAAGGGAAGCGGATATTGAAATACCAACGCTATGTTATCACGAGAAGCTGAAGCCTTATGGTGTTTGTCGGATTTGCAGCGTGGAGGTGGAAAAAGAGGGACACGTTCGTATAGTAGCCTCCTGTGGTTATCCTGTAGGAGAGGGATTGATAATAAGGACACACTCTCCCAGGATAGACAGGATTCGAAAGGGCATCATTGAATTGATGGCACCTGCGGTGATGATTGATGGGGATGTTGCTGGAGAGATAAAGAAGCTGGCTGAGGAGTATGGTGCAGATGTCCACAGGTTTGAGTCCAGATACAGGGTGACGCCGTCAAGATGTATTCTATGTGGGATATGTGTGAGGTACTGTGATGAGGTTGCAGGGGCACATGCTATAGGTTTTGTGGGTAGGGGGATAGACCGTCGCGTGGTATTCTTTCCGGAAGAGGCAAGAGCCTGTATTACTTGTGGAGCTTGTGCCGAGCTATGCCCGGTTAGTAAAATTGCAGCAGAGACTGATTTTGTTGTTTTCGATGGTTTCACTGTCGACGACTGGCTTACCAGGAAATCGTAGTATAAATATTTTTCGTTTAATACTATAATATTCTTTAGTCCGGGGTGTGGCGCAGCGGTAGCGCGCATGGTTTGGGACCATGAGGTCGGAGGTTCAAATCCTCTCACCCCGATGCGGGAGTAACTCAGTGGTAGAGTTCCTGCCTTCCAAGCAGGGTGTCGCGGGTTCGAATCCCGTCTCCCGCTCCATTAGCTTCAAAACCCGCCTGATACAGCGGGTTTTATCTTTTAGAGACATACAGTCCAAAAAGCAGGTTGTTGCTAATATCACATAAGTCCCGAATAAAATCCACAATCCGACAACCTGCCTGAGTGCAATACACAGTGAAAAACCCCAAAATACTTGCCTGACCGTCATTCTAAGAGAATCTGGGGCAAGTGTCTCAATTTGGTAGAGACCGGGGAGGCCTCATCTCTGTCAGCCCCAAATATATTGTCCATCCTCAAACAGCGGCTAACCTTGCCGGTGCTATTCAAATAGGTTCTGCCAATCTTCGGCAACATCCAAATCTGGCTTTCCCATTTTCTATCTTCATTGTGAAACAAAAGGGGCTTTTGTAGTATCTGAAAACCCAGCTAGATTTTTCTCTCTCTCTGAGCGATGATGAATGAGTTGGAACTACGAATTGATACCAGCGATGCAATCCAGTTGCCAAGGTGTTTCTTGTGTTTTCGGCATCATTGTCCAACAAGAAATCATAAGGTGAAATCATAAGAAATAGCTGAATTATCACCTCTCTCCAGAAAGGACTACGTATAAAAAAACTGGTCTCCTAATTGTCGAGCTCCTGCATAGTCTCAGTCAGGAAGGAAGAAAAGTAGTAGTAGCCACACATGACGCTGCCGTAGCCGCCAAAGCTCATATAGTCCTAGAAATGACGGATGGCAAGGTAACGGTCGACTCTACATTGGAGCGGATGTAACGAAAGAGCATCTCAAAGCTGAACAACTCATCAGAAAATGTGAGGTAACAAAAGCTCGAATAATTCCCTCATTACGCTGAATAACCAATAATATAAGAAGTCTAGCATCATATCAGTTATATATGTGACCAAAGTCCGTAATGTCACATATCCCAGAACTAATGGTTAGGGAAGTAGTGCCTTCTAAAATTAGGTTATCAACGATATTTTATTCAAGATATAATGATATCAAGGTGTCGGTTGACTTAGCGTCTTGACACCTTGATTCTCTGTATGACTCCTAAAAATGCACTCCCTCATTCTAATGGGTGACTACTGGAGATGGATTAGCGCTGAGGGGATTGATTCGCATAGAAAGGGAGTAGAAATATGGATAGCTGGCTTTTTGGTGCTGCATATAGTCTATCCATTCAGGCATTAATGAAGCATACACTCTTTTAATATCAATGATAAGGTGTGCGTAATCCGTATCAGGTAGGTTGTTAAAATCGCTTCTGTAGCTTAGTTCGTCTGTTAGGTGGAATATTGCCATCATTAAGTTACTAAAGGATTCGTGTTCAAGTAAACTGGGATTATCCAATAACCATAGTAAGAATGTCCTTTTTTCTATCAGGAATCTCTTCAATTCCTCTAGTGTATCTACGTTGATTGTGATTGAATAGCCGAAAGTTCTTACAAATCTGTGGGCAGCTATAAAATCTTTTCTAGACCATTGATCCGTTAAAGTGAGATATTTACCAAGTTGGTCCTTGTTGGGGTCAAAATCAGGCAAGGTTCTCATCAAATGTGTTCCACATTCACTGAAGAAGCAGCCTATGAGCATATTGAGCTTTGATAGTCTAGCCAGCTTTTCTCTGCGAGCAAGTAGCTGGTTTAAAATAAGCGTAAACAGTATGACCCAAATTGGGGCAAAGCCAAATGCCAATATGACTGAACTTAGAACAATAGTAGCATCTCCGAAAACCATATAATGTATGCTGTAAATAACTAAAGATACTATTAATAGACCTAGCCCTAGTTTACTTTGCCATCCGAATTTCATTTCTACCTCCTTTGTTCTTCTCTCAGACTACATCTGGTAAGGGCATTTTACTACAGTGAATATCCTGAATCAACGGAATGTCGTCTTGATATTATCTTGACCTTCAAATATCAGATTAATATATATCCTAATGTCTTGGTATAGGTATTGTTTCACAAGCGAAACCACCCTTTCCGTGTAGGGATTGGGGGGCTTAATCTCCCTTGAATCTACTGACTGGTGCTTAAAGCAATATTATGATAAATTTACAAATGAATAGAGGTTAGTCAATGCTTATCGGTTGGAAGCACCTGCGAATACTCCTGTTATTGCCTATAGCTGTGCTTATTATCGGAACGATAGGCTTCATGGTTATCGAGAAGCTTCCATTTGTCGATGCCCTCTACTTCACCATTGTCACAATTTCGACGGTAGGATACGGAGATATACACCCCACCAGTATGGCAGGCAAGCTATTCGGCATAGTCCTGATAATAATCGGTATAGGGACTTTCTTAACCATCGTGACTAATGCTACCCAGGTACTGGTGCAGGGGGGACGAAATAGGTTGCGGAGGCAACGACTTAATATGATTATCGGGGTATTTTTCACTGAGGTCGGAAATCAGCTGCTTCGTCTCTTTGTTCAGTATGATGACAATATCGGCAAAATCCGCGAAGATTTCGTAGTGAAAGAGAACTGGGATGATACTGACTTCAATCGTCTAAACAATAAGCTTCGGCGCCACGATTTTACGATTGATCCCAAGCTGGTTGATTTGGAATCACTAAGCAGTTTTCTGAAAGAAAAGGGTGATTTATTTATGCGCCAGATAGAGAACCCGGATCTAACGGAGCATGAATCATTCGCCGAGCTTCTTTGGGCTGCTGTACATCTAAGGGACGAGCTTATGGCAAGAAGCAGTCTCATCAATCTGCCGGAAACGGATTTGAATCATCTGGCCAATGACGCGAAACGAGCTTACAATCTCCTGGTCAGGCAATGGCTGGACTACTTGCAGTACTTGAAACGAAGATATCCCTATCTTTTTTCTTTGGCACTCAGGACAAACCCATTTAGTGAGAATAAATCGGCAATAATTGAATCAGAGGGAAGACCGTGAAGAAGACGCTAATCGCATATTTTAGTCTCAGTGGTAAGACTGAAAAGATTGGCTGCACATCGCTGGTTATTTTGGGCTAAAATAGGGTGGTTTTGAGTACAAATCGGGAAAAATTACAGGCCACGTCTTCGTGAATCACTGGCCGTCAGTTTACTCAGTCCTGAGTACTGGAAATGCTTTCACAGTTGTTGCCTGTCAGTCAAGTATGGTAAAATCAGTCAAGCAAGTGACGGGAGGTTGAAAAAACCGGTCACCTGACTGGTCGGGAAAAGAGGTGGTTTTCTCCCGCTTCTCAGGTTCAAAAGGGGCAGAAAATGGGGCTCAGTGACAGCTCCTCCTTCCAAGCAGGGTGTCGCGGGTTCGAATCCCGTCTCCCGCTCCAGTTAGCTTCAGAGCCCGCCTGATGCGGCGGGTTCTCTCTTTTAGCGACAACCTGCCTCGTTAAGCCGGAGTAACCTGACCCCAAAAACTAGTCCAGTTTTGATGTTAGACTGGAAAAGGGGTGGGCTTGCCCTACATGGGGTACCAAGATGTTCAGGATAGGGAAAGACTGAAGAAACCAGGTCTCACTATTTGGAAAAGGCTGGGCGTTAGTTGCGATACCCAGCCTTTTTATTGACGATTAAACAGTATGGGCAATTGTTACCTTTTTTTCATAACAAAGCATACAGAGCAGTGCCGTCCGGGATTTTACTTGACCATCTCTATCTCCCTTTTTTCTTTGACCGCTAGCTGCTGTTACCTACCTGGTTTCCTCGTTTTGAAAGACATCCTCCAGCGTTACTCCAAAAGCTCTCGCAATCTGGAAGGCGAGAGTGATGGATGGGACGTATTTCACTTGCTCAAGCGCGATAATGGTCTGCCGGGTACAGCCGGCACGGCTGGCTAATTCTTCCTGCGTCATTTCGTCATGGTCAAAGCGAAGCCTTCTAATTCGGTTTTTTACTTTAGTCATTACGTCCAATTCTCCAATAACCAATCAGGATGCCAATAGACTGCGCCACCGCGCTGACAATGAGAGTGGACATGAAGACAAGGTACATGAATATCGGTGGAATCCCCTGGTCCCAGTAGCTTTCAGTAAGCACTATCATCCAGATAACCAGTGAAAATATGACCGCCCACAACTGCACCACCGGTGCCCGACCTAGTATCAATCTGTCCCGTTCATCGACCTGACTTTGTTTGCGAAGAGTAAGCATCAATATCCCGTAGAATATGAGCCCTCCAATCCACAGTCCGTTTACAATTAACCTGAACCCCAGGTCCTCATTAAAGGTACCGACTCCTCCTTTAATAATGAACACCACAATTATGGCAACCACCCATACAACTCCAAACACCAAACCGGTTAATGCTCTTTTCTGCAATGGTGCCATGATTTTATCCTCCTTTTCTTTTTATTACTTTCCCAAGGTGTCTGAGTACTCTACACATAACATAGTGTAATATATCATTAACATATTGTCAAGTCTGTTATACTTCTGTTGCAACGACTGTGAGCTGAGGAAAATGATTGTAGTACAATAATTACCCTATTTCCTTTCTTTTTCTCGTCTTTTATACAGGATGGAGCCCCGCAGACCGCAGCAGAAATGATTATACCAATAGGAGCTTGTGGACATAGGGAAAGATTGGAGAAGCTTATGGGAAAATAGCTCAAACATATATTTACTGGAGATATGCCAGGAGTCAAAGTAGAGTGGAACGAACAAGAAGCCCAATTGTTAAGCGGTGAACTGTTATAGCCCAGCAGTGCTTAAAATTTCAGGTACGACCTCCTCCCTGCCGATAGCCATAATATGAACACCATCGCAAATAGACTCGTCTTTGATAGTTTCGATTAGTCGACCAGCGATCTCAATGCCTTTTTGTAATGCATTTCCTTTCCCAGCAGTGGTTAGTTCATCAATTAGCTCCTGAGGCACGAAAATACCGGGAACATTGGCATTCATATATTTTGCCATCCCTGCGGATGAAAGTAGCACAATTCCGGCCAAGATTTTTACGTTAAACTGGCGAGCATATTGCATAAAGTTTCTGAAGTTACTCAGGTCGTATACTGCTTGTGTCTGGAAGAACTCAGCTCCAGCTGCCACTTTCTTTTTAAATTTATGTAGCTGTGGTTCAATGGGTTGGGCTTCCGGTGTAACAATAGCACCAGCACAGAACTCTACAGTGCCATTTAGATCATTACCGCCCATGTCCTTACCCAATTCCATGGTGCTAATTGTTCTTAGCAACTGAACCGAATCGAGGTCAAAGACTGCCTTCGCTTCCTTATGGTCGCCAACCGGGATGGAATCACCGGTTAAGCATAAAACGTTTCTTATACCTCGTGTATAGGCGAAAAGGAGATCTGCCTGGAGTGCCAGGCGATTGCGATCACGACAGGTCATCTGTAAAATTGGTTCCCCACCTCGTTCCTTGATTAGGATGCAGCCTCCCAGTGAAGGGTAACGCATTACGGAACTCTGGTTATCGGTGACGTTAAGGGCATCTACCTTATCCTTAAGCAGGTCGATATGATGCAATGTTCCCTCTATATTAGTCCCCTTTGGAGGCCCAATCTCACTGGTAACTACAAATTTACCAGAGCTAAGAACTTCCTTAAAAGGTTTAGCCATTGCCTAACCTCCTTGTTTTATCGAGAACTTTCCTGGCCTTATCACAGCTTGAAAGTTTCTTGGGGGGTGGTATTCGTCAAACAGGTCGAGTTTTCCTTGCTTCTCCAATCTTTGATAAATAAGAGTCCAGGCGCAATCTTTCTCCGGGTCCACTTCGCATTTACCATTCTTAGTGCCACCACAAGGACCGTTAAGTAAACCTTTAGTGCACCTGGTAACAGGGCATATCCCGCCAGTCTTGTCGAGAATGCAGCTTCCACAGCCAGAACACCGTTCAACCCATATGCCCTCTTCCTGTGGCATCCCCATAAACAATGTATCAAGTCCGGGGAAAACAGGGATTTCGGGGAATCGTTCACTAATAGCTTGGACTCCCACACCACAACCCAGTGAGATGATGGCATCAACTTCTTTTACTTGCTCTTCGATTGTATCAAGGAATTCCCATTCGCACTGACGATTCACTGTATGCTCTTTAAAGAGGTGATTCTTACCAGATATCTTTGCTGCTATGCGCAGGGAAGAGGCAAGAACCGCTACCTCTCGGTCTCCACCAGCAAGGCAAATAGCGGTACAGGTACCACAGCCTAAGACCAGAATCCTTTCATAACCTTCGAGCATCTGCCTTATTTCTTCCAGCGGTTTTTGTTTGGCTATGATCATGTTAAACTCCTTTAATTGGGCTTGGCCCTAACTGCCTTATTCTCTCGGTCATTTCCCTGGCAACCTCAGCAAAACGTGGTCCCTCAGAGGAGGACATGAAGAACATTTCAAGTCTGTCCTTTCCTAAGCCGATCTTATCCAAAATACCCTTTACACGTTCTATCCTCGTTTCGGCACGAATGTTCCCGTCAATGAAGTGGCAAGTGCCTTTAAGACATCCAGCAACCAAGACACCATCGGCGCCTTGCTCAAAAGCCTTCAAAATATACAGCGCATCAATGGTGCCTGAGCAGGGGAGCTTAATCATCTTAATGTTGGGGGGATATTGCAGTCTCGCCACTCCCGCAAGGTCGGCAGCAGCATAAGCGCAGTAATGGCAGCAGAAAGCAACGATCTCCGGCTCAAATCTATTTTCAGCTGTCATCTAACTCCTCCATATTAGTATTTAGCTGATTGCTGTTAGCAAAGCCTCACTCTTTGCTACTAATTGCTCTTCCTTATAATGTAATAACTGTATTGCCTTTCTAGGGCACTCCGCAACGCAAATGCCGCAGCCTCGGCATTTGGCTACTTCTATTTCCGCTACTCCAGCTTTGTTAATGAAGGGAGCTTGATAAGGGCAGACACGTAGACAGGTAAGACAAGCTATACACTTTTCTCCATCAATCTGAGAAATAGCTCCACCCACTTCAAGCTTTTCTTTGGCTAAAACTGTAGCTGCTCGTCCTGCTGCCGCTTGTGCCTGCGCTATGGTTTCATCGATAAATTTGGGGGAATGTGCTGTGCCACACATGAATATGCCTTCCGAAGTAAAATCGACCGGAGCTAACTTTACGTGCGCCTCGTGGAAAAAGCCCTCTTTAGTGAGTGGCACTTTCAGAATACGGCTTAACTCCTCATTGCTTTCGGAAGGAACCACGGGTGTAGATAACACCAGCAAATCTGAAGACAACGTGAGTTCTTCATGCAAAATAGGATCAAGAACGTCAACCTCAATTTTACCATCGACCGGGTGAACCTGTGGGGGCTTTTCCCCGGTATAACGGATGAATATTATGCCTTTCTTCCTTGCCTTGGTATAAAATTCCTCTTTAAATCCATAAGTTCGGATATCTTTGTAAAGTATGTAGATATTAGACTCTGGGTTTATCTCTTTGATTTTAAGAGCATTCTTAATAGCTACGGTACAGCAAATTCGGCTGCAATAATCATAATTCTCCCCCGCTGGTCTGACGCATAAAATCATAGCTATGTCTTTAGCTTGAGTTACCTCTTGAGGGGAATTGGCGAGTTTTTCCTCGAGGTCGCTCAGGGTAAGCACCCGATCATTCTGTCCGAGCAGGAATTCGGTACCCCGATATTCGTTGGCTCCTGTAGCCACAATTATAACCCCATGTTCAATCAACCGCTGTTTTTGTCCATTTTCGCTGGCTAAAGTTGTCTTAAAGTTACCAACAAATCCCTCTGTCTTGGTCACAACCGTGCCTGTGAGGATTTCTATTAGCGGGTGTGTCTTAACTTGCTCTATTAGGGATTGTACAAAATCCTGGGGTTTCTGCCCGTTAAGAGGAATATGAATCCTCTTCGTCCAGCCCCCAAGCTCCTTTTCCTGCTCAATAAGGTATGTTTTAAACCCTTGCTCAGCCAGGTTGAATGCAGCGGTCATCCCTCCTATGCCGCCACCAATGACTAAGGCATCATGGCTGAGCCCTAATTTCACCTTATGTAGTGGCTCAAGCAAAGCAGCACGTGCTACTGCCATTCGGACCAAAGTTTTAGCTTTTTGTGTTGCCGCCTCCGGCTCATGCATGTGAACCCAGGAGCACTGTTCCCGGATATTGGCCATTTCAAATAGGTATGGATTAAGACCAGCTTCCCTAATGGTCTCCTGGAATAAAGGCTCGTGGGTTCGAGGGGTACAGGAGGCAACAACTACACGGTTAAGGCTATGTTCACTTATCATTGCCTTTATTTTCTCCTGAGTGTCCTGAGAGCAGGTGTAAAGAGTGTCCGCAGCATAAACAACATTGGGGAGAGTCTTAGCATATTCAACTACTTGAGGGACATCAACATATCTGCCGATGTTTGTTCCGCAGTGGCAGATAAAGGCCCCGATTCTGGGCTCCTGGCCGGTGAAATCGATTTCGGGGGGGAATTCCTTCTCAGTTACCAGGCTACCCCTTGCTGGGGAGAGCATACTTTCGGCACAAGCCACAGCTCCGCTGGCCTGGGTCACTGTCTCTGGAATATCCTTAGGCCCACTAAATGCGCCGCAGACGAATATTCCAGCTCTGGAGGTCTCCACCGGTTTGTATGGGTCTGTCTTGGCAAAGTTATACTCATTAAGCTCAATCCCAAGTCTATTTGCCAGCTCTACTGCCTGCTTGGGAGGGCTCAAACCTACAGAGAGAACCACCAGGTCGAATTCTTCAGTAAGTAACCTACCATCTTCAGACTCGTACTTGATAATTAAGTTTTCAGTCTCAAAGTTCTGTTGTACTTCTGAGACCCGACAGTGGATAAGTCTTACCCCGTACTCTGTCTTTGCTCGCTCCAGGTATTCATCAAAACCCTTTCCGTAGGTTCGCATATCCATATAGAAGATAGTAGGCTTTACATCTTCGGCATGCTCTTTGGCTATTACCGCCTCTTTAATGGCATAGGTGCAACAAACTGAAGAACAGTAGGGCCTGTCGCAGGAAAGGTCCCGGGAGCCGACACATTGAATGAAGGCTATCGATTTGGGCTCTTTGCCATCGGAGAGTCTTTGAATGTGACCCTGGAAAGGCCCAGAGGCGCAAAGTATTCGCTCAAACTGAATGCTAGAAATTACGTTAGGAAATCTGCTATAACCATACTCAGGTTTGGGTTCAGCTTCAAATTCATCAAAACCGGGAGCTAATATAATGGAACCAACATTAAGCTCCAGTGTCTCTCCCTTCTGCTGATGATTTATTGCCTCTGCTTTGCAAGCCGTAGCACATTCCATGCACTCAGAGCATATGCCACAGTCCAAACACCTCTCGGCTTCTTGAACAGCCATCTCTTCACTAAAGCCCAATTCTACTTCGTCAAAATTACCTTTTCTTTCCTCTACTAAGGTAGCAGGCATTCTCAGCCGGGGGTTTTTACTGACCTTTGAGATATCAATATCTAAGGGAGCATGAGTAGTAATCATGAACTCTCCCTCTCGATTGTCCTTAAGATTCTCACCCCTCAGATATCTATCTATGGAGTTAGAGGCTCTCCGCCCGGCAGTCATAGCCTCAATCACAGTAGCTGGACCGCTGACAGCATCCCCTCCGGCAAATACTCCTGGTACATTTGTTTCAAGGCTTATTGAGTCGACCGCAAGCGTATCCCCACGACCTATTTTGAATTTACCATCCGACGTGAAGGAAAGGTCAGGAGCCTGTCCGATAGCAGGGACGATCATGTCTGCATCAATATTGAATTCCGAGCCTTCAATAGGGACAGGGCGCTTTCTGCCCGATTCATCAGGCTCACCCAACTCCATCCTGATGCATTTCACTCCAGTAACCTTGCCATTAGCAGAGAGAATTTCTACAGGAGCGACCAGATACTGGATTTTAACCCCCTCTTCCTCGGCGGCTTCAATCTCCTCATCCGAAGCTGGCATCTCCGCTCTCGACCTTCTATACAGGATAAATACTTTCCTGGCACCTAGCCTGATTGCTGATCTAGCCGTATCTATTGCTACATTACCGCCACCGATGATGCCTATTTTTTCTTTAACCTTGACCTCTCCTCCAAGATTTAGCTCTCGTAAAAGGTCAGTTCCATGGACAACTCCTTCAGAATCTTCCCCCGGGATATCCAATTTCCTGCTCTTATGCGCCCCAACGGCAATGAATATCGCTTTATATCCTTGACGCCAGAGGTAATCAATCGTCAGCTCCTTGCCAATAGGGGCATTTAATTTTATCTCAGCGCCTAATTTTTGGATGGCATCGATTTCAATCTTCAGCATTTTCTTTGGTAGGCGATATTCGGGAATACCAACTGCCAGCATGCCACCAGCTACAGGCAGGGCTTCAAATATTGTCACCGAATAGCCAAGCTTAACCAAATCATGGGCACAGGTTAGGCCAGATGGCCCAGAGCCAATTATGGCTACTTCCTCTTTTTTAGTCCTCTGAGCAGGTTGTATCTCTTCCCTGCCGTGGGCTAATTCATAGTCAGTAACAAAACGCTTTAGGGCTCTAATAGCAATGGGTTCATCTGCGTCTTTCCGATTGCACTCTGTCTCACATGGATGGGTACATACCCTGCCGCAGATTAAAGGGAGAGGATTCCTCTCCCTAATCAAGGCTAAGGCTTCTTTGAACTTTTTCTGCCTGATTAAGGCTACATATCCTTGAGCATTGGTATTTATCGGGCAGGTAGTAGTACATGGGGGTCTTTCATTCTTGCTGATAGTAAAAATATTGGGGATGCCTTGGGCATATGGTCGATAAATTGCCTTTCTCTGGGCTAAACCTTCCTCATACACGCTTGGCCTTTGCACTGGACATACCTCAGCGCATTCGGCACAGCCGGTGCATTTATCCTCAAGAACGTAACGTGGAGCCTTCTTAACAGTGACCTTAAAATTCCCGGTTTCTCCCTCGACTCTTTCTAGGGCTGCTTGTGTAATAATCCTGATATTGCGGTGCCTACCAGCCTCAACAAGCTTGGGGGACAGGATGCACATCGAACAGTCATTGGTGGGGAAGGTTTTGTCCAGCTGGGCCATTGTTCCACCAATGGCGGGTGATGATTCCACTAAGTAGACCAGAAATCCCGATTCGGCTAAATCAAGGGATGCCTGTATGCCGCCTATTCCTCCTCCTAGAACTAAGACAGCTCCTACTTTCTTAATTTCTAATTGCGTATCCATTCCGTCACCTCATCGCTTGCGAACCATTTCCAATTTTAACCAGCACCTTACGTTATGTTTAAAATCCCTTCGCTTCCTATTCATGCTGTCATCGCTGAATCGCTTCTATTTGGGAGACAATATGCTGATGTTCAAAGAGGTTCATTGAGATTGCTTCAGATGGGCAGGCAGCAGCGCATGCTCCACAGCCTCTACATAAGGTGAAATCGAGATGGGCAACCCTGCTTTGATCCTGCATCCGGAGCTCAATAGCTTCATAAGGGCATACGGTAACGCAGATGCCACATCCTGAGCAGATATCCTCATTGACTGACACGGGAAGAGGATATCCCGCTTCCACCGCCATATTCTTTAGGACATCCCACATAATGGAGAACTTCACATTCTGCGGGCAGCGCTGTTCACAGAGCCAGCACTCAGAGCAATACCAAATATAAGGACTACTTATAGCCCTTCTGGTCATCCCGAGGTTCACCATTCTGGTTATCTTCCTCGGGTCATGCTCATCAGCATATACCTCGTGAAAGGGGCACCCTGCTGTGCAAGTTCCACAGCAGAAACACGCGGTTATGTCTTGAGCACCCTCATGGGCTGCAACTTTGAACTTAAAATTTGGATCGAGTTCTGATACTCGTGTTGGCTGACCACACATTAGGTTTTCACCTCCTTAGTCCAAAGGAAAATTCGCAATCACTGCTTACCCTTAGAATATTGCCTAAGATTTCTTCATGTCCTTCCATCCTGGTCTCCAGTTTCTTGAAGTACGGCGCGATTTCGCTCAAAAGGTCAACCTGATATTAAGAGGGCCAAGCTCAGTGAGTTTATCGATAAACCCACTCATCAAACTTTGCAATTTCGATCCCTCAGATTCTGGAATTAATTCTAACATTAACCTCTCAGGTTCTATCCCGAGTTGTAGGAGTGTATTTTCGAGTAACATTATCCTGCGCCTGGCCTTATAATTACCGCTCTCATAGTGGCAATCACCTGGGTGACAGCCTATTACCATTACTCCATCGGCACCACTGCTGAAGGCGTGTAAAACAAAGGTTGGTTCCACCCTTCCTGAACACATGGTGCGAATCATCAGAGAATAAGGTTCTATTTTCAATTTAAAAATGCCGGCAATGTCTGCTCCAGCAGTTGAATACCAGTTGCAGCAGAAGGCTACGATTTTAGGCTCGAAAACTTTCACAGCTTCTCACCCTCAATTATTTGCTTTGTAATGAATGGTATCCTTTCCTCTACTTCCGGGGTACATTCCTCTGCAAAGGTTGAATTATCCTTTACCTCGACGGCATATACGCTAATATACTTCGGCATCCTGTATCCCAGCCTTTGCCCAAGCTCGAATGCCGTGGCAATATCTATGCCATGTGATGAGGAGAAATCCATTACTAGCTTCAAATCTTTCATCTCAAGCTTACGTAGCTCCCCAGGTTTCCCCTGATCAGTTTTTATAGAATCGATTATGATGAGCTTATCATAGCCCGCTACAAGGTCAAGGAGTGCGATTCCAACTTCACTTGTCTCTATAACTTCTAAATTGGGTTTTTCCTCTTTAAGCTTTTGTGCAATCTTGATTCCAACTCCATCGTCTGTGAGAATCGGGTTACCAACTCCTAAGATGAGAATTGCCAAATTGCTCATTTTCTCAGTCATCTTCAAAATATCCACGCATTCTTAATCAGTTTCTGAAAGCTTCACGATTCAATTAAGCGGTGATAACTACCTTGCCATCAGGCATCCTTGAGTTCTGGGCTGATCACTCCTTTATCGACGTCGACCACCTCGACGCCATATCCGTTTACTATAAAAAGCAGGTATTATTTTAGCTAAAGATATTTCTACCTCTTCCTTGATAACTTGCCTCCTCTTTAGGCACCTCTCCTCAATTTCTTTACCAAATCTCCTTTGGAGTCATACACCTTCAACTCAAGCGGCATTCTTCCCGGAAGTGAATGGGTGGCGCAGGCATGACAGGGGTCATAGGCTCTGAATGCCATCTCAATCATATTGAGAATTCCGTCAGGAACATTCCCATTCTTTATAAGCGATTTGGCCGCTTTCTCAACCGACATGTTGATGGCAGCCGAGTTATTCTGGGTGGCTACAATCAAATTGACCCCGGTAAGAATCCCCCTGTCATCGGTTTGATAGTGGTGAATAAGGGTTCCTCTTGGTGCCTCTACTACTCCTATGCCTTCTTTGGGAGTCGCGGTAGGTAAATTGACTATGTCAGAGGAAGTAATTTCGGGGTCATGAGCCAGCTCCAATACCCGTTCCGAGGCATAAAGCGCCTCAACAAGTCGAGCCCAGTGGAAAGCTAGAGTACTGTGAACCGGTTTCCCACCCAGCACTGAATACATTTTTTCATAGGCTTCTTGGGCCAGTGGTGTTGTCATCCCATCGGATGCATTCAGCCTGGCCAGCGGGGCTACCCTGAAAACACCACTATCTATACCATCAATAAAGCCCTTCCAGCCAATATTCTTGAGATAGGAGAACTTTACATAAGTCCAGGGCTCAACATGCTCCCTAATGTGGTCAAGATATTGCTGAACCTTAAACTTGGCGAACTCCTTCCCATTTGGATCAACCACCCTTATATCGCCGTCGTAGAAGTTCACCTTGTTATTCTCGTCCACCAGCCCCATGTAATATGTCTTATGCTGGTAGATATCCCCGGTGATAAGGTCAACATAACTTTTATTTTTAAGCACTATATCATCGAAAAGCCCGAGGGCAAACTTACAGAAATTCACCGCATATTCTGCCGCCTCAATAATTGTCTTCCTCTCCTCCTCATTAATTCCCTTTGATACCCCTCCAGGTAACCCACAGGAAGGCATAACAGGCTTGCCTCCGATTATTCTCAGCACATTCCTCATTCCTTTTCTCATTTCTATAACTTTGCCGCCGGTTTCCAGTCCAGCCTTAGCGATAACTCCCAGGATATTTCTTTCCCCGGCGGGTGCTTGTGGACCAACAACAAAGTCGGGACCACCAAGGAAGAAGAAGTGCAATATATGGTCTTCGGCCAGGAAAGCATTGTACATCAGCTCTCTTATCTTTTTCGCCGCTGAGGTTGGCTCAACCTTCCAGAGGTCATCAAGGGCCTTGGTCGATGCCATGTGGTGAGCCGTAGGGCATACCCCACATATCATGGTGGTTATTCTCGGCATCTCCTCAGCGGGTCTTCCCTCAGAGAACTTCTCAAAGCCTCGAAGCTCAGGTATCTGAAGACAAGCCCGCTCACAATTTCCTTCATCATTGAGGAATATCTCTATCTTTCCGTGCCCCTCAAGTCTGGTTATCGGGTCTATAGTTATCTTTTTCATTCTATCCTCATATTCCTTCCATTCTCTTTCTTCTAAGCAGAGAAGAAGGCAGGCTAAATCGGTAAAATGTTCCTGCCGGGTCGGCAATCTGACTGACTAATTTCTGGACGTCTTCGTATGACATTTCCGCTTCGCCATCAATTCCTAATATAGATGCCATCATTGAAAGTGACCTGGCTCCCTGGTCAACAACACCGTCGATGGGACCAAAACATCCCCGGCACGGCATATTAGCCGTAATGCATGTTTCTCCGCACCCCGAACGAGTGGCAGGACCGAGACAGATTAGTCCCTGCTCAAGGAAGCACTTCTCAGGGTCAATTTTGATTTCATATGGTCTTTTTATTTCTGTTATTGATAGTTTTTCTGGCTTTGTCTTTGCCCTGGGGCAGGTATCACATAAAGCTTTATTAGGAGCAAGTACCGCCCCCTTCTCCGGTAGTGTGCCAGTGAGAATGGCATTTACTGCATTCATTATTAAATCAGGTGGTGGGGGACAGCCGGGCAGGTAATAATCCACAGGAATGGTTTGAGCTAGAGTCTTAACCGTATCGTAAAATTCCGGCAGGGTAAGGTCACCAACATCTGTGACTGACTTCTCAAGTGGGATAACTCCTTCTGTATTTTCGACACTTGGGGCTTCCTTATAAACTCTTTGGAAAATCGTTTCCCTTGTACAGAAGTTCCCAAGCCCCGGTATCCCCCCCAAATGAGCACAGGCACCAAAAGCGACTACAAGACCAGATTTCTGCCTTAAGAGCTTTACCATCTCCTCTTGCTCTTCCAGCCTTACCGCCCCATTGATGAAGCTCACTGCTATTTCACCATCGCCTAGAGCCTCAACATCTTTTCTCTTGAAGTCCAATGCCACAGGCCATAGGACAATGTCCACAGCATCTGCAACTTTAAGCAGATCTTCATTGAGGTCAACAACTGTTTCTTCACATCCGCCACAGGAAGCACACCAGTAAAAGGCAACCTTCGGTTTAGCCATCTTAGCCCCCTTTTTCCCAACTTGAAAATAATTGGAACGTATTATAAAGTAAATTCAGAAAACATTCAACGAATATTGTAATATTAGTTGCTGTATAGAAGACCGCACCGGCCGTGATCTTCCAATGGACTTCATATCTACGACGATTTATAAGATAGGGTTTCACTACGGGAGTTAGAATACTAGATAATGATAAGCTCCAGATTTGGCAAGACGGGTGGTTTTTATCAACGAATTGGTTGCAATACTTAAAGTGTTAGTGTAATAATATCGAATCCCATCTCCTGCTTCTGGAATGGGCTCGTAGCTCAGCGGCAGAGCGACCGGCTCATAACCGGTTGGTCGCAGGTTCGAATCCTGCCGAGCCCACTATAAAAATGCATTAAAAATCACTTTATTAATATATTTATACCCATGAGGCTATTTTACCCCCGAAATTTCGCCTCTCATGGCCAGTTATTTTACCCTGCGGTTCTGTTTAGAAAATATGCTGTTTGCCTTACGGGGGAGATCTGGAGTTAATTGACATAAGATTCTTGGGAGAAACTTTTTTAATCAGGTTCGGCTAAGGGATGATATTTATGGTGGGTTTCTTCGGCATATTTATCCGAGGCATGAACATAGCGGGTGGTAGTTTCCAGCGACTCATGTCCCAGAAGAATCTGAAGTGCTGCAGGGTTAGCACCTTGCTCAGCCAGATAAGTGGCAAAGCCATGCCTCAATGAATGTGCCGAGGTAGGTACGTTAATCTTAAGTTTCTCACGATATCTCTTTATTCTTTCCTGGAGGTAATTAGTGGAGATCCTTCTTCTGGGCTTTGCTACATTTCTGCCGGAATAAGGAATGAATAGAGCGGGACAATTATCGTTGCGGGTGGCCAGGTATGTATCAAGATGCTGCATGGCTCGGGGAGTCAAGTAAACAAAGCGTTGTTTCCTTCCTTTGCCGGTAACAAAAATACGACCACTATAATCGATTTGACTGCGATTAAGGTTGCATAATTCGGAGATGCGTAACCCGGTAGCAAACAGTACCTCAATCATGGCTCGATTCCTCAGGGCTACTTTGGGATTTGACTCAAATGAGGTTGGTGCTTCAATTAATCTGACCAGATCGTTAAGCTCAGCTACCTGGGGGTATTTGCGTCCAGTCTTTGTCAATTTTATCGCTTCAGGTGGTAGGGGACAGCGATAATCAAAATCGATTAAGTAGCGTAGATAACCTCGAAGGGCTGATAGCATGCGGTTTATGGATAAAGAATCAAGTTGATTGGCACTTTTATTTCGCCGGCTTGCTGTTTTTCGATCTGGCGAAGACAGGTATGCCTTATAGTAGGTGATGGTGCTCTTGTTAACTTTATCAAAATGAATAGTGCTTTCATTTAAAAAATTATCGAAAACCTCTAAATCTCGCTCGTAGTTGTACACTGTCTCTGAAGAATAGTGGTTGGCCTGTAAGTTAAGCAGGAAATCATCGACATGTGGTAGCATCTTCTTAATCTTTATACAAGTATAGACTGAGTGTAAGGATTATTATACTCGATTACTTTATGTTTGTCAAGATTTGCCATAGAGCTTCTATGGAGGTGATATAATCTGTTAACATTTAATGAAATGCTACAGTGTGATTTGAAATTGCTGATATGGAGATATAAATGAATCCACTAAGATTGGGAATGGCTCAAATCAACCCTACTGTGGGTGACTTGAGAAATAATACAAAGAAGATAATTTACTTTATTAACAAAGCGAAGTCATACGGTGTTGACTTGTTAACTTTTCCAGAGTTAGCCATAACGGGTTGCCCTCCTGAAGATCTATTGCTAAAGGCGCATTTTATTAGACAAAATCAGCAATGCCTCGATGAGTTAATACAGCATACCTCGGATATAGCAGTAGTAGTGGGCTTCGTAGATAGCGATAGTGATATATACAATGCTGCAGCGGTCATCTATAACAATGAATTGGTGGGTGTTTACCATAAGGTTTACCTGCCTAACTATGGTGTATTCGATGAGAACAGGTATTTCCAGTCAGGAACAGAGTACCCCGTTTTCATCATTTATAATATCGTTATGGGTGTGACTATTTGTGAAGATATGTGGTATGGGGCTGGACCCGCAACAGCGCAGGCTTATGCCGGAGCCAGGTTGCTGGTTAATATAAGCGCCTCTCCCTATCATGCTGGCAAGAGAGACGTTAGAGAGAGAATGCTTGCTACCAGAGCAGTGGATAATGTGGCTATCGTTGCCTATAACAATCTGGTTGGTGGACAGGATGAGCTGGTATTCGATGGAGGTAGCCTTATACTTAATGAAAAAGGAGAAATAATCGCCCGGGGGAAACAGTTTGAAGAGGAGCTTATAGTGAAGGACCTGGATGTAGAATCGGTGTTTCGTTCAAAGTTACATGACCCTCGATTGAGAAAAGAGCCAACTCTGGCTAAGAAGGAGTTTGAACGAGTCATCAAGGTAGATGTAACAAGTAAATGCTCGGAGGTTATCAAGCCGCCTTTGCCCACAAGGCAAATTGAAAGACTGGGTGACCTTGCAGAGATATACCAGGCACTGGTGCTGGGCACGCGGGATTATGTGCATAAGAATGGTTTCACGAAGGTAGTTATTGGTTTATCCGGTGGAGTTGATTCAAGCCTGGTAGCTACCATAGCGGTTGATGCTCTGGGGGTTGATAATGTTGTAGGTGTTTTCATGCCTTCACGCTATTCATCGTCAGGTAGCAAATCGGACACTGAGTTCCTGGCAGGGAACCTGGGGATGGAGCTCAGGATAATCTCTATTGAGAGAGCATTTGTTGCATATCTGGAGGTGATGGCAGAATCTTTCAAGGCTACCCAGCCTGATGTGACCGAGGAGAATATTCAAGCCAGAATCAGGGGCAATATACTATTTGCTTTATCCAATAAATTTGGGTGGCTGGTACTTAATTGCAGTAATAAGAGCGAGACGGCTACAGGTTATACTACACTTTATGGAGATATGGCTGGTGGATTTGCGGTAATCAAGGATGTGACCAAAACGCGGATTTTCGAGTTGTGCAAGTACAGGAACCAGCAGGAAGGAAAAGATGTGATACCCTCAGGTATTTTGACCAAGCCACCATCTGCAGAGCTAAGCCCTGACCAAAAAGATACAGATACCTTACCACCATATGAAATTCTTGACCCAATTTTAAAAGCGTATGTGGAGGATGATTTGGCAATTGAACAAATCGTGGATATGGGTTTTGACCGCAGTACAGTACTAAGAACAGTCGGGTTGGTGGATGGAAGTGAATACAAGCGCCGTCAGGCTCCGCCAGGTATAAGGATAACTTCCAGGGATTTTGGCAAAGGTAGGCGATTACCCATCACCAATCAATTCAGAGATTAATTCAGTAAGTATATAAGGAGGACAAATGCGAAAATTAGGTGGTGTTATACTTGGGATTGGGCTGGGAATTTTAGTGGGATGGGGGCTCTACAGCTTCTTCTCCCATGCCTTACCCTCACTGCCCCTGCCCGTTAAGATTGCCAGCACTGCCATAATCTTAGGACTCATTATACTTCTGATATCGCTGGGACGGGAGAGATATCGATTGTCTAAAGAAGATAAAAAGAAATTCAAGGGGGTAGAAAAATGATAATAGTTACTACTGACCAAATAGAGGGAAAGAAGATAGTAGAAACTCTGGGCTTGGTTAGAGGGAGCACCATTAGAGCCAGGAATGTGGGGCATGATATTATGGCTAGCCTGCGAAATGTGGTTGGAGGGGAAATTACGGATTACACTGTGATGCTAGCACAAGCCAGGGAGGAAGCTTTGCAGCGGATGATTGAGCAAGCTGAGAAGATGGGAGCCAATGCTATAGTATGTGCCAGGTTTGTAACCTCAATGGTTATGTCAGGGGCTGCAGAGATGGTAGCCTACGGGACGGCAGTGAAAATAAAGTAAATATTATTGCTACTGGTTTTTCTCTAAGCTTTAAGCCTTACATTGCCTGTTATGTTGATTTGTATTGCTTGACCGCATTTAGGGCATGAGACTTCCAGTGACAGAGGTTGGTGCATTACTCTTTCCACAAGCGATGTGAGTATTGAGTCCATATTATCCAGTCTTTCGTCCAGCATGCTGAGACGCCTGCTTAACTGTTCCAGGGTCAACTCAGCATTAACCTGAGCAACCGGGGTTTCCCAGTCTTTTGAAGCCAACTTAGAGGCTCCTCTCAACCACCCCTAAAGACTCCAGTTCAGCTTTATTCTCCTGTATTAGCTTGTCTGTCTCCTCAGAGATAGTACGCTCTAAATACTTGCGAAAAGCTTCTCTCGCTGCTGGTGATGACCGCACTGCTTCCTTGACTTTCTGCCATTCATTGCTAATTACTTCGCTAATCTGTTCGGGGCTTATGGGCTCTCCACCCTCCCATATATTTTCAATTCGTTCCAGTGCCCTGGCTGTGATAGCTCTCTTCAAACGGTCAAAGGAGAATACCTCTTCCCAGTTATACGGTCGCTCTGCTTTTTTTTCAACCATGTTCTATTACCTCCAATAAGTTTTACTTGATATTATCCTCATGGGCTTAGCTGTTTTATTTGTCAGGGCATATACAGGTCTTTACATGGTGATATATAATTATATAGAAGTTATATACTAATTGTAAAAACTGCAGGGAAGGAGGTGTTTGGAAATGCCAGAAGTAGGAATCGGTAAGGTGACAGATTTCTTTGCCAAGCCTGTGGTTGCTGGTATAGAGCTAAGTGGAATACTAAAGGTAGGTGATAAAATCCACATCAAAGGCAGCACTACGGACATGGAAATTACTGTGGAGTCCATGCAGATTGACCGCGTTGACATGGCTGAGTGCAAAGCCGGTGACCTTATTGGTATCAAAGTTCCTGATAGGGTAAGGCGGGGAGATACAGTTTATAAGGTCACTTAATAGCCTTAACTAAATTTGCCATTTCAATAGCACTTACTGCGGCAGCGAAGCCCCTATTGCCCTCTTTAGTTCCGGCTCTCTGGATAGCTTGCTCCAGAGTATCAGCTGTGATTATGCCCTGTATTACTGGTAGGCCGGTATCCAGTGTTATTTTACCAATTCCCCTGTTTACCTCGGAAGCTACATACTCGAAGTGTGGTGTACCGCCGCGAATTACTGCGCCAAGGCATATCACAGCGTTATATCCACCACTCTGAGCCAGTTTTTTGGCTATTAGTGTAATTTCAAGGCAGCCTGGAGTCCAGGCAACATCAATATCCTTTTCATCGACACCATGACGTAACAGAGCGTCTCTCGCCCCTTCAAGTAGCCTGGTAGTTATTAACTCGTTAAATCGGGAAACAACTACAGCAAATTTTAAACCCTCCCCTAGTAGCATTCCTTCATAGTATTTAGCCATCAATTACCTCCTCTACATTTAAAAGGTGTCCCAGCTTTTTTTGTTTAGTCTCCAGATAATGGATATTGTAAGGATTAGGTGGGGTTATCAGCGGCACAGTCTCCACAATTCTAATTCCATAGCTTTCCAAGCCCACTACCTTTTTAGGGTTATTTGTGAGCAGTCGAATGTTATGTAAACCTAAATCCGCTAGAATCTGAGCTCCAATACCATAGTCTCTTAAATCAGCTGCAAAGCCTAAAGCGAGATTGGCTTCTACAGTATCCATTCCCTGATCTTGAAGAGCATAGGCACGGAGTTTATTATGAAGTCCTATTCCCCTACCCTCCTGCCTCATATAAAGGAAGACTCCTCTACCTTCTTCGGCTATGCTTTGCATTGCCAGTCTGATTTGATCACCGCAGTCACATCTTAGGCTACCGAAGACTTCTCCGGTCAGACACGCACTGTGGATGCGTACCAAGACTGGTTCATCGCCAGATGTGTCACCTTTAACTAAAGCAACGTGCTCAGCAGCATCAACATTGCTTTTATAGGCCAGAGCCGTAAATTCTCCATACTTGGTGGGTAACTTTGCTTCTGCAACTTGTTGTACTAGCTTTTCATGCCGCCTGCGATGAGCTATAAGATCGGTGATTGTTATTATTTTAAAATCATATTTAGAAGCCATAACCTCAAGCTCAGGTAAACGAGCCATAGTACCATCATCATTCATAATTTCACATATGACACCAGCGGGGTAGAGGCCGGCCAATCTGGATAGGTCAACAATAGCTTCGGTGTGACCTGCTCGAACCAATGCTCCTCCATCTCTGGCTCGAATGGGAAATATATGGCCGGGGCGAGCTAAATCATCTGCTTTGCTATTGGGGTCGAGTACTGTACGTATGGTTTGTGCTCTGTCAGAGGCGGAAATTCCAGTGCTTACTTTGTTTTTTGATTCAATGGACACCGTAAATGCAGTACTGTTTTTACAAGTGTTGTCTTGGACCATTAACGGTATCCCCAATTCATCAAGCCTTTGGCCAATGATTGGAAGGCAAATTAATCCTCTGCCTTGCTTAGCCATAAAATTGATGGCTTCAGGGGTAACTTTGTCTGCCGCCATTGCAAGGTCGCCCTCGTTTTCGCGGGTTTCATCATCAACAATTATGACAAACTTGCCTGTTTTTATATCTTCAATTGCCTCTGGTATACTGGCTAACATTTTTAATCCCCTTTTACTGCGAATCCATGTTCTTCCAGAAAGTCAATGGTCAAGCCTCGACGGTTCTGGTTTTTCAGCTGTTGTAAGTATTTAGCTATAATATCTGTCTCTAAATTAACATTATCGCCTGGTCTTCTATTACCTAGAGTGGTGTGTTCTATGGTATAGGCTACTAGAGCTACGGTAAAGGAAAAATCATCCAGATTTGTAATGGTAAGGCTAATACCATCGACAGCAATAAATCCCTTACTGGCTATATACGGCATTAAACTGGCAGGAGGTATAACTCGCATAACGTATGATGTTTCCTCGGGTATTACCGATATTATCTCTCCCGTGTCGTCGATATGACCTAATACGAAGTGGCCGCCAATACGCCCTCCTGCTACCAGCGCTCTTTCTAAATTTACCAGGTCGCCATATTGAAGTCCACCAAGATTGCTGCGACGTGCTGTCTCAGGCATGATATCAACACCGAAGGTACTGTTGTTCAGGAAGGTAACGGTAAGGCAGGCTCCGTTAACAGCTATACTATCACTTACCTTCATTCCTTCTAGCACCGTCCTGGCTTCGATGAGCAGGTGATTTGAGCTCGTTTCACTGACTGTGCCGATTTCTTCAATTATACCGGTGAACAATTTGCTACTTCCCTATAATCTACTATTCCTACGTGGAACTTTTATTAACATATCCGCTGACAAGGATGTTATCACCGAAATTCTTTATAGTAACGTGGCTAAGGGATAGGGCATCAGATACGGTAGCAACTCCATTTCCACCTATTGCAGTTTTAGCATCACCGCCACCGATGATAATCGGTGAGATGAAGACTAATACTTTATCTACTAAGTTATGGTCAAAGAGATGCCCCAGGAGTTTACTCCCTCCCTCTACCAGGACAGTAACTATATTGCGTTTCCCTATTACCTTAAACAATTCCTCCAGGTCTACCAGTCCCTCCACTGCTGGTAATTCTAGCACTTCAACCCCAATTTGGTTGAATTTCATTTTCTTTTCCGCATCAAATGGTGCGACTGCAGCGAGCAGGGTTTTTCCTGGCTGTTTGAAAAGCTGGGCATCCAGCGGTGATTTCCCACTGCTATCAACGACCAGGCGTAACGGTTGCGTCTTTGGCTCACCACCTTTGCCACAGCTGCCTCTGGCAGTAAGCCGGGGGTTATCGGCAATAACAGTATTTACCCCGACCATAATGGCGTCGGTAGTATGGCGCAGGACGTGGACATACTTCTGGGCTTCCTCGTTACTTATCCATTGAGAGGCGCCAGTTTTGGTGGCAATTTTGCCATCGAGGCTCATGGCGAATTTGGCGATGATAAAAGGTAAACCTGTAGTGATGAATTTAATATATGCCTCATTTATTTCGTGGGCAGCCTCATTATGTACTCCAATATAAGTTTTAATGCCAGCCTTGTTCAACTCTTCTACCCCTCGGCCAGAAACTAATGGATTTGAATCAAGCAGTGCTATATGTGCCTTTGAAATACCAGCACCGATTATAGCTTGCGTACAGGGTGGCGTACGCCCATAATGACAGCAAGGTTCTAAAGTAATATACATTGTGGCACCTTTTGCTTTATCTCCGGCCTGCCGAAGTGCCATCACTTCGGCATGGTCTGAACCGGCAGGTTGTGTGTATCCTCTGCCTACAACAACATCATCCTTGACAATGACAGCCCCTACTGCTGGATTGGGACTGGCATATCCCATGGCTAATCTAGCCAGGCATAAGGCACGACTCATATAATCTACAGGTGGCATTAGTGTTAATGCTCCTTGGTTATACACCAATGGTGCTTAGCATAGATATAAAAAGGCAACATTATTATTTGATAAGAAGCTGTTACCTAAACAAATATCAATGCTGACTGTTTGGTAACATTCAACAGCAAGATTATCAACAACTGGCACGTATTCAGTAATATTATCTTTGATTGTATTCTCTCCAGGAACTATGCTTATTGCATTGTAGCACCATGTCTCAGCGAAGTGCAAAAAGGGGGTTATGGAGTGCTAGGAATACACAAAGCGAGGCTTTAAAAGTATTCTTTATTGGGAGGGGGATTTGCTCAGGCGATATAAAACTGTGGATAACAGAGTTCAACCTGAGAATATCTGGCGTAAAGCATTAGCTAAATCCAGATTATTTAGGTGTCCGCCAATTTTTCTTTTAATGAATGAACCTTGCTACTCATACTCAGGGCTTTATCTCGGCGATCATCGATTTTAAGTATGGTTACCACTCTGGTGACTTCATCACTGAAGACTTCCTCGTGCATTTTCTTCACCATCTCTAGAATCTTCTCCAGGTCACTTTCGATAATAGTACCCATTGAGGTTATCTCGTACTTTAAATCCTTCTCCCGCTGAAGAACCTTGACTGCCCGAGCTACATGCTTACTAACCGAGGGAGTTCCTGTTCCCAAAGGGATGATATTTATCTCTGCTATTGCCATTTTACTATTATCTCCTGTCTAATTATGGCTTGCTACGCTCATTCTTGTGCCACTACATAGTTCCTCAGTGTGCCTATGTTCTCAATTGTTACTTCTATTACATCACCGGGCTTCATAGGACCGATGCCCGATGGAGTTCCTGTGGCTATGACATCTCCCGGCAACAGTGTCATTATTTTGGAGATAAAGCTTACCAATGTATCAACGGGGAATATTAAATCACTCGTCCGTGCGGACTGGCGAAGCTCACCATTGAGATAGGTTTCAAGCTTCAAGTCGTCGGGTGAGGTATCAGTCTCTATATATGGACCTATGGGGGCGAAGGTGTCATAGCTTTTTGCCCGGGTCCATTGACCATCCTCTTGCTGCTCGTTTCGGGCGGATACATCGTTTAAACAGGTGTAGCCTAATATATATTCTGTAGCATTTGATTTATCCATAGGTCTGGTTTTGGTTCCTATAACAACAGCTAACTCGCCTTCGTAGTCCACTCGTTTGGAGACTTTAGGATGGATTATTTTATCCTCTGGCCCTATGACAGATGTTGAAGGTTTCAGGAAGATAAGTGGCACGCTGGGTATTTGTAATTCAGTTTCCTCAGCATGTTTCCTGTAATTCAGTCCCACTGCCACTATTTTTGAGGGGAGACAGGGGGCAAGGAGTCGCACGTCCTCCAGCCTGTACCTGTTTCCTGTCAGCCTTAGAGGATTGTCAGGTCTTTCAAAGTAGCTAAAAGGTGTGCCTATCATGACTCTGATGCTATCATTTTCCAGAACTCCGTATTTGATTGATCTATTGACGGCAAAGCGCAGGATTTTCATCTCTCCTCCTTTCAGGGTAAATTATTTTATTATCTATCCTGTCCAGTGGGTCTCCGGAATTCATTTATGGTTCTTATCATTGTCTGGAGATCTTTATCTCGTAAGACCCTGCTCCCTTCAAGCCATTGTTTGAGTGCCTCGATAACGATTTCCCGAACTGTTTTGCCCTGTTCTATAGCTGTAAATTTTACTGATTTAAGAAGGTCTTCACTTCCCAGGTCCACAGTAATTCTAGTTCCTTTAGCCATATCAGCCTCCTGCCTTTATGTATTCTCATTATAGCATAAAGACATATTTCTGCCTAATAATTTTCCAACAAGCAATCAATCCGGCTGGCTATATGGAAGTACCTCGATTGAGTTATCTACAAGGTGAGAGATTATTTTATCTAAAAGTGTTTCTACCCCCCAGCCTTTGGTGGCAGAGATGAGGGATATATTCTTATTTGGCAGCACGATTTGCTCCCTAATACAAGGAACAGTGGTTAAGGCTTCCAATTCCATCTCATTGCCCAGGGCTAAGTCCATTTTATTGAACGCTGTGATTCTGGGCTTATCTCCGAGGTTCAGTTCGTTGAGTATTTTCTCGACTGTGTAGCAATGGTTATCAGCATTTTTATGCGTTATGTCAATCATATGTACCAGTAAATCTGCCTCAGAAAGTTCCTCCAGGGTAGCTCTGAAGGCGGCAATGATTGATGGTGGAAGTTTATGAATAAAGCCAACTGTGTCAGTAATGAGGAATTGATGACCGTTGGGTAAGGTCAAACGACGGGTTACAGGATCAAGCGTGGAAAAGACATTGTCTTCAGTGGTTACCCCGGCATTGCTCAGGGTGTTGAATAAAGTACTTTTGCCGGTGTTGGTGTAGCCAACAAGAGCTACAATTGATATACCTGATCGCTTTCGCCGTTTTCTATAAAGAGTTCGATGTTGCCTTACCTCTTCTATTTCATGCTGGAGACGATTGATGCGCTTACGGATAAGACGTCGGTCTGTTTCCAACTGCGATTCGCCGGGTCCTCTGGTACCGATTCCACCGCCAAGCCGCTCCAGATGACTCCACTGACCTACAAGCCGTGGAAGAAGATACTGGTGCTGAGCTAACTCAACTTGAAGCTGACCTTCCCGGGTTCGAGCTTGTTTAGCAAATATATCTAAAATGAGGGCAGTGCGGTCAATAACCTTGACCTGCAGTATCTCTTCCAGATTCCTTTGCTGTCTTGGTAATAGTTCATCATCAAAAACTACTATAGTATATTGAGTTTGCCCTTTAAGGCTAATCAGCTCGTCTATCTTTCCCTTGCCGATATAATGAGTTGGTGAGGGTCTGTCCAGTTTTTGGGTAAACTTGCCTACCACATTGGCGCCGGCTGTCTTGGCCAGATAAGATAGCTCCTGTAAAGAATCAGCGGCCGACCAATAATTATTAGCAGCCTTGCTTTCTACACTTACCAGGAATGCGTGCTCTGCCTGGGACTGTGTTGGGAATAATTTTCGCTTTATTTATTCCTCCTGAATTTAATAGAGATTGTTTAGCCGCTAATTCTTATAGCAATGGAAATTTCATATCTGCCAGCCTGATAGGCGTTTTATTCCCTCCTGCAGTCGAGCATCGGTCAGTGTTAAAGAAAACCTGATATAGCCTTCTCCCTCTTTTCCGTAACCAATGCCAGGGGTAACGGCAATTCCAATTTCATCAATTAACTTTTTAGTGAAATCTATTGAACTATATCCCTTTGGGACTCTGGCCCAAATATAAAAAGTAGCCTTTGGTGTTCTGGCTTCAATCCCAATTTTCCCTAGAACAGCCACCAGTTTATCCCTGCGCCGTTGTAATATGGCATTATGCTCAATAATGTGATCCTGGGAGCCGCGCATTGCTTCAATGGCAGCTTGCTGGATAGCCTGGGGAATGCCTGAATCCAGATTTGACTTGATCCTGAATAAAGCATTTATCATGTTAGCATTACCCACCGCCATACCTATTCGCCACCCTGTCATATGATAGGTTTTGGAGAAAGAATGAAATTCTACGCCGACCTCTTTAGCCCCTGGTGTCTGCATGAAGCTGGGTGGCTTGTAGCCTTCGAAGGAGACCTCGGTGTAGGGAGCATCATGGCAAATTGCTAACTCATGCTTATGGGTAAATTGCACTGCTTTTTTAAAGAAATCAACATCAGCTGTGGCACCGGTAGGATTGTTGGGATAGTTTAGCCACATGAGCTTTGCTTTACTGGCTATCTCATCTGGGATAGTGTTGAAATCGGGCAAGAAGTTGTTTTCCTCTTTCAGTGGCATATAATAAGGTTCGCCACCAGCTATTATGGTGCTCATGGAATATACGGGATATCCTGGGTCAGGTATCAGTGCTAGGTCGCCAGGTTCGATAAAGCACAGTGCTATATGTCCAATTCCCTCCTTGGAGCCGATAAGAGGCAGCACCTCTTTATCTGGATCCAGAATGACTCCAAAGCGCCGCTCATACCATTCGGCGATGGTCTGTCGAAGCTCAGGCAGGCCATTGGTTTCAGGATAGCGATGGTTAACAGGGTCATGTGCTGCCTGACACATGTATTCGATAATGTGAGTTGGTGTGGGTATATCGGGGTCGCCAATAGCAAAGCTGATAATATCCTCTCCCATGGCCCGTTTTTCGGCGATTCTCCTGTTTATGTCCACAAAAAGATATGGAGGTAAATTTTTGATTCGTTTAGCTAATTGCATTCTGCTCCTTTCGTTTTAGATGCAATATTCTCCTGAAAAAACTTCTTCCACAGGGCCAGTAAGTAGTATCTCCCCTACCCTATCCCAGGTTACGGTTAAAGTACCGCCTGGGAGTATTATGTCAACTTGTTTATCAATATGACCTAGCAGTTGAGCTGCCACGGCTATGGCACAGGCGCCACTTCCACAGGCAAGAGTTTCGCCTACTCCACGTTCCCATACCCGGGCCTCTATCTCTCCTTTACTCAAAACCCTGGCTATCTCGAAATTTGTACTTCGTGGGAATATAGGATGTCTTTCCACCTGGGGGCCCACCTTAGCCAGAGGAAAGCTATTTACTGGCACAGAT
>Ga0209986_10000311_pt1 | contig 46381 bp, 45 predicted proteins | sample BlataG_FD_183168 | JGI IMG/M metagenome (GOLD analysis project Ga0209986, IMG submission 183168) | Deep subsurface microbial communities from Black Sea to uncover new lineages of life (NeLLi) - Black_00105 metaG (SPAdes) (version 2) | ecosystem: Environmental > Aquatic > Marine > Oceanic >... | reverse complement strand
TCTGCTAAACATCTCCTGGTCCTAAGTTTATCCGTTCCCGTATTTTTTCTAATTTCGCAGTCGCTCCGAAATATTCTAACCACCAAGTCACACCAACTTCTGCATATTGTTTAAATCTTTCTTTTGTCGATTTTGGACTTTTTCCAGTCGTTTTACCCATAAATACAACATCAAAAGGAGTATCCAAAGCACGATGTCTTTTTATGAAATTTATTATCTCTCCTAAATCATCTAGGGTTAATTTCCCTCGAAAATCTTCTTTTAATGGAAAGATGCCATCCAATTTACGAGCAGCTCGAATAAAAGGTCCCTTTTTTGGCCATTGTCCAGCCCCCCATATTGGAATTCTTGGTTTTTGAACTGGTTTTGGTAAGAATTTCACATTATCAATATTATAATATTCTCCATTATAACTAAAGGGCTTGCCACTCCAGAGACCTATTAAGATATCAATTCCCTCTTCCAGTTTCTTAGCGCGCACTTTTAAATCAGATTCTTCACCGAAAGCCTCATACTCTACCTCTGGTGGTTCTCCCAAACCTACGCTTAAAATCATTCTCCCTTTAGATAGGTGATCTATTGCAACCGTTTCGCGAGCGAGCTTCCATGGGCGACGACGTGGTAAGGGGGTAATCGTTGTTCCAATACGAATGCGTTCGGTTGAAATTGCCATTGCTGCCAGAGCAACCCAAGGATCAACAATTGGATAAGGGAAATTTCTATCAACCAAAATATGATCCCATATGAAGTATCCATCCCACCCAGCATCTTCTACTTCCTTTGAAAGCTCTGCTAATTTTCTTGCGTAGCCAAATATTGGCCCATAATTTGGAGTATATAAACCATATTTTAATTTCTTAACCATATTTTCACTATATTAATTTAAATAGGGATTTATAAAAAACTTCACCCTATTGATAAAAAGTAAATTATTTTACCATAGATACATAATAAAATCTTTCTACAATACAAGAACACAAATTATAAATTTAGGCAAAGTTAATTTTAGGACATATGACACAAAAATTAAATCTCAAGAATGGCACGATTGAGACAACTATGCTTGGTCCTTTATGGGCTCGAGCAACTTACAGTGAAAAATACCCAGTCCTGCTTAATGACCCTAAAGCATCTCAAATTATTAAAAAACTTGATTATGATTTTTCTGGAGTTCAAGAATTTCTTGATGATTGGCGCGGACTTGGTCTTTTAGTTAGAGCTAGGAGTTTTGATGATGCTCTAAATAAATTTATAGAGAAAAATCCAAATACCACTGTAGTTAATATTGGAGCTGGATTAGATACAACTTTTTTCCGTGTTGATAATGGTAAGATTAAATGGTATGATTTAGATTTACCCGATGCCATCGAATTTCGGAAACAATTCATCCCCGAATCGCCCCGGAGTAAATATATTGCAAAGTCTGTTTTAGATTATAGCTGGTTCGATGATATTGAATTTCACGCTGATAAGGGCATTTTCTTTATAGCAGGAGGATTTATTTACTATTTTAAAGAAGAGGAGATTTCTACACTTTTTAGAGCAATGGCTGAAAGATTTCCAGGTGGTGAAATTATTTTTGACGCAATCTCAAAACTTGCTAAAATAATATTGAATAGAAGAGTTCGAAAAGCGGGTACTGAATCGAAACCTTTCTGTTTTAGTGTTGGTAATCCTATGAAGAAATTTCCGAAATGGCCCAACAAAATTGAAATGGTTGATTGGTTCACCATATGGGCCCGAACACCACGTAATCCAAACTGGAATAAAAAAACCCTTAAAATGATTAATATTGCTGAGCGGTTTAAAACGGCAAAAATTGTTCATGTGAGATTTTTAAAATAGTTTAATAAAAGGTGAAAACTTCCAAAAACTAATTAATATGATTGATTTATCGAGAATAAAGAGAAATCTTCAAGAATTTTCTTTTCCTCGCCGTTATGGTACAAATTCAGAAAAATTAGCATTTGAAAAGATTAAACAGAAAATTGAGAAATTAGGGTTAAAAACCGAAAGCCACTCTTTTGTGTTTTCTACTTTTTATTCAAATGTTTTGTTAAAAATTTATGTTATTTTAGTATTTATCATTCTTTTTTTGAAATATCTTAATGTCACAGATGTAATATTTATTCTATTCTTAGGTATTGTGATTTTTTTATCGTTTTTACTTTTTTTGATTTCAAGAAACCCTGAGAAAATAAAATTTGGCAATAAATTAAGTTCTCAAAATTTACTCATAAAATTGAATTCAGAAGCAGAAATCGGTAATAAGAAAGAGAAGAAAAAAAAATTGATTTTTATTGCGCATATAGATTCAAAAGGTCAGACTTTACCTATTAGATATCGAATATTATCTTATTATGTTTGGATTATATCTGTTTTATTCTTAATAATTTTATTTTTTTTAAGATTTTTCCTTCAAATACAATTTTTCTTGCTTTTCCATTCAATAGCAAGTGTAATAATGGTTATAAATTTAATTTCTTGCATTTTTATCCTAATCAATATGTCAAATAATAATTCTGATGGAGCATTAGATAATGCAACAGGTATTGCAATAGTTCTTGAATTATTACACCATTTTCAAATTGAGAAGGTTCAGTCTAAAAATTATGAGTACTGGTTTTTATTTACTGGAGCTGAAGAAGTTGGAACGATGGGTGCTAGATTTTTTTTAAATAGTCTTCAGAAATATGACAAGAATGAATTTATCATAATTAATTTTGATGCAATCGGTAAAGGAATTGATTTATTCAAATTTGGTGAGGAGAAAAATGATTTTCTTAAATTTATCAATTTAATTTTTAAATCTGCCAGAAACTATAATTTAGAGATTAAGAAAGGACGAAAAATAATAGGAGTTCATAGTGATGGATGGATTTCTGCGAAAAAAGGATTTAATGGCATAGGTTTTGGTGATATCAGTGTGTATAAATATGTTCACCGAAAACACACTATTGATAATGTCGATTATGAACTTTTATCTAATTTTTGTCTAGTAATCGCTTCTGCAATAAATCAATTAGATGATAATGATCAATTTTATTAATATAGAGAACAATAATTTCTTAAATTTGATTCATTTAAAGAGGCATTAACAATGGAAAAAATGATTGCCTTTTGTGGAATAATTTGTTCTGAATGCCCTGCATTAATAGCAACCCAAGAAAATGATGAAGAGAAAAGGAAACAGGTCGCTGAATTATGGTCTAAGATGTATAATAGCGATGTAAAACCAGAGGAAATTAATTGCGACGGATGTTTGGCAAAAAGTGGAAGATTGTTTAGATATTGCAATGTTTGTGAAATAAGGAAATGTGGTCAGGAAAGAAATCTTAAAAATTGCGCTTATTGTGAAGATTATATTTGTGAAAAATTAAGCAGTTTTATTGATGAGGCTGGTCCAGATCTAAAGCACAATCTTGAAGAAATCAGAAAGAAACTATAATTAAAAAAAAATTGACAATGGCTTATAGAAATGAAGAGAAATGAAATAGAATCAAATACTGAAATTTCAATTATTCCTGAACCAACAAAAATAATTTCAGAAAAAGGTATCTTTACTTTTAATAAAAAAACAGTAATTTTAACAGATTTAAAATTAAAAGAAATTGCTGAACTCTTAAAACAATTCCTAGCTCAAGCCACAGGTTTCAATCTATATATAGAAAATCTTACTCAGATAGAAGAGAAAAATAACACTATTACACTCAGAATTACTGAGAATGTGAAGAGTTTTAAACATGAAGGATATAATCTAAAAGTTTCTCAAAATGGTATTGATATCTCGGCTCTTACTCCAACGGGGATTTTTTATGGCATTCAAACATTGCGACATCTATTTCCACCAGAAATAGAGAGTCAAACTCAGGGAAAGTTAGATTTGTCCATTCCATGTGTAATAATTGAGGATTTCCCCCGTTTTCCTTGGCGGGGATTTATGTTAGATGAAGCAAGACATTTTTTTGGTAAAGATGTTATTAAAAAAATTCTTGATCTAATGGCTTTCTTAAAATTAAATATTTTTCATTGGCATCTGACTGATGATCAAGGCTGGCGGATTGAAATAAAAAAGTATCCACTTCTAACGGAAATTGGTTCAAAAAGAAAAGGTACTTACCTAACAAGACGTACTAAAAAGTTAGATGGGATTCCTGTTTCTGGGTTCTATTCTCAAGAAGATTTAAAAGAGATAATAACATACGCAAATGAGCGATTTATTTCTATTATTCCTGAAATAGATGTACCCGGTCACACTACGGCAGCCATTGCATCATATCCAGAATTAAGTTGTACAGGTGGACCGTTTGATGTCAGCCCTAGCTTTGGTATTCATCAAGATGTATTCTGCATAGGAAAGGAAAGAACTTTTGATTTTGTACAAGATGTTTTTGATGAAGTAATGAAGATTTTTCCTTCTGAGATAATTCATACAGGTGGAGATGAAGTTCCTAAAAGACGATGGAAAAAATGTATTGATTGCCAGAAGCGCATCCAAAAGGAAGGACTTGAAACTGAAGAAGACCTGCAAACTTATTTCACAAATAGAATTGCAGATTATTTATTAGTGCATAATCATAGATTAATGGGCTGGAATGAAATTCTTGATGAAAACTTAGCTAAAAATGCTATTTGTCATTATTGGACACATAATTTTGATAAGGTTCTAGAGCATCTGAGAATGGGTAGGAATGTGGTTATGTCGGAAATGAGCGCGCTTTATTTGAATTATCCTTATAATTTACTTCCATTGCGTAAAACTTATATGTATGACCCAATCCCAAATGAATTAGAACAAAAATTTTATAACCAAATACTTGGTGTTGAGGCTTGTTTATGGACTGAATATATTCCAAAAAAAAAACGTCTGGAATGGCACACATTTCCGCGCCTAATTGCAGTTGCGGAAATTGGATGGACACCTAAAGAGAAAAAAAATCTCCAATCATTTCTAAAACGATTAGATTCTTTCCTTAAAAGACTGGATTTCGACGAGATTAATTATGCTTCAAAAGATGATTTTGAAAAAGATGAAGTAAATAGTTAATTTTTCTAAGCTTTAAAGATTGCATCAAATATAATAAGTAAGATATTCATCATTATTATTGATAATCTATGGTTGAAAAAATAGAAATAGAAGGCGTAGAGCTACGTTTATCCGAACCAGTAGATATAAATATGGATTGGGTCGGTGATGATACGCTTATTAGACAATTAAAAGCAGCTTGGTTATTGTTAGATGATGATGATTTACCTTTAAATCCACGAATTTTAGGAAAACCAGGTGTTGGTAAAACTACATTAGCGTATGCCGCAGGAAAATCATTGAATAAACCGGTTTATTTATTTCAAGCCTCAATGGATGTAAGACCAGAAGATCTTATTATAACACCTATCATTGCCGCAAAAAATGAGATAGAATACCACGCAAGTTCTTTAGTTTCAGCAATGATAAAGGGTGGTGTTTGTGTATTAGATGAGGGAAATCGGATGTCAGAAAAATGCTGGGCTTCAATAGCTCCGCTGATGGACCGCAGACGTTATGTGGAATCAATTATTGCCGGCATTAGGATTTATGCACATAAAGATTTTAGACTATGTACTACAATGAATGAAGATGCAAGTACTTATGAGATCCCTGAATACATTTCAAGCCGATTGCAACCAAAAATTTTTATTGAGTTTCCCGGAAGGGTTGATGAATTAGAAATATTAAAATATAATCTTCCTTTTGCCGAAAAGGAAATTTTAGAATATACTGTTGATTTTTTACAAAATGCACACATCCACGATGAGTTTTATACTGTCAGGGATGGTATCAACATTTTACGCTATTATATGAAATTGAAGGCATATAAAAATGAAAATTATAATGAACTATCCGTTCCAGATTTTAAAGACTCAATGATTCACGTTCTAGATCAATCGGCTATTAAATTTACGAAAGGAGAATATGAAGAATACATGAAACGTAGAGAAAAAGACATTTTGATTGCTTTTTCGAAAATAAAAGATTCTAAACCAATGCCACCTTCATTTAAAGGTTTGCATGATACAGAAGATTCTGATGATAATGATATCTATGATGATGAGTTATCTGATTTAGATGAAAAAGATGATGATGCTCTTTAAACCCAGAAATTAAGTTTTGAAAATTATATTAGAAGGGGGAAAATAATAAAAAAACCTTACATAAAATTCAAAAATATTTATGTTATTCCTGTTTTTCATTCAAGAATTGAATTCTCAAAGTTAATTCGAACTGCATTTTATCAAATTTACCCAGATGTAATTGCAGTTGAGCTACCGAATAATATTAAAGAACAAATTTTGGAAGGTGTAGAAAGACTTCCTTACTTATCTCTTATTGGATATGCAGATACAATGCAACCAAAAACAATGAGTTTCATTCCGATAGACCCAGGTGATGCAATAATTGAGGGAATTAGATTATCTCAAGAGCATAAAATTACGCTTGAATTTATTGATTTAAGTGTTAAAGATTATACTCCGTTTGCGTATCAATTGCCAGATGATTATGCCTTATCAAAGATTGGCCTTGAAGTATTTTATAGAGAAGTATTTAAAATAATTAAAGAAAAGAAAAAACAATTTCAAGAGGACGATAAGTTAAGAAAAATCGATGAAAAGCGTGAGAAATTTATGGCATCTCATTTGATAAAATTAATGAAGCTTTATAATCGAGTCCTTTTTATTTGTGGGCTCGCTCATTGGGAAAACATAAAACATTATTTGGAGAATGAATCAGAATTAAAAGAAGTAGAAGAGGATTTATTGCCTCAAAGATATGTTGAAATTTTTAATATTAAAGGCGGCTCTGCTAGATTCTTACTGAGAGAAATACCATATATAACGATCAACTGGGAAAAATTTAGAGAGAAATATTCTGAAAAGGAGTTAGAAAAATATGAAGAGCCAAAAGTTTTTTTTCAAAAGTTAAATTCATTTGATAAACAAGAGTTTATTAGACCTATATTTTTGCAAGCAAGAGATTTTTACCGAGAAGAATTTAAAGAATTTATTGACTTGCATAGGCTGAAAACATTGTTTCAATATTGTAGGAATTTATCCATTGCTGAAAATTTACTAAATCCTACATTATTTCAATTATTAGTATCTTCTAAAAACTGTGTGGATGATGATTATGCTTGGAAGGTTCTTGAGGTTGCCGCTAAATATCCTTTTGAAGATGATAGCGGTAAATATCCAGATTTAGATTTGAATATGGAAGGAGCATTCAGTAAAGGAAAATTCATAAAATTACGTCCCCGTCATGGCAGATATTTTAAAGAAAAAGACGATCTTCCAATGAAAAAACGACCAAAAGAAAAATATGCGGGAGAATGGCGGGATCTCTGGAACGGTGGAAAAGATTTAGTCTCATGGCCACCAGAAGATATTGTTATTGAAGATTATTTTGCATTCATACGAAAAAGAATTAAGAAAAAATTAAAAGATCAAAATGTAAAGGTTGAAGAGTTCAAATCATCTTTAATGGATGGAATTGACATAAAAGAAACAATTCGGAAGTGGCCAACTGAGAGAAAAATTTATGTACGAAACGAACGACCAATAATAGGAAAGATCGATACCTTAATAATTATATTTGATGAGGAGGCTAAAGAAGAAAACGAGAAATATCCATTCAAACTAACATGGTGGGCAGAGCATGATAAAGAAAGCGATATGACTTTATATACCACTAATCCTGGGGAATATGTGATTGGTCCTGGAATCGCCCATGTTGAGGTCGGTGGTTTATTAACCATATTCCCACCGGGTCGTCTGAGACCTGTATTTCTTGAAGAATATGACTTTGAATATAGAAACGTAGAAAATAAAGCAGAGCGGTTGTTAAAAGCGGGAATTATGTATTCTAACGAAAAATATATAATATATATTGCAAAAAACCAACCACGTCCATATTTTTACAATCTCGCTGCCAGAAAACATCGAGAACTTGTTTTTTACTCAATCGATAATTTTAGTACTGAAAGTTTAAGATGCGTGAAGCATGTTCATTTCTTACGTGGAAGATATTTGAGAAAAATTGCCCATAATTATATATTTCTATAATTATGAAACTTATGGAGCAAAATACAAGTATAGAATAAATTTGAAAGTTAATAAGGAAGTAAGACAAAAAGTAAGATTTATATTCCTACAACTAATAAATTATGTGAGATTATATGGAAATCAAACATAGTAGAATTTCAACTAAAGGTCAATTAACGATTCCTAAGGAATTCCGAGAAATACTAAATATACACGCAGGAGACGAGGTAATTTTACTGCTCCAAGATAATGGAATTATTATTAAACCGAAAGTATCTCATATAGGGATGCTTCGAGGTTTATTGAGAGATGAAATTAATATAGAAAAAGCTAAATTTTTTATAGATTCTGAACGAAAGAAATGGAGAATATAATTTGAATACTTATATTATTGATTCCATCGCCTTTTTATCATATCTTGCTGATAATCTACCGATAAAAGTAGATAATATTTTTAAAAAAGCTGAAAAAAAAGAAATTCAACTACTATTACCATCCATAGCATTGGGAGAAGTTCTCTATACTATGTATAAAGGTAAAGAAATCTTTGGAAAACAAATTCCTACTGAAAAAATCGATTTAATTTTTCAGATACTGCAAAATGGAAAAATGATTCAATTAGTTAGCATGAATTTAGATGCGTGGCGCATTTTTCATAAGTTATTTATTCCAGAATTACATGACCGAATGGTCGTTGCTACTTATCATTATTCTAAAGCAATAGGAATTGTTACAAATGATCTTGAAATAAAAGAGCATGCTCCTATTGTCTGGTAATGTTATCGTTCACTTCTTTAAAATATGGTCTAATGCGGAAACTATAAGAGTATGGTATCCTCCCTCTTAATTTAAATTCTTTATGAAGACATGCAAGAGCAGGAAGATCCCCTCCTACTCCTTGTTGTTTATAGTCAATATTGAAAGTGATCGTTTCACGGTGTGGTAATTCGTGATTATGATTTGATTTCTCTAAATCCTCCATCTTATAAGGCCAAGCACTTATACTAAGAAATGTTCCTCCAATATCTGATATTATTAAACCGAATCCATCTTTATTAGTCATAGTAACCCATCGAACATCAGTTCTATTTCCATTTTCTTGTGGTCTAATGTAGGGATGAATTAAATCCTCTACTAAACCAGAATAAATCCCGATGGCTGCTCCAGTTTTTCTGTCTAACATAGTTTCGTGTGGACCTCTACCGTACCAAGTCATCCTTTTAAATTGTCCTGGTATGGACGTCTGCATTCCAAAACGAATCATATTAGTACTAGGAGTAAAATTGTTCTTAACTATTATATCTCCATTGCCATAAATTTTATAAATAGTCTCGAGAGGTTTTTCCGCATTTAATACTTCAGATTCAACAAGAATTTGGAGAATAGATGGATTTAATTCTTCTGCAAGGATTTTTATTACTTTTCTTTTTTCACCAGCAATCTTCCAGCTGTTATCATTTTTCTTTTCTTTAATCGGTGAAATATCTATATCACCTATGTCATTATCTGTTGGCGCCCTCCAGAAGTTCGGTACAAGAGGTGTTGAGATTAATTCCGTTTTACTAAATACATACGATTCTATTGCTCCTGTTGCTTTTCCAATAATGACTTTAAAGTTTTCTCCTTCAATTGCAAATGAATCAATTAATTCACTCATTTTAACAACAGGTAAAGACTGAATATCGTCTACTTGTTCAGTTGGTAATTCAAATGGTATTTTAAATTGATCCCATGCAATAATATGTCCTATTTCCGCCCATGATGTTGTTCTTTTAAGAATTGATGATATTTTCAAATGATATTCAATATTTGATTTCACTTCTGAAGTATCAAATTTTATTTCGACTTCTTGTTTTTCCCCTGGTTTTATTTTAAGATTTTCTAATTTCCCTTCTTGAATTTTACGACCATTTGCAGTCAATTCCCAAATAATATCTACAAAATCAAGAGATACAAATTGGTATTTATTATGTATTTTGAACCTACCTGCTATTATATCAATAGGAAATACTTGAATATTCTGGTAAACTTTTTTTACTTCATAAAGTGCTGGATTAGGTTTACGGTCGGGCATAACAATTCCATTAATACAAAGATTTTTATCATTAGGCACATCACCAAAATCCCCGCCATAAGCCCAAAATTCTTTTCCATCCTCCGTAAATTTGCGGAGTCCTTGATCAACAAAGTCCCAAATAAATCCACCAACGCAATTATCGTATTCTTCAAAAACATCCATATATTTTTGAAAATTTCCAAGACTATTACCCATTGCATGTGCGTATTCGCATAGTATATGTGGTTTTATTTGATATTGCTCAGAATCAGTTAATTTCTTTTTTTTTTTGGATTTTTCGCGTTTTACGGCCCTTCTAAGATTTTGTGGCGAATAATACATATTACTGATTACATCTGCTAATTTATGCTCATAATCACCTTCGTAATGAATAGGTCTCGTTGAATCTATTTTTAATGTTGATTCTTTCATCTTTTCGAAGTTTTCACCGATTCCCGCTTCATTACCAAGAGACCACATAAAAATACAAGGATGGTTTTTGTCTCGTTCAACCATATTAACCATTCGAGCAATGCACGCTTCAGTCCAATTTGGATCGCTTCTTGGTAATATCTCACACAATCCATGTGATTCTAGACTACATTCATCGAGAACATAAATTCCGTATTCATCACATAAATCGTACCATTTCGGATGGTTAGGATAGTGACTCGTTCGAACGGCATTTATGTTATATTGTTTCAATAACTTTATGTCTTCAACCATTCTACTGTATGGTATCGCACGTCCATGATCGGGATCATGCTCGTGCCTATTTACTCCTTTAAAAATAATTGATTTTCCGTTAATATATATTCCCCCATCATCTTTGATTTCAACTTTTCTGAAACCGTATTTACAATGTTCAACTTCAATGATTTCATTATGGGAATTTTTCAATATTAGAAGTATGTCATAATGATAAGGAACTTCGGCTGACCATTTCTTGGGATTTTCAACTTTCCCTTGCAGCTCAATAATGCTTTCAGTTTTAGCTTTAACCGTTAAACTTTCTTTTACGAGAACTTCATAGGGAATAGATGATTTTTCTTTATCTAATAATAAGATCTCAACTGTGTGAGAATCAGCATCATTATTTCCATAATTACAAATTTTAACTCTTAGTTTTAAAATAGCGTTCACATATTTTTTATCAAGATCACAATGAACGAAAAAATCCCTAATATGAATTTTGGGAGTAGAAAATAGATAAACATCTCGAAATATTCCGCTAAATCTCCACATATCTTGGTCCTCGAGATAAGACCCATCAGACCACCGGTAAACCTCAACACCTAAAATGTTTACACCCAATTGTAAATAATTTGTGATATTGAACTCAGCCGGCGTCATGCTACCTTGACTATATCCGACTTTTATTTCATTAATCCAAATATAAAATGCTGATTTTACCCCGTTAAAATGAATAAAAATTTCACGCCCGTCCCATTCATCAGGAACGGTAAAAATCGTTCTATAAGATCCTACGGGGTTGTAATTATGATCTATACTCGGGATTTCCCGTGTATTAACGCTATAAGGATAATTAACATCTGTATATATTGGAATTCCATATCCTCGCATTTGCCAATTACTTGGAACATCAATATTATCCCAGTTATCTACTTTAAAGTCAATCTTGTAAAAATCCTTTCGCCTGCTGGATGGTTTATTCACCCAATTAAACTTCCAATTACCATTAAGAGATTTATAATAAGACGATTTCTCTGGATCTTTTAATGCAGATTCAATATCTGAAAATGGAATAAGTGTATTATGAGCTGGCCCTTTATTTCGGCTAATTATTTGGGAATTTTCCCAGTCATTTTTATTATTTGATTGTTCTATCATATCTTTTAATTTCTATTTTGTTATGAACATTTATTTATTTTTATGTACTCAATTAATTGATAAAAATCTTAAAGGAAAGGAAAATAAAACATAAGAAATATATAATATTCGAATTTATTTTGAATTAACAAAAATTTTTCAATATTTTAAAGTATTTGGTAATTTAAAAGGGTGTTTTTTGAATTTTGTATTCGGTAAATAAGTCTGGGAAAGAAAAGATTGGTTGGGTTGGCACAGGCGTGATGGGACAATCCATGTGTACTCACATTTTAAAAGCCGGTTATCATATATCAGTATATAACAGAACAAAAGAAAAAGCAAAAGAATTAATAGAAGGGGGTGCACAATGGTGTTCAAACCCAAAAGAAGTTGCTGAAAATAGCGATATTGTGGTTACCATTGTGGGATTTCCTCAAGATGTTGAAGAAGTATATCTTGGTGAAAATGGTATTTTAAAAGGAATTCGTGAAGGTTCAATTATCGTTGATATGACCACTTCTGATCCATCTTTAGCTCAAAAAATATATGATGAAGCAAAAAAGAAAAATGTTAATTCTATCGATGCTCCGGTTTCCGGTGGGGATGTTGGTGCTCGAGAGGGAACTTTAGCAATAATGGCAGGCGGAGATAAGGAGATTTATGATAAAGTTTTACCATTATTCAAATTAATGGGAAGAAATATTGCTTACATGGGTAAAGCAGGCTCGGGACAGCATACAAAAATGAGCAATCAAATTCTAATAGCGTCAACAATGATAGGTGTAGTTGAATCTCTTCTTTATGCTTATAAAGCCAATCTTAATTTAAGCGAGGTAATTAATGTTATCGGAAAAGGTGCGGCGGGATCTTGGTCGATTAATAATCTAGGCCCACGTATTGTAAAAGGTGATTTCGCTCCTGGATTTTTTATTAAACATTTCGTAAAAGACATGGGAATTGCTCTTCAAGAAGCAAAACAAATGAAGCTTTCCCTTCCTGGACTTTCCCTTGCTTATCAATTCTATATATCAGCAATGGCATTGGGATTGGAGAATCTAGGAACTCAAGGACTCTATAAAGTACTTGCTAGAATGAATGGAATAAACATATAAAAGAGTAATTTTTAATACTACAAATAAAAATTCTAGAGATAATAGCTAAATATTTTTTTAATGTTTATAGAAATTAAAATCTCATAGACAACTAATTTAAGCATAAAACAATATATTCTTTTTAAGGCTAAATATTCTATGAAAAGCAAAGAATTCAAAATTGGAAGGGTTATCGTAGCGAAATTAGAAGGAGGAGAGGATATTTTAGATTCTGTTATGAAACTTGTGAAAGAGCATAAAGTTAAATCAGGATTAGTCAATGTGATTGGTGCATGTAAGAAATTTACGATTGGTTATTTTAATATTGACACCAAGGAATATCAATTTAAAACATTCGACACTCCTGTTGAGATGACGACTTGTATGGGCTCTATTGCTCAGAAAGACGGAGAGCCAATAATTCACTTGCATATAACACTTGGGAATGCAGATTATTCAATCATTGGAGGTCATTTAAGCCAACCCTCTATCATCAGTGTTACCGGTGAGGTGTTAATTTATGAATTTAAACCTGCTATAGAACGAGTTAATGACCCGGAATGGGATTTATCTTTATTAAACCTTTAAAAGAAAATAGGAAATTTGGTTATGAGCGAAGGGGATTATATATTCAAAATAGTCATAATAGGAAATGCAGCTGTTGGAAAAACTTCATTAATAAATCGTTTTGTTGAAGCAAAATTCAAGGAGGATTATCGTCCTACACTTGGTGCAAATCTACTAAGACAAAATGTACGAATTGAAGTTGATGGTAAGCAATTTCTATGTACACTAGTAATATGGGATATAGCAGGACAAACTAGATTTGAATTAATTCGGTCATTATACTTCAAGGGTTGTGTTGGTGCTTTTTTGGTTTATGATTGCACCAGACCTACGACATTCGAAGACATAAAGAATATATGGTTAAATGAATTATTAATTAATACGGGGAGTAGAGTTTCTTTTGTTCTTATAGGAAATAAAATAGATTTAAAGGATTCGCAATCGGTTTTAAAAGAGGAGGGAATAGAATTAGCTGAGGAGATTAATGCCACTGAATTTATTGAAACCAGTGCAAAAACTGGAGAAAATGTAAATAATGCCTTTAAAAGTTTATCTATTCAAATATTAAAGAATCTAGGTAAAATAGAGTAATTTTTTTAACATTATAATCAACTTATTTCCTAGGAAATTCTTCAATTTTTTATTGAAATATTTCAATTAAAGATTAAATTTTAATATTATAAAGAAAAAATAAAGATTAGGTAATTTGATTATGAGTAGTAACAGAGATTTTATTTTTAAGATATGCATTTGTGGAGACTTTGCAGTAGGTAAAACTTCATTAATTAAACAATATATTGAAAAACAATTCGAAAAAGAATACAAACCCACTTTAGGATGCGACCTATTTAGAAGTGATATTGATATTGAACATAGAGAAAGAAAAATCCATTGCCGTCTCGTATTTTGGGATATTGCAGGTCAAGAAAAGTATTTGCAGGTTCGTCCTCTGTATTTTCAAGGGTGCCGGGGTGCTCTTATGGTTTATGATAAAACTCGACCAGAGACTTTTCAAAATATTACAAACTCTTGGTTGAAGGACTTTAAAGGTAATGTGAGAGAAGATACATCTTATATTCTTATAGGAAATAAAACAGACTTAGAAGAATCACGATTAGTTTCAACAGATGAAGGGAAAGAATTAGCAAAAAAGATTAACGCGACTAAATTTATTGAAACTTCTGCAAACACGGGGGATAATGTCAATGAAGCATTTAAATCGCTGGTTATTGCAATATTAAAACAATTCGGAGAAATAAGGTAATTTTTTATGTTTTAACAAATGTTTTACTCCCGATTAAAATCTCTTTTTAATTTATTTAGCCATAATGTTTTTCTTCTATAGCATCGGAATCTAATGCGTCTTGTTCAACGTCTCGTCCTAGCCATTTTTCCGATAGAACTTCATTATTGAAAGTCTAAAAAGCATAAAACATATACATTTTTTAAGAAGCAGAAACTTGAGAAAAATCGCGCGCAATTATATATTCTTATGATATTTATTTATTAGAATATAAATAGAAAAATAATGAATAATAAAAGCCCTGAAAGAAATATTCATAATAGTTCCGTAGATACTGTAGAATCAATTATTTGGGATGAGTTAAAACTATTTTTAGACAACGATGAAGATTTTAAGATAGAAAAAATAGGAAGGAATAATATTCCCTAAAATAAACAAATTCTTTTTTTCCTTATTTTTTTCCTTATTTTATCTATTATATGATTTATTTTGATGATAAATTACTACACCTTAATTGTTTATAAGTTACAGTACCCGATTTTCCATAATCAAGTATATTTCATAAATTTTAAAATAATACAAGTGAATTTATTGGGTTATTATACAAGAATAGAATTCAATCACGAAGAGTTTGTTATTATTTTTGCAAATCTTTTTTTGAATTTTACTCTTTAAATATTTTTGGTTTAAAATATATATAACTAATATAAAAAATTAAATGAATAAAAATTGAGCGATCTAAGAAAAAAAAATATTAAATTTGATGAAAAAAAGGATGTATCTCATTATCATAATAATAATACCGATGCAATAGAACTTCAGAGTAAGGACGCAGAAAATGAATTATTTAAAAAAATCTTATTAAAATCTCAAGGGGGAGATTATGAATCAAAAGAGGCACAAAAAGAATCCGAACTAAAGAATAATATTGAAAAAAAGGTTAGGATATCATGTCCAGATTTAAAGATTGTGAAAATGGGTAAAACCGACGAAGCGGGAAGGGAAGGAAACAGTGATATAAAAGAATTTTCTTTGGAGAGTAATATTGAAAATAATAAATCCTTCTTAATAGATAACGATAAAAAAAAAATATTGGGAAGGGGAAAAACATCTAAGAAGAATTTTTCAGAAGAAAATTTGGATAATAAAAAAGTTCATGCTCAAGCACTCCAAAAAGACAACGGAAGATCTGTTGGAATCATTAATAAATACAGCGAAAAGACAGGGGATACAATAGAAAAACGAGAAATCTTTGAATTTGATATAGACTACAAAGAGAAATTATTTGAGTTCATTGAGATCGTTTATAATAATATAAATATTTCCAATAAAGACTTAAAGATTTCCAATAAAAGCTTAAGGTTAAAAGCAGAGACTTTATTTGACGATGCCTGCCAGAACGGTTTAACTCGAAAAATCTTGCATAATCAAGATCTTCGATATCCAGAAAAATTTGCAATTGTCCTTGCTTATTATCCCTTATTATTGTCAGGAATAGAACGCATAGAGGGTAAAAACTTATATCCCTCTTTAATATATAATAAAGTTAAAACTTTTTTAGATAAGAGAGGAATCTCTACTAAAGCCAAAAGACCACAGCTTTTAACCGGTTTTCTTTACGATTATCTGTCACCCGATGATAAAGAAAAACTTAAACAATTATCAATTTTTAAATCAAGAAAAGAAATTCAATATGAAAGAAATGTTATAAGAGATTTAGAAGATATAGTTAAAATTTTAGACAATCCTCGGCAGTTAAATCAGATATCTAATTTAATCTTGAAGGATCTATTTAATAATAATTTTAAAAGACTCAATGTTCCAACTAGCTATAGGAAATCTATAAATCTAGCACGAATCATATCATTCTTTGCGTTGCGGCATAATGAATATACTGGAGAGAATAAAAGAATAAAGCCTAAGGACTTTTTAGATCTTTTAGATTCATATTCATCCCTTACATCCCTAAAAAAAAACTCTTTCTATGTTATTCTTCCTATTGCATATCAATTCCTATCAATAGACATAAAAAAATGTATCAATTATTTACCCTCTGATTTAAGTATTGTTGATCGTACTATACTTGAAGGTCATTTACGGAGTCATTTTAATCAAATGGTGTCAATATTCGGGTTAAAATCCCCAGAGACATTAAAATCAATGGCAAAAAGCGTGTATAAAAAAGCTATTAATAATGGCTTTTCATTTAAAGACTTACCTTGTCATAATGTTCAATACTTATCTGCAGCGTTTTTATTTTTATCCATTCAAAAAAGTAAACAACATTCAAATATTTCTCGTAGATCAATAATAAGAGGTCTAAATAAAATGGGTTACTCGATTACTGAGCATTCATTAGGACCTATTTTGCAGTATCTTAATAAATTCGTAAGAGAGGATATAGATTTCAAGTTTAAAACAAGAATAAACTCCAACTATTTTGAGGAGAACTTAGGCAATATTTCATTAGAACATAAAACTTTTAATAGGGTTCATGCTTCTTTCTTCTCTAAACTAATACTTACCTTATTTAAATCTTCAAGACTAGAGCCACAGAATTTTGCTGAAAAACTTGGTATTTATAGTTCTAACCCTTCTCATATTCTAGAAAGAATTGGGAAAGATAGAGTTCTTACCAGGGTAGATGTTTTTTTAGAAATGGAAAAAAAAATTAAGAAGTTTATAAAGAAATATGTCCCAAATAAAGACAAGAAAGATATAAACTTTCTATTATCACGAGTAGTCGATTATTTTAAAGAATCGAAAAAATTATTCAAACATAGAACTTATTTAAAAGTTAAGGAGAGACGTAAAAAATATGGAGAAAATTATAAATCGACTACAACACGAATAAAACGATTAATAATTATGTTAGGATTTAGCCCTTATGACGGATATGATTTCATTGAAAATCAATATCGAGACAAATATAATAAAATACGGATAAATGCTCATTTTCATCATCTGGATTACAATCCTAATAATGATAACGATGAGAATCTTGTTTTTCTCCCATCAAAACACCCAAGAGACACGGGTAGAAAAATCAATTATATAACTCATGATAAAATAAGTGGTTTAGAGGCTACTCTTAAAGACAGGCGAACAACCCCAGAAAGTAAGAAAAAAGCTCAAAAAACATTAAAGCTAATAGAACAAAGGACGAGAAAGAATGCGACGATTATAACCCAAGCTTTCTACTCTAAAGATGAGCAAATTTTGGATGATCTAATTGAGTGGAATATTAATTCACTTACGAAAATAAAAAAGAGGTTAAGAGATTTGAACTTAGCTTGGACTTTAAATTTAAATAAGTTAATTCCAACGGAAAAATATGGTAAAAGGATCTCGGATCAGGAGTATAAAAGATTAAAAAAAAATATTAATTAATATTTGGAAAATCTGAACTTTAACCATAGTGTTTTTCTTCTTCATGATCTGCATCAATAGCATCCTGTTCTACATCACGGCCGAGCCATTTTTCGCTTAAGATTTCTTTATAATATTCGTGCTGGATGATCATGGACATAATTTCATGTGCACTCAATTAGATTTATTCCCAATTGATTTGTGCCCGTCCATATCATGCTAAGTCGAGTATCCCTAAGTAGTCGCTCGATTGGATAGACTGTGGTGTAACCTATACCCCCCATTACCTGCATAGCATTATTAACTATTTTCCAACAAGATTCTGTTGCAAATTTTTTGGATTCTGAGACTAATCTTCTTTGAACACTCGGAGGTGCGTTATTATCAATTGCCCTTGCAGTGTTTAATGTTAAGGCTCTAGCGGCATCTAATAGGGTAATAGATTCTGCGATATTAAAACTTACTGCTTCAAATCTTTTAATAACTTTACCAAAGGCTTTTCTTTTTGTGCTGTATTTGGTTGCAATCCGAAGACAGGCTCTTGCAGTACCCAATGCTGCTGCAGCGCTTGTTAATCGTTCTGGGATCATCATTTGATAAAAGATTTTGCCTCCTGCACCTTCAGCGAGAATTAAATTTTCTTCTGGAACTTCAACATCCTTGAATACTAATCTTCCTGCACCTCCCCCTCTTGTTCCCAATAAACCATATAGATATTCAGCTTTAACACCTTCTGTTCGATCAACAATAAAAAGACTTAAAGATTCACGAGGTGGTTTTTCTGGGTTAGTTTTTGCATATACTAAAAAATAATCAGCACCTTCGGCACCTACAACAAATCTTTTTTCTCCATTCAATATATATTTATCTCCTTTTTTTTCTGCTGTGCAAGTAGCGCCGAAAAAATCGCTGCCTCCTCGGGGTTCGGTCAGAGCTTCCGCGTTGAAAATCTTACCTTCTAAAGTTGGCTTTAGATATTTCATTTTTTGCTCTTCGGTACCAAAAATATGAATTGCTTCACCGCAAATCGAAACTAAGGCAAATAGACATCCGAGTGACCCTCCCAAAACCCCAATTTCCTCAAGTGCTAAGACTTCAGCCTCCCAATTTAATCCTTGACCGCCATATTTTTTATCGAATCTTAAGCCTAAAAGACCGTGTTTAGCTAAATTTTGAACATATTCTTTGGGATATATTACCTCATCTCTATCCATTTGTTTTAGCAATGAATGAGGGACTTCATTTCTGACAAAAGCCCGAACTTTATCCCTTAATTTTTTATAATCATCACTAATTAAATAGTCAAACATGTGAAAAAATAATACTCAAAATCAATTAAATCTATTTATAAAAATCGATTTGAGTTTCTTTGATATTTCTGGAGCTTGTAATTCGGTTTGCTATTTTATCGTATTTATCAATAAAATCTTGTGATAATGAAGATTTAACTTTAGTGATCGCAAATTCGAAATGGCGCCGCTCAACTATATCGAAATCTTCTTTTTTCTCTCGTAAAGCTTGCATACCTGCTTCTCTAACTAAGTTTTCGAGATCAGCTCCACTATATCCTTCTGTTTGATCGGCCATTTTTTCCAGGGAAACATCATCTGCTAAAGGCATATTTTTAGTATGAACTTCTAGAATTTTTAATCGGCTTTCTCTATCCGGAGCATGGCAATACAATAGACGATCAAACCTTCCTGGTCTTAATAATGCTGGATCTACCATATCAGGCCGATTCGTGCTGGCAATCACTACAATTCCTTCTCTTTTTTCAAGGCCATCCATTTCAACTAAAATTTGGTTGACGATGGATTCAAATACATGAGATCCATCAAAACCACCCCTTCCAGAAGTTATAGCATCAATCTCATCAAAATATACAATTGAAGGTGCGGCTAGACGTGCTTTTCTAAAGATTTCCCTTATCGTTTTTTCACTTTCTCCAACCCACTTTGAAAAGACCTCCGGACCTTTAATTGAAATAAAATTACATTTACTCTCAGTAGCAACTGCTTTCGCCAGTAAAGTTTTCCCACATCCGGGCGGACCAAAAAGTAGAACCCCATTTATTGTTCTAATGCCAGCTTTTTTAAATAATTCTGGGAAATTCAAAGGCCATTCAATAGCTTCTACTAATTCTTCTTTAATGTCCTCTAAACCTCCAACATCTTCCCATTGTACATTGGGAATTTCTATCATAATTTCTCTCATTGCACTCGGTTCGATTGAATTAATCGCCCGAACAAAGTCTTCGTCTTTAATTATTAATTCTTGAATAATTTCAGGAGGTATAGGCTCATCAAGATTTATTTTAGGTAATATTCTACGTAATGTATACATTGCCGCTTCTCTACATACGGCCATAATATCAGCTCCAACAAAACCGTAAGTGATTTCGGAGTAGTAATCAAGTCTTATATCATTTTCTAAGGGCATACCTCTTGTGTGAATCTGTAAGATTTCTTTTCTCCCCTTAATATCTGGGACTTTAAATTCTATTTCTCTGTCAAATCGACCTGGTCGTCTAAGAGCTTCATCTATACTATTGATTCTATTAGTTGCACCAATGCATATCACTTCACCTCTACTTGTAAGGCCATCTAACAAGGATAATAATTGAGAAACAACTCTTCTTTCAACTTCACCCATAGCTTCACTACGTTTTGGTGCAATAGAATCGATTTCATCAATAAAAATTATAGAGGGAGCTTTTTCTTCGGCTTCTCGAAAAATATTTCGTAATCTACCTTCAGAAGCACCGTAAAATTTGCTCATTATCTCCGGTCCATTTATATGGATAAAATGAGCAGTCGATTCTTGAGAAACAGCTTTTGCCATAAGGGTTTTGCCGGTACCAGATGGACCATATAGTAATACACCTTTAGGTGGATCAATATTTAATCTGTGAAAAAGTTCAGGGTGTTTTAAAGGAAGTTCAACCATTTCTCTAACTTTTTGGATTTCTTCGGTTAACCCGCCAATGTCGTCATAAGTAACAATATCTCCCGAAACATTTAATAACGCAACTCTTTTATTTATTCTAATCCTTGTATTTTGTGAAATGATTACTACTTTACCAGAAGGTTCAGTATTATCAACAATTAACCTTAATGTCCCAAGAGTTCCTTTACTTCTCATAGAGCCTTTCATAAACGGAAACATCTTAGCAAATTCCTGCATTGGATCGTCTGGATCACCGGATTGCATTATAGCTCCCATAATACTGATGATATCTCCAATAACAATAGGCTTTTGAAGTAATTTGGTTTTAATTGTTTTAGCTTGTTTTTTCAAATCAATATCCGGTCGGGTTGGAGTTAAAACAACTTCTCTTGCTTCATTAACTTCTGCTTTTTTGATTGTTACAGTTTCACCAATTGTAGCACCGGAATTAAGTCGAATTAACCCATCTATTTTAATCGTCCCCTTACCTTTATCTTCTCTAGAAGAAACCACAAGTCCTGCAGTTTTTTTCTTTCCAAAGATTTCAATAATATCTCCATTGGATAATCCCATTTTTTCAATAATAGCACTATCTATATAACATAAACTCCTACCACTTCTCTCTAGTTCAAGCTTTTCAATTCTTAAAGAAGATTTAGTTAAAAATTCCGACATTTTATAGAATCCCTTATTGATGTAAAATAATCCTTCAAAATAAAGAGATATAAATTAATATTTTTAAAATTCTCTTAATTTTAAGAATAAAATACAATGATAGAATAAAATTTTTTCTACTTTATTTTATCAATTTTTCTATTTCTTAAAAGTGTTTCAAATTTATTAATGAGTTCGCTAACGCTTAAATCAGAATTAACATTTTTATTGATAAATTGCTTTCTAAAATTACTAATTTCCTTGCCATTAAATTGAATTCTTTGTTCTTTTAATATTTCTGAAACCATTCTTCGAGTAAGCACATCGAGTTCTCGCTTTTTATTTTCTAAATTTTCACCAACCTTTTCTAGTTTAAATCTTTGAAAACTATCTTCTAATAAATTAAGGTTAATTTCGATGATATTCAAAATTTCATCGGAAACTTCATCTAAATTTTTTGAGATACTTAAATCGACAGAATAGATTGGAAAATCCCAATTATAGCGATCAAATTTATCAATTTTTTCTTGGATTTTATAGATAACTTCATCTGGAATTATGGAACCTCTTTTTTTATTCCATTCTAAACAGGTTTTTAATGGAGTACTTAAATGCACTATAAAAAAGCGTATTTTTAAATTGTTAGCAATTAATTTTAAATCATGGCGCATACTGCGATAGTAATTTAAGTCATCACTGATAACAATTTTTCTTTGCTCAAGTTCTTTTCTTACCTTTTCTAAATTTTTCTTTCGAATTTTTGGTTCTATAGTATAATCAAATTCCACGCTATTTTCAGTTATTATGCTTCTAATTAAATCAGGATCAATAATCGATATGTGATCTTCGTTTACTTTAAATTTTTGTATAATTTTCTTTTTAATCGCGTTTGCTAATGTAGATTTACCTGAAGCTGGAAGACCAACTAATGCGATCAAAAAACTGGGATTATCCAAAAATTAGCACTTACAATTGTTTAGTTTTTATTAATTCTATTTTTTCTTTCTTATGTAAAGATTTAATTTCTCTTTCTCTTCTCATTGCTTCAATTTGTTTCGGATAAGTTTCTATATACCTTAAAGTCAACTCCTTGTTGCGACAAAACCTCGCACCTCTTCCATTTTGATGTTCTAAAAATCTCCTATGCAAATTTTTAGTATAACCGGTATAATATTGATGCCGTCCTTTTGAATCAATGCATTCTATGATGTATACATAGTAAATTGACATTAATAATTACCTAATTTAATGTATTATCAAATTAATTTATATTTTTATTGATTGTTAACTATCATTTTTAAAAACAAAAATTAAAACGAAGTAAAAATTTTCAAATTATAATAATTAACAAGATTTTTTTGGAAAAATATGTCCAAACCTATAAAGATTCCAGAACCTGAAAAAGAATTAGAATTTATTGATGCTCATTGTCATCTCCCATTTCCACGACCTAGAAATGATAAATTGCCATCAAATGAGAAGCAATATAAAGATTTTTTTGAAATGGGCGGAAAATATTTAATTACGTGCTCTATTGATATTGTCACTCTTAAATTAATTTTAAATTTTATAAAAAATAAAGAAGATATTGGTTTTACGTGTGGTTGGGCGCCTCAAACCGTTACTTACACGCCAAAGGATAAATATGAAAGAGAATGGAAAGAATGGGTGGAATATGTTAAGAATAATCCAGATCAATTCAAAGCCATCGGGGAAATTGGTTTAGATTTCCATCATGCAAAAATGACAGAAAAAAGAAACAGGCAAATTGAAGAATTACGAAAAATTTTTGAACTTACTATTGATTTCGATAAACCTTATGTTTTGCATGTGCGAAATGCTGCAGTACATGAGTTTGATAGACAGAATCCAAAACATCGATATAATCAGAAAGATGGGGCTAATAAAGAGATATTAAATATACTTAAAGAGTTTAATATTAAATCAGAAAATGTTATGTGGCATTGTTTTTCAGGACCAGACAATTATGGACTTCTATTAGGACATAAAGGATATATATTATCAGTTCCAAGCTCAGCCTATAGTAATAAAAGGTGGCGTAATGCTACTAAAAATGTTCCATTAAAATCTTTAGTTACGGAAACTGATAGTTATTATCAACATCCATATTTACGAGGTCCAGTCAATGTACCCTCGAATGTAAGGTATACTATTGCTGCTTTGGCCTATTCACATAATACTTCTCAGAAAATAGTAAGTGAAAAAACCATTAAAAATGCAATAAAATTCTATAGATTAGAAATTGATTAATAACATCATCTAAATGTTATATGTATATATTTTAATTTAAAATATATATTGATAGATTAGAGATTAATTTTTTAACATTGATAGAGAGGAGAAAAAAAAATTGCCTCAAGGAATCTTTCTAATTAAGTGGGATCAGTTGAGAGGTGGAATCGTTTCTTTAAAAATCCCAGAGGACATGGAAGTTCCAGAAAATATTGTGCAGCAAATTCAAATAAGCCACAATTTCACTCCATCTTATATGATTACAGAGGAAGCAAACTGGAATTCAGTTTCATTTTATAACGATGAAAAAGAAATCATTATAGTGTTTAAACTCGATAAATATGAAGAAGGACAAGATTTTATTCAATTATTACATGATATCGATGAAAGATTAAAAGTTCTTGAAGAAGATGAGATAAAAAAAGAGATTAATAAATTTTTTCAAATTAGTTTTACAGTTTTTAAAACAAGGGATGAAGTGATAAGTAAATTAGCTAATGATGTGATGCAATTAAAGACATTCCAGCATGATGTTAATATAAGGATAGATATGATTTTAAACAAAGGAAAACTCAAAACCATGTTTAAAATCCTAACTTTTCTTATAAATAAAGAAAATTGTTCCTTTAACGAGTTAAAAGAATATTTTGAAATTAAAGATTCTAGTTTGCATAAAGCATTAAAAAAATTAGAAAAACAAAAATTAATCATACGTAATAAAGAGAAAGACTGGATTTATATTGATTAATAAGTAACATCCCATGAAAATGATTTAATCTTTATTTTAATAGAATTTATTCTCTAAAATCTTTTGTTACTTACTTTTTTTCCTCTATTTCTTTCTCTACTTTAACTTCTTCTTCCTCCTTTACTTTTTCCTCTTCTTTGAATTCTTTTTCCTCTTTTACCTCTTCCTCCTTCACTTCTTTTTCTTCTTCCTTTTCTACTTCTTTCTCCTCAATTTCAACCTTTTCTTTGATTTCTTCTTTCTTCTCTGCTTCCTCTTTTACTTCTTCCTCTTCTTTGACTTCTTTTTCCTCTTTTACCTCTTCCTCCTTCACTTCTTTTTCTTCTTCCTTTTCTACTTCTTTCTCCTCAATTTCAACCTTTTCTTTGATTTCTTCTTTCTTCTCTGCTTCTATCTCTTCTACTTCTTCCTCCACTTCTTCCTCTTCTTTGACTTCTTTTTCCTCTTTTACTTCTTCCTCCTTCACTTCTTTTTCTTCTTCCTTTTCTACTTCTTCCTCTATTTCTTCAAGAATTTTTACATCCTTTGGAACTAATTTGAATCCATCCTTTGCACAGAATTTTGAAGTTAATTTATTGTTTGTAAAACAAATTGGACATATTCTATAGGAATCTTGATAAGTTTTAATTGAGTTTTTGATATCTACAAATTTTTGAATTATTTTTTTATTTTTTTCTATTTCAATTAAAGAATCGATAAATTTTTCATCTACTTTATTAGCTGAGGTTTTGATTAATTTTTGGATCAGGCTTATTAATCCTTCTTTTAATTTTTTCTCATTATATTGCACTTTAATTTCATTCAAAATGTCATCTGAGTGATCCTGAATAAGTAGTGCTAATACTTTTACTAATCCTGGTATTAAATCAGGATAAAAAGAGACTCTAACTATATTCGGGAGTAAGGCTTTGAATATTTTAAAATCAGAGAATCCGAATCTACCTAGTGCTTGAATAATAAAACTTCTAAATTGTATATTTTTTATTGAAATTAGCTTTTGAATTCTATTGTGAAATTCTTCGAATTTGGAAAGATCATATAAGCTTAAACACCCAATTGCCTTTATTGCCTCAATTCTTGATGCAATAATCTCACTTTTAAACATTTTCTTTATTGTTGGAAGGATAACATTAATAAATTTTTGTTCTGAATCAACTAAATTTTCAAAGAAGCTGTAAATTTCCGCTTGATTATCATATTCCGAATTGAATATTGTTTTATTTCCAAGGATCTCTGCAATCCAAGTATAATTTTTTATAAAATCATCTTTATTATTATTAAAGTAAATAGAGACCAGTCTTATTGCAAATTTAAGAACATCTTGGTCTTTAGATTTTTTTATTGTTTGAATAATTGAATACCAAGGATTAGACTCATCAACTTCTTTTTCAAGATTTATTTTTTCTTGAATAAAAGTATTAAATAAAGAAAGAATTCTCTTCTTAGCATTTGAATTCTTTTCAGATTTATAATATTTTGCAATATAAGGAAAAGTGACTACTGGATCCTTCTTTCCCTCATCAATAAGCTTATTCATAATTTGGGAACCATGACTTTTAAAAGTAATTTCACGGTTAAATAAATCTAAAAGCAAAGAGAGTCCTTTAATAATCTGCCCTTCCGCAAAAAAATTATTTGCTTTATTAAATATCTTTTCTACATCAGCCATTTTTATTTCCAACTTAGATTATGAGTTAAATATTCTATCTTACAATTAATAATAAAATATGATATACTATATATTATTTTGAATTCTTAATGTTTTTTTCTCTCTTGATTTTAAGAAGAAATATACAAAGGTTGTATCCCAAATTAAACTTCCGAATAGAAACCACATATAAACAAATGAATAAACTGGATCAGTGTATCTATAGTCCAAAAAATAACACCACAAGATAAAAACAATTAAAATATTTTTAAAGATCTCCCAATTGAAAATTTCGCCTTCTTTAATACGAATTATATAATAACCAAGAATAAAGGGAACCCCATGGAGGATAAAATTACGAATTGCATGCTCGAGGATATAATATCCCAGAATTGTTAGGGAATAATAAATATCTGCTATCTGAAAACCCACTAGTATAATAATATTAAATGGCATAGATGAGATAATGAGACAATTAATATGTTTGTTTTTTAAATCAAAAATCATCATATTAACTAGAGCACATATATAGATAAAATGAGAGACAAAAGTAATGTGAATTAGGGGTTCCAATGAAATTAACCAGATAAATAATATAATCCCACATACCCCAAGACTGATCTCAATAAATCTTTTAAATTTATACTGAAAAGCAAGTTTTTGTTCCAGAATACATCACTCGGTAATTGTTTTCAAAATTTTTATATTTTCATCTAAATTATTCTTAGTTATTTCTGGATAAATGTCCAATGCAAAAACCTCACTTGATACTTTTTCAACAATCGGTAATTTTATCGTGGTATAATCAATTTTTTTTCCGTAAAATGGACAAGACCAGGGACAGCCTTTAGGATAACCAACTTTCTCTTGAAATAATTTTGTTTTATATAAGGGTTTGGGGTATAAAACCTTTCCACTTGGAAATTTTTCTAAAAATTGTGGCTTATCCAAACCAATAATTTCAGGGTGGATTCGGCCAATCCAGTAATTAAAAGCTGGTTTGCAATATTCTGGAATAAAAGGGGGATCAATGCCCTCGATCTCATTTACAGCTTCAGTTAAATAATTTGCATTGTTATTTCTAATTTTTACAAACTCATCTAATTTTTTTAACTGGACTCTTCCGATAGCTCCTTGAATTTCAGTCATTCGATAATTCCATCCTAATCTATTGTAAACATACCAAGAGGGTTCACCATGATGTCTTATTAATCTACATTGTTCTGCTAAATTATCATCATTCGTTGTGATTAACCCACCCTCTCCGGTAGTCATATTTTTTGAAGGGTAGAATGAAAAAGTCCCTAAATCACCAATAGAACCTACTTTTTTACCCCTGTATTTCGCACCATGAGATTGACATGCATCCTCAATAATATATATATTATTATCTTTAGCAATATCCAATAATGATCCCATGTCTGCAGTTATTCCAGCTAAATGAACGGGCATTATTGCCTTTGTCTTATCAGTTATTTTTTCTTTAACTGATTCTGGATCAAGTGTATATGATTTATTATCAATATCAGCAAAAATCGGGATTGCGTTATTGTGTATAATTGAACTTGCAGAGGCGATGAAAGTAAACGGCGGAACAATAACTTCATCACCTGGACCTATGTCCAATGAGGCTATTGCAATATGTAAAGCAGCTGTGCCGGAATTAACTGCAATCGCATTTTTAACCCCAATATATTTAGCAAATTCTTTCTCAAATTTCGCTACTACATCTCCAGCTAATAAAGTCAACATTTGAGATTCCATTACTTTAATTACTGCTTTCTGTTCTTCTTCTGTAAGATTCATTTTAACCAAACCATTAAATTATATCTATAAAATTTAGAACATAAATTATATATTAATGATATATTAATTAAAGAATAAAACATTTTAAGAATATTTTTTAATAGCCACAATTAGAGGCAATTATGCGTTGGAGATAAAACACGTTAAAATTCAAGTATATGGAAGAGTTCAAGGAGTTTTTTTCAGAGATACAACCAGAAGAGTCGCAAAAAGACTTAATTTAACTGGATATGCCAAAAATATGCTGGATGGTACTGTTTTAATTGAGGCAGAAGGTCCCTTGGATAAATTGAATGAATTAATTGAATTTGCTAAAGTAGGACCAAAATGGGGTAAGGTTGATAAAATTGATATAAAATATAGTGATAGGATTGAAAATTATTCCAATTTTAAAATTACTTTTTATTAATTTACCTCTGATATTATTGAAAACTATATCTCGATAATACTGATATATTATAATATTTTTTTATCAACTCGTCTGAGATATGTTCATGGAATTAGAGGTTAATGAAAATATCTCAGATTTAAAAATTAAAAATATCTTTAATCATATTTCAAAAAATCGTTGCATTCACTGTTCATCACATTTACATTACGATGAGCAACCCGATTCACTATATATATCTTGCAGCAAAAATTTTGATCATTTCCGAATTAGTGGATTTAAAGATATAGAGACGGGAAAAATAATTTTGATTTATTTAAATAATATGAATGAAGGGATAATGAATGAAAAACTCTTGCGAGATTTTCAGAAAATAATTCATAACATCAAGTTTAGTTTGTAATAACTTTTAATAAAACAGAATAAAATTAATATCATAAGCATTTATTTTTAAATGAATTTTTATTTTAAATATATATTTAAATAGGATAAAAAATTTCATTATTTTATTTAGGATATCTTAAGAATATTGCAATTAAATCATCTTTAAATTAATATAGTTTATTGATTCATCATTTTATAGTTATTATTTGAGTATAAAAACCATGAGTGAAGAAGAGTTTAATGAAGATAAGGATTTAAAAGAAGGGGAGGAAGAAGGTGAATGGGAAGATTATGACTTCGAAGCGAACTTGGATTATAAAATTGAGAATGTTGTAGGCACAGTAGTAGTAGAAATCACGGAGAAGGTTGATCTAAATCTGATTGCGAGAAAACTACCTGATGTGGAATATAATCCTGAACGGTTTCCAGGTCTGGTAATGAGAATAGAAAAACCACGTGCCACAATTTTAATCTTTTCAACCGGTAAAATGGTAGTTACAGGTCTTAGAAAAGCATCTGAATCTGGTAAGGTTGTTCAAAAAGTAATTAGAAATATTAAAAAAGCTGGAATTGATGTAAAAAATCCTGTAGTAACCATTCAAAATATCGTGGCGAGTGGTGATCTTCATACAAATATAGATTTAAATATGGCAGCAATTGTGATGGAATATGCAATGTATGAGCCTGAAGTCTTTCCCGGACTTATTTACCGAATGCAAGATCCCAAAACTGTTTTTCTGATTTTCTCAACTGGGAGAATTGTCTGCACCGGTGCTAAAGAAAAGAGCATAGTCAGAGAGGCAGTTCTCAAATTGAATAAAGAGGTTCGTGAATTAGGTATTGCCAAGAAAAATTTGGACTCAATTGATTATGAAGATATTTCCTTTCTCTAAACTCCCATTAAATTTTAAAAATTTTTTATTTATTCCCTTTTTATGGGAGCTCTCTGAAAAAAGTAAAGTCCAAATAAATAATACTAGATAATTTTAAATAATGCGTTTTAATAAATCAACAAATGCTTTTTCAACATTTTCCCCAGTTTTTGCACTAGTTAGTACAAGACTCATATTGTTTTTAACTGCATACCTCTCAGCTTGATTTTTATCAATTATAATATTTTCTTTAAGGTCAATTTTATTTCCTATTAAGACTACTGGTTTATTCCCGTGAACTTCTCTAAAACTTGAAATCCATTCTTCTAATTTAATAAATGATTGTTGATTTGTTACATCAAAAAGTAATAAAGCACCTTCTGCTCCTTCCAAATAAAGTTTTCTAAGTTTTTTAAATGGTTCTTGACCACCTAGATCCCATATTTGAGTCGCAATAGTTGAATCCCCGATCTTCACTGTCTTTTTTAATAAATTTACACCTAATGTACTTCTAAAATCAGTTCGAAATTTATTTTCGATATATCTATATACTAGTGTGGTTTTCCCTACTTTTGCTTCTCCCAATAGACAGATCTTGAGAATAATATCGCTCATATTCCTAATTTGCCTCTATTCTATTTTTCTATGAAATTATAATTAAATAAAATTTATGTATAAAAAGTATATAAAATTCTCTATAATAATTTTTTATTTTTAATCAATTAATTCTTTAAATTTCTTTTAGTTAATATTCTTATTGTAATATGGATGATTATAGTGCTTACTTTTGTAAATATGTACAATTTAATCCTTTTGATATATAATGATAAATTCACAATATGATTGGTCGGTTTGCAGACTACACTTCTCTTCTTGAGCAAAACATTGAAGATCACTCATTTTTTCAACTAAAGCAGCTAATAATCCTGCTTCAAAACTACAAAATGTTCCCTCTGCAAATATTTTTGAAGATAATAAATCTTTACAAGTAAGACAATTTCTTAATTTAACAGATAAATGTTCCTGTGAAATCTGCTCTTGTGAGTGTCCAGTTATATCAATTTCACCTAAATTGTATTTTTTAATTATTTTAGCAAGTTCTTCAGGAATTTCAGTAAGATCAGAGATTTTAGGAACATCAAATAATAAACCCAATTCATGACCTAAATAATAAAAAACAGCCTCCAATTGACTACCCAGAGCTAGTAAGGCACCAATTTTCAAGTTCCCAATACTTTTTCCTTCAAGAAGATTAGATTTCATCTTCTTTAATAAATTATTTAATAGAAAACGATTCATGATAAATTTTCCTTATTTTTTTTTATTTTTAACATTTTTATTTAATAAATTTTTAATCAAATATCTACAGAAGAGATAAATCCCTGTAATATTGCGTCAATAATATCATTCATATCTACATTCCTATTCAATTTTTTTCCTGCGATTACCAAAGATGGCACGCTTGTAATTTGATATTTCTTTATTATCGGATTTTTTGTATCAATGCTGATTTTCTGAATCTTTAATTTTTTTCCAAACATCGATAGATTAATTTTATGTATTAATTTTTCAACTTCTTTACAAGGTTCACAATAATTTGAGGAAAAGAATAGAATTTCTGGGGTTTTATTTTCCTTCCTAATGGTAGAAGTCATTTCATTTAAAAATAATTTTAATTATTTCAATTGATGAATCTGCTTATTCTTTTACGGAATCGTATAATTCTTTTATGATGCATCTGAAAGCATCATACACGTTCTTACCTGTTTTAGCAGAAGTTTTGTAATATTTAATAAAACCAATCTCATCTTTCAATGCATTGATTTTGGAATTAGCCAATTCATTTTCATTTACTAGATCAACTTTATTGCCAAAAATGACAATTGGAATATCTCCACAAAATTTTTTAACATCTTCATGCCAAATTTTTATACTATTAAAACTCTGCGAATCTATTAATGAATAAACTAAAATGACTGCTCGCGCTCCTTTATAGAACGTCGGACGCATAAAGGAAAATTCAGATTGCCCAGCAATATCCCAAAAAAATAGTTTTACTCGTGCATCTTCAATCTCCTCAATATATTTTGAGAACTGAGCCCCAATTGTTTTAATATAGTCTTTGACGAAACCCCCTTCAGTATATTGCTTAATTAACGAGGTTTTCCCTACCGCTCCATCCCCTACAACCACGATTTTAAAGACATAAGATTTTTCCTCTTCACTCAAATTGTTTTCACGTGATTTCTTTTGCTTATTTTAAATAATTAATTTATTAAGTATATGAATTTATCGTAGTTATCTTTTTATTTAATTTTAAGTAGTTCTAAAAAATATATATTTATCTATATTAAAATATAAATAATTTATAGTCAAAGAAAGGGAGCTTGATTACTTATTGTCTCAAGATATTAATAAAATGAGATTCTGTAATAATTGTCGAATGAATTGTTTTCCAACAAGGTCGGAATTTAATACAATTGTATTTGGAATTTTTGCTGGAATAATATTTATAATTTCTACTGTTCTTACGATTCTATTGATTTTAACGTGGTTTTTCAATGTCATGTTCTTTTTATATTTATTTATGGTTTTAAATCCTTATCTTATGTATTACGGCTTAATACCAAAAATTTATTGCCCCAAATGCCATTCTAAATGCACAGAGGAGTCAAATAAAGAATATGAACCTTTTGGCCCTAAAAAAGGTGAGGGAATACCACGACTTCCATATGAGCAAAACCCATCACATCAAAACAATATAGAAATTAGAGAAGGATGGTTCTGTCCATATTGTGGAGCCTCAATTAGTAGAACTTGGAAGCATTGTAAATCATGTGGAAAATTGCTTGAGATAAATCTCTAAAAACTAGAAAAAAGTTAAAATATGTGAAAAGAGAATTATTTTATAGATACTGCGGATTTTTAAGAATTTTTAATTGGGAGATTATATGGTTTTAATTCGTGAATGTGGAATTTTATTTAGGGGTTTTACCATAGTAAATTCACAGTATCATGATTTTGGGGCGAGTATAAAAGATAAGGATTTAAGATCGGGGCTTTTAACGGCTATAATTAACTTTTCAGAGGTGGCATTTTCTCATAGTCTTGAATATATAGAAGGTAAAAAGAAATCATTAATATTCACTCAAGATAAAATTTTATCTTCGGATGGTGAGGATGTTTCTGAAATAATTATTTCTTATATAATAATGGATAAAGTAAAACATATAGATAAAGTAAAGGAGAGAATTATTCCTGAATTAAAGATACTATTATTGTTATTTAAGGAGAAGTATGAAAAAAAGAATCTTTCACATGTATCAGAATTTCAAGAATTCAAGCAAGAAATTGATAATTTATACGGAGAAGAAGGTAAAAACATAGAGCAACGATTAAAAGGGTCTTTTTTTTAAATTTTTTAAATAAGAAAAAACTAAGGGAAGGGCAATAGTTGCATCACAAATTAAAGTTGTGTATAATGCTTCTTTATTAACTTTTCCCCATGAAACTGCCTCACTTAATGTTGCTCCACTTAGTCCTCCTGGTTCTGGTCGATCCATTGTTATTTGAATTGCGTAAGAGGCAGAATTAGGAGAAAATTGGAGGGATTGCATAATAAAATTTTTCGGAACACCTCCACCAACAATAAAAACACCGGCTTTTTTGGCATCCCATGCTAAATCTACCATCTTTAGCATATCTTTAAAATGATTTAAATTGAGTTTTTGATTGTGGAAACCCAATTGAAGTGCTAAACCACAATCAGTAAAAGCAGGACAGAAAATTGGAACATTTTTTTCAACGCAAATTTTTAAAATCGAATTAGGATTGTTTGGTAGTTGTTCACCTAAAAATTTTAAAAACTCACTTACTGGCATCTCATTGTTAGGGATGTTTAAATCTGAAATAAAATCTTCAATTCCTTCATAAGCATTATTAGGTAAAAACACATCATATATTCGATTGATTTTTTTATCATATAATTCTGCATCATCAATATTTTCTAATTTAAAATCGCCTTGCAGATGGTGGAATCCTAGAGTCTCAGCTATATCATGAGTTATATTTGCACCGGTTGTCACAAGTATATTGAGAAAGCCCTCTTCTATAAAATCGTGAATGATTTTTCCAAGTCCAACCGGAACTATTGCACCAGAAAGTCCAAAAAATTTTATACATTCTTTATCTTCTATCATCTTCTCGTAAATTTCACACGCTAAAGCTAGTCGTTTCGCATTAAATCCCGTATTAATTAAAGAGCTAATGATTTTATTAATACTATCATTTTGAGATATATCAATCTGCTCTACTGGTTTAAAATTTTTTAAATCATTTTCTTTCATTATAATCATTCATATAATTTTTTATTCCTTATAAAACTCATAAATTCAACAATAAGTTTAGCAGCACAAATCTGAGTCATTCTATTTGGTAAATCAAGACCCGGCGATACCTCAACTAAGTCAAATCCAATTATTTCAAATTCTTTTGCTAAATTTCTTAATATTTTCCATAAATTTCTATAACTGATACCACCAGCTATTGCATAACCTGTTCCAGGTGCAATAGAGGGATCTAAAACATCAATATCAATTGATACATACAATTTCGGTTTTTTTGAATATTCTTTGAAAAATTGCATAATTTCAGTTGTAGTTTGTTGGATCCCAATCTCATCTATCTTGTATGCATTAAGATAACGGAGGTTTTCATTTTTAGCATTTTCAAGTTCAATATTATCAATATCTCGCGTTCCAGCAATGAATAAATTTTCATTATTAATATATTCTAAATCATATAATCGATGAGAGACAGTAGTATGGGAAAATTTGCTTCCCTCCCAAGTGTCATAAAAATCTACATGGGCATCAAAAATTAAAACTCCAAAGTCCTCTATTTTCTCAATCATATCACCGATAAATTTTACTAAAGGAAATGTGCAAAAGTGATCACCACCAATCATCACCAGCACTGCTTTTTTATTAAAATAATCAATCTTTTTGAGAAATTCCTCAATTTTTTTGATATTTTTGCTAGTATCTGATGGATCAATTTCAATATCTCCCAAATCACATGCATTAAATGAAGTAAGGTCTAAACCAATTTCAGTAGTTCTTGCAAGTTCATAACTAATTTCACGTATATTTTTAGGAGTTAGCGCTGAATCGGCATGTTCCAATGAACTGAGCGAATCCCATGGTATTCCAAAAATGACAAATTCAGTATTCTTATCACACTGTCCTTTAAAATCAAAAAAAGTATTCATTTAACTAACGCCCTTTCGAAAATTACATATGTTCTAAAATTTCTATACCAAGTATATTCAAACCAATTTTTATTACAATCTGAATGCATCTAATCAATAATAATCGAGCTTTTTGTAAATTAATTTCACTAGTAATGACTTGACAACTAACATAAAAAGAATTGAGGTGTTGAGATAGATTTAAAAGATATTGACACATAAAATGTGGTTTATAAAACTCTGCAGCTTCTTTAAGAATTTCTGGAAATTGATATAAATTAAATATCAATTCTTTTTCGGTTTTGTGTTTTAAAAGTGAAAAATCAATATCTAGATCAATCTCAACTTCCGTTTTGTTAATAATGGATTGAATTCTTGCATAAACATATTGAATGTATGGACCTGTATCTCCTTCAAACGAGATACTTTTATCAGGGTAATAGGTAAAATCCTTTTTTGGATCATATTTCAAAATGTAGAATCTTAAAGCAGCTTGTCCTATTATTCTCGATCGCTTTTCTATTTCCTCTTTATTTAAATCATTATATCGTTTTAATATTTCTTTTTTAGCTAAGTTATATACTTCTTCAATAATTTCATCTGCATCGACAGTTTGACCTTCTCTACTTTTCATTTTACCTTCTGGTAAATATACCATACCGTAATTAAGATGAATCATTTCCTCCGAAAAACCTAAAAGTTCTAATATTTTAAATAATTGCTTAAAATAGGTGTTCTGTTCATTTCCAACAACATAAATTGACTTGTCGTAATTGAAATCTGCTTTTTTCTTTTTAGCTAAATATATATCTTGTGTAACATAAAGTGATGTGCCATCACTGCGAAGTAAAACTTTATCAGGAAGATTATATTTCTCTAATCTAGCAATAACTGCATTATTTTCAGCTATTTCGAAATTATCGCCATCAATTGCAGTATTTATTATTTCTTTTCCTTTTTTATATATATCAGATTCGAAATATTCTTTGTCAAATTTAACATCTAATTTACTAAATGATTCGTTAAAACCTTTTTTTGCCCAAGTATTCATCATTTTCCAAATAGCACGTATATTTGGGTCATTATTTTCCCATTTATGAAGTAAATCTTCAGCTTCTTGATTCAAGTCAGGATCATTTTGCAATTTTTCATTAAATAAAACGTAGAACTTTCCAACAAAATGATCAGACTTAATATTCTCATCTTCTGGTTTTTTATTATTCCCCCACTTTTGGTAGGCAAGTATACTTTTGCAGATATGAATACCTCTATCATTGTATAAATTAACTTCAAAAATTTCATTACCAATAAATCTTAGAAGGTTTGAAACTGATTGACCAATAAAAATATTTCTAATAATTCCAAGATGTAGGGGTTTATTTGTATTTGGGGAAGGATACTCAACAACGATTTTAAGAGGGTGGTCAATCTCCTTGGATTCAATTCGTCCGAATTCTTCCCTTTTATTAAAAATATTAGTTAATACATCTTTTGCTAAAAATGTTTTATTTATATTAAAATTCAAATATGGTCCAACAGCTTTAATTTTTGATAAATATTCAGGCTTAATCAATTTTTTTTCTAAATCTACAGCAATTTGTTGAGGAGATTTCTTTTTCACTTTTGATAAAATAAAAACAGGAAATGAATAATCAAAATCAATATCTTTAGGGGGAAGTTCAATTAATTTTTCCACTTCTTGTGGAGTAATTTCCTTTATAAAATCAGATAATAAAACGGCAATCTGCTTCTTATAATTCATTCTATAAATAATTTAGGATAAAAATTAATTTATACTTTGGGTATTGTTTTCCTTTAATTTCGCTTCCATTTCCTTCAAATCTTTTAAAAATACTAAGTCGACGTAGCAGTAATCTTCCGTGGGTTTAACACCATTCAGTTTATATTCAACTTTTATGTCTGTTAGTTTTTTTAATGATTGTTCAAAATAGGCTTTAGTAAATTGACAAAGAGTGCCACCATACTCAAGATCTTCTCTTTCTGCAATAAGTTTATGAAATGGACATCGATTTTTTATTTTAATTACTGTTCGGTCTTCTTCGTTATTTTGATTAAGCAGTTCAGCTTCAAATAGTTGAGAAACCATACTTTGAAACAAATTAAAAGCAGCAGAAATATTTTCAAAATTACCACCATTTTGCTTGTGCTTTTCAAGAATTCTTTTAGCTATAATCTCAGCGGATTTTTGACCAATCCTATAAATAAGGGCATTCAAAGTAGATTTTCCTAGGGTGGATTGCAGTTCATTAATCAATGACCCTAAAAATGAATTAATTGCTAAATTTTCATCCATGTTTTCTACAACCCGTAATTATTATAATTCAAAATTTATATAAAATTTTGCCATAACTTAAAGATTTTTTTGTTTATATAGAGGATTGATTATGTAAATCTCTTGATTTGTTATTATAATTAGAGAGTTTATATTCCAAATAATCAGATTAAATTATTATTTAATGTAAAATATCTTCAATAATAGTGATATTGCATACAAGGGTTCTTGAGTATGTAAATTTCATATGGAAATAATTAAAAATTAATTAAATAATTTAAAATATAGTTAAAGGAGGTCATTTTATGAGTGGTAGAGGTGGTAGAGGAAGAATGGGAGGTCCTTATGCTGCTGGTCCTAGTGGGGCTTGTATCTGTCCAAATTGTGGTCATACGGTTCCACATCAAGTAGGAGTTCCGTGCATGAATCAAAATTGCCCAAAGTGTGGTACTAAAATGGTAAGAGGCTAAAAAACTGATTACCATAATTAACCAATAAGAATAATAATGACCAATTCGCCGATAAAAGAATCATTTTTTAGATTTGAAATGAATTCTATATCAATAAATTATAAAACTATTTTATAAATACTAACAATATTGTTCATGAAATTAGTACGAACAATTTATTCTTCAAATAATGCATTTTGTAACTTTCGGGAAAAATCAATGTCTTAGAAATAAAATTTTCTAATATTTAATTGGTTTTTATTTCTATTTGTTAAATTTTAAGTAGGATAATAATTTTTCAATGATAAAGAATCTATTTATTAATAAAATAAAGTGGTTTGATTGCAATGAGAGAAGAAATGAATGTATTATTCATAATATCCGATGCTCATAGAGCAGACCATTTAAGTTGCTATGGAAATCCGATTTTAAAAACACCAAATCTTGACAAGTTTGCAAAAGAAGCCGTTAGATTTTCGAATTACTTTTGTACTGCTCCTATTTGCATGCCTAATAGAGCAACATTACATACGGGATTATATCCAAATATGCATGGTGTAAGGAGTAATGGGATTAATCTACGGGAAGATCTTCCAAATATTGCACAAACATTAATGAAAAGAGGCTGGCGTACAGCGGTTATGGGAAAAACGCATTTTCAATTTATGTCACCCCCATATCGAAGGAAAACAAAATCTGCAGAATGTTGGGGCGACTGGTTAGCAGAGGAAGCTGGTAATAATCCTGTAAAAGGGAATTTTCCACTCCCATATTATGGATTCCAAGAGGTAGAATTCGCAACGGGTAATGGTACTATATGCGTAGGACATTATTTAGATTGGTTGGAAAAAAAGTCACCGAAACACGCTGAATTTGTAAAAAAGAAATGGAGGAGAATCGACAATTACTTCTCGTTATGGTGTGATAAGGGTTTCCCTGAAGAACTTTATAGTACAACATATATTAAAGAGCGTACTATTGCCTTCCTTGAACGACATGCCCGGGGAGATTATGGAGATAACCCATTTTATTTGCATTGTTCTTTTTTAGATCCTCACTATCCTCTATGCCCTCCAGGAAAATATTATGATATGTACAAACCAGAAGAAATTAAGCTTCCTCCGAATTTTAAAGATGTAAAGAACTTATATAGTCATAAATTTTTGGGACCTCTTTTAAAAAATCCACCATTTTTTAGAGCCTTCTTGCGAGAAACTAATGAAGAGGAGGCACAAAAATTTATAGCCTTAACATACGGATCTGTTGCATTAATAGATTATAGTATAGGAGAAATATTATCAACACTGAAGAAGTTAGGTTATGCAGATAATACAATAGTAATGTATAGCAGCGATCACGGTGATTTAATGGGAGATCATGGTTTGTTATTTAAAGGTCCTTGCCCTTACAATGGTGTATTACATCTTCCTCTAATATGGAAAGTACCAGGTTTAACCAAACCGGGAGTTTGTGAATCTTTAATAAGTTCGATTGATATTCCTAAAACCATTCTAAATCTCTTGCATATTAAAGAGCGCCATCAGCCTCCTGACATGCAAGGCTTTAATATGACTCCAGTATTATTGGATCCAAATAAAAAAGTTAGAAACTGTGTTTTCATCGAAAATGATGAAGAAGTTGGATCTCTTGAAGCACGATTAAGACACTTAGTAACTGAAGATTATAAATTAACAGTATATGAAGGTTTTGAAGATCATGGAGATTTGTTTGATCGAAAAAACGATCCAGATGAATTGAATAATTTGTGGTATAATAAGAAATTTAATAATATTCGATTTAAACTGGTCAATAAATTATTGCAAGAGAATCTTAAAGCTCAAACTCGAGATCCTAAACGAGTCGCAGGAACATAAAGTTAATATAATTTTATTTTGAATATTTTTTCATTTCCTTTTTTTAATTATCATTATTCTCCAAAATATTTATGAAGATTTTATATATTTAGTAATGTAATATATATCTATTTAAAATAACAATTTTACATAAAAAGGAATTTAATCATGACTGAAAGTAAATCCAATTCAAAATGGATTGTATTGGTAATTATTTTAGCAGCAATGATTGCTTGGATGCATGATGGATACTCATTAGTTTTAATTAGCCTACTTGCTAACGATTTAAAGGCATATTTCGCAGTAAACGATGCTGCAATTGGTCTTGTTATATCGCTTCAATTCGTGTGCACAGTGCCTGGCGCCATAATATTTGGCGAATTGGGAGATCGATTTGGACGTAAAAAAGCATTAATTATTTCAATAGCATGGGATGCAATTTTTTCATCATTAACTTCATTAGTCCCACCAAATGGTTTTATACTTTTTGCTGTATTAAGAATGGTTTCTGGACTTGGTGTAAGCTGGGGAATTTCTTTCTCTTTAATTTCAGAACATTTTTCACCAAAAAAAAGAGGGGCTGCTGGTGGGTTGGTTCATTCTACATTTGTTGTTGGATATATCGCTGCGATTATCGTAACATTATTAATTGCACCGTTTGGATGGCAATTCTGCTTTATAACGGCTTTATTTCCCATACCATTTCTAATACTCTTCTGGTTTGCATTACCCGAATCGGAAATTTGGTCAGAATATGATAAAATAACGAAAGAAAAAAAGGTTAAGCAAAAATTAAGAGTTAAAGAAATTTTTAGCGGAAAATGGTTAAAATTGACATTATTATTAATAATACTCTTCTGGTTGTGCGAAACGGCATATCACACATTAGTAGATTTTGCACCAGTTTTTTTTGAATACCTTTTTGCTCATCTAGGTTATTCAAATCCAGCAACTAGTTCATTAATGTTTATGCTAGTTCTTATGTTAATAGCAGCATTTGTATTAATTGGTTTCGGCGCATTAAGTGATTTTATCGGCAGAAAAAAGGCATTTCTTATTGATAATATATTCGGCATTGTAGGTGGCTCAATATTTGGAATATTTCTTTTAATGATGTTTGATAGTTCAATGATTATGGTAGCGGCAATATTAATTACGGTTTCCTTTGGTCTTCATGGCATATTTGGTGTGTGGTCTTCTGAATTGTATGATACTGAAGTAAGAGCATCAGCAAATTCCATTATATTTTCAATTGCACGTGGGGCAAGTCTTGGAGCGTTTTTTGTGGGATTAATTTCTGATGGTTTAAATCCATACACTACTACAGCAGAAAGATTAGCAAATCCATTCATTTCACTTCAAGCATTAGGCACCGGAATGTTGCTTTGTCTATTAGCATATATTGGGGTATTTATCGTTTTATTCTTCGTACCAGAGCCTAAAGATAAAATAATCACAGCTATAAGTAAACCGAAAATTCTTGAATCTTAAAATTTAATTTTAACAATTTTTCTCTTTTTTTTTTATTTTGAGATAACTCATCTTTTGATTAATTAAAAAAACTTAAGATTTAAAAAAAAATATTGGTTAAAATCATTTCAATTTAGTTTCAAATCTTTTATTTTCTCTTTAATTTGATAAGCTGCATTGTCTATTATATTAGCTGCTATGAAAGATGGCTCATCGTTTGCTTTTTGTTTCAATATTTTATACTTTAAATTTAAAGATTCCAAGAGTATTTTATTATGCATTTCATCGGTTCCTTTTATTATAATATCAAGAATATGAAGGGCTAATTGTAATCTTCCTTCTTCAAATAGTTTTTTAGCATGTTCTATATAGTTCTCTTCGCTATTTAATCTCAAAAATTCTTTTGCAATCTCTTCTGATTTAGCTGGAAACAGATCTGTTGGATTTCCGCTATTATACCAACCATGATATAATCTATAACTTGCATGTATTGCAAAACGAACACACCCGTACATTGGTCTTAAATATTTATGTTTTTTGAATTTCTCCGGATAAATATCAAGTATTTCATAGTATATCTGTTCAAACCATTTACCTTCATTTAATCTTTTTACAACCTCATCATGTACAAAATGCATAGCCTCTGCTGTGATTGATAAGACATCTTTTACTCTTTCTTTACCTTCAACTAAAAGACCATGCCCGGGAATTAAATAGTCAGCGTGTTTTTCCATCATCCTTTCCATTGCTATAGCCCATTGTTTTGGATATCGTTGCACTTTATATGGATTGCCAACATTAGGGAAAGAAGAGACCATCAAATCTCCCGCACATATGAGCTTTTTTTCTGGTACCCATAACCAAATTGAATCATCTGTCTCGCCCTTATCGTGGTAGATATTAAAAGTACAAGAACCTAGTTTGAATGAATATTGCTCCTCATTTCCATGCATAATTATAGTAGGGTCAAGCGTTTCATGTGCTGAAACAAGAATCTTTTGTCTCTTACCAGATACTGAAGCAAATTGTTGTTTGTTTAACCAATTATGATAGTTATCTAGCATTCTATATTTTTCAAATCTTCTTACGCAATTTTCGTGGGCAATTATTTGAGGCATCTCCCAACCTTTTTCCTTAATTTCTTCAATGAATGGAGCATACCCAAAACAATGGTCAAAATGTCCATGTGAGTAGATAATATATTTAACCTGTTTATCCGTAAATTCTCGAACCTCTTTAAATGTCCTTGGGCCATATTGCACTATGGGAAGATCAAATATTACTAAACCGTCATCAGTTTCAATAACTCCCGTATTACCCATGCCGGGGATTATATAGCATGAATTGTCTGCAAACGTGGAAGATGGAAACATCCCAAACCAATCACGCATACCTTGATTTGTAACTCTCATAATTTTCACTTACTCAACATTTTTTTAATTTTTTATTAATTAAAACTATACTTCTTGACTTATAAAAAAATTAAACTCATAATATAAAATCATTCAATTATTGAATTTTACTAAAAAATCAAATAAAATAAAGACGATATAATTTCCCATTATTCAAAAATAGAAATTCATTACCTATTTATAAACTTGAGAAAAGATCTATTCCAATTTGTAATATAAGAGTAAAAATATTATTGAATCTTTTTTTATGAAAAATTATAGTCAAAAATTTACCATTTCAATTTAAATAACGGTATCAGAGTTATAAGTCTTAAACATTTTAAACATATCTTCTAAATGAAGATTTTATTGAAAATTCTTATTAATCAATTTCTTTTCATTTCTCTTGTAATTCTCAAATAAATAAGAGAAATCTTAAAATTTACTTAAAACGAAATAAATAGTATGGTTAAATTAATTTATCATGGTTGTATAAACTTAAGCAAATTACCAAATCTATGTGAAGCGGGAACAGAATTAATCAAATTTCTAGAGCCAGAATATCAAGAGTTAGAAGACCCTCCTTGTTGTGGCTCATTACTATTTCATACTGACGAGGAGGGGGCAAGAAAGAATTGCAATGAGGTCTATGATTGGTTAAAAAAGAATAATGTAACAGAATTAACAACTATTTGTGCGGGGTGTTATAATTATTTTGTAACGTTTTATCCACAATATATACCTGAATTTGATGTTAAAATAAATCACATATCACAGTTTCTTTCGAAACCAGAATATATGCAAAAGCTTGATTTGAAATATCCCGGAGAAAAGAAAATAAAAATAACATATCATGATCCATGCCATATGAAAAATGCTCGGATTCCAATATTCGAAGAGCCAAGAATCATTTTAAGTAATATAAAGAATGTTGATTTAATGGCTCTTGAATGGGAGAGAGAATTATCAACTTGTTGCGGAGCAGGAGCTGGAGTATATTCTTCGTTTAAGGAAGTTAGCAATTTTACTACAATAGATATTTTTAGGCAAGTTAAAAAATCGAGAGCTAAAATTCTGATTACTCCTTGCAGCTTTTGCTATGTAACATTTAAAAGACTTGAATCAGAAAAAAATCCACGATTTAAAATATTCAAGCTTGAGGAATTTATAAATAAATTGAAAAAAGGAGAGGTGATTGAATAATGGCATCAGGAAAAGAATTATATGGAAATAATAAGGAAAAACTTAAGAAACTTCTTGATAAAACGAGTGAAGAATATCAATTTGCTGATTTCTGGGGTAATCTTGCCTCAATTAAAAAGCACCGAGAATTTGACGAGGATACTAAGGAATATGTTGATAAATATGTAGATAAATTAAGACCAATGAGAGAAGAATTAGTAAATAATCTTGAAAAATATACTGAACAAGCAATGAAATCAATAGAAAAAACTGGCGCTAAAGTTTATCTAGCTAAAACTAATGAGGAAGCTCAAAAATTATTTTTACAAGAATTAGGAGATGAACGAACTCTATATAAATCAAAAAGTGCAGATGCAAAAGAAATGGGCATTTTAGATGCTTGTAAAAAAAATGGAATAGAGGTTATTGAAACAGACCTTGGAGATGTTTTAGTGCAAATGTTTGAATATGAACTGCCATCATATCAATTAGCACCAGGAGTGCATTTTCACCCTAGTCAAATTGCAAAAAAAATAAAAGAAAAATATAATGTTGATATAGAACCTAATGGTCCAGCAATCGTTAGTTTTTTTAGAAAAACAAATAGACCGAAGATCCTTAATGCAAATATCTCACTAACGTCAGCTAATGCCGTAGCAGCAGATGATGGTTCCATTGTTTTAGTAGAAAATGAGGGAAATATTAGTTTATTAACCCGTTTGCCTCCTAAACATATTGTAATTTGTGGCATTTCAAAGATAGTTCCTACTGTCTATGATGCGTTATTACAGGTAAATATGCAAGAAAGATGGAATACATTGATTGGAAGTTATATATCCTTTATTAGGGGACCATCCTCAACAAATGATGTTTATGGTCAGAAAGTTAGGGGGATGTATGGAGCAATAAATATGAGTATCATCCTTGTTGATGATTGGAGGACAAAAGCAGTTAAAGAAAATAGCTTTCTTAAAGAATTTCTTCATTGTATAAGTTGTAAGGCGTGCAATTATGTATGCACTGCAAGCAGAGCAGTTGGAAATATATACGCTTCAAAAATGGGCCTCGGGGCGTGCGGTATTATAAAGGATTATATCCATAATGGAATTGAATCTGCTGTGAAAAATGGGTTGTTTTTATGTACTTCTTGCGAAAATTGTAAAAATTTCTGCCCAGTTCAAGTGGATTTACCAAAAATAATGAGAGAATTAAAAAAAATTGCCGTCAGTAAAAATCTAGCGCCACCACCATTAGAATCATATCTACAAAATATTAAAACCAAAAAAAATCCATTTAAATAATACTATTTCAAATTAAAAACGCAAATAATTAAAAAAAACAAAAAGAGATTAAATAATTTTTTTACCCTAAATTTCACTCTATTTTGATTTCCAGAGAGGATCTGCTTCTTGGAGCGCTCTTCTCTGAACTTTTCCCAGAACACTCTTTGGAACTTCGTCAATAAATTCAAAAATTGCCGGACATTTCCATTTTGTTAGATTCGCTTCTATCCAAGCTTTTAACTCATCCTCAGTAATCTTTCCTTTATATTCTGGTTTTATCTCCACCCAAGCTTTTGCAATTTCGCCTACTTTTCCTTCTGGATCGGGTAAGCCTGCAACAGCCGCTTCGGAAACTGCTTCATGCTTCATAAGCATTGACTCAACTTCTTTCGGAAAGACGGAATGACCTGCTACTTTAATTAATTGTTTCTTACGATCTCGAATCGCAATTGTCCCATCTTCATTCATGAACCCAATATCTCCCGTGAGAAGCCATATTCGATTATCCCATTCTTTAAGAGTTTCGGCAGTTTCTTCTGGCTGGTTTAAATATTCTGTCATAACCTGAGGTCCGCAACAACAAATTTCTCCCGAATATTCCTCACCGTATTTCGAACCGGGCAACCCATCTGCAATTATACCCTTACTAAAATCTTCACCATCAAAAATAGCCCAGTCAGTTCCGGTAAATGGCATACCTATAGTGCCGATAGGACTTTCTCCAAATAAATTACCGGCGCTAACAACGGGACTTGCTTCAGAAAGACCATATCCCTCAACTATTCTCCCGCCAGTATTCTTTTCAAATGCTTCTGCGACCGGTCCATGTAAAGGTCCCGCTCCTGAAACACACAACCTTAATTTACCCGTAATATCAAACTCTTTAATCAGTGGAAAATCAGCGAGACGTTTAAACAAAATTTCTGCACCAGTATATAAAAAACCTTTTGGTGCCGGTAAATCTTGAATTGTCTCAAGTAATTCCTCAGTTGGAGGAGGTCTCGGAAATAGCATCATCCAACCACCGAGTGCAATACATGCATTCATAACTGTAGTCATAGCAAACGAGTGAAATAATGGTAAAACACCGACATCACCTATTCCAGGCTCTTCACCACCAAACCATGAAATACATTGTCTTGAATTAGATACTAAGTTAAAATGAGTTAATACAGTGGCTTTTGGTACACCTGTTGTACCACCCGTCATTATGTATGTTGCGGGAAGATCAACTGGGTCAATATCAACATCAGGGAGATTTGGCTCTGTTTTTAATAGATC
>Ga0209986_10000309_pt1 | contig 46441 bp, 47 predicted proteins | sample BlataG_FD_183168 | JGI IMG/M metagenome (GOLD analysis project Ga0209986, IMG submission 183168) | Deep subsurface microbial communities from Black Sea to uncover new lineages of life (NeLLi) - Black_00105 metaG (SPAdes) (version 2) | ecosystem: Environmental > Aquatic > Marine > Oceanic >... | reverse complement strand
TTCTCATCCCCGATAAACCTCGACCCAATCACGAATTCCGCATCGTCATTTACTATCGGCGCTAAAACCTTCGGTATATCCCCCGGGTTATATTCGCAATTTGGTTCGATTATTATTAATACATCCGCATCCCGCTTCTTCGCTTCTTCTATTAACTTCCGAATGGCAACGCCTTCACCTGCATTCCCTTGCTTTGTTACCGTTACTGAAGGTTTTGTTTCCTTAGCAGAAAGTGCTACAACACGAGCCTCTACGAGCTCCACCGTGTCATCCGTGCTTCCATCGTCCACCACGATTATCTCATCTACTTGCTCTCCCATCTCTATGCCTATTACAAGACTTCCTATGCATCTCCCGTTATTATGCGCAGGTATTCCCGCTATTATTTTCATTTTCTAAAAGTTTGTTTGTCAAACTTTCTCACTTTTCTCTTTCTTCGCCTATCGAACTCACCCTTGTCACCTATCAAATCTAACCTCGCTAATGCTCTCTCAATCCAATGAAAGATTCTCCCTTTCCGCTCTTCTTTCATCACCATCGCACCGTTCCCAACCAGAATATATAATCCGGGTCCCTCAACCAATACCTTAATGAAGGCGCCCATGAAAACACGCCTTTCTCTTCACCTTTTTCTAACATTTCAACCGCTTTCTTAAATCCCCGCTTAAATATTCTCGTACCTTTTGTCTCCTTTAGCCTTTCTATAAGCTCCAAAAGCTTCTCCACGATCATTCTATTCACTATATCCATCGCCATTTCCCCCCTCTTCCTCAGCTTCGTATACGCCATCGCGGCACGATAAAGTGCCTTCTCCTTACGGTTGAGCTTTCTCCAATTCCCATTCCTCAACCCTTTCTTGAATTTCTCCCGCAGTTCTGCATAACCTAAAGATGCCATCTCTTATTTCACCTATTCTTATTTTACCTATAAATATCACCTGAACTTACGCCACATAACTTTTTTGGCATTCGTTCTTTATCTCTATTATCTATTCCCCCTTTCACTATAAAAGTTTTTTCATCGCTTTAAATATTGTTTCGATTGATATAAATCCTCTAAATCTTTGAATATCCACTTACAACAGTTATTCATATCCCCTCCCACATGTTGAAATTTTTGTTTACAATGTGCGAAAATTTGGTAAAATAAAATGTAAAAAATATTTAGCCGAAGGTAAAAATCCGCACGGCTTACACTTTGCTTTTGCATCTGCACTATTTTCTCTATACTATACCTGAGTTTTAAAAACATGGTATAAAAGCTTTTCGTTTTTTTTCGATGCCCCCGGATTACGTTGTATTCTTTAAAAATATACTCCTACTTTTTACTATGTTGATTCGGAGAATACTCATATCACCTGATATTATGGAGAAGATTGAATCTACAAAATGGCAGGTAAATTTATATAGAAAGAAGAAGAAAAGGTAAACGATGGGGGCAGTCGAGGGTATAAAGGAGGAAGATTTGAAAGGTGAGGTCGAGTTTGTGGTAGAACTTGATAGAAAGACACCAGCGTATTGCCCTGATTGTGAAGTTGAAATGATACCTGCTACAATAAACGTGAGACGAGGGAATATTTTATTTCTGGATGTTGATGCGTATAAATGCCCGAAATGTGGTAAAGAGTTATTGGATATTGACGTTGCATCGAAATTGGAGAGAGAGTTCGCACTAAGGCATCTCGACGAGAGGGAAGCAGAAGAAATGAAGATAGTTTTTGATAAAAAATAATAGTTTCAAATGAAGATTGTAATAACAGGCGGGGCGGGATTCATAGGCTCAAATCTTGCTGAAGAGCTATCGAAGGAAAAAGATAACGAAATTATTATCGTGGACGATTTATCTACTGGGAGGATAGAGAATTTAAAAACGTTTAATCAAAATATAAAGTTTGTTAGAGGTAGCATAATGGATTTAGACCTGTTAAAGATGATTTTCGAAGATGTGGATTATGTATTTCATCAGGCAGCGATTCCTTCTGTCCCAAGGAGTATAAAAGACCCGATTGCATCTAATAACGCAAATATAAACGGAACACTGAACGTTTTGGTTGCGGCAAAAGATAGTAGCGTAAAAAAAGTTATTTATGCATCCTCTTCTTCTGTTTATGGCGATACGCCGGAACTACCGAAGAGAGAAGATATGACGGCGAATCCGAAGTCGCCTTATGCGGTGACAAAGCTTGTGGGTGAGTATTACTGCGATGTTTTTTATGAAGTTTACGGCTTGAACACGATTTCGCTACGATATTTCAACGTTTACGGACCGCGACAGGACCCTTACTCGGACTACGCCGCGGTTATTCCGAGATTCATAAACCGCGTTTCAGAAAACAAGTCACCGGTGATCTATGGTGATGGAGAGCAAACGCGCGATTTTACGTTTGTTAAGGACGTAGTAAGGGCAAATATCCTTGCGGTAAAAAGTGATGCCGAGGGCGTATATAACATCGCAAACGGGAACAGGATAAGCATAAACGAGCTTGCAGAGATGATAATGAAGCTCATGGGTAAGAATTTAAAGCCCGTACATGACGCTCCAAGAGAGGGAGATGTAAAGCATTCCTTAGGTGATATATCGAGGGCGAAGAAGGATTTGGGCTATGAGCCACGGTACAGCTTGGAAGAGGGGCTGAGGGGAACAATAGAGTGGGTTAGCGGTTTAGCGGGTTAGCGGTTTGGCGAGTTTAGAGGTTTAGCGGGTTAGCGGTTTGGATAACCGAGGGACTAAGCCACTAAAAAGACAAACTTATAATCTATTGAAAAAGAAGGGTTAACGATGAAGAGTTTTAAGGAATTACAAGTGTGGCAAAAAGGGATTGAACTTGTAGAGATGGTCTATAAAATTACCGCCACATTTCCAGAGGAAGAGAAATACAGTAATTGCTCAAAATCTTGTGGATTTCAAGCAATTAAATGCAAAATGCAGAATGCAAATTGAAAAATGCAAAATCACTTTTTCTTTTTAGAAAAAAGAAAACCTGTGCTAAAAGAAAAAATAATAGTTTCTTTGGTAAAGCTTTCTTTCTTAAAGAAAGGTTTATTTTAAGCAATTTATAGCCATTGCCCGAGGTTCTTGTGCAGAGTTGGAGACACAAATAATTATCGCACATAAGTTGGGTTTTATTCAAGAAGACAACATTAACAATTTATCTTCAAAGGTGGAAGAACTTTCAAAAATGCTGTCCTCCTTCTACTCCAAAATAAATTCCAAACCACCAACATGCTAAACCCCTAAACCGCTAAAAAACCAAGCCGCTAATCCGCTTGAATCAAGGAACCAACCCTGGAAACCATAGTCCTTCTTCTTCGGCCAGTCCGAACATCAAATTCATATTCTGTATCGCCTGACCGGAGCCACCTTTAACAAGGTTGTCAATTGCTGAAATCACCACTATCCTGTTGCTTTTTTCCTCTATTTCAAATCCTATATCGCAGAAGTTAGTGCCTCGCACGGAACTCAAAGAAGGCATCCCATCTCTAAGCCGTATAAATCGCTTATCCACGTAAAACCGCTTGTATATCTCTTCGATTTCGTCATTGTGGAGCTCTGCCCCACGACCACGCAAGCCCTGTAAGGGCTTAGTTTTTGTTTCTCCTGTATCCAGAAAAACGTGCGCAGTGGTGAGTATGCCGCGTATGGAAGGTATGACATGCGGAGTGAAGCTTACATTCACGTGTAACTCCATTCTCATCTCTGCTACGTGCCGGTGCTCCGTTATTTGATAAGGGATGATATTCTCGGCGAGATTAGGGAAATGGGACGTTTCAGAGGGTTCTATGCCCGCTCCTGATATGCCTGATTTCGAATCGAATACCACTTGTTTTACCATTCCTTCTTTCACCAGCGGTGCGACTGCAAGTATTGCACACGTGGGATAGCAGCCCGGATTCGCAACCAAATCAGCACTTGCCACCTCGGGATGCAATTCTGTCAGTCCATATACCGCTTTTCTTTCTTCTTTGTCCTTATGTTCTCGCTTGTATATCCTTTCATACTCTTCTTTTTTCAGCCGGTAGTCGGCGCTCAGGTCTATCACCTTCGCTCCTCTTGCCATTAACTCCGGCACGTAGTCCATTGCACTGCCATGAGGAACCGCAACAAATACAATATCGCTTCTATCCGCGATTTCTTCTGTATCAACGTCTTCGTATTCGAGCTCGATAAAAGGGAACAGGTGGGGATTCACATCGCTTACCTTCTTCCCTTTGTATCTCCTGGACGTTACCACCGATATTTCCACCTCGGGATGCATCAAAAGCAGTCTTACTAACTCAAGACCCGTGTATCCCGCTCCGCCTATTATTCCCGCGTTTATCATTTGAACAAATATAGTGGTTATAAAGTTAAAAGTCATATTCTTAAAATTTTAAAAAGGTCTGTTGAGAGCTATTACCTATATATCGCGCTACTATAATTTCCTTCACCTCGAATCCCACTTCCTCTGCCATCTAAGAAAGCACTAAATCCACAGGTATAAATTCTCCTTCAAATCTGACATTATCTACAACCATAGCGACTTTAGCACCGGGAACCAGGACTTCAAACCACTCCGTTATAACTTTTTGCATGTCTATAAAATAAGTTGTAATCGTGCTCGGTATTTTTGGATTGTTGAGTTTTTTCCTACCGAGCCACCATCTTAAGAACAAAAATCCCGATAAGCGCAACGGGAATCAGTATCATGCCAGTGAAGGCATTTTTAGTTATGGCTCGGAGTCCTTCTTCAGTTTTCCAATCGCGCCTCTTCATAGAGATCAAACTCTTCGCAGTGAAGAACGTCGGAATGGCTAACAGCATGAAACCAATGTATGGAACGTCTAAGAACAGTATGGGAACGAATGCGAGCCACGAACAGACAGTCAACGGTAAATAAAGACTGGCAGTCGTGGTCTTACCCAATCGAATTGTCAGGTTCCTACGGTTTATCGCAAGGTCGCAATCGAAATCCGGGATTTCCCGCGTCAATTTCAGCTTGAACACGTCTATCACCCAGGGAAGTGCAACGACGGTAGGGAGCCAGCTCGCCTGATGTGCTTGCAAATAGTAACCGCTGAATACCGTCAGCCAGCCTACTCCTGCGGTTAGTGCTATTTCACCCAATCCGTGATAAGAGAACCGCAGTCCCCTCGAATATCCGTATGCGATGAATATGCCGAGGAGACCGAGCGGCAAGGTCAGAACCCCGGTCTTGAAATGGAACTGCAACAGCACGCCGAGCGGTAAAGCAGCCAATACGCATAGATAAGCACCGGTGACCGCCTGTTTCACCGATATACGCCCCTTCACGAGTGCGTCAAACCGCCCGCTGACCGCGGTGGAATGAAGCGTGCTTGTCCCTTCTACGTGACCAAAATCAATCCCTTTTTGCTTTAAATCGGCATATACACTGCACGCATTGAGCACGAAACAGAAATCCGTTAGCAGGAATACCGCAAGCAGCGAGATTGCAAGCACAACGCAGTCAATTGGATCCCCAAAAGCCCGTGCCAATACCGCTCCTAAGAGGAACGGGAGCATGGTGGTTGTGAACTTTGGGAATCCGGAAAGCTCCATCCAGCCGGATAATATTTCTTTTTTGTTGTTCATTTTCTATATCCCTGTTAGGTTTTACCTTGACTTTGTCATATTTAAAATTTACCGCAGAGAACGCGGAATTAGAGGTTTTGTTTATTAGCGGTTCAGCTCGTTAGCTAAACCTCTAAACCACTAAACCTACATCCTCTGCGTTCTCCGTGCACTCTGCGGTTAATCTGACAATGTCAAGTTACGTTTAAGACAGACATTTGTAAGGGTTCGGTAAATAAATATATAGCAAAGTCCTTTCAACTCTTGTTGGAGGAGTGGTATGCAGAAGAGGAACGAACTAACGCTTTCCGGGACGGTTATATATGGCGATGAATTTGAAGAGAAGGAAGGGTATGTAGTAATTGAGCAAGGGAAGATAAAAGAAATTGGTGAGGAAAAGAAAGAAGCTGCGGTAGAGGGCATTATAATCCCCTCGTTCGTCAATGCACATACGCACGTCGGTGATTCCGTGGCAAAAGAACCTGATTTTATGCCCGTGGAGAAGTTAGTGGGTCCGGGGGGATTTAAACATAAAATATTGGCTGAAACTTCTTACGAAACGCTTGTTTCCTCGATGCAAGATACCATTGAGGACGTCTTTGCCACAGGTACTGGAATGTTCGCGGATTTTCGTGAGGGTGGCGTTTTTGGTGTGCGCGCTTTGAAAGAAGCTTTTAGGTTGACGGAATCGAGGGTGCGGCGAGAGAAGTTAAGCGTAAAAATATTTGGCAGACCCGCAGCCGGAACTGGAACAGGAACAGGAACTGAAGATATTAACGTGCTTTTTGAATCGGTGGATGGAATAGGCATGAGCAGTGTTGCAGACCATCCGCGGGAAGACCTGGAGTTTTTAGCTGCGGAGGTAAAAAGAAAGGGAAAAATGTTTGCTCTTCACGCGGGCGAAAGGAATACTGCGGACATAAAGGGTGCGATAGAACTTGAGCCTGATTTCATCGTGCACCTTACAAAAGCATCGCCGCAGGACTTCAAGAAAATGCAAGATAAGAACATAGCTGCGGTCGTTTGCATTCGCTCTAACCTGGTGACCGGATTGGGATTGCCGCCTTTACGTCAGATGCTCGAATCAGGATTAACGGTAGGCATCGGCACAGATAACGTAATGCTCAACTCGCCGGACATATTTTCCGAAATGGAATTCATATCGAAGATTTTTCAGCTCGAAGCTCGAGAAGTGCTGCGGATGTGCACGCTTAATTCCGCAAAGGTGCTGAATGAAGCGAAATTCGTTGGTTCAATAGAGGAGGGTAAAAAGGCGAATTTAGTGGTGATTAGTAACGATACGCAAAATATGCGAAACGTGAGGAACCCGATAAGAGGTGTGGTGAGAAGAGCGACACGTAATGACATTGCGGCGGTGATATACGAAGGGGAGGTTGTGAAGTTTTGATTTTCTGTGTTGATGAGAAGTCGGCAAGTTGAAATATGACGGGAGATGTTTTTAATAACAAAAACCATTTTAATTATATTAAAGTGAGGAAGATGGAAGAGAAAGTTAAAGCAAGGATAGTTATTGATGATAGAATAAGACATGGAAAACCGATTATTAATGTTTTGAGAGAATTCCTATCTTCTCTTGATGTAAAAGAGGTAGAGAATGCAGTAACTATTGTTGAATTAGGAAGGTATAGGATGAGAAGATAATTCATCTGGAAATTAGAAAGTAATAAAAATGACCGGGAAGTTTCAGCCAAAGGGTGGTATATACGAACCAAGTTCGGATATAAGTTGTTAGGCGAAATCGTTGGACTAATAAATGAAGGTGATCAAAATGCCCAAGCAATTAACTTTGTTTGAAGACAAAGCAAAAAATAAGTCTCATGTAGCAGAGTCTTATACGGGAATCTATGGAATGCACAAATATTGGTCTAAGAAACCATATAATATTATCCAGGATTTTATTTTACGATATACTAAGAAGGGCGAGATAGTAATTGACCCTTTCTGTGGTTCTGGGATTTCAATAACAGAATCTATTTTTACAGGAAGGAAGGCAATTGGAATAGACATAAATCCATCTGCAATCTTTATAACAAAACAGATGATTAATAAAGATGATTTGAAGTTAGCGTTATCCTTTTCTTATAATGAAATACAAAACTATTACCCAAAGGATAATTTTTTTCACAATTCACGAATTAACGCAAATCGTGAGAATCACATTTATGAATTATTTACCCCACGAAATTTAATGGCGTTATCACTCCTAAGGGATAGAATGGAGAAAATTGAAAATAGTGATGTTAGAGAATTCTTTAAATCTTACCTTCACACCATCTATTTAACCGTTTTTTCGCAATCTTTTTAATCATCTGCCCCTGATAGCTTAAAGACGGAAGGAGGGATTAGTATGAAGGGGGATGAATTCCAGTTTAGCATTCCAGAGAAGTTGGAAGCGACAACACCGTTGTTTCAGAGTATATTGGAGCTGATAGTCATGACGTTGAAAGTACCGCATCTATCGATAAATGGAGCAAATAAGCTTGTCTTTCTGCTTTTGAGCGGTTCAAATCATTATGAACACTTATCGGAGTTGGGAAAGATGTTTATTAACGGGAAAATCTCCTTAGAGGACTTCCTTCCTAATTTGCAGTCCAACACCAATATTTCCGATGCGACACTCATTAAAAGGAAAGGAAAACGCATTTACGGAGCAAAGAGGTTAAGGAACTACGTATCCGGCGTTAATGAGCGATTACAGGACGTCTTATTAACGGTGAAGCGATGTGGGGGTCGCAATTACATCTCACACTTTAAAATCATAAATCATAATAAGAGACACCTCAGTAAGCCAAAAGAGCTGGCGAAAATGATTAAAACTGGCGAAATAAGAAGCGGAGACTGGTTTATCTATGATGGCGGTTTGAAATCGGGTGAAAACCTGAGAGAAGGAAGAAAAGCAGGTGTAAAGGTGGTGACGAGGTTGAACGTCAATTTCGTTGTGCACCGTTTTGGGAAGGAATTCCGAAAGGAAGGTATATTACGTGGTGTTAAGGCGATTAAGCGCACGATAGACGGCGTATCCTCTACTATCTACGAATTTAAAAGGTGTATTTGGCAAGGGACGATGGGAAACCTGTTTTTGATTCGTGGTGAAGGGTATAACGATTTCATTCCTCTTTTCACAACCGCCTTGAATAGCAAGCAGGAGACAGTCATACGGAAATATAAAGAGAGATTTTTGATAGAGATTACCAATAAAGAGCTGAAATCATATTTGAACATTGAAGGTAATTATTTTAGGACAAAAGAGAGCAATTATGGTTTATTTTTCCTCCTTTGTCTGGTTTATAATCTCGTTCAATGCATGCACTCGGAACTGCCTGATATGAGCTTTAAAGACGTTTTGGAACGTGTATCAAGTTATTTATTGTACTTAGACCCACCAAAATGCGTGTTCACTATTGAAGAGCCTTTTGAACGCCTGCTCCGAGATATTGGATATGCGGTGCCAAATAAAATGAATGCCGGGTTAACAGGGGCTATGTTACTATCAGGCGTGGTAGCTACTTAAAAAAGAAAAATGGGGCGGTGTGAATGTGAGATATAAAAATTTGTGACAGATTTTTCAAAGAACCTCTGATCTCAAATCTTCAATCATTCGAGCCAGAAGAGGGAGAATATGCAGCTAAATGGTTTAATAAAGGGCATAAACATTTCAAATTTTTTGGAAACATTTCGGACCTTCGAGAGCTTGTTGAAAGTTATGCGATTTATACTTCCAGGGATATAAATGATAAAGAGAGATGTTTGCTTTTGTCTATTCGTACGTGGAGAGGAGACTTCTTTTATACATGGGATTATACATGGGAACAAAGAAAAAACGTTTGAAAATTACAAGATATCCCCTTATGGTATTAATTTGCCTTGTGGTATGAACATGACAGAGGAAACGGTTGGCTATGTGTGCGATGTTTTGAAATCGGTTCTTGGTCGTGGTTGAAAATGCGAAGAAGACAAAAGTTCTATATGTAATTATACCTTCATATTTATATTTATATACTCTAAAAATCATCTATTAAACCAAGTTTAAAAAGCGGAAAGAATGGAGAAAATAAGATAAAATGACAACGACAAAAGTTTCAATGAAAGGGGAAATAGAGTTACCGGCTGCGATACGTAGGAAGTATGGAATAGATGCAGGTAAAGAAGTAGAAATACTTGACTTTGGAAAGGAAATCGTTATTGTCCCGGTGCCAAGAGAGAGTGCTAAAGGGTTTATAAAATTTGAACGCCCTGTTTCAGAAATAATGTCAAATAATAAGGAAGAAGAGGAAGAATTTGAGCGGAGAAGAAGCAAAATACGTTCTTGATAGTTTTGCAATCTTAGCATATCTTGCCGAAGAAGAGGGGGCAGATGTAGTTGAAGACCTTTTAAATAAGGCTGAAAGTGGCAAAGTATACTTATATCTGAATTATGTCAATTTAGGAGAGGTCTACTACATAACGTTTAGAGAGAAAGATGTTAATGAGGCAAATGAGAGCATAGTGTTGGTTAAAAGGATGCCAATTGAATTTGTTCAAGTTGATGAAAGGATTGCTTTGACTGCTGGAAGGGTTAAAGCAACATATAGCATGTCGTATGCAGATGCTTTTGTTGTCGCTACGGCAATAGTGAAAGAAGCAAAAATAGTTACAGGCGATCCGGAATTCAAGAGTATAGAGGCGCAAGTTTTATGGATTCGACAACTTTAAACCCTTTTTGCAAGCAAAACCTTCTTTTCTCAGGGAGTACAGAATAGAACTGGCAATGAATAACATGAAAAAATCGGACAAGAACAAAAAATTACTTTACGGGATTTTAGGAGTCTGCGTATTAGTGATTATAGGATTTGGCTTGTTTTATTATTCAAATAATCAAACAACGACTCCGGCTATGGATGAGATTGACAATATCTCTGAAGCAATCCCGCAAGGATGGAATGTAGAAATATAATTGTGAAAATAGATGCACTAAACGGGGAAGTAATTGAAGTGTTGCCAGAATGAGATATGGATAAAAAAAATAAAAGATATTTATCCATTTAGGGTAGATTGATAGGATACGATGAAAAAATGGAAAATTGGAGCAGTTATAGGGGCATTTTATGCACTCTCATGCCCGCTATTCTACATGCTTTTCACTGTTGCTGGTAAGCAGAGCAATTTTGATACCGTATTAGCACCGATTTTCTGTGAAGCGCCTTCAGTTTTTTGGTTTATTGTCGAGGCACTTTCCGGTATTTTTGGGCTGTCGCCTATTACCGCCCACAAACTTTTTTCTTCTAATGCCAGTATGAAACTGCTGGTGATGCTTATTGTAGTAACGTGGTCAGGGATTGGGGCAATAGTCGGTGCTGGAATTGGATATTTGATTGGCAAATACAAAAAGAGGTGAAAATATGGATGAAGAAATGGAAAAGAAAGGTTTAAAAAATTTAGGAGGTGAATGTGAATAAAACAAATCTGAAATAGAAAAATTTAAAAAAGTGTAGCTTTTATATTAATCTTAATCTATAAAAAGTTCCAGGAGGTTATCGAGAGAGGCGAGAGAAATGAAAAAATGGAAAGTTGGTGCAGTTGTTGGAGCACTTGGCTCACGACTTCTCTTCTTCAACTCGTTCTTTGTAAATGGTCAGATACTTGTATCGAGTGGATAAAAATTTCTTTCATCTCTTTCATCTTCATAAATAAAAATATCCTCGATTTTCACTTCAAATAATTTCGCACATTTGAAAGCCAGCTCTAACGACGGATTATATTTCCTTTTCTCTATTGCATTTATGGTCTGCCTCGTTACTCCTACTTTCTCTGCCAAATCCTCCTGCGTTAAATCGTACATCGCGCGGAAAACTTTGAGCTTGTTCTTCATTTGAAACCTTTTTTATCGTAGTAAAAGCGATGTACATGAAATGAGAATATTCCAACACCAACAACTATCAAAAAAATTTCTCTAAAGTTCAGACCTAATGGATAATAGAAATCCACGTACGTTAAAACCGCTAAAATTCCTATGGTATTCCAAAATGCATTGAAACCCGCTTTTTCCAAAACCCTCTTATATCTCTCGTCGGGAAGTTCTGTTTTGGTTTTCCTCGCCCAATACAAACCTATTAGGATCAACGTCAAACCAGCGATGAATACACCTGCTCCAAGACCGTAGAGATTAAATACCTCAAATAAAATCACGCCAAATATCAGGATTATAGAACCCACAATCAGTTGCCATTTACTTCTTTTTAATTCCACTTCCTTTCTTCCTTTATTTTTTCCCATGTTCATCACCTCTATAAGCTGGCTTTACTTTATGTAAATGAAGTTGGACTTAGAGTATTTAAAACTTTCTATTTTGTAAAATATGTTATGGTTTTATATAGGATGAGTGCCTACTCTGAGTTCAGATGGATGAGTGTAGTAGAGCCTAATGGACAAAATCACACTTGATAAGGGAATAATTGGGGCTCTGGCATCAGAACCGAGAGTTGCCATTCTCAAAAAAATCGATTCCGGGTCTATGACATTAAATAAATTAACGGATGAATTGAATATTTCTAAATCAACGGTTCACAAACATCTAACGATTTTGATTGAATCGGGTCTGGTAAAGAAGGTAAATAAGGACAATAAGTGGGCTCATTATGAGCTTACAGGCAAGGGCACGGAGATACTTCACCCGCGCAAAATGACGAGAATAATAGCCCTTTTATCCGCAGCGATATTGAGTTTTGTTGTTGGAATTGCTGGACTATATCGGTTTGTAAGAACTATCTATATCTTTCCCGAAGAAGCTTTTAAGGCGATAGCTCCTTACGAGCCGGCGCATCTAATTACTGGTTTGGTCTTGATTTCACTCGGAATTGTCCTTTTATCGTTCGATAAAAAACGAACGAAAAGATGGTTTTTTATTGAATAAGATTGGAATAAAGATAAATGGAGGTCTTGATGGATACAGAAGCGAGAAAAGTGGAAGAAAAAGCAAAAGGGATGGAACGAAAAGAGTTTTTAAAGCTAAAAACCACGACAGTTGCTAAACTATTTCTGGCAGCAGCACTCGTTTTCCTGGTTTCCTCATACATGCTAAGCGAAGCGTTTATACCGGGCATTGCTGTGGTACTTTGCATTGCGGGTGCATCAGTCATCATCAGTATAATAGCAAAAGACACCCGCGTACTGGTAAGAGATAGAATCGAAAGAGAACGTTTAGCTGAACGAATAGAAGAACCCCTGAAGAGTCTTAAACTTTGGTTTATAGGGATAGCAGTGGTTATTTGTATAGACCTGATCTACACTTACATCTTCGATATTTCCGCACCCCTCTCTTCCTATCCTCCAGCCATAATAATCACAAAGATTTTTCTCGACATGAGCATTTTCACGGGATGCGTTGCGCTTGCCATTGTAATAGGCTTGAAGCTAATTCTGTGGGACGTTATAATAGATTAACACATCTATGAGAGTAAAAAGATGAATATGGAACCAAAAAAGGAACTGGGTGGTGAAGGTGAAATAAACGCACAAGGAACAAAACGCAAGAACAAAGCGCACATGGTGAAATGTATTACTGTGGGTTTGCTCTTAGGTTTAATTATTGGTGTGACTCTGTCGGCTTTTGCCGGATTAGAAATCTCAGCAATATCTAAAGAAGAAGCAGGCAATAAATCATTAATTTATATTAATGAGACTATTTTAAAACCACAAGGTCTAAATGCAGAATTAACCAGTATAGAAGACTACAGTAATGATTTGTATATTATAAACATTGATATCAAGGATAATAACCAAACGGTCCGATACGCATCAATATATATAACAAAAAGCGGGGATTTCCTTATTATGGGAAGAATGGTGAATCTTACTAAAGAAATGGAATCTATAGGTTCCCAACGGATAAATAATACTCTAAGGTAGAACCTAAAGGTGTTGAAAAACAATAAAAATGGGGGGGGGTGAAAAGAAAAAATGAAAATCGTAACGATAATAGTGCTGGTGGTGATTGCACTTTTCTTCCTGCTGCCTATTCTTTCCGGAAATATCCCGGAAGACATGTGTCAGCGACGGAAATAGGGCATTTTATCGGTGGGTTCGCGGGTTACTGGAAAGAGGCATTAAAAAGTGTGTTTTCAGCTTTGTAAGGGAGGGAAGTGAAAGAGGGGAGAGCAAGAAGATATCAAGATGAAAAATTATTAACCACAGATTACACGGATTAACACAGATGATAATATAGCGGTTTGGTTATGTGGCTGAGCCTCTAACGAGCTAAACCTCTAAACTCGCTTAATCAGTGTAAATCTGTGCCTTAAATAGAAGGAAGTCATAGGAAAAAGAAGAAAAGGAGGTAAACAGGAAGGAGATAAAATGATAAAAACGGAAAACCTGACAAAGGTGTATAATGGAAATAAGGCAGTGGATGGTCTGAATTTAGAGATAGCGGAAGGCGACATATTCGGCTTTTTAGGCCCGAACGGAGCGGGGAAGAGCACGACAATACTGATGCTCGTGGGAATGATTGAACCCACCGGAGGCAAGTGCGTCATAAACGAGATAGAAGTAGCGAGGAATCCACTTAAAGTAAAGGGGATTATCGGATACCTGCCGGAGGACGTTGGATTCTACGGCAATATGACCGCGGAGCAAAACCTCGATTACTTCGCTCGATTCTACGCGGCGATGGATGCGAACGAGAGGAAGAAGAGAATAGGAGAGTTGCTTGAACTGGTGCAGCTTGACGGCGTAAGCCAGAAAGTAGGCGGATATTCAAGGGGGATGAATCAGCGACTTGGACTTGCACAGGCATTGCTCAACGACCCGGAGGTGCTGTTCTTAGACGAGCCAACTGCGAATCTCGACCCGGAAGGCGTTTTTCAGTATCGCGAGCTGACAAAGCAACTATCTGACGAAGGGAAGACAATCTTTATTTCCTCGCACATATTGGCAGAGGTGAGCAAAGTCTGTAACACCATCGGGATTATCTCAAAGGGAACGTTGATTGCAAGGGGGACGTTAGAAGAACTAAAAACCGAACTTGGTCGTGCCGGGACCGAGAATTTGAGAATCATCGTAGAGGCGGTAGAGCAGTTGCCTGAAATTACACACGTGGATATAATAAGTGCAGAATACAGCGAAGACAAAAGAAAGGTAATTATCGAGGCTAAATCTGACTTACGGGATTACATTTCGTCCGAGCTATTTGAAAAGGGCGTGAAGGTAAAAGAGATGAGGATGGAAGAGCCGACGCTTGAAGACGTATTTTTATCTGTTTACAGGAGGTGAAAGGGGAAAAAAATGGAAGCAAAAGGATTGTTTAACGTCGCACGGAAGGAGTTCATTGGCCATTTAACGAGCAAGAAATTTATCGTTATTTTAGGGTTGTTCCTCATTATTTCGACGCTTGCGATGCATCAAGGCATGGGCTACTATAACAGTGAGCTTGAACGTTACAAAGACCAAATATCGCAGATTAAGGAAGTGGAAGGCATGGAGCCCGGATATATGCCGGAAAAACCCACCATAATGCTCGTATTCATGTTTATGTCCAGCCACATAATGCTGCTTGGGGCAATACTCGCGATAGCAATGGGATTTGACCTGGTATCGAAAGAGAAGGAGACGAAATCATTAAAATCGCTGCTCTCATGCCCGATATTCAGGGACGAGATAATCAATGGCAAGGCACTGGGCGGTACTCTGGCACTGGTGTTTGCGATGGGCACTGCACTTCTCATATCACTTGCGATGCTTCTCATATTCAGCATCGTTCCCAGCATGAACGAACTGGCTGCAATTTCGGTGTTTGGCATCGTCTCGATTGCATTCCTTCTCGCATACTTCGCAATCGCACTTATGATGTCCACCGTTTCCGGAGATAGCGGGAGTGCACTCATCTACACACTGGTCATCTTCTTCATCCTCGGGTCACTCTTACCAATAGTTGGACATACGGTTGCAGGCATGGTCACTGGGGAGCCACCCGAACGACCTGCGTTTGAGTTTGATATTCGGGATGAAACGAATGGGGCAGAAGAGGAAATGCAGCAATACCAGGAAGAAGTGATGGTATATTGGGAGAAGCGAAGACATATTACCGATGCGTTTAACATAATCTCGCCAAGTATGAATTACATGACGATTTCGCTCTTGATAAGCAACCCTCAGATATATTCGGCTGTATATGGACAATCCTCCTCATCAATGACCAGCACCGGCGGGGGCGAGGCGGCGCCAGGACTTCAGGAAGTGCTCGGAAAGGTCTGGAAGAACATTCTGGCACTCATCATCTTCCCGGTTGTGTTCTTTGCAATCGCATACGTGAAATTCATGAGGATGGATATACGGTGATGGTAAAATGGAGGAGGTGGGAGGTGAAGAAATAGAGTCGCCCCTATCACCTCTGAAAGGCACTTTACGAGGAGTATCCGAATGGAACGAGGTTTTAATGATGCTCGTACTTGCTTTTTAATTTCCTTATCGCCTCATGTGTATGCTCGTGAACGTGCAGATGTATGTGTCCACCATTAATCGCTACCGTCTTCGTCAGGTGCTCAACGGCTTCGTCTATGGACAACGGCAGTTCTTCGCAGTTATAGCCAAAACAGCGTAAGACTTCAAAAAGCTTGAATACTTCGGGAACTTCCAAATTGTTCTCCCTTAGCAATTCAACATCCGAAAACATCTTTTGTGGCGTGCCTTCCGCAATTATCTTCTTGTTCAGCACGTATACCCGGTCTGCAAGCGCGGGAATGGCATTCACGTCATGCGTTGCTATCACAATGGTAATTCCTTCTCGTTCATTCAATTCCTTTATAATTCCTATCAACTCCGCCCTGCTTCTCGGGTCGAGATTAGCCGTAGGTTCGTCAAGCACCAATATCCTCGGCTCCATGGACATAACCGCAGCCAACGATGCTTTCTTCTTCTCGCCGTAACTGAGATGATGCGGACACCTGTGTTCATAGCCCGAAAGCCCAAGCGTTAAAAGCGCCTTTTTCACACGCTCACGAACCTCCTCTTCTTTTAGCCCTAAATTTATCGGACCAAAAGCGAGGTCATCGAAAATCGTTGGCATGAACAACTGGTCATCCGGGTCTTGAAAAACGATTCCTACTTCTTTTATTATCTCTTCTCTTTTCAACGTGTCCACGCTCTTCCCGAACACTTCCACCTGTCCATCACTACCACGTAGAATTCCGTTAAGATGAAGCAAAAAAGTCGTTTTCCCTGCACCATTCGGTCCCACTATCGCAACCCTCTCACCCTCGTACACTGCCATATTCACGTCTTCCAACGCCCCTGTGCCGTCCGGATACGCGTAACTGAGGTTTCTTACCGTTATCGCTTCTCTCATTTTATTTCACACCACTCCCGCAAAGGAAATTATATGTAAAGAAACTGCGAACCCAATAATAAAAGCTGCCAATATGTAGTCCCGCCTGCGAATTTCAAACTCAACCAGCGTTTTCGGATTACCGGTATATCCTCGTGAACGCATTGCCCGATACACCCTTTCCGCTCTCTCGTAACTCCGGACAAAAAGCATTCCCATCACCTTCCCTATCGTCCTGAGCGCATACAAAGTAGTCCTCAGTTTGAACCCCCTTGATGCCATTGCCGTCCACATCTGTTGAAACTCATCTGCAAACACAAAGATGTAGCGATACGTAAACATAAGCATTTGAACCAGCGAATTAGGAACTTTTAACTTATCCAGTGCTTTTATCGTCATGTCAAATCGCATGGTTCCAATCATCGGAAATATGAGTATAACGGCAGAAAAAGCCCTTACGGTAATCAAAGACCCCGTATATAAACCCTCAGCCGTGATACTCAGAAAATAAAAGTTTGCCATCTCTTTTCCCGGAAATGTAAATGCCAGAATTACGAAAAAGGATAAAACGAACATAGCAACCCATTTCAAATGTCCTAACACAAAGGATAGCGGGATTCTGGACAGAATAAGAAGAAAGATAGCAAAAAACAAGCCAATGAAAGCTACCTTTAAATCCGGTATAAGAACTACGGAAAAGATAAGAAAAAGAAATGCGATTATCTTCGCCCTTGGGTCAAAACGATGCATTGGCGAGTTAAGCGATGCATACCTGTCAATCTCTGGATATTCTATCATTGCACTTTTTCTTTTTACAAAACACTTTCTTTCTAAAGAAAGGACCTGTGCTAAGAAAGCTTATGTTCTTTTGGTAAAGCTTTTCTTTTTAAGAAAAGGTTTGCACTAAAAGAAAAAGAAATGTTTATCATGGTTTTTCATCCTTCTTTTTCTTCTGCTTCCAGCCCATATATGCCATCGCAGCTCCTGCTAAACCGAGTAAGTAACCAAATCCAGCGATAACCCTCGTGTATAAAGGCATTTCCGTTCCCATTCCACCGGCGCCAGCACTCGTTCCTACAGCTTCTTGACTTAAGTTTATCACTGCTTCTTCTCTATGACCCGGCATGTGAACTGCCTCAACAACTACCGTGTAGTTTTCCATACCTATCTTCGGAGGAAAACTGAACTTCCCTTCACCATCCGTTACTCCTTCCATATACAAATTCCCCGCTTTGTCGTACACCTTTACGTTTGCATCTCGGCATGCCGTTCCACCACCAAAGTAAGCTTCTATTTCTATTTCGCTTATCTTATGAACTATATGCAAGCGATGAGCACTCACCACGCTCATGCTTAAACACGATAATATCAAAAGCATTGCAAAAACAGCAAAAACGTGTTTTCTTTTCATCTTTTATCACCCCCTAAACACCCTATTAACTCTGGTTTAACCCTCGCCAGAAAGGCAACCACTGAGCCAACAATCACCGTTTCTATCACGATTACCGGAATGTGCCAGAGTATCAATGCTTTTATTGCCCAGCCATATCCTTCTCCTAAAGTATATAACATCCCGGCGGTAAGAGAGACAGCCAAAACCACTGCAATCCCCCCTGCTAACGCTCCTAACAGTCCCGCTTTACTCGTTAATGATTTTGAAGGAATCAGCTTATTCCCGGCTTTGAAAATACCATACGCCACTAATGCCGGAATACCCATATCTATCGTATTCACTCCAAGCACGGTTACGCCGCCATGCCCGAAGAGAAAAGCCTGTAGAACAAGCCCGATAAAAATTGCGGGATAGGCAAGGATTCCTAATGTTACACCCATTAAACCACAGAGTATGAGATGCACGCTTGTCGGTCCCACTGCTATATGAATGAGAGAAGCGACAAAAAATGCCGCCGTCATCACCGATAACTTCGGTATCTCTTCCACTACGTTACCCTTCCTCGTACTCCACCAGAGCGCTACCGCTATCAACACACCTGTTATCGCCCATCCCGCTGCCAATACAGGCAGAGATAATATCCCATCGGATATATGCACCATTTTCGTTTTATCGTACTTGTTTACCGCTGAGCACGCAGAGAACACAGAGACCAAAGAAAATTATGTATTTCATCTCCGCGCTCTCCGCGCTCTCGGCGGTGAAAAATACCTTTATCTATTTCTTTCTTCTTTTTACCAGATACACTACGATTAACAACCCGACTATCGCAGTTATCGCGCCAAATCCGGGTGCTCCTTCACCAGCAGGTGTTTCCAGTGCTGCTACTTTCTCTTCTAAGGAATTTACTCGGCTCTTCAGTTCTTCGAGTTCTGCAGGAGCCGCGGATTCTTCTTTTGCCGGGAACGCATCCAACACGGGAACTATGAATACTCCCCTTACGTTACGTCCACTCTCGGGCTCCATCGTCGCGCCGACAAACCATATCCCCGGTTCGTCAAGCGTGTACACAAACTCACCGTTCTCATTGGACTTGGTAAGCCTTGTGAATACCATCGGCGGGTCATACGGGAACATCGTCTCTGCGGTTTCTACGATCTCTTTACCAAGGTCCAGTGTGTGGTATATCTCAACCTCTACAGGGGCACCTGCAAGTGGCTTACCGTCGTACGTCGCCCGTCCTGCGAAGACAAAACCCTCCTCCATGCCATAAGGTCGCATGTATGGAAGAATCTCGGTCTGCTGTTCGACCTCTGCATCCCAGCCTTCCCACACCTCTTCACCACAGTGGATCACGGCTTTGGTGTAGTCTATCAAATTCTCCCCTTCGTCCTCATATTTCACAAAGACAACGGAATCGCCTCTCTGATCAACAGTGAACGATGCTTTGTAAGCTACAAAGGTTCCGGGATTCCCTTCTTCATCCATTCCATCAACGGTGATCTCTTCCGTCGTAAGTTGCAGAACCGTGCCGTCTGGTTTCATGACAGAGACTTCGGGTGTAGATGCCATATCAAATAATATGTGCTCGTAGGGGTGTCCCCACATCATATACACCGTCTTTGTTTCTCCGAACTCTGCTATGTAGTCTTCAGGTGTCACAGCCCATACGGTAGCCTCACTGTCACTGGGGAAGACCATCGTAAAATGCGCACTCGCTGTCCCCACTGCACTCGCAAGGAATATCCCTACCAGGAGAATAGTCGCTATCGTAGCTGTCGTTTTTCTTCTTTTCATCATTTTCTTTTTTTCACCTCCTTTCGTTTTTAATATCCGATTTCACAATCCAAATATTTTATGCTATATAAAAGCTTTTTGTTTTTATCTTGTTCGCCAATATTAATATATTGTATTATATGCACTCCATTTCAAGCGAACATGAAAGTTTATTTCTTAGCGCAGCTCATTCTTAAAATGCGGAGAATCAGTGGAGGACAATGGAAGAGATAAGGGCAAAGATAAGGAAATATGCGTTGCAGAATGCGGTAAGGTATGAGAAACCGCCTAAAGAGGATGCCGTGCTGAAAAAAATGCTTGCCGAACATCCCGAATTGAGGAAGGATGCAAAACAGGTCGCAACGTTGGTGAAAGAGGAGATAAAGAGCATAGCGTCAATGAGTAAAGAAGAACGAGTAGAAGAATTGAATAAGATAGCTCCGGAATTAGTAGAAGAGCTAAAAGAAAAAGAGAAAGAAAAACGTGAAATTGGACTACCCGAACTACATCTTGCGGAAGGCGAAAAAGTGGTGATGCGTTTTGCTCCTAATCCAAACGGCGCTGCGACACTTGGCAGTGCTCGTGGCATAATTATCAACTCGGAGTATGCGAAAATGTACGGTGGGAAATTCATTCTGCGGTTTGATGACACCGACCCGGTATTGAAGAGACCCTTGCTCGAAGCTTATGACTGGTATCGTGAAGATTGCGATTGGCTTGATGCCGAACCGGATGAAGTAATAGTGGCATCGGAACGTATGGATTTGTATTACGAATATGCGGAGGAGCTGATAAAAAAGGGTGCGGCGTATGTCTGCTTTTGTCCTGCGGAGACTTTTAAAACGTATAAAGAGCGGAAACTACCATGCCCTCATCGTGCTGTTAGCATTGTGGAAAATATAGAATCCTGGGAAAAGATGTTGAGCGGCGTTTACGAAGAAAAAGAAGCAGTTCTGAGGATAAAAACGGACATGGCAAGTGAAGACCCTGCTTTACGCGATTGGGTCGCATTAAGAATTTTAAAAAGCGAGCACCCGAGGGTAGGCGAAAAATACGAGGTATGGCCAACGCTGGACTTTGAATCTGCAATAGAAGACCACTTGCTCGGCGTAACGCACATAATAAGGGGAAAAGACCTGATGAAATCGGAAAAGCGACAGCGGTTTTTATACGACCATCTCGGCTGGAAATATCCGGTAACAATGCACTGGGGTAAGATAAAAATGCAGGAGTTCGGTAAATTCAGCACTTCCGAGCTAAGAAAAAGTATAGAAAGCGGAGAATACGAAGGATGGGACGACCCGAGACTTCCAACGTTAAAAGCGCTTCGTAGAAGAGGTTTTCAGCCAGAAGCGATTCGTAAGTTCTTTATCTCTATTGGCGTCACTCAAACAGACATCGCGGTGAGCATGAAGAACTTGTATGCGGAGAACAGGAAAGTCGTGGATTCACTCGCATCAAGATATTTTTTTGTTCGCAATCCCGCAGAAATGAGACTAAAGGATGGTAATTCTTTCGTGGCAAAGGCATTGAAACATCCTTCACGTGAGGATTACCGCGAGATAAGAACTGGCGACACCGTTTACATAAGTGGTGACGATTTCGATAGAATGAAAGAGAGGCAGAAGATAAGACTGAAATATCTTTGCAATGTCCAAATAGAGAGCGTTAAGCCTTTGGTGGCAAGAGTCGTAGAAACACCGACTGAGGATATTCCGATCATTCAATGGGCACCATCAGAAGGTATAAAAGTCAAGGTAAAGAGACCCGATGGAATAGATGAGGGCATAGGCGAGCCTTTGATTGCTTCGGAACTCGGGAACGTGGTTCAGTTCGAACGATACGGGTTCGTCAGGATTGATTCGGTTGCGGAGAAAGAAACTGGAAAAGAAGTGGTGGCGTATTTCACGCATTAAAACTTCCATTTTTGTACCGCCGAGATCGCGGAGAGCGCTAAGATGGCAAAAAAAGAGAGACTCGCAGGATAACGGAAAGCATTATTGGCGCTCAATCAGTAAACCTGAACTTCTAATCCAGCAACCTTTGATATTTCCATGAAGTCCCCATCTCTCGTTGCGACTTTCTCCGCACCATTTGCAATACCGATACCCGCTATAAGAACATCAAGAGCATTAACTGCTTTTCCCGAACTCAAAAGCTTTGCCATTATCTCACTTGACTTCTCCGCGGCATACAAATCAAAATCCTTCAAAACGCCGAAGAAGTCCTCTAAGTTCCCTTCCCCTTTCTTATTTATCAGCCTTTCTACCGCATCACTAACACTCTCATCCTTTCTTTTCATACTTTTAAGGGTTTCATATACCTCTTCCCGTATCGAAATTGTTTTTATTCCCATACTATTGTGTTATTGCAGACATATTTGATCTCGACCGGTCTAACGCATGCAGCAATGTCCAGAAATTAACATCGATATTGGAGAAAGTGCTTGGTAAAAAGATGGTATTGCCAAAGAGGAAAATTAGCACTTTAGAGGAGTTATTTGAGATATTCCCCGAAGCTAAGGACATATTCATCGACGGAACGGAGAGGCCGATCCAAAGACCGAAAGACAACGAAAAGCAAAAAGAGAACTACTCCGGCAAGAAGAAGAAGCCGAGAGGGAAAGAATTGAACGATGAAGAGAAGGCGCAGAATAAAGTTATCAGCGGCCTTAGAGTCCTGGTAGAGCATGCCATCGGTGGAATTAAGCGATTTAAGATAACTACTGACAAGTTTCGTAATAAGAAAGATAAGTTTAATGACGAGGTTATCTTGATATCATGTGGATTATGGAATTATCACTTGAAGTGCTGTTGAATCGAGAGGCCCGTAAGGACTGCGGTAACTCATCCTTTCGCTGGATATTATTTCGCAACAAGCCTATTATAGATTTTAACATATCTAGGCGTAATGTGATTTCCAATAAGAAAATTTTTTGAATTTAGCATACGTCTTTCTGACTTGATAAAGGAGGGATTTGAAAAGTTTTTTGAAGCGTTTAAAGACACAAAAACCCCTTTTGGACCTTTCAATTTAGATTTATTACGTGAAAAATATGAGATAAATCAGCCAAAACCATCCAGTGTTAAAGTCTATAAATCGGGAGAAGATTTCACCGATAGAAGCGTTAAATAAGTTGTATGAGATGAAGAAAAGGATCGAGGGATATGATTGATTAGCGTGCTTCTATAAATATAGTTACTCGTCATAATGTCAGAACTTATTCCTCGGGATAGAATTTTTTTATATGCTTCGGCGCTTTCGTCAGTATGTTTCTAACGCTTATAATGCCTACGAGCTTATCATTTTCCATCACAGGCAGCCTTCTTATGTTATTCTCTGCCAGGAGTTCGCCTGCTTCTTCCACAGATACTCCAGGCTTGATGGTGACCAAAGGGGAGGACATCATTTCTTTTGCTTTTACTTCACTTGCCCTTCTCTTCGTTGCACGAATTTTTATTGCTATATCACGATCAGTGATTATTCCCGTAGGTTTATCTTCCTTTGTTATAACCACACACCCTATTCCCGAGAGTTCCATATCCTCCGATACTATTGTGACCGAAACGTCTTCATCTTCAGTGATGACTGGACGGCTCATCACGGCTCTAACTTTCATCTTCTCTTCTTCACTACTTAAAAAATACAAAAGGCGGCAAAAGAGAAAAAATAAGAGAGCTTTTGGGAAGCTCTCTTCTCTTAACTTCCTATCACTACCTTAGTGTACGTAACGCGAAGTCACCCTCCTCGCATATTGCTCTATGAGGTCCGCACCACAGTTGGGGCACTTGGCAAGAGGCTTACCTATATCAGCTCCGCATACCGGACATTTATCGAACGCATTTTTTAAAACATTCGTACCAACAAATGCTAAGCGAATATTTGGTAAAAAGCTTTCTTTTGGTAGTTTAAGGAAACGAGAATTTATAAAAGGACAAAAGAAGTATTAATATTGAGTGCCAGAGACATGGCAAGAAAAGAAAGGAGGCAATATGACAGAAAGTAAATCTAAAAACACTGAACTTGCTAATACATTGACAGAAATTGCTAAAAAAAGAGAAATCTCTTCCGAGACACTTATCAATGCTTGGTTGAAAGAGAAAATTCAGGAACAGATATAAAAAGACTAAGAGCTTAGCAGCTTAAAGGCACCTGGTGATACATGGCGAAAGTAGAGGATTACGTATCGGGCAAGATACTCGAAGACGCCGAAACGACGTTGAGGGCAATCAAAGCAGTTGAATTATCGCTTATCGGGAGTTACGTCGGTAAAAAACTGCTTGAGAAGATTGAAAAGTTCGAACCCATGCAGATAACGGTTGATGAAGCTTCGGGACTCATAAAAAACGCAAGAAACGTTGCCGTTGGACAGAGGGTTTGCTTCGCCTTGCATAACAGGGATTTTGCGGAATCCGTATTTTTGGATGAACTTGCAGAAGGATTAGTAAATGCCGGAAAAGCCAGATACACGAATAAGGAAGACGCTATAAACGCACTAAGGAGATATTCGGAATACAATCCTATAATTGCATCGAAAGTTTCCGGGAAATACATGGAGATATGCTGTTCATCTCCGAGAGATTGCGTTTACTGGAATATGGAAAAAAAGGGGTTGAGGTGTTTGAGAAAACATGAAACGAGCCGCTAAGATTTAGAAGCTGAAGCGATAGATTTATTATGCAAGGGTAAAGAATAAAAAAGAGTTATGTATGTGGTGAGATGCTATTAAAAACGCTAACACTGAGGAATTATCGAAAATATAAGAATGCGTCTGTTGAATTACCGGATGGCGTTATAGGCATTATCGGATTGAACGGAGTGGGGAAAACGACTTTGATAGAAGCGATAGGCTGGGTCTTGTTCGGGCATCATGCGGCTCGGACAACAAAAGAACTGATAAAAAGAGAAGGTGCGTCGTCGAATGAGCCTTGCAGTGTTGCTTTGGAATTCGAGCTGGAAGGCGATGGTTATAAAGTAGTAAGAGAAATGGTAGGCAAGAATTTAGTGCCAAAAGCAAGTCTCGTTATTAATGGAACACATATAACCAACAATGCTGAGGAGGTTACGGGAGTCATAGAGGACAGAATAGGCATGGATTACCAGTCTTTTTTTACTTCCGTTTTCGCAAGGCAGAAGGAGTTGAATGCGCTGTCAACAATGAAAGCAGCGGAGCGAAAAAAGCTCGTGCTTCGTATGCTCGGCATAGAAAGGATAGAAAAGAGCATACAGGCGATGAGGGAGGATAAGAGAGGAAAGGAGAAGAAGATAGAGGGTATAAAAGCGGCAACCGTGGATAAAGAAGGCAGGAAGAAGATAGAAGTGCTTAAAAGTAAGAAGAACGAACTGACGAAGACGAAAGAAGTGTTTTTACCGGTTATAAAAGAAATGGAAGCTGCGAAGGTGGTGAAAGAGAAAGAAGCGGAGGAAGCGAAACACGAGCTGGAAACCGCCACGAGGAAATATGAGAAATACATGGAGCTGAGTAATACAATGGGCGAGAGAAGAAGCGACCTGGAGAATACGAGGAAGAGAAAGGAAGAGAAAGAAAAAGAGCTTGCGGATTTGCTCGTAAAGGAAAAGCGGCTTGAAGAAATTGCAGATAAAGAAACGCAGTATTTCCGGTTTAGAGAGAAGAAGGATGCGATGGATGCGATGCGGGAAAATTATCAGCGAAAGCAGGAGTTATTGAAGCGGGAAGAGAAAAATAAGCAGGAGATGAAGAGGAGGGCGGGAGAGATAAAAGGATTGGAGGAGAAAATGGCAGGATTTGAAGGTGTAGAAGCTGCTTTTGAATCGCAGATGCAGACCAAGGAAGAGATGGAGGTGATGAAGGAGAAATATCAGCAAAAGGAGGAGTTAATGAGAAGAAAAGAAAGAACAATGCAGGAAATTGGAGGAAGAGAGGAGAAAACAATGCGGTTGAGAGAAGAGCGGAAAGAATTTGAAGACGTCGAGGAGAGTGTAGAAGCGGTAAAGAGGAGGATAGAAGCGATAAGGAAACAAAGGGAGAGCATACATTCTTCGCTCGGCGCTTTTAAATCACTCGTATTACAGAATAAGAAGGATATAGAAGAGAGTAAAGAGAAGAAGAATAAAATAGGGGACCTGGGTCCTGACGGCGAATGCCCGATGTGCGAGCGGGAATTGGGAACGCACTACGAAACGTTGATAAAGAAGCTGAGTGAGGAGATAAGAACCCGGAAGGAAAAACTTTATTCGGTTTTTAATGAATACAAAAGTAAGAAGGAGGAACTTGTTGCTAAGGAAAGCGAGGAGGATTTGCTTATAAAGGAGGATAAGGCGCTGGAAAAACGTGTAACTATGAAACGTGAACTGGACGTAAAAATAGAGCATGAAAAGAAGGAATTGGAAGGGCGGAAGCGAGAATTGGAGGTCGTAATGAGCGATTTGAAGCCTTTTGAGGCTGTGAAGTTTGACGAAAACGTATATAAAGAAGTCATTTCAAAATTAAGCGAGTTTGAGAAGAAAATTAGGGTGAAGAAAGATTTGGAGTTGAAAATTGTGCATGAAGAACGTGAGTTAGGGCGATGGAGAACTGAACTGGCGCTGATAAAAACGGATTTGACGCCCATTATGGATGTGCAGTTCGATGAGAACGACTACAAGGACGTTATTTCCGCACTAACGGGTCTTGAAGTGCTGTATCGCGAGATAATCGGGTTAAAGGCAGAGATAGGAAGGACGGGAGAAGTGACGAATAACGTTCGGCGGTTAAGCGAATTGGAAAGGAAGATTACGGAAGATATAACGGCGTTGCAGAGACAGATAGAAGAATTAGCGTTTGATAAAATGGCGTATGTGGGGATGAAGGCGAGATACGACCGTAAGAGGGAGGAATTGAACGAAACGAAGCTGAGGCTTTTAGAGAAGAAGAACGAATTCGAGAACGTCTGCAAGGACATAGAACGTGTATTGGAGGAGATAGAGGAGCAAAAGAGGTTGATAGCGGAGAAAGAGAAGGAAGAGACGGCGATAATGTATCTCAGCTTGCTTGAAAAGATAATGAACGACTTCAAGGTGTACATGGTGGGAATGATCCGCCCGATGCTTTCTGATTACGCATCTGATATGCTGGGAAGGTTAACGGATGGTAAATACGGCAAGCTGGAGCTGGATGAGAACTACGACGTGTTTGTTTACGATGATGGGACGGCGTATGAGATAAACAGGTTTTCTGGTGGCGAGGAGGACTTAGCGAATCTTTGTTTGCGGCTTGCGATTTCCGCTGTCGTCACTGAAAGAAGTGCTATTCAAACTAATTTTATTATTCTCGACGAGATTTTCGGGTCGCAGGACGCTCTTCGGAAAAGGAATATTATAACGGCGTTGAACGAGCTTTCAAAGAAGTTCCGACAGATATTTCTTATTACGCACATAGAGGAGGTGAAGGATTATATGGAATACGTGTTGAGGGTGACGGAAGATGAAGAAGGCGCGAGTTGGGTGCGGATGGGGGCGTAGATTAATTTAAACCTTCTTTCTAAAGAAAGAAGCTTTACCAACAACCTTTCTTTAGAAAAGAAAGCTTGACCAAAGAAACAGGATTATTTTTGCTTCGCAAAAACTACTTAAAGAGTTTTAGTAAACGTTTTTCACGAAAGAAACTTGTTTTGGATTAAACCTTTTTCTAAAAGGTTTGATGTTTCAGTCATTGTTTTATTGGATTAGCCTCTGCGACTGGATTCCGCTTGCAACGACAAGTGCAAACACTGCTGTTTCAATCCTTGTTTTATTGGATTAGCCTCTGCGACCCTGGAATATTTTGTGTTCAAGCATAAGGAGAACATAGTTTCAATCCTTGTTTTATTGGATTAGCCTCTGCAACAGAACATCCCTTTGTGTTTGTCTGTGTAACAATTATGCTGTTTCAATCCTTGTTTTATTGGATTAGCCTCTGCAACATGATGATAGACTTATTGTAAATATAATTGGTGTGATGTTTCAATCCTTGTTTTATTGGATTAGCCTCTGCAACTTTTACCTTATATATAGGTTTAAAAACATCCTATAGTTTCAATCCTTGTTTTATTGGATTAGCCTCTGCAACTATCCGGATGTGAATTTATATGCAAGCGAAAGGTCAAGTTTCAATCCTTGTTTTATTGGATTAGCCTCTGCAACACGATGCCGCAGTGGAGCAGCATATCGGCAAGCGTGTTTCAATCCTTGTTTTATTGGATTAGCCTCTGCAACAGGACGATAAGGAGTTGATAAGTGAGGTCTACGGGGTTTCAATCCTTGTTTTATTGGATTAGCCTCTGCAACCGCGGAAGAAATACCGTTAACCCTCGCGCAAATTAAGTTTCAATCCTTGTTTTATTGGATTAGCCTCTGCAACTCTAATTGGAAAGGTGGCAATGTAAAGCGAATATGGTTTCAATCCTTGTTTTATTGGATTAGCCTCTGCAACCCTATATTATGTTTGCTATCCCATTCACCTCGGCATTGTTTCAATCCTTGTTTTATTGGATTAGCCTCTGCAACAGAGACCTCCTAAGTTATGAACACCTATCAAAGCATGTTTCAATCCTTGTTTTATTGGATTAGCCTCTGCAACTCAATCCAATCACAGCGCCCAATGCGGCACCCACCAGTTTCAATCCTTGTTTTATTGGATTAGCCTCTGCAACATTAATACCTTCTCGGTTAAGAAGATGGTGTACTGAGTTTCAATCCTTGTTTTATTGGATTAGCCTCTGCAACTGAATGTGCATAATAGCAGTGATCCAAGTCAGAACAGTTTCAATCCTTGTTTTATTGGATTAGCCTCTGCAACTTGGATGAACTGGGCAGGACTTTGAATGAGAAATAGTTTCAATCCTTGTTTTATTGGATTAGCCTCTGCAACTATTCGTCAGCAGATATTCCAGCCCTTCCTGAACCCAGTTTCAATCCTTGTTTTATTGGATTAGCCTCTGCAACTTTTTGGTGATGTCCACACGCAGATATATCAGCTCACGTTTCAATCCTTGTTTTATTGGATTAGCCTCTGCAACATATCTCCACCACTATTTTCTTACCATTGCATTCTAGTTTCAATCCTTGTTTTATTGGATTAGCCTCTGCAACGTAGAAGTAATGTTGAAGGGATTACGAGCTAAGTTGTTTCAATCCTTGTTTTATTGGATTAGCCTCTGCAACTCAAGAAATTACGAGGGACACCAGAGTTTGAGAACGGTTTCAATCCTTGTTTTATTGGATTAGCCTCTGCAACGATTGTAGCCTGCACTATATATCTTATCCGTTCTGAGGTTTCAATCCTTGTTTTATTGGATTAGCCTCTGCAACACTTTCACGTATTTTCTGATTACCACTCTCTATACGTTTCAATCCTTGTTTTATTGGATTAGCCTCTGCAACTGATATATGTAAGGATTGCAAATTTGATAATAACTTGTTTCAATCCTTGTTTTATTGGATTAGCCTCTGCAACATCACCTGAAGTGGTTGAACCTGTTGTGGAAACAAGTTTCAATCCTTGTTTTATTGGATTAGCCTCTGCAACGATAAGAAAAAATGACACACGGAGAAGTGATAGAAGGTTTCAATCCTTGTTTTATTGGATTAGCCTCTGCAACCACAATGTGCCGACCCTTACCATCAATTGCCAGATGGGTTTCAATCCTTGTTTTATTGGATTAGCCTCTGCAACGTCTACGGGGTAAAAGCAACGAAGGCAGCGAAAGGCGAGTTTCAATCCTTGTTTTATTGGATTAGCCTCTGCAACCTTGCTGATATACTGTCATGTCAAATGCAGCATGAGTTTCAATCCTTGTTTTATTGGATTAGCCTCTGCAACATGATTTTGAGGATGGACAGTATACTTCTGATCCACCGTTTCAATCCTTGTTTTATTGGATTAGCCTCTGCAACGGTGAACCGTGGATGAAACAGTGTTACGAATGCTAGTTTCAATCCTTGTTTTATTGGATTAGCCTCTGCAACTTTGCTGTCGTTGGTAGAGCAGCAGAACTTCTCAAGGTTTCAATCCTTGTTTTATTGGATTAGCCTCTGCAACAAGATTACGACCCGGACAATGCTACGACATACTAAAGTTTCAATCCTTGTTTTATTGGATTAGCCTCTGCAACAAGATAGCGGAGGAAAAACAATGATTGACAACTTTGTGTTTCAATCCTTGTTTTATTGGATTAGCCTCTGCAACCGCTTATTTGGATGACGTTTACAAAAGCACTAAAGGTTTCAATCCTTGTTTTATTGGATTAGCCTCTGCAACATCGGTATTTTTGAGCATGGTAACTTCCGGGAGTTCGGTTTCAATCCTTGTTTTATTGGATTAGCCTCTGCAACGGATACCGGATGCTCGGTATCTGTTACTATAACGGGTTTCAATCCTTGTTTTATTGGATTAGCCTCTGCAACAGTGAAAAAAGAACATGAGATTTGATTTGGAGAATGTGTTTCAATCCTTGTTTTATTGGATTAGCCTCTGCAACTAAGGTATAAGGCATAAGGTATAAGTATATGTAAGACGTTTCAATCCTTGTTTTATTGGATTAGCCTCTGCAACTTTTTTTCGAGGTCAATTATACAAAAAGACAATATTTGTTTCAATCCTTGTTTTATTGGATTAGCCTCTGCAACTCAACTAATGCGACAATTAGAACGAAGCGGAAGTGTGTTTCAATCCTTGTTTTATTGGATTAGCCTCTGCAACGAGAACGGGAACTACGTCGTGGTGGACAACGCCGGTGTTTCAATCCTTGTTTTATTGGATTAGCCTCTGCAACATGTTCCCAGAAGCGGAGATAACAAAAAGTGAAACAGAGTTTCAATCCTTGTTTTATTGGATTAGCCTCTGCAACTTAGGGTGATGAATTATGGAAGACTCGCCCACGGAAGTTTCAATCCTTGTTTTATTGGATTAGCCTCTGCAACGATCCCCCTGTCTCCGTGAATGACGTAATGTCAAGAGTTTCAATCCTTGTTTTATTGGATTAGCCTCTGCAACATGGCGATTATGAATATGCTTGGGGGGATTATGCGGGTTTCAATCCTTGTTTTATTGGATTAGCCTCTGCAACATCCCCGCTATTGCCGCATTGTTATATCTCACTAGGTTTCAATCCTTGTTTTATTGGATTAGCCTCTGCAACACGTCATTAGGTGGATCTACGTATAAATTGGAGGTATTGTTTCAATCCTTGTTTTATTGGATTAGCCTCTGCAACATACCGGCTCCTTGTTACCTGATTTAACGAATCCCAAGTTTCAATCCTTGTTTTATTGGATTAGCCTCTGCAACTGTAAATTTTCTGGGCATTTAATGCGGGATTATATGGTTTCAATCCTTGTTTTATTGGATTAGCCTCTGCAACGTATTGGTGAGGGTTTTATATCTATTCTCTAATCCCGTTTCAATCCTTGTTTTATTGGATTAGCCTCTGCAACGCTTAGTATGGCAAACGCGATACTGGGCATCGTATCGTTTCAATCCTTGTTTTATTGGATTAGCCTCTGCAACGAATACTATGAATGTGAGGTATGTCGTTCATTATTCCGTTTCAATCCTTGTTTTATTGGATTAGCCTCTGCAACAGTGTTCAAGCACTTGGGTTTCGTGGAGGTGTCGAGGGTTTCAATCCTTGTTTTATTGGATTAGCCTCTGCAACAAGGTTATATAGCTTACTTAAAGAGAATGAACATGAGTTTCAATCCTTGTTTTATTGGATTAGCCTCTGCAACGTTTCTTTTATATGGCATAATAGGTTGAGAGTATAGTTTCAATCCTTGTTTTATTGGATTAGCCTCTGCAACCCCACCTACCATCTACTAATATTTCCGTGTCTTCAGAGTTTCAATCCTTGTTTTATTGGATTAGCCTCTGCAACTTCCAAATCCATTATTCGTCACCCTCCTCTAATTTGGTTTCAATCCTTGTTTTATTGGATTAGCCTCTGCAACAAAGGAGAGACCCAGTTAGAGCAGGGTCAGATTGGAGTTTCAATCCTTGTTTTATTGGATTAGCCTCTGCAACCCTTGTTTATTTGTATCTAATTTATGTCCATCTCTTTGTTTCAATCCTTGTTTTATTGGATTAGCCTCTGCAACAGGTAAAATGGAGATAGAGTCAATTACACAGTTTGGCGGTTTCAATCCTTGTTTTATTGGATTAGCCTCTGCAACTCAAGACCTCGAAGAACGCATGTCCGCACTCAAAAGTTTCAATCCTTGTTTTATTGGATTAGCCTCTGCAACAAAATAGAAATACAGAAGTTCGTAGCTACAAACGGGTTTCAATCCTTGTTTTATTGGATTAGCCTCTGCAACACGACCAACTGGGGATTTTAGTGTATCTACATGGATGTTTCAATCCTTGTTTTATTGGATTAGCCTCTGCAACTTCGCATTACGTCCCAGAGAGCATAAAGAAGCAAGTTTCAATCCTTGTTTTATTGGATTAGCCTCTGCAACTGTTTCAAGGACTTTATTAATTCTCAATCAATTCGCGGTTTCAATCCTTGTTTTATTGGATTAGCCTCTGCAACGAAAATGAAAAAATCATCTTAAATCTGACTCAGCAGTTTCAATCCTTGTTTTATTGGATTAGCCTCTGCAACAGATGAAAAAGAAAATGGAAAATGAAAAAATAGTCTGTTTCAATCCTTGTTTTATTGGATTAGCCTCTGCAACTTCGCATTACGTCCCAGAGAGCATAAAGAAGCAAGTTTCAATCCTTGTTTTATTGGATTAGCCTCTGCAACAAAAGGAGGGAAAACAAAATGGGATTAGTAGACGAATGTTTCAATCCTTGTTTTATTGGATTAGCCTCTGCAACCTGGTGTATCGTTATGGGGTAGTATCGGACCGCTCAGTTTCAATCCTTGTTTTATTGGATTAGCCTCTGCAACGCATCATTTGTGAGGTGATCGAGACGCGATGGCTTTGTTTCAATCCTTGTTTTATTGGATTAGCCTCTGCAACCACCACGGCGATTTTGCTAATGCGTATGCTAAATACAGTTTCAATCCTTGTTTTATTGGATTAGCCTCTGCAACAAACAAGAAAGTTACGAAGATGCTTTGAAAGTGATGTTTCAATCCTTGTTTTATTGGATTAGCCTCTGCAACTTCTGGCAGTTGTTCATTATAAGTAATTCTCATCTATTGTTTCAATCCTTGTTTTATTGGATTAGCCTCTGCAACTCATGCTTGATTGATATTACTACATGATAATAAGGACGTTTCAATCCTTGTTTTATTGGATTAGCCTCTGCAACCAAATCCTGCGAAATGATTGCTAATGAGATAATAGAGTTTCAATCCTTGTTTTATTGGATTAGCCTCTGCAACAAGCATGTGAATTTACAGAGTATTTTAGATGTTGTTGTTTCAATCCTTGTTTTATTGGATTAGCCTCTGCAACGGAGAGTACTGAAGCAGCTTAGACGGGCAAGGAAGATGTTTCAATCCTTGTTTTATTGGATTAGCCTCTGCAACAGAAGACAAGGATGAAGAGGCAGGGATAGAACTCCGGGGTTTCAATCCTTGTTTTATTGGATTAGCCTCTGCAACACGCTAATGGTGACTTACGATAGTATAGTAGTAAGCGTTTCAATCCTTGTTTTATTGGATTAGCCTCTGCAACACGATCTTGTCCGTTACTATTCTTATCTGATTCTCACTGTTTCAATCCTTGTTTTATTGGATTAGCCTCTGCAACAAGGATCTGAGCCCTTGACACATGTGAGCCGGTGCTCGTTTCAATCCTTGTTTTATTGGATTAGCCTCTGCAACCCACTGAAAATTCTAACGTTCTAAATTGCTTGTCCAGTTTCAATCCTTGTTTTATTGGATTAGCCTCTGCAACAGGTTTAGCACCAATCATTTCCTTGATTTCGTTTACGGTTTCAATCCTTGTTTTATTGGATTAGCCTCTGCAACTTTTTAGAAGAAGTTAGGGGATGTAATAAGAATGAAAGTTTCAATCCTTGTTTTATTGGATTAGCCTCTGCAACAACTTTTTGGAAACGCACAAACAAAAGAACAAAGAGCGTTTCAATCCTTGTTTTATTGGATTAGCCTCTGCAACAGGACGTGAAAAAGCGTTCAAATAAAGCGAAACGGAGTTTCAATCCTTGTTTTATTGGATTAGCCTCTGCAACAGGTTGCGTCCTCTGCTATTTTATCAGCAACCTTAATGTTTCAATCCTTGTTTTATTGGATTAGCCTCTGCAACAGCAGCGATTTTCCCTCCTTTACCCCTTTTTCTCTTATCTTCTTGCCCCTTTTCGCCGGCATCTTTTCACATATATCTTTTATTTCATCCTATATAAATACATGTCGGCACTTATAAATATATTACTTCCTCACCACGCCAAACCCCTGCGACACTCCTTTACCCAGACCAAAGAAATCAGGTATTCTGAAATTTACCTTAAACTCGCCAGTGAAGCCCATAATTGGTATGCCCTTGAACACTACCCTCTCATTGTCTAAAAGCGAATGAACATAAAGTTTACTGGTCACCACATAATCTAAACTCTTGCACATCGAAAGGATATTACCCACGAGGATACCATTGAGAAACCTTTTTTTCTCCTTCCAATCTCTTATCCCTTTGTATCTCTCGTGATTCTCTTGATTCAATGCGAGCCAATGTGTCAAGAACTTATAATGATGATTCTCCCGGCACGGTCCAAATTCTGCGTTCGTCAGGTTCATCTGTATGCTCTCTACTTTATACACGCTCTTTCCTAATTCCAACTCCGTTATTTCATCCGAGATTTTCTTGACTATATCTGCTCCTTCTTCTATGCCTAGAATAATCGCCGTACCTTCTACTATTTTGTATTGCACTCTCGGATAGGTGTATAAGTAGCCGGCTTCTTCTATATGGTGGTGTAAAATGGGATATTCTTTGAATCTGTTGGCTACGAACCCCCTTAACTTGCTCGCTTCCTCTTTTACCTTTTCTGATGTCTCCATGATGAGAAAAAGCGTTTTTAAGTTCATAATTTCGGAAATCTTGCATCTTCCAGCAATTTCTCCAGGTCCGGCACTATAATCCTCGCATACTCTTTTGCCCTTCCATACAACTCCTCCGCAACCTCCTTTTCCACAGGCTCTAAACCATGTGCCCGAATTGAATTATTCCTTTTTTGCAGCAGACCCCTCATTCCTTTATTTTCTAAATAAATGTCATCCGCTTCCTTCCAACCCAAATCTCGCAAAAGAAGGAACTTCTTCTCCAAACCAAATTTTAATTTGCCTTTCTCATCTGCATATTTCTCATATTCTCTTGTTTCAATCCCTCTTTGCTTCAAATCGTCTATCGTAAATTTCTCCTCCGATAAATCATTTAACCCATAATCCAGTAGTTTTATCTGTGGAATGAGTTCTATTGCTCTATATAGCACGGCAACCGCATCATCATACCTCTCTTCTTCAATACGCCGGCTTGCATTATTTATCAAATCAACCAGAACGAATTTTATTCTATATTCCTCTTTGTTCAATCGCCCTAAAAAACCTTTATTCAATGATATTCTATCGTCCTTAACAGGCTCTATTCTCTCATAAGCCTCCCTGTGTTTGAATCTATCCCACAAATCATAGCCCTCTATTAGTCTTTCATAATTCTCTCTTTGTTCTCGCTCCAGCACGACAATCTGTCTTAAAGCGTCTTTCGCCTCCTCAAACCGATAACAATTGAACAAATCCTTTATTCTATCAAGAATGGTTTTATCGTAGGCTGAATACAGACTCTGCTCTATTATCTTCTCTGTTCCCGGTATCACAATTCCATTCTCGCCTCTTCTTCCTGACACAAGGTTCAATCTCTTGTGATATAACATTGAGCATATTGCCGCACTCATCGTCATCGTCTTTGTTCCCGACGTATAATCAATGATTATCTCCAGCCCCTCGTTCTCCTCTATTTTTCGTCTTATCTTATCGAAACACTCATCGAAATCGTCTATGCTGTTTATCGTTACAAACTCGTAATTTCTCAGTTCTTCTCTTCTCTCTTCCATGTATTGGCTTTTTAATGACGCTACTGTTTCTTTGCTTTCTTCAGAGCCAAAGAATACTACTTTCTCCGGGCTATAATGAAGAACGGAAGCTAAAAGACCGTGTGCCAGGCTTTTCACCTTCTTTTCTTTATCTAATCCTATCCCTGTCCCTACGGTTATGAATAAGGCTCGTTTCATTTTAATCTCCAACCTTCAACTTTACCCAACCAGGCGGATACATAGGTTTACCATCTCCAAATACTATTCGTCGTGTTTTTGGAAACGGCCAAATCATTTTCACTATTTTTTGATATTGTTCATTTCTTCTTATGTGCTTTCTACATTTTGGGCAATAGTCATAGAATCTATCATCTGTTCTCTCTTTTACTAATTGTGTATTGCACTTCGTGCAAAAACTTCTTTTGATGTTCTTTCCTAAATAAAAATTTTCACGTAGCATTTTTACATCAAATAAGTTTCCAACGGTCATTCCATGCCAACCAGAGCCCCATGAGATATGTAGCAATAATTCATTTTCAGATAAACTTTTTAACTCTTCGCGTAGCGTTTTATAGAATTCTATTATCTTTGTTAACACGCCACCGTGGTATCTCTCAAAAAACGTTATTTCACCTGCGATAAAATCCTTAGCGAATTCTTTACAATTCATTGCAACATCTTCTACCAAATATTGCTTGCCATTAAATTGCAGCTCTTTTGCTATCTCTTCTTCCTCTCCTCGCAAAAGCCAATTATCTATCTTTAATGTCCCTGTTAGTACACTCTTTGACTTCAATGCTTCAATAAAAATAGGCGTGGCATCAGCATAATTGGGAACTATAAATGACCTTTTTCCTCGGAACGTCTTCCATCCATATCCCTCTTTAGCATCGCTTAATATTACTACTTTTGATAATTCAAGGTCATTCATCGCTGTTATGTTGCTATCCGAAACTTGTAATGCTCTTAGTATATCATAGTTAGGATTTCTACCAAAAACTATCTTATCTATTCCTTCATCCGCCTTTTTGGGATTTACTTTTCCCTGCTTTCTTATAATTTCTTTTGCGTCATGTAATATTCGCGGGTCTTTTAATGCTTTCCACAAAATTGCAGTCCTTAATGCTCCTTTTATTGAACTACCGGGGATATATGGCAAATCTCTTGTCTTAATGAATTCTCTTATTTCTCCAGTTGGAAGATAAACCGATTTACAAAGCTCATTTTTTACCGAAATTGAAATATCTAAACCATACCTAACCTGCTCTCTCGTAAGCTCATGCTTTAAATCACCCAAATAAAGCGCTCCACCCTTTGCACCCTTGATAAAGCCATCAGTGTCAAATCGTTCATCCTCAAAAAGCCTATCCATGTCTGCACGGTAAAATTTATCCTCTATTGCATATTCAATCGGACTTATAGTCCCTCCACTACCTACGTGAACCGGAGAAATCACCTCCACCTCATACTTCATCATCCCACCTCCATCGGCACTGGAAACGCATATCCATATCTATAAACTTCATGTTCTGCAAATTCCTTTGGCTTAACGTTTGCCAGATCTCCATATAATTCCAACCCCGCAACAGCTTTAAACACCGAACCTTCAGAGAACATTCTCACCGTTCTCCTCCTTAGATTCTTTGCATCTATTGAATAAATCCATCCACCTCTTTTTACCAACTCGTAGTATCTTTCGCTTGATACAGAAATTTCCTCTTCCCGGGGATAATATAACGATAGTGTAACAAAATGAGTTCTTGGCTCTAAATTCATTTTTATCTCTTTAAATCCCGGTTTAAACAATCCTTTACCGTAAGTTCGGTCTCCACCGATTCCTTCATCTCCAAGCACTCTCATAGCTGCTTCCACTTTCTTCTCGTATTCTTTCCCCCGGAAATCCATCATAAAATAAAGACCACAATTCTTCGCAAATGAAACTTCACCGAAATGATAAATATTGGATGAATTAGTTTTTCTATCTATTGCAACCCTTGGGACTTCTTTTTCTTCCCAAATTTTTATAGTTTCATTCTCTTTTACATCAAACCGCTTTCTTAATTCTTTCAGTTCCGCATCATCAAAAAGAATGCCTTGAATGATGTTCTTATCGCTGATATAATCAGTTATCCTCCGCTCATCCTCTATCACATTCCAAAAGATTTTCTCGGAAACAAATCTCACTCTCTTTAACGTTTTTAACAGGTCAAATCTGTCTATCTTCTCCTTTTCTTTCCTCTCGGCATTTAATCCTTCTATCACCTCACTATCAACATATCTGTCCCAGTTTATAGACAACGGTAAAGGGAAAGTCAATATTTCGTCAGCATACGAGAGAGCAGAAGAGATTAAAAAAGGTGGCTCTCGATCTTTAAATAGCTTTAAGATATCCATCAGTTCTTCATTACCATAAAGCAATCTGTATGCGTTACAAATAGCGCTGAATAACGTATCTGAATGGATATAATCCGATGTCTTCTCCAAAACTGTCTCCTTCTCGCCGAGGTGAAAAGGAGCTTTGGGCTCCAGTTTCCATACTCTCATGCTACTTGATTTTTTCCTTTATCGCTTCAAAATTCTTTACTATGCTCGCAGTGGTTTTATATTCTCCATTTATTGGCGTTTTCTTCTCAATGTCCACTTCTCCGTTTTCATAATCCGCTTTTGAGTTCCAATATACGCCCATATCTTCAAATTTGACCTTCCCGTATCCCCTCGTCCCGCTTCCTCCAAGATAATCGTGCTCTACAAGCTCCATTGCCTTAAATACTTCCTTCAAGTTACTTTTATCGGATTCGTTAAAGACATTGTATATCATCCCCAACTCGAATTCTGCTCCTTCTGGAACCCTTTCCATCTGTCTTGGATTCGCTGCTGAGGTTATTCTATCAATGACATTCTCCCACTTCACTTCTGTAAACTCTAAATCGGTTTTCATATCTCTCAGCTTTTTTACGCCATCTTCTGAAAGCGCAGCATCTCTGACTATTAAACGAGTAGGTGTAACATTTTCTTTATCTATCTTTATCTCTTTTCCGCTTGGTGATGAATGAAGTTTATCTCTTGTTGTTCTTCCAAATATGTTGCAAACCGTACAGTCGGGTTCATTGCACATGTGTATGCTTATTACATTTTGCACTACCCATATCCGCTTATCATCGGTAGCTAATCCATTCGCTTTTTCCAAGAGCGAACGCATTTTCCCTTTTAGCGATGAGCCAGGAATATACGGTTTCCCTTCTGCGTCCTTTATTATGGGATTATCCACTCCGCCTATATCCAATCCAACAGTCGCACCGCCGATACTCAAACCCGTTTCCACCCTTATCTTCCCGGTTATCACAACTTTACCCTCCAAATTTATTTCTCTCATTTTCTCCCCCTAATCCTTACCCCCCCATTTCCGGTGATATGCTACAATCGCCTCAAAGAAGTCTTTGAATCTATCAAATTTACCTTTATCCTCGTCTATTTCTTTGATTGCTGCGTCCAGCACCTCTTGAAGAGGGACCACTTCATGGTGCCTGCCCGCGGTATATGCTAATTTTGGTCTTAAAAGCTCTATTTTGTATTTATTGAATTCCATCTTTTTGACTTCACTAAAGATATTTCGGATTTGGGATGTGGTCATCCCTGTTCCCCCCTTTCTTTTTTCTTTCCCTAAAAGTTCTCCCAATTTTTCGGCGTCTTCTACCAACTTTTTGCTATCCCCTGCCAAAATGTCAGACAAGTCCTTTTTTATTTCTCCCACAATGTTCTCCTTATCCATTTTTCTCACCTTATTCCTTTCTTGTTAAAAATTCCACCCATCGCACTGCGATAGGTAAATACTCTATATTTTTACGAATGAGTTTTTCTGTTTCTTCCAATATCTGCTTATTCTCTTTTGAAACTTTTGTTCTCACAATTACATACGCTAAGAGCCACTTCCACCTCCCATATCGATCATCATACTTTGCTGAAGTTTCACCATGTTTTGAGGCCTGTTTTTCATATTCGCCATAAATCCCATACAGTTTTTGTAAAAAAGCCCGAGAAACGCCTGCATCAAGGAGTTTCTTCAAATCTTTTTTGAGTTCTGTAATCTTTTCGTCAAACTTATTCCACTCCACAGGCATCTCCAAAAATGTGATGCCATCTTTTTCTTTCAACCCCTTTGATTTATCTAATGCTTCTCCTGTCAAATCCGCAGCTCGATACAACGGATATTTATCTGATGGTGCTATTGTAATACCAGCAGATAGGGTTATATTTGGATTTCTGCATGTAAAAGCCCTGAAATCCTCATAAATTTCCTTCCCGATTTCGGGGATTTTATCCCAGGAACCAACCACGAAAAGGTCGTCTCCTCCTGAATAAATCGCATATATCCAGCCCTTATATTCTTCACATATTTCCTCCACCCAGCCTCTGAAGAAGAGCGAAAGCATGGAGCTTAGATTTGACACTCTCGATATTGTCCTGTCCTCACTTAAACCTTCTGAGAATATTTTTCCGAGATTATCTACGTCTGCTCTTAACACCGCCCAGTTCCTTATTCCCTCGGAATCGTTAGCCAAATCGCTAAACTCTTTTATTTCCTTAGATGTATACACTTTTTCTTCTATATCCTTTACTTCTTTTTCGACATACGGTGTATTCTTCGTCAAGAACTTAAATCCGAATGAGAGTGCTGATTCTGCATCCTTATAGTCTGAAATAATGCTCGAGAAATGGGTATCATTTAGCTTATACACAAATATATGATTAGCATCTCTTGTCTTTAAATCTCGTTCCATGTTCTCCACAAATTCGTATTCAACACCAAACATAGAAAGAGCTTCTTTCCAACTCCCTTTATCCTCTCCACTTATTTTTATATCCTTATTCCATGTTTCAATCCAATAATTTGCCTTTCCTATATCCTTCGCAAGACTTTCTAAACTTTTACAAAAGTTACATATCTTCCTTACCTCTTCTTCCTTCACTTCCTCCTCCGTACCACAGATATCACAAGTCTTTAATGTTCCTCCTTCGCCCATTGGTCCAAAAATTTTTTCATGCTGCTCCAAAATCTCTGCGAATTTTCTCTTCTTCTTTCTCGCTATTTTGACACCAATACCTTCCCAAGCCTTGCCAAATTTCTCTTTTTGAAAGTCATTAGCTGATAACCGATACCAGTCAAGCACTAAATAAAGTTCCCCTCTGTGGATTTCTAACAATCTTTCTGCGATTTTTCTCTGTATTCCGTCTAACTCCTGCTCTACAACGCTGGGCGCAAGCACATAAAAATGTCCACCACCACAATAGAGCAGATTTGCAACAGGCAAATTCAATTCTCGTAAAATATACTTCGCAATGCTTTCAGAAAGTAACTCCAGGTAAAAAGACCTGCCACGGAGACCTTTCGCAGCTCCTTTTGAAGTTATGGAATAAATGAAGTTTTGAACGCCAGAGACATCACCACCTATGAGAAAAAATTTTTCTTCTTCAAGAGACCCTTTCTCTTCCTCGGTTAATGTTTCTTTTCTCCAATTCTTTTCAATGCCGCTTATCAAGTTGTCAAGGTATTTCTCCTCTGCATTATCCAGACACGAAGCAATCGCACATGTCGTCCTCAAATGGTCGAACAAGGAAACATCAGGAACATCTTGCCATACCGCTGATGGCACACACCACGTATATTTCTGCAAGAGGTGGTATAACGTATTGAAATAAGCATCAAAATCCGTTATCGTTTTTATTCTCTCAACTTCTTCTACAAATTCGTTCCATGCCGCCTCATAATCATCCCGTAGCCGATCTCCTCCTCTTCCCTCTAGCGGATTTGGAAATATAACATTTCTGTCCAACTTCAGCTTTTTGATTGGATAATAGAGCTTAGAACTTGGTAGTCCTTTCCCGATGTCAATTTCCGAAAAAATGGACATTAAAGGTGTCCCTTTCCTCTCTCCCTTCCCTACTTCCCCTGATAATTCTTTTCGCTCCCTCGAAGATAACCTATCGGCACATACAATCGTCTTTAGAGGTTTATAACCCTCAGATTTATATTCAGACGGGTTATGATGTAGAGAAACCAATCCTGCTACTTCTTGCCACTGCTCTGGCACATAAACGCTAATAAACCTGCTACTTAATTCTGAGTGATTGCCTCTTTCGCCTGCACCCTGCCAGAACTTACCAACATCGTGCAACAGCGCCGCAAGTAGAACTATCTTTTCTTCCATTTGTTATGAGATACTACCGTTCATGCATATAAATATTTTTGTTTATAAATAGTTGTTTTGTTCCTTTTATAGCCATAGGATTACACAACACGAAAAATCGCGAAGATACAAGAAGTCAGAGAACAGAAATCTCATGGATTTCAAAAAATCCAAAAATTCAGGCAATTTTTGAAATCTGTTTTCTATTCTCTATTTTCTGATTTCTGCTCTCGTGTCCATCTCGTGAAATCTCCTGGTTTTTTACTTCCGCTATCCACCCTCCTCACCGTTCCGAACCCTCTCGAAACCGATTTCCCCAGCCCCATGAAATCAGGAATAGCAAAATTCACCATGAACTCACCCAGGAACCCGATAAACGCCGTACCTTTAAGCTCGCACTTCCGCAGTCGCAACCTCCCGATTTCAACCTTTATCTCCTCCAGAACCACATAATCCAACCCTTTCGATGCCGATAGAATATTGCCAATAAGCGTCCTCCGTAAAAGCTCTCTTCGGGCTTCACGCTTCGATTCTAAATATCGCTGGTAGTTATCCTGACTCAACGCAATCCAGGGTGTGATGAATTCATAACTTATTATTTCCGTGGAAATGCCGAACTCCTCTTCTTTTAGGGTTATCCCTCGTTCTACAATGGTATATGCGTTTTCGCCTAATTGTATCTCATCGTATTTGTCGTAAACTTCTTTTAATACTTCTGCACCTTCTTCTATGCCTAATACGAGCGCTGTGCCCCCCAATATTTTATACTGGATACGTGGATATTTGTAGAGTAGTTTGTCCGCGTCTATATGCTGATGAAGTAATGCGTATTCGTTAAACCTCGTGGCGAAGAAGCCTCTTAGTTTTGCGGCGGATTCTTCTACGGGGCGGTTGGATTTTAAGGTTAGGCGTAGGGTTTTTAGGTTCATGATACATCAACCAAAATTTAAATACTAAATGCCTATATAATTAGAGAAACAGAAGATATAAATATTAAGAGTGGTGAAATATAAATAATGGAGTGCAAAAAAGTATTTCTGGTGTCCATCATCCAGGAAGGTAAATTCTTTGTGGCAAGGTGTCCGGAACTTGGCGTGACGTCACAGGGTGAATCTCTTGTGGAAGCGCAGAAGAATCTCAAAGAAGCTATCGAGCTTTATATCGAGAGTTTTGGGCTTGAAGACCTGCCCATAGTATCTGTTAACCCCTACTGGACAACGGTAGAAATAGAAGCAAAGGTAGCAGATGCCTAAACTACCCGTTATCTCAGGAAAGGAACTTATCAGAGTTCTAAAGAAGGTGGGGTTTGTCGAAGTTCGACGTAAGGGCAGTCATGTTTCGCTACAAAAAGTAACAGTAGAGAAAACTTTCAAAACCGTTGTCCCCGTGCATAGAGAACTTGCAAAAGGAACGTTACTTGACATCCTCCATCAAACTGGGTTGAATAAGGATGAGCTAATTGAACTTCTTAAATAAAGCCTCTTAACTTCGCGGCGGCTTCTTCTACGGGGCGGTCGGATTTTGAGGTCAGACGCAGGGTTTTTAGGTTCATGATTTTTACCTATAAAATCAAGATTTTTTCTTTCTCTTCCTCTCTGTATATCCCAATCTCAGAACTATATTTGAGTCGAATAAACATAATTGAAGAATCGCTACTCTTTTCTCTAAATGATGCAGCCGTATAAAAAGGGACGGGCACAAAGTATCCACCTCTCTCTGCCAAAAGATTCAATCTTTCATTTCTCAATCTCTTTGATTCACTCCTATTTCTCTTGATTTCTTCATTTACCCTTCCAATATCCTTATTAATCCGCTCAACATCTTCTTCAAACTTAACAGGTACAACAGGGACGGTTAAAAATCCATCTCGAGTCTGTAACGCTTTATCAATACTTTTCTTCTCGTATATTTGCTTTAAAAAGTCATCAAGTCTATTTTCTTTTAACTCAGCCTCGTAAGAAGTTCTCAGAGACTCGTAAAACTCATTATTTCCATCCAAATAATCTAACTCACTATGAATTTTAATACTACCCAAAATATTACGAGATTCCTTAATCTGTTCTTCTTTATAGGGTAAATACCCTTTCTCATCATCTTTAACATCAAAAACATAAATATCACTCACTTCTTTCTTTCCTTTGCGATTGATTCTACCTGCACGCTGGATTATAGCATCAATCGGTGCAATTTCTGTAAAAAGTACATCAAAATCAATATCAAGAGAGACTTCCACTATTTGAGTAGAGATAAGTATTACCTTCTTCTTATTCAAAGGATCTGTTAACTGTTCTACCTCTCTTTGTTTACTACCTCTATCTCTATAAATAAACCTACTGTGGAACAGAATAACCTTTATATCTTTATTAATCCTCCCCTTTTTCTTTTTAATGGTGTCAAATAAGTTTTGTGCTTTCCAAACCGTATTTACAACAACAAGCACTTTTTTATATGCCTTTATCGCTTCGATTACGCGATCAGTATTATCCTCGATCAATTCTCCTTCATAGAAAGCTGTGATTCTTGTCCTTCTCTTCTTACGGTATATTTCTCTTATCTTCTCATTGGAAATAATAGGTTGAAAATCGGCTCCTTCGCCTTCTTCCGAATCAAGGAGAGCATCCTTTATTACATCCGGCAGAGTCGCGGACATTATACACAATTTCACATTATGGTATTCCTTCAAATACCTTAAAGCTTCTATTATGAGTGAAAATGTAAAAGGCGAATAAGAATGGATTTCATCAACAATAAGAGCAGCATTGCTAAGCATAACCTCACTTACGGCATATCTTTTATGATTCATCAAAGATAGAAGGATTCTATCTATTGTAGTTACAGCAACAGGTCTTAATAGATGCTTTTGGACAAAGAACTCCCCTTCTTCAAGTCGTTCATCTTCCATCAGCGAAAGCTCCAATAGATGATGTGAGAATGATACATCCCCCTCTTCAAATATTCCGATAGATCTATTGGTCCCCTCAAATCGTTTTCTCATCGCTTCAACGGTCGTTACAGTTGGGAGTGTATAAAATAGTTTATTACAATTGAGATTTACAAGCCACCACAGAGCTGTTTCTGTCTTACCACACCCGGTAGGCAATTGAATCAAGAGATCACCTCTAATCCCCCGTGCTTTTTCTTGATAGGGGTAAGGTGGCTTTCTTATCTTATTCTTGAAATAGTTAGTAAGGCGAATGTCAAGGCGTCTGTCATCGAATTGTTTGTAATCTGCATTGGGCACACTCACCATCCAATCCGCAAATGATAATACTCCATTGACGAGAACATAAAGATATCTTCGGTCTTTTTGATTGTGCATATCCAATATCTGCTCTGATGCTTCGTAAAATAATGAATAAGGCTCTAAATTATCATCAAACTCAAAAAGGTATTCTGCTTGCCACCCTTCATATCCACTATATTTATCGTTGTTAAATGCTGAATGGTGCGTAGCGATAGAGAGAAGACCGAGATTAACAAATAACTCTTTTAGTTTCCTATTTTCTATCTTTAGGTTCTCTTCTAAATATTTTTTGGCAATTGGTAGTGAAAATAAAGGATGAGACACTTTTGGTTTATCCTTCTCGCCTTTTATGTATTTCTGCCATCTTCTATCTGCCTTTCCTGCATCGTGAATGTATGCACTGTGAATGATTAAATCCTTTATTGCAGCTTCAAATTTACTATGTCTTTTGGAAATATAGAGATTTTTAACATAGAGATTTTTAACGACTTCTTCTGCCATGCTTGCCGCATCAAAAGAATGCTTTTGAAGGGCAGTCCCATCATCCTTTGCCCATATATTCCCATTCCTATCAAGCGCCTCAAAATAGGTAAATGGGCTCGCCTTCAAATTCATGGGCATCCACCTCTTCTTTCAGCTCTACCTCTCCTTTGCTATGGATAAGTGCGTTAGCAATATCCACTTTCCTCCCCTCTCCAAAGCTTACTGGCATCTTTACAATCTTTGGGTCTATCCTAAAACGACCCTCTTCTATTTTCTCTTTTGGATAGTGCATACCACCTATGATCTCAGCGTTGACAAGGCATTTAAAGTATCGGGATTTTATTGACACAACATTCACAACTTTAAAATAATTCTTCTCTGGATAAAACAAAGAATCCGAATCGCCAAGTGTTATTGGGTAGACAGGATCTTTCAATCCTTTCTGAATAGTATCTATTAGGTCTTCTGATGTCACGAT
>Ga0209986_10000308_pt1 | contig 46525 bp, 43 predicted proteins | sample BlataG_FD_183168 | JGI IMG/M metagenome (GOLD analysis project Ga0209986, IMG submission 183168) | Deep subsurface microbial communities from Black Sea to uncover new lineages of life (NeLLi) - Black_00105 metaG (SPAdes) (version 2) | ecosystem: Environmental > Aquatic > Marine > Oceanic >... | reverse complement strand
TCCTTTCTGATGGCAAAGGCTTCATTTTCGATGCCCCATGGCTGACGTTTGTGCCGGGCCTTGCTATCTTGATCGTGGTGTTGTCCTTCAATCTCTTTGGTGAGGGGCTGCGGGATGCACTGAATCCGAAGTTGAGGGAAAGAAGCTGAAAGCTCAACAAGAACAACAATGCATTTTAGACACCATACGGCCTATGACCAGTAACAATGACATCCTCCTTTCCGTTCAGGACCTGAAGGTATATTTCCACGGTAGGGAAAGACTTGCCCGTGCCGTGGACAGGATCAGCTATGAAGTCCGCACGGGCGAGACAGTCTGTCTGGTAGGCGAGTCTGGTTGCGGAAAGACAGTCTCAGCGCTGAGCATTCTGGGCCTTGTCCCCGAGCCGCCCGGCAAAATCGCGGATGGCAGGGTGCTCTTTGAAGGACAAGATCTTTTGGAACTCACAGACGACGAGATGCAGAAAATTCGCGGAAATCGTATTGCCATGGTCTTTCAGGAACCCATGACCTCACTTAATCCCGTATTTACCGTTGGCGCTCAGATTGCTGAAATCATCATGGTCCACGAAAACCTGAGCGCAGCCAATATTGAAGAACGGTGTGTGAAACTTCTTACCGATGTTGGCATTGCAGAACCCGAAGAACGCCTGAAAGATTATCCCCATCAACTAAGCGGAGGACAGCGGCAGCGGGTTATGATTGCCATGGCGTTGGCGTGTAATCCCGAATTAGTAATCGCCGATGAACCTACGACAGCCCTTGATGTGACCATCCAGGCACAGATCCTAAACCTTTTTGCGGAGCTTCAAAAAAGGCGGCACATGGCACTCTTGTATATCACCCATGATCTCGGGGTGGTGGCCAAGATCGCTGATCGTATCTATGTGATGTATGCGGGAATCATTGTGGAACATGGCAGCGCCTTTGAGATTTTTCATCACCCGTGTCATCCGTATACCCAGGGGCTTTTGGCTTCGTTGCCGGATCGCGCAAAACGTGGCGCCAGACTCAAAAGCATTCCGGGCACAGTGCCGGATAGCGCTGAAAAACCCGCTGGTTGTCCCTTTCATCCAAGGTGCGACTTGGCTGTGTCATCCTGCTCCAATGCCTTGCCGGAGATATTTGACCGCGGTGGGGGACACTTAAGCCGATGCCCGGTGCTATATGATCGCAAAAGAGCGAAATCTTACGAGGCCCTTGTGACCCGCTCTGATTAGCAAACACAGTGTGCGAGGGATAGTTCTCTTAGTGTTGTCCCTGCCTTTACAAGGTTCAATTCCTTTAATTCCTGAAAACATGCAGCGGTTTCACCACGTGGGATCTTTATACAGGTAACATATGTTATGGGATCCGTTTGCATGACTCCCCCGTACTTTTCAACAACGAACCGGATACAGCACATAAAAAGGATGTGGAGCCTAACTTTTTCGGTGGTTGACAACCATGGTATGTCCCAGAAATCCTTGTTCATGTTCTTTCCTATATGAAAACATCGTGCCAAAACGAGATGTTAAGGAGTTTTGGTTAATTCTTAAATAGTTAGCACGTGTTGGGCCAATGACTATGTATAAGTTATTGGGTAACTAATGTTATATTTTGAGAAAAAAAATACCCATTATGGGAATCGAAATGGACACAACATAAATGATCAGGCACAAAACGACATGGCATGGGCGAACAAGGGCTGGGAAGCCTTCCTTTGCTATTGGCCAAGATCTTTCCCGAGCAGTATTTAGTTGACATTTCAGGCTTTTTGATCAATTCTAGGCGCAGATGATCTTTTAGGTTGATGGAAAGGGTAGAAAAAATGAGTCCAAAAAAGACCGGGAAACGCTCAGCAAAGATTCAACGCACGACCAGAGAAACGGATATCACACTGCAATTGACCATCGAAGGAAAGGGCAAGGGGAATATCTCTACGGGAGTCCCTTTTCTGGACCACATGCTCACGCTGATGACGGCCCACGGTTTTTTTGATCTTACCTTAGAGGCTAAGGGCGATATTGAGATTGACGGACATCACACTGTTGAAGACGTGGGTATGGTCCTTGGCGAGGCCTTTAGCAAGGCCTTGGGCGACAGAAAGGGGATAAAACGTTATGGGACAAGCGTGGTGCCGATGGATGAGGCCTTGGCCTCAGTGGTGATTGACTTTTCGAATCGGCCTTTTTTGGCCTATAATGTTCAGTTCAAACGCCAGAGCACGGGACGCTTTGACGTGGAACTTGTTGAAGAGTTCTTCAAGGCCTTTGTCAACAAAAGCGGCACAACGCTGCACATCAATCTCATGTATGGTAAAAACACGCACCACATGATCGAGGCCATATACAAGGCCTTTGGCCAAGCCCTTGATGAGGCCACCATATTCGATAAAAGAATCACAGGGGTTCGTTCTACAAAAGGGGTATTATGAGGGGACCCATGGCGCTGTCAAGACTCGGACGTGGTTTGAGCGTTTTCACGCGGATTTTCGTTGCTCTTGCCAGTCTTTGCCTGGTGGGATGCGGTTCAACCCAGTCGACGAAAGAGCATGAATCGGCACGGTTTCCAGACATTGATCGGGTTCTAATTGTCCCGTTTAAGTCCGTAACCCATAGTCGTGAGATCGACACAACCGTCCGCTGTCCCATATGCGGGGCTGTCTTTCAAACCGGCCCTGTTGAGGCAGGTGCAGACACGTACATGACCAGACAACTTGTGGCCTTCATGAAGGGAAAGACGCCTTATGAACTGATTTTGCCTGACACGGCTGAAGGTGTTCGTTCAAAGATGTTAGCCGAAGACATCAAGGTGTCACAGCGCCACATCCTTGTGGAGATGGGAAGAAGGCTTCATGCAGATGCCGTCATCTGCGGAAAGATATTCCGCTTTCGACAGCGTGTTGGAACTGCCCTGTCAGTGGAAACGCCAGCCTCCGTGGCTTTCGGGATTCACCTAATCCGCGTTGGTGATGGCCGGTTGATATGGGTTCGACGTTTCGATGAAACACAGCGCAGCCTTAGCGAAGACCTGTTTAAGTTGAGGACATTTGTAAGAAGGGGAGGGGGGTGGCTAACGGCAGAAGAGCTGGCCATATTTGCTTTGCACGAGGCCATGGCCAGCTTTCCTGTTCAGTGAAATGGAGGCTATTGCGTGCTTATCATTCCGGCTGTAGACATTAAGGAAGGACGCTGTGTGCGGCTCCTGCAGGGACTAAAAGACTCTGAAACTGTTTTTTCTGATGACCCATCGGCCATGGCAGCCCGATGGGAAAAAGAAGGAGCTGAGTTTCTTCATGTTGTGGACCTTGATGGGGCCTTTGAGAGAAGTCCCCAAAATGTTGAAGCGATTAGGCAAATTGTTGACAGGGTTCGGATGCCGATACAGTTGGGGGGCGGCATTCGGACCATGGAAGCTATTGACATGTATCTGGATATGGGCGTGTCCAGAGTTATTTTGGGAACAGAGGCCATTGAGAATCCAGCTCTTGTTCATAATGCCTGCCGGAACTATCCAGGCAGGATCGTTGTGGGCATCGACGCCCGCGACGGCATGGTAGCTGTTGACGGCTGGACAAAAACCACCCGGCGGAAGACTATTGATGTGGCAAAGGGATTCGAAGGATGTGGTCTGGCCGCCATTGTCTTTACTGATATCCAGAGAGACGGTATGCAGACCGGCCCTAGCATCGCCCAGACTAAAGAGGTGGCTGAATCCGTGTCAATTCCCGTCATTGCCTCCGGAGGGGTGTCTAATATTGATGATATCAGAGCTCTTCTACCTTTGGAAGATGTGGGAGTTCAGGGAGTAATCACGGGCAGAGCATTGTATTCGGGTTCTTTAGATTTAAGACAGGCCATAGAGATCGCTCGAGGCTGAAAACCTGCTTCTCCGGGGGCAAAGCTGTTTCACGTTAGATCGGAAAGTAAAAGCAATTTTATGTCTTGACAAATCCCCTCAGAATTCTTATTTGTAAAGTTTATCAGAGATTCTGCGCCAAAAACAGTACTTACAAACCCTTTCTTTGTGGAGCTAGCAATCCTGACGACGTCCCGTCTCGTTGCGCATACCGGCACGTCTGCGCCTAGTAGTGCCATAATACCTTCGAACTATTCCTGTTTTTCCGGAAAAGGGTCGTTATTGAGAAAAGCTAGGGGGACTTGTGTGCGCCTGGAGGGTCATCTGCTTTGACGGGTTTAATACCAAACGATAAGGTTGCTGACGTACTTAATGCAGCCAATATCGTTGATGTGATTGCACAGCACGTTGCTTTGAAAAAGGCCGGGAAGAATTTCGTGGGGTTGTGTCCATTCCATGCCGAAAAGGCCCCGTCTTTTACAGTGACCGAAGAAAAGCAGATATTTCATTGTTTTGGTTGCGGCAAAGGCGGAAATGTCTTCAGCTTCTTGATGCTTTTTCACAATCTCAGCTTTCCAGAAGCCGTCAGGTTCCTGGCCAGAAAGTATGGAATCGAGATCCCGACCAAGCACATGTCGCCTGCCCAGAAACGACAGTTGGAAGAAAAGGAACGGCTGTTTAAGATTAATCAAGACGCTGTTGACTATTTCAAAGACAAGCTGCTGAAATCCCCCTCGGGCAGGGTTGCCAGGGAGTATCTAAGGAAACGAAAGATAACATCAGATGTCATTGATCGCTTTTGCCTGGGTTATGCCCCGGGCGGGTGGAGCAACATTGTTGGTTGCTTTTCGGCTAAAGGAACGCCCCTCGAAGATGTTGAGAAGGCCGGGCTGATCGTTTCCAAAAGAGGAGGATATTATGATCGGTTTCGGGATCGTATAATATTTCCTATTGTAGATATTCATGAAAGGGTGGTCGGCTTTGGCGGACGTTGTTTGGATGAGAGCCTTCCCAAGTACCTTAATTCACCCGAGACTCCTGTTTATCACAAGAGTCGAACTTTGTACGGCTTGCCAGTTGCTAAAGCAGCATGCCGCCAGAGCGGTTCGGTCTTTGTCGTGGAGGGTTACTTTGATTTATTGGCTCTAAACTGTCACGGCATCAATAATGTGGTTGCGACCCTGGGAACAGCCATTACCCGGGAACATATGCGAATTCTCAAGGGTCATGCCAAGCATGTTACCCTCGTATTTGACCCCGATGAAGCAGGCTTGAAAGCCGCTGAGCGCAGCCTTCCCCTGTTCGTGGAAGAAAAGGTAGATGCCCACATCATGAGTCTTCCTGAAGGCAAGGATCCGGATTCCTATGTCCTTGAAGCAGGTGGGGATCAATTTCGCCAGACGGCCGAACGAGCCTTATCGATGATGGAATTTATCATGGCATCGGCCATCAAGAAGCACGGCCTCTCTTTGCAGGGGAAGATAAAGATCGTGGAAGCGTTGAAAGGTCCACTCGGTGCATTGGCGGACAGTGTGAGCAGGGCGGTTTATGTGAAAAATTTGGCTGAGCGCCTCAATATTGACGAGTCCGCCATCTTAGAACAGATTCGCACCTCGGTTCAAAAGAGCAAGAAGAGGGTTTTCCCGGCCAGGGCCCGCAATGGTTCGAAGCTGGAAGAAACCATCATAGCCATGATGCTTCAATCTCCTGACATCTTGTCTGGTTTTGATGCCAGGGAGATTGTTGAGAGCATGGAAGCAACGACGCTGAGGAAAGTTGGCAAAATGATTTTGGACAGATCTGCGGCAAATCGCCCATATGTTTCTGCAGATTTGATCGCACAGACTGATGATCCTCAAGTAAGAAGCGTGATATCTTCCCTTGCTGTGGAAGAGGGATCATGGGATCGAGATAGTTGCTCTAAGATTGTAAGTCAATACGAAGCTCACCTGAGAAGGAAGCGAGAAAGACAGCTGCTAAGACGGATAAAAGAGGCTGAGAAGGCAAAAGACGAAGCCCTATTGCATAGACTTCTTACGGAAAAACAGAGACGCGTGCACGAACGCTTGAACGCCCTTCAAGGCTAGACCACAAGACTTGTTTGGAAGGAGATTTTTATGCCCAAGAAGTCCGAGGTTCACGATTTAAAACAACTCATCACAAAAGGAAAAAAGCAGGGCTACCTTACCTATGAGGAGCTTAATGATGCGTTGCCGAATGGCGATGTTTCTGCCGAGCAAATAGACGAAATGATGATGGTTTTTGATGAGCTCGATATTGAAATCATCGATGGAAGGGAAATCAGGGCTCTCGAAAAAAAGATTGTGAGCAAATATCCTCTTGTGAAGTCAAAGCCTCCCGCGCAACCAGAGAAGGACGCTTTTGGGCGCGTCACAGATCCCGTTAAAATGTACCTTCGTGAAATGGGTTTGGTCTCCTTGCTGAGCCGAGAGGGGGAAGTCGAAATCGCCAAACAGATCGAGGCAGGAGAACAGGAGGTATTGAAGACTCTGGTGGACTCAACAGTGGGAGTTAGAGGGATAATCAGCGTTGTCAAAGACCTTCGAAATGGCAAGATCCGCTTGAGGGACGTCCTGCGCGATGTAGATGAAATCGATACTTATATCGAGGAAGCCGAACATATACAAAAGATTTGTAACATCGTTGATATCATTAACATGATCGACGAAGAGAATGAAAACTACAGGAAACGGCTGTTTGGACCGCCACTGGGTCGGGAAGAACGTCGCCGGGTTAGGCGCTGCATCAATCGGAGGAATCGCAAGATCTTCTACGACATCAAGGATTGGAGACTAGAGTCAAGATGGATCGATTCTATTGTTGATGAGATCGAGAACCATATCGCACGCTTTGAGGCGCTGGGAAAGGAATTTGCCCAGTGTGCTTATCGGGCAGGTGTCACTTTGAGTCAAATGCGCAATGGTTGCAAGGCGATAACAAGATTTGTTGATAAGCACTGGAAACAAAGCAACCTAAAGAAAAGCGAGTTTTCCAAGCTTGTGAAACGAGCCGGTGAAATAGATGAGGCTATCCGGCAACAGGAACTCGATCTAAAAATGAACGCTCAGGGCTTAAAACGGATCTTGGCCCGAATCATACAAGGTCAACAAAATACTCGGGTCGCCAAAGCAAAAATGGTGAATGCGAACTTAAGGTTAGTTGTCAGTATAGCAAAAAAATATACAAATCGGGGGCTTCAGTTCCTTGACCTGATTCAGGAAGGAAATGTGGGTCTCATGAAGGCCGTTGACAAATTTGAGTACAGACGAGGTTACAAGTTCAGCACATATGCAACGTGGTGGATTAGGCAAGCGATCACAAGGGCCATTGCTGATCAGGCTCGCACCATCCGAATCCCTGTGCACATGATTGAAACCATTAATAAGCTGATTCGTACCTCGCGATATTTGGTCCAGGAACTTGGGCGGGAACCCACTCCAGATGAAATCGCCGAAAAAATGGAGTTTCCTTTGGAAAAGGTCCGCAAGGTCCTAAAAATTGCCAAGGAGCCTATCTCTCTGGAGACGCCTATCGGAGAGGAAGAAGACAGCCATCTTGGCGACTTTATTGAGGACAAGAAGTTCATGTCACCTTCTGAGGCGGCCATTAGCCTGAACCTCGCAGAGCAGACCCGAAAATCACTGGCTACGCTGACTCCCCGTGAGGAAAAGGTATTGCGGATGCGATTTGGCATTGGTGAAAAGGCTGATCATACCCTTGAAGAGGTGGGAAAGGACTTTCATGTGACCCGTGAGCGGATCAGGCAAATTGAAGCAAAGGCACTAAGAAAGCTTCGCCATCCTACGAGAAGCCGCAAACTGAAAGCCTTTTTGGAAATGTAGTACTTGACAATAAGGGCAGTCGGGCGTACAGATTAATGTGGAGTTTTCCGGGCCCATAGCTCAGCTGGAAGAGCCACCGGCTCATAACCGGTAGGTCCCTGGTTCGAACCCAGGTGGGCCCACCACATAACAAGGATACAAACATAAGGCGTGTGGGAACATATAGAAGGCAGCGTACAAAGAGGCCAGCTTTTTTATTGGCCCGCATGTGAAAAGGTGCAGTCTTAGGACTGCGCCTTTTCGCATTTTTGAGGAGGTTTAGTGGTTACAATTGGGCACATTGTGGACGTGATGGAAAAGATCGCCCCCTCGTCTCTAGCGGAAGAATGGGACAACATCGGCCTTCAAGTAGGGCATAATGCGTGGCCCGTTGACAGAATTTGGGTCGCTCTCGACCCGACTGAAAAAGTGGTAAATAAGGCATCTCAACACGGCGTAAACCTTCTGATAACGCACCATCCGTTGATATTTCAACCCCTCTCAGCCTTGGACCCTGAGACCCTCATTGGAAGAATAATAGAAACTGCCTTAAGAAAGAGGCTTGGTATTTTTTGCGCTCACACCAACTTGGATAGCGCTAGAGATGGTCTGAACGACATGTTGTCTGATGCGCTTGGGATTGACAATACAAACGTGCTCAGGCCCAAGAAGACTGAGCAGTACAAGATGGCGGTGTTTGTGCCAAAAGGACACGAGGGTGAAGTTATCAACGCCTTGTTCGAATCAGGCGCTGGAAAAGGCGGAAAATATACTCATCTTTCATTTCGGACAGAAGGAATGGGGACTTTTAAGCCTGGCGACACGGCCAAGCCCTTCACGGGGCGAAGAGGAGAAGTCGCTCATGCATCAGAATACCGGATAGAGGTATTGGTTGCAAAGAAGGATTTGCCTCAGGTTATTGCCGCGTTACATGCCGTCCACCCCTACGAAGAGGTGGTTTATGACCTTTACGGTGTGGGTGGCGGCAATTCAAATGACGGGCTGGGGCGAGTCGGCGACGTTGACAAGGAGATTTCTCTTCAACGTTTTGCACAAAGGATCAAGCAGGTCCTGGGATTAGAGACAGTCAGGATAGTGGGAGATCCTAAGCAAACAGTCAGGCGTGTTGCCGTTTGCAGTGGGAGTGGCAAAAGCCTCTTGGCTGATTTTCTTGCCTCTGATGCCCAGGTTTTTGTAAGTGGTGACTTAGGTTATCATGATGGGCGACATGTTGAGGATTCAGGACGGGCGCTCATTGACATTGGGCATTTTGCTTCAGAGCATCTCGTGGTTAGGGGTCTTGTGGCGCTGTTGAGAGAAAACCTGTCAGACAGAGGGTATTCAGTTCAGGTTGAACCGTACGAAGAGGAGAGGGATTGTTTTCAGTATATTTGAGTGATATTATAATGGGGTCTCGGAGGTTATCGTGATAAAACAGATTGAGATGTTGGTCAAGATTCAGGAGAAAGATCAAGCCTTGGATCAGTTGAAGGGGCAAATACTGGCGGGACCTGAACGAATCAAAGAGAGCCAAGAAGAGATCGAACGGCTGGAGCAAGATTTAGAGTCTGACAAGATCCGCATTCAGGAGTGTCGAAAGGTACAGCGAGAGTATGAAAGTGCAGTGGAAGACTGCGCTGAACGCATCAGGAAGAGCAAAGCCAGGCTTCTGACCATTAAGAACAACAAGGAATATCAGGCTGTGTTAAAGGAAATCGAAGACACGGAAGGGGCAAATGCAGAAAAGGAAGATAAGATTCTGGCTTGTATGGAGGAGTTGGAGAGCCTAAAACAAGCATTCCAAGACAAGGAGAATAGTCTCTTAGCAGTAAAGGCTGGATTTGAGCAAGAGGCAAAAGCCATTCAGGCTGAGGTGCGCCAAGCGCAGGATGGATTTTCTGAGCAGGAGAAACAGAGGGGGGACATGGCAAAGACCATAGACCCGAAGATACTGGCAAGGTATGAGCTGCTCAAAACAGGGGGAGGTGGTCTGGCTGTAGCCCTTGTAGAAAACGCAACATGTTCCGGCTGCCACATGAGTATTCCTCCCCAAATGTACAACGAATTGCAAAGAAGAGATTCTCTGATGTTTTGCCCGAACTGCGAACGTATTATTTATTGGAAAAATCGTGATGTGGCAGAAGAAAAACACGTGTCAGAGTGGGCCAAACGATCGCTCGCATCTTTGACATAGTCATGGATGCGGGAGGAAAGTCCGAGCTCCACAGGGCAGGGTGCTCCGTAACGCGGAGTCGCGGTGACGCGAAGGAAAGTGCCACAGAAAACACACCGCCTTAAGGGATTGGCCTTGTGCCTGTCTCGGAGGGTAAGGGTGAAAAGGTGCGGTAAGAGCGCACCAGTTCCCTGGGTGACCGGGGAAGCTAGGTAAACCCCACCTGGAGCAAGACCGAATAGGGAAGCACTTGAGGACGGCCCGTCCGAGCTTCCGGGTTGGTCGCAAGAGGTTTTGAGCAATCAACACCCCAAGATGAATGATCGTTGTTCCGTAAAGGGTGACCGATACGGAAAACAGAACTCGGCTTACGGCCTACTCTGACATAACTACATAGTACTTGACCGAAAGCCCCGTTTTTTCGGTCAAAAATTCGAAATACGAAACACGCGCTGTTCTCAAGGCGTCAGCCGCAAATACGAAACAATGACAAAAATACGAATGTCCCAAGCTCTTTTGCAAGGCGGTGGTTTTGCTGAAAAGGTTCACCATTTTTCCTGGGATTTTCTTAAGCTTTGTGCCTACCTTGACGGAAGTGAACCTGTCCGTGAGACCTTCACCAAGAAACTGTATGCGCAGATGGTGTCGAGCTCAAAGCTTTTGGAAGATTTCTTGGATTTTCACGGGGCAAAAAATAGCTCGAAGTGGTATTACTATCGAGAACTGGTTTCCAGCGTGAGAAACCTCTCAGAGACGAGTTACTCGCAAAAACATATCTACATCAGGCTTCCTTTTTACAATTTGGCTGATACCGATCGGTTCGAGGAAGCAGGGTACAGGACCCACAAGTTCCTTACAAGCTCTTTGCGGTCCATCTGTTCGAAGGCATTGGAAGAAGCTAAGCGCCTGGAGATACAGTTGCCCTCGGACGGTTTTGTCTGGGATGATTTTCCTGGGATACCGAGCAACAACCGCCTTGAATCTGACATTGACGATGAAAACCTAAAAGAGGAGCAAAAAAATATCGTAAAGATCACAACCGAGTTTTTGAGAACATCCAGAGACTTTGAAATGCACGGTTTTTACCAACCGCATTGCGTAGATGAGATCAAAACCATTGTCCCCGGCAGGTTTAACGAAGAGCAGGCGCGGCGATTTGAAATGGCCGTTCACAGTCTTCAGTCTTCCTTTGACACTTATGTGAACAGAAGCGGACTCCAATTGTGGAATATGAGGCTGAAGAGCTTGCGAGGTTACATCTCGGTTGTGCTGCACCTTCTGGAGTTGACCCGCAGACTCCTCCACTACTATGAGCGTCACCTCTATGAAGTAGGGTACAAGAACATTTGTATCGAAGTGCGTGACGAATTGAGCAAGGCAGTCAAGCCGGAAGAGATCCTTGACTGTATTGTAAATTACGGTCTCTATTACGTTTGTCACTTCCTTGTGGGTGGCCAGAATCTTGCACAGGAGCTTCTGAATGAAAATATCGAACGGGGTACCATCATAGCGGGCGTACCCCAAAAGATGGGTTTTCACAGCCGGCCGAGCCTGCTCGTGGCCAAGATTGTCCAGCACTACGGTGGCCAGGTGGAGTTATGTGTGGGCTATGACAGGTTTGACGCAAGTAGTGTGCTTGATCTGCAATGGGCGGGGGGCAAGATCCAGAAGGAAGTTATCCACGAGGTGGTATTTCAAGGGGACAAGCGTGCCTTAAGTGACATCCGGATTCTGGCCAGTGTGAACTATGGCGAGAATTCCATGGGCAAGGGGATACCGCTTCCCAAAGAGCTTTTTTATCTGAAGTAATAGGGGCGTGCGGTTCTTATCGTTATGGACAGACAGAACAGAGTCGCTGCCGTCATTGTCGCTGCCGGGGACGGCGTTCGTATGGGGACGGCGCAAAAAAAGCAGTACACGATGTTGGGAAGCCGCCCAGTGTTGGCCCACACCATGTCTGCCTTTGACAACTGTGATGTCATAGAAGAGATATTTCTGGTGATTGCCGAGAAGGACTATGATCTGTGTCAACAGAAAATAATCAGCAGGCTGGAACTGCACAAACCGGTTCATTTGGTTTCGGGGGGAGCCTCAAGGCAGGAGTCAGTCTTCAACGGTTTAATGGCCACTGAAGGAAGATTCGAGATTTTGGCTATTCATGACGGTGTCCGCCCTTTGATCAGGATTGAAAAGATCATTCAGTGTGTCAAGACAGCAGAAAAACACGGGGGGTGCATCCTTGCCATGCCGGCAAGTGATACTGTGAAAACCATAGATGATGAGGACCGTGTGGTCGTCACCATGAAACGCCACATGATCCGTATGGCCCAGACCCCGCAGGCTTTCTATTACAATATTATACTGGGCGCTCATGTGGCTGCACAGAAGGAAGATTACGTGGGTAGCGACGACGCCGAATTGGTTGAGATGTGCGGCGAGGTAGTTAAGGTGATACCTGGCGACCCCGGTAACATCAAGATTACTACGCCTGAAGATCTGAAAATGGCGGAGGCTCTCCTGGGCAAATAAGATATTACTCTAAACTAAGATAACTGAGTTATCAGTGTCTCCGAAAGGGCTTTTCACGTATTTGTCTGCGTTCCAATCATTTTCCCACGTTGACTCATCGATGAGATAACGAAACTGATATTCCTTTCCTGGCTTAAGCTCAAGCGTTATGGTGTAATCTCCATTTTTCAGCCTCTTCATGGGATTGGCGTAAACATTCCAATTATTAAAATCCCCTACGATGCATACGTTTTTGGCGTCAGGGGCGGCGATTTTCGGCAATCTAAAGGTGACTTTGCAAACATCTCCGCTCTTGAGATATTCTTTTTTGATGCCGACGCTCATCGTATCCGCCTTTTTTGATGTTGGCTTTTTCTTAGTCGTCTTTTTCGCGGCAGCGCCTGGTTTCTTGGCAACGACTTTGCTTTTCTGTGCATTTATCATTTTTTACTCCTTTCGATGAATGACATACATGGTAACATGCGTAAAAAGGAAGTGGTTGTCAAGGAAAATATGACCCAACGCTTAGCCCTCGATCAACTGTGTGGCCGTCATTTCAGGAGGAATGTCAATGTTCATGAGTTTGAGTATCGTGGGGGCAATGTCGGCCAGCTTACCTCCTGGTTTGAGCTTATTACCCGTGGCCTTGCTACTGATATAGATTAGCTCAACGGGGTTAAGGGTGTGGCTGGTCTTCACACGTTTGGTCTTTGGATCGATCATTTCCTCGGCGTTTCCGTGATCGGCGGTAAGCAAGATTTCGGCATCCAGCTCAAGTAGTCGCCTAACGCAGTCTCCGACGTATTCGTCAACCACCTCGACGGCCTTGGTTGCGGCAGCCATGTCACCAGTGTGTCCTACCATATCGCAGTTGGCGAAGTTGATGACGATAAGCGCATATTCACTCCCATCCTTAACGAGTTGAAGAAACCTGTCTCGCACATCGTGGGCATTCATCTGCGGGTGGGACGCGAATGTGGCCGGGTCATACTGGCTCTTTATCTCAACCTGATCCTCCCCTGGATAGGGATGCGTGGACTTGCCGTTAAAGAAGCTGGTGACGTGGCGGAATTTCTGTGTCTCGGCCAGGCGTAGTTGCTTTAAGCCCCTGTTGCTGATCACTTCACCGAGGAGGTTTTTCATGCCACCTCCAGAGCCCATCGCTCCAAGGATGAAACGCGGAAACTCGTCATAATATCGGGTAAGGCCAACATACAGGCAATCAGGGCGACGTGAGCGATTTCCCGGGTAGTCATCCTCAACAAAGGCCATGGAAAGCTGAATGGCACGATCCTGTCTGAAGTTCGTGTGGAGTACAGAGTCACCATCGCTGATTCCACGGTAGTCGCCAACCACACATGGAGTGATATACTCGTCAAACATCTCAATGCCATCGGGTGTCTTGTCTTTTGCGTAAGACTCCTCAACAGCACATTCCGGGCTTTGAACCTTGCGACCCGTGGCGTTTACGATACACTCGAACGCAGTGCTGGTGAGGTCCCAGTTTTTTGAACGGTCCATGCCGTAGTATCGGCCCATGAGGGTACCCACACGGCAGTTGCCTACGTCATTCATGACATCATTCAATTGATGGAGATATTCAAGTGTGGAACGGGGCGGTGTGTCGCGACCGTCGGTGAAGACGTGAACAATAATCTCCCCCACACCGCTCTTTGTGGCCGTATGCATGATTTTGAACAATTGATCACAGTGAGCGTGAACGCCTTCGTCCTGCAATAGGCCCATGAGGTGGAGCCTTGAGTCGTTTGTCTTACAGTTTTGGAGCAGGGCTTTGAAGTGCTCTGCTTGAAAAAAGGAGCCGTCCACCATTCCGTCGTTGATGCGCTTAAGCTCCTGTATGACGATGCGCCCTGCGCCCATGTTGAGGTGACCCACCTCGCTCGATCCCTGGTAGCCAGGGGGCAGCCCTACAGGCTCTCCTGAGGCATGGATCAGCGTCCATGGAAAATCTGCCAGATAGGAATCCACATTGGGTGTCTTTGCCGCCTTGACCGCGTTTCCTTCACTCTCCTTGCGATAGCCCCAGCCATCACGTATAATCAGTGCAACAGGTTTCATGAAAACTCCTCTCCATTGCAGCTTACGAAGTGATTTTCTGATAGCACGAATTGGACGACATGACAAATCCTGAAATCCCCAATCCACGGCAACGTCAAATATGATACATGTTGAGTTAGGGCTTTAGGCTTTACTTTGGGGCTCGTTCCTGATAAAAAAAGCGCCATAAATCATTAAGAAACAAGGTGAGTTAGTCCAGGTGTGTCATGATCTGAGGTGAACCGTTTTGAAGTACCTTTTTCTAGAAACATACTGCCAGGGTTCGCACGCGCTTTTTGTGAACGGACTGTCTACATACTCCTCGCATGATATTGATATTGTGTCCATGCCCGGAGAAAACTGGCGCTGGCGTATGCTTGGGGCCGCGCTTCATATTGTAGATAACATCCCCCCGCTTGAAGAATATGACGGTATTATTGTCACCGATCTTTTCAATCTGGCGGATTTCAAGGCACTTGTCGGTTTACCGTGCCCACCTGTTCTGGCATATTTCCATGAAAATCAGATGACTTATCCGCAGCCGCCCGGCGACAAAGGCGCCTTTCAGTTAGGCATAATCAACATTACTACTGCGGTTGTGGCCGACCTTGTTGTGTTTAATTCAAAAATGCATAAGGATGCTTTTTTAAATGCCGTACCGGAGTTTCTAAAAAGGGGGCGTGACTTCAGGCCTAAAGGGGTGGCAGATAAAATCCGTGAAAAATCTGGAGTCCTCTACCCTGGCATAACACTGCCATCTTACGGGGATGTTGATGCTGAGAAACAGACAGATCCTCCCCTCATTGTTTGGAACCACAGATGGGGGTTTGACAAGAACTATAAAATATTTTTCAATGTGCTTGAAGATCTCGATGACAGAGGGCTTGATTTTCATATAGCGCTTATGGGAGAGAACTTTGGCCTGATACCTGAAGATTTTAAGCAGGCGGAAGAGAGATTTAAGGACAGAATCCTTCAGTTCGGATATATTCTTTTACGGGAGGAGTATGAGAAATGGCTTAAACGGGGTGCAGTTGTAATAAGCACTGCAATGCAGGAGAACTTCGGCATCTCCGTTATAGAAGCAATGATCATGGGATGCGTACCGCTGCTGCCTGACAGGCTTTCATATCCTGAGATACTTCCGGAAGAGTTCCATGAGCACTTTCTTTATAAAAACAGACATGATCTTATGGAAAAGCTTTTTTTGATAATTTCAGATTATAAGCGGTATGAATTAATTCGGACCCGGCTGGCAGAGAAAATGAGGTCGTTTTTGTGGAAAAATGTTGTCAGCCGGTATGACAGAGTTCTTGAACGGCTTGCAGGAGATTGCTCAGATGCATCTGAATATGGAAAAAATGAACTCCATCTGCATGCGTGGGATGCTGTGGTCCGGCCCTGATATCTGATGAGAGAGAATTTTCAAATGCGCGTGGGCTTGGGATACGATCTGCATCGGTTGGTACAAGGCCGAAGGCTCGTCCTCGGTGGCGTGACCATACCTTTTAAAAAGGGTCTCATGGGCCATTCTGATGCAGACGTTGTGTTTCATGCAACGTGTGATGCCTTGCTGGGAGCAGCCGGCATGGGAGATATTGGCCGTCATTTCCCGGATACGGATCCCAGGTTCAAGGACATTTCGAGCACAGTGTTTGTGACAAAAACCATTGAAATGATTCGTGAAAAGGGCTTTTCTGTCAACAACCTGGATGCCACGATACTGGCCGAAGCCCCTAAGCTGGCCCCTTATTGCAGAGCCATGGAGGCCAATATCGCGATGCTCCTTGACATCGAACCCGGACGTGTCAACATCAAGGCAACGACCATGGAGGGCGTGGACGCTGTTGGAAGAGGGGAGGCAATAGCCGCCATGTGCGTGGTAAGCCTTGTTTTACCATCCTGATTGCCTTGCATTAAAGGCAGGCAGTTCTTCCGGAGGGATTTCCTTCAGAGTTGGATATGCGCCATCTTTATCTGAAAGAATGGGCCTTGCAACAGGCCATTCGATAGCCAATGACGGATCATCCCATCGAATCCCACGCTCTTCTTTCGGGGCATAGTAATCTGTGCATTTATATGCTAATATTACATATTCGCCGGTCACGCAGAAACCGTGGGCAAAGCCCTCTGGAATATAGACCTGGCGGTATTTCTCGGAAGAAAGGGTTATGCCAACCCACTTGCCAAAGGTTGGAGAACCCCGGCGAATATCAACAGCTACATCAAAGGCTTCTCCTTGAACGACCCAGACGAGCTTTGCCTGGGGTTTGCCGATTTGATAGTGCAATCCCCGCAGTGCGCCTCGTCCGGAAAAAGATAAGTTGTCCTGCACGAAACTGGCCGGGAGTCCATGTTGGAAATACCGCCCGGCCTGATAGGTTTCGAGAAAATGGCCACGCTCGTCTCTGTAAACATCGGGCTCAATAATGATTACTTCGGGCAGAACAGGAGATGACGTGACTTTCATAAGTGAGCTCCTTGTGCAAAAAGGGACAGGTGCAAGTTCTCAATTCAATTATCAAATCAAGATGCAAAAATCAAACATAGTAGAGGAAGCATGACTGCTCAGTGGGCTGCAATTGCGAAGGGTGCTCTTGTCCGAAGAATCGATCATTGAAAAATTGGCCCTTTCCTACGGGATCGAGCCGGAATACATCGACAACTGGGGAAGCGTCCACCGAACCCCTGTGGACACCAAGAAAAAGATTCTCAGGGCTATGGGGGTCTTGGCTGATGACACGAGCCAGGCGAAGGGGGCGTGGCGTTCCCGGCTGGAGGGTAAGTGGTGGCGTCTTGCCGAACCTACGATCGTGGCTAATCTTTATGACCTTCCAAGAAAACTCATTTTTCACGTACCTGTGGGCCCGGAAGAGATACGGAGCGAGGACCTCGATGTTTGTCTAGCCATCACTGATGAACAGGATGTGACACAAAGCATTTCTTACACTCAAAAGGACTTGTCTTTTTCCGACTCCATAAGCCTGGCCGGCAAGGTTTGTTATAGATGGAGTTTGCCCTTCCCACAACTCGATGCTCTCGGGTATTACCGGTTTCATCTGTCAGTGACAACGGGAGGCTTCCATGAGTCGCAGACCATATCTGTAGCCATATGTCCTCATAAAACTTACGTCCCGCCTGCGTTACAGGAAGACGGGCGCACTGCCGGCATTGCCATAAGCCTTTACGGGGTCCGTTCCGAGAGGAACTGGGGTATCGGTGATTTTGGCGACCTGAAAAAGATTGTAGACTGGGTGTCAGAAGACCTTCACGGAGGTATTATTGGCCTAAATCCCCTCCATGCCACCTTTAACCGTAGTCCTTATAACATAAGCCCTTATCTCCCAATCAGCCGTTTTTACCGCAATTTTATCTACCTGGATATTCTTGCTTTGGAGGATTTTCGATGTTCGCCGGATGCGCAGCATCTGATTGAGACACCAGACACTCAAGAGCTGCTAGCCGAGTTCAGGAGATCTGAAAAGGTGCAATACGAAGGGGTGGCGGCGCTCAAGGAAGATGTTTTGAGGCTGACCTTCCAGGCCTTTCTCAAGAACCACTGGAACAGGCAAGGGGAAAAAACCAACCGGCGAAAGGAACTGGAAGCCTATTTCCAAAGCGAAGGCCAATTGCTGGACGACTTCGCCACCTTCAGCGCTTTAGAGACATTCATGCGCTCCCGCAATCAAAACGTATGGATTTGGCCGCAATGGCCCCCGGAATATCACCGGCCTGACACGGAAGCAGTCCGGCAATTTCGAGAGGAACACTGGCAGGAGGTCCTTTTCTACAAATATGTGCAATGGCAGTTAGAGGAACAGCTTGCTCAAGTCCAGGACTATGCAAAGACACAGGGGATGTGTATCGGCCTGTACCATGATCTGGCATTGGCCATCGACCGGTTCGGCGCTGACTTCTGGGCCTATCAGGACTATTTTGTTCCCAATGCCCGGGTGGGAGCTCCTCCGGACGCATTCTCACAACACGGTCAGGACTGGGGTTTCCCTCCCCCCAACACAGAAAGGTTCCGAGAAAGCGGCTATGACCTATTTGTCAAAGAGATTCGGAAGAATTGCTCTTTTGGAGGGGCCTTGCGAATTGATCATGTTATGAGGTTTTTTCATCTTTACTACATACCTGAGGGGGAGCCCCCGGGAAAAGGGGCTTATGTGTCACAGCCCTTTGAGGATTTGCTCATGATTCTTGCCTTGGAGAGCGTGCGAAGCAAGGTGGTCATCATTGGTGAAGACCTCGGAACCGTGCCACCGTACATACGAAAAAGACTGACTGAAGCGAACGTCTTCTCCTACAGGCTCCTCTATTTTGAAAAGGATGATCAGCAGAACTTCATTCGGACGACGGATTATCCCGAACTGGCCTTAGTTACGGCTGCCACCCACGATCTGCCCACCCTGGCCGGATTCTGGACGCACAGGGACATCGAGATTCGCAAGGATGCAGGGATGTTCGAAAACAAACAGGCTATTGCCGGGGCTGCTGCTGAAAGGGAGACAGACAAGGAGAAGTTGCTGAGGCTGCTGCATGAGATGGGCCTTCTTTCTGTTGAGTGTGGCACAGACCCAAAGGCCTATCCTGAGGTTACTGGTGAGATTCACAATGCCGTGGTGGGCTTTCTTGCCCTGGCGTCGGCCAAGCTCTTTGTGTTGAGCCAGGAAGACCTGCTTAAGGATGACAGGCAGCAAAATCTGCCGGGAACCACCAATGAATACCCGAATTGGTCCCTGAAAATGAAGTATGGCCTGGAACAACTTCGCATGGACCCGAAGGCGAGGGGTTTTTGCGAGATGTTTCGCACCTGGATAGACAGATCAGGGCGAAAGAAAGTAACTCAAGAAATTTCAGCAGCGCGGTTGCCGTAACCCCATATTATTGAGTTACGAAAAAAATACCAACATAGAGGTGTGTCATGTCAAAGAAGAAGCAAACTGAAACTTCTCTGAGGCCGGAAATCACCAGAGAACTCAACAAGGTCAAGAAGGCAAAAGAGGAGACGGAAAAGGTCAAGAAGGCTGTTCGGCCCAAGGAAGAAAAGATTTTGGAACAGATGCAAAAGGCCAGAGTCAAGGACGTCGAGCGCAAGATCCTGAGGGATCCTGACTATGACAAACACAAGAAGGCAGACAAGAAGATCGGGGGAGTTCGGGGAAAATTTCGCCCATCGCTTGACAGGACGCGCAAACGAACCTGATACAATTCGTAACCGTTCACGGATTCAGAAGTTCAAGGGTTCAGGGTTTACCAAAAATCTGAACCGTTGATTCGTGGTTTCATCCCGCCGTAGGCGGGTCAACGCAACAAAGGTAACCCTGAACCTGTGAACGCCTGCCATAATTCTCTACGTCGTCATGTGAAGCGGATCAATAATTGCTGTCAGGTGAGGGGGTATGCGGAATATGCAAAAGGATTGCCTTTTTTGTCAAATCATCAGAGGGGAAAAACCGGCTGATTTTTTGTTCAAGGGCGAATCCCTGGTCGTATTTAAAGACATCTATCCCGAAGCCCCTGTTCATTTGCTCATTGTGCCCAGAATACATATCCGAAGTATCAATGAGGTCACGGATAAGGACAAAGAGATCATCTCTCAGATGATTCTCAAGGGTCAGGAGACGGCGAAGGAGCAGGGTATTGCCGCATCAGGATACAAACTCCTTTTTAATGTGGAGCGGGGCGGCGGCCAGGCCATCTTTCACGTCCATCTTCATTTGCTCGGTGGATGGCGATAGGAAATTCTGGATTGCAGGTTGCGAGATTGAAACCCAAACGGCCGCCGGCAATGAAAAAAACAAGAATCGCCGTTCAGATCTACGAGATACAGGATCCAAGGGAGGCCGAGGGGGTTATCGAGCTTGGCGTTGACCGCATTGGAAGTGTTATCCTCTCCGAGAAAGACTGGAAGTCGCCGGCCGTAAAGGAGGCAATCCTTGTCTCAAAGGCAAGTCGGGTGAAGCACAGTCTGATTCCGCTATTTGATACAAAAGACGTGTTGTTTCAGGCCATTGAATACTACGAGCCGGATATTGTACATTTTTGCGAATCTCTGTATACTGCCCAAGGCGGCGGGATGCCTTGGGAGGCTCTTGTTGAACTTCAGATTTCAATAAAAGAGCGATTCCCAAGAATTGAGCTTATGCGCTCTGTTCCCATTCCCACCCCAACAAGCATTGAGAGGATTCCGACACTGGAAATCGCCAGACGTTTTGAGGCCGCAAGCGATTATTTTCTAACCGACACGTGGCTTGGCAATGAGCCGGTTGAAGGGTATTTAGGCATAACAGGATTCACGTGCAACTGGATCTCGGCCGGTCGGCTTGTTGAGTCGAGTTCAATCCCTGTCATTCTGGCTGGCGGACTGTCACCAGAAAATGTCTATGAAGGGGTAATGGCTGTCAAACCCTTTGGTGTAGATAGCTGCACAGGAACCAACGCACGAGATGGAAATGGAAAACCTGTTCGATTCAAAAAGGACTATGAGAAAGTCAAGGTCTTTGTTAAAGAAGTACGTCGAGCTGAAAAGGATCTTTTTGACTCCTGAACGAAACAACGACGATGGGAGGGCACATGACAGAGAAAGAGGCGATCCTCGGTTTCATGATGGGTGAAAGAATGAAGGCCAGCCTCATAGTGGCTTCGCAACTGGCCATGGTGATTGAGGGGCTTTCGGATAGTGAAAAAGGAGGGGCGAACAAAGTCTTTTCCACTTTCTTGAGATCTTTGTATCAAGACATCGGACTGGCCCACAAGGTCTCACCGCAAGAGGAATGGGCGAAGATCCGAGAAGAACTCGACAATGGCCTGACCATGGTCGATTCAAACGCTTCCGCCGGCGCCATGGATGGCTTCTCGCGTGCTATCAGCCAATCCACAACAATCAGCCACAGGACTATGAGTTTTCTCATGGAAAAGGGACTCCTGTGAACGGATTCGGGCATGAAGCCGACTAACGACGAAATCAGGAGAATCAACCAGGTCCAGCGGGATTTCTTCAGCGGCCTTATCCACGTCTTTGATCCGCCTCTGCCCGAAGGCGTGCCTGAACGCTTGGAAAAGATTGTGGCTTCAGCCAGGATCAACAAAGGAGAGACTGTTCTGGATGTAGGTTCGGGCACAGGCATATTGATTCCGTTGATCCGGGCTTATCAACCACGGACGATATTTGCCTGTGACCTTTCGGAGGCTATGCTGGCGCACCTCAGAAAACAGTATCCGTATGCCCATGCCATTGCAGCAGACGTCCGGGAGATAAGTCTTCCTAACGATAGTATTGACGTAGTCATAATGAACGCCTGTTATCCGAATATTGTGGACAAAGACAGCAGTATTGCCAATATTAGCCGGATGATGAAGCCAAACGGGCGCATGGTGATAAGTCATCCTATGGGCAAATCGTTTATTGACTCATTGAAAGAGAAGTCCCCTTTCCCTCTGGATGATTTTCCGCAGCGATCGGAGGCTCAAGACTTGTTTGAGGCCTATGGATTCGAGATTCAAGATCTGATTGATGAGCCCATGCTGTATATCCTGGTAGCCGTAAAAAAGGATAGGGTAGAGCGGTATCATGAGTGAGGAGGTAGACTATTTCAAGGAAAAGCTCCGAAACCTCACTAAGAAAGGGGCTATTGGCGGCGGCTGCATATTACTCCTCCTCCTCGTCGTACTGGGATATTTTGGGATTTCTCGACCTGTAATTATAATCGTTCCTGACTGCGCCGGCATCCATGTCAGGAACCAAGGAACCATGAATGCGGTCATATACAAAGTGGACGCCTTTTGGTATTGGGCCGGCCAGGTGGCATTGTTGGCCAACATGCCTGAAATCCACCAGAGGGTTGAGTCCGAGGCAACTCCTGTCAGGTTGCAGGTCCCGGATATCCCTGGCCCTGCTGGTGGAATCCAGCAAAGGGAACACTGTTACATGAAGTTGGCGGTTCGCTACCGAATACCTGGTGTGCCCGTGTTCAGGTATACGACCTTATTGTACTTCAAGTATGATCCGGACCGTGAGTCATGGATTTCGACAAAGAGCATCCCGGCCAAATACAGATCCCTTGGAAGCCTGGGAGTAGGCAATGTCGGCAAACTTGAACTGAGTTTTCATTAGTGTGAACGGAACAATGCCAGAGTCTGAAAAAGTCACGTTGTATTGGTCAAGGGGGCCATATTTTTGGCGGCCAAGATCCATTTATGCGAAGGGCTGCCTGCTTGAAGGAAAACGGCACGGAAAATGGGTGTTCTCGTACAAGAACGGACAGAAGCAATTAGAAGGGGAATACACAAAAGAGAAAAAAACCGGCATTTGGGTGAAGTGGACCGAAAACGGAGCCAGGATTACGGAGGGCGAATTCCTCTATGGAAAGATGCATGGCAAGTGGACAGACTGGCATGGCAGCGGCCAAAAGGCGCTTGAAAGTCACTGGGTTATGGGCAAAAGAGATGGCACGTGGACGTATTGGGGAGTGGATGGATCATTGGAGAAAAGGCAACATTATGACCACAATCTTGAGGAAGATGAAGGATATTCAATTCATACGGATCTTGAGGCAAAGGAGCTTGTCAGGGAGATCCAAAGAGAAAGTTTGCGTAGAAGCTGGGAAAGGCTTGTGGGTAGATCCGTTGCCAGCATAGTAAAGCCGTGGCACATTGCCTGCTGGATACTGATATTCGTACCCACCTTGAGTCTGATGAAGGGAAAAACGCCGTGGCGCAGCGCAGCCATGGCAGGTATTCTGGCCTTCCTTGTCACGAGTCTCCTTGCGTGGAGCCTTGAGAGAAGACAGCCAAAATGAGAAGGATTGACTACCATGGATAAAAACCTGGGCCATGAAACGCCTGAACAAGCCTCCACACAGATGATATTCAGGTACTTCATCATCATATTCCTGATTACTATCTTTCTTGTGGGCAAAGTCCTGTGGCCCTTTGTGTCTATTCTGGTCCTTGGCTTTGTGTTGACTGGTATTTTCTATCCGGTTTACAGCTTCTTTGCCAAGAAGATGCGGCCAGTACTTTCTTCTCTGATCACGTGTACAATTATTTTTTTGGTGGTTTTTGTGCCATTGGTGTTCATAATAGGCGCCCTTTCCAAGGAAGCATACAACCTGTATGTCAGGGGTACCAATGCTGCCATAAACCAGGATTTTAAGGAACTCTTGCAAAACAGCCAAATTATAGGACGTATCGAAGGCATTCTTGCAAACTTTAACATCAAGCTAGGCGTTGAGCACCTCAACAAAGGCTTGTCCGAGCTTGGAAGGTTCGTCGGCCTGTTTCTCTACGAGCAAGTGAGCACCGTTGCTACAAACGTCTTGAAGTTTATCATTAACTTTGCCTTTATGCTCCTGATCATCTTCTTCTTGCTAATTGACGGCAAAGACCTTATCGCTTTCTTCATAGAGCTTTCTCCGCTTCCTGAGGATCAAGATAGAAAACTCATGGACAAATTCCATGCCATGGCCTCGGTAGTCCTTGTAGTGAACGGTATATCCGGACTGATTCAAGGAACTCTGGGAGGCATTGTTTTTGTTGTGTTTGGTCTAGGTTCGCCCTTCCTTTGGGGCTCAATCATGGCCATACTGGCGTTTTTCCCCATTGTGGGCATTGGCGCTGTCTTTATTCCGGCTTCTATCTATCTGTTCCTGAAGGGTAGGATAGCAGCAGGTATTTTCTTCATCGTTTTTTTCCTGGTTGTCTCCTCTACCATAGAATATGTAGTTAAACCCAGACTCGTGGGAAACAAGGTTAAGATGCACACACTCCTGGTCATTCTATCTGTTCTGGGTGGCCTAAAAGTCTTCGGGATCTTGGGAATTATATACGGTCCCCTGGTCATCACAGCATTTTTGACTCTTACCAGTATCTATCGTTCAAGTTATGAAACCTTCATGGGAAAGACTTAAGGCCGCAAAAAAAGCAACTGACCCCGATTGCTTCTTGTGCGGGGTCAGTTGCTTGGACGATCATCTAGCGCTCTATGATTCCTGACCTCCTGAGAGTAACCTGCCATGGTTCCGTAGCAAGCCAGCCAGAAAAAACGCTGCGAGCAGGAGTCCGGCTACAGTGCCGGTCGTCCCAAAAGCATTAACAAGAACATACCTGATTCCTACCAGCGGGACTACTATTAGTCGCATAACGGACTCACATGAGGCGACGATTTTGGTGGACCCCTCACATGAGTCTGAGTCAAATCCGGCAGTATTAATGAAACATCCAATGCTTGTGTCACCACTCAAGGCAGATCCAACCTCCCCACTGCTTGGTTCGGCAATTCCACCTGGGTCGAGGATGATGCCATTGGCCACTCCATCGCTATCCCCATAGCCGCCGTCTTTGACTTCCAGGGTAATAGACCTGCGATTTTTGTCAAAAGTCGTATATTCGGAGTAGTCCTGCCAGCCACTGACCGTGTCATATTTGCAGAAGATTGAACCCCGTGAAATCTTTTTCGAGAAATAGATTTTCACTGTGGCTATCGCTCCGGGTTCGTCAACGCGAATTCGATAAGAAAAAAGTCCGAATATCAGACTCCTTGGTCTTATGATGTTACGCCCCACAATGAACTCCAAAAACGGGTTGTCAAAAACGCTTGACGGCTCAATCGTTTCAACGGCTTCTATGGCAGTTACGGAATTAGACCCCTTGCCAACGCCAATGGTGACATTGTTAGAGATATATTGTGCGCATTTGATAACGCCTGGCTGGTCGTTGTCAGCAACGCCATCTTCATTGAGGTCCACGTCGTCGCCAACTTCCTGATCGTCTGGAACACCGTTACCGTCAACATCGTTGTCGTCAATGGTGGTAGTGAACTCAACAGTGTCTGACCAGTCAGAGGCCTCACCATGTACATCGTAAAATCGGACGCGCACATAATATGTCGTGTCTGCTTCAAGCATCGTGTGGGGAACGGGCAGTTCTACGACCTGATCGGTGGTAGTAATATCAAGAATCAGGGACGAGATGTCCTCTTGTTTGCTGATTTGCCATTGACTTTGGCTCTGCGGGTCCCCATCAGGATCTGAGAAAAGTTCGGCGATAATGCTCGGCATAAGGTCACACTCCATCTGGCCATCGTAGGGAGATGTGATAACCGGTGTTGAAGGGGGAAGATTGGATTCCGGTATATCTGTGATCGTCACCAACTTCTGATCCGTCTTTGTCACACCAGAAGAAGTATAGCTTGCCGTAATAGTCACTGTCTCGTCGCCAGTTACCTCTGACGCGGAAAGCACGCCGCTACCGCTAATGCTGGCATAAGATGACTCCTCGCTCCAGTCGGCGCTTCCGGTGACGCTCTCTGTGCTCCCGTCGCTGAATGTGGCCGTGGCTGTGTAGTTAGAGGTGCTGTTTTCCGCTACCGAACTCGACCCGCTGATGGACAGGCTGGTCAGGGTGGGGGAGTCGTCTACCCAGGAAACATACACAATGCAGGCGGCTGTCGATTCGAGTCCATCATTGTCGGTCACTGTCAACTGAAAGGATAGAGTTGCGCCATCCTCTTCAACATCCGGGGCAGTGAATGAAGGCCGGACTGCCGATGCATCAGACAATGTTGTGGTCGGCCCTGCTTGCTGGGACCAACTGTAAGAAATGGCGCCGTCAGGATCAAATGAACCTGAGCCATCCAAAGTAACCGTATCTCCCTCGTCAACGCTCTGGTCGTCACCTGCATCGGCTGTAGGCGGTCTATTCACGTCACCCACAGTGATGGTTACCTGCTCGGAATCGCTCTGGGCCGGGGTGCCGCTGTCAGTGACCGTAAAGGTTACCGTATAGTTTCCGGCAGAACCGTAGCCCGGGGTCCAGGCAAAGCTCTGTGCGTCAGCATCAAAGCTTGAGCCCGTGGGAAGGTTTCCGGCAGAGTATGTGAGCGCATCGCCATCCGGATCTGTTGCCGTGACGGTAAATGCAAGCAGCGAGTTTTCGTCTACGCTCTTTGCGCCGATGCTGTCAAGCACGGGCGGTCTATTCACGTCACCCACAGTGATGGTTACCTGCTCAGAATCGCTCTGGGCCGGAGCGCCGCTGTCAGTGACCGTAAGGGTTACCGTATAGTTTCCGGCAGAGCCGTAGCCCGGGGTCCAGGCAAAGCTCTGTGCGTCAGCATCAAAGCTTGAGCCCGTGGGAAGGTTTCCGGCAGAGCATGTGAGCATGTCGCCATCCGGATCTGTTGCCGTGACGGTAAATGTAAGCAGCGAGTTTTCGTCTACGCTCTTTGCGCCGATACTGTCAAGCACGGGCGGTCTATTCACGTCACCCACAGTGATGGTTACCTGCTCGGAATCGCTCTGGACCGGAGCGCCGCTGTCAGTGACCGTAAAGGTTACCGTATAGTTTCCGGCAGAACCGTAGCCCGGGGTCCAGGCAAAGCTCTGTGCGTCAGCATCAAAGCTTGAGCCCGTGGGAAGGTTTCCGGCAGAGTATGTGAGCGCATCGCCATCCGGATCTGTTGCCGTGACGGTAAATGCAAGCAGCGAGTTTTCGTCTACGCTCTTTGCGCCGATGCTGTCAAGCACGGGCGGTCTATTCACGTCACCCACAGTGATGGTTACCTGCTCGGAATCGCTCTGGGCCGGGGTGCCGCTGTCAGTGACCGTAAAGGTTACCGTATAGTTTCCGGCAGAACCGTAGCCGGGAGTCCAGGCAAAGCTCTGTGCGTCAGCATCAAAGCTTGAGCCCGTGGGAAGGTTTCCGGCAGAGTATGTGAGCGTGTCGCCATCCGGATCTGTTGCCGTGACGGTAAATGCAAGCAGCGAGTTTTCGTCTACGCTCTTTGCGCCGATGCTGTCAAGCACGGGGGCGTCATTTACAGGAGTAATAGTCACCGTAACCGTTGCTGTGTTCGAGTCTGTGGTGCCGTCATTGACCTTAAAGGTGAAGGTGTCAGTACTATTAGCGTTTTCATGTGGGGTGTATATGAAGGCGCCGGTTGATGAATTGGTTACAGATGCCGTGCCCTTGCTTCCACTGGTTACAAGCACATACGTGAGTGCGTCACCATCTACATCACTGGCGTCCAGAGTACCGCTAATTGCCGTGTCTTCGTCTGTGTTGACAGATTGATCATTGGGTACGGGGGCATCGTTTACGGCGGTTACCGTAATGCTTACAGTGCCAAGTTCCGAGTCACTCTGGCCATCGTTAGCTTTGAAGCTGAAAGTGTCTGAACCGTTGTAGTTCACGTCAGGCGAATAGGTCAGGTTGGGGTCCGTGCCTGATAATGTTCCATGCGAGGTCTGGTCGACTAACGTGTACGTAAGGCTGTCTCCATCAACATCGGTGGCAGTAAGGGTGATACTCACGGATATGTCTTCATGGGTAGTTACGGACTGGTTGTCGGCTGTGGGCGGCGTGTTTGTGCCGTTGGCTACGGTAAATGTAGCGCTCACAACCCGACTGCCACCGGCCGTCAACTCGATGAACGCGGTGATCTCATGTGTTCCGTTGGACAGTTGATTTGTGTCAAAAGGGTTGGCAGAACCATCACCGGCACTGCCCGCAAAATCATAGTGGATAACTTCTTCGACCTGCCGAGGGTCTCCGTTCATGTCCGGGTCATCCAGATAGAAACTCACCTGCTCGACACCTTCATCAGGGCTGGTGAAAACAAAGATGTTGCCAGTCACTGTTTCACCCTGCAATGACACTGAGTTTGACCGGTCTGACGATGTGCTTAACAGGAGCGTATAACTCTGATATGTGGCTTCATCGGAATCAGTGCTTTCATTATCCGAAGTATCATAAGCCCTTGCCACAAAATGGTGAGTCGTATTGTCATCCAGGCCCGAAATCGTGCATGTTGTGGCAGTGCCTTGCCAGGCCGGATTATCGTAATCGTAATTCTGGCCATCTTCGCGATAGAAAATCCTGTAACCTTCAAGGTCTTCTTCGCTATTGGCGTCCCATGCCAATGTTACGTCTACTGCACAGGCATTTTGAGAAAATACCAGGATACCAGAGAGGAGAATGACAAAGGACAGAAACCGGAAAAAGGAAAGACTGAAAACTCGGGTTCGTAAACACTCTGCTATGTAAAATCGTGGTGACATTGCAGCACCTCCAGTACTTCTTTGGCCGCGCAAAACACAGCTTCAAAGAGGCGCTGCATCTGCTCGGCAACCCTGCTATCCGCCTCCGGCGGACCAGTGGCTTTGCGTCCCACCCTTTCGAGTGGTTTGCCTTTTTCGAACATCTGACTATGATCTTGTTCAAAGAACCTGATTAACTCATGCGCAACACAGGTACTCGCAACATGCATGCCATATGACGGATTGGAACGGATGCTAATAGTAATGACTCATCAGAAATATCTATGAAATCATTGAGTTTTGGCGCTATCTAAAAAGGGAGATTTTGGGGCGGGACACGGATCGAAATAGAGTGCCGTATTGCAAGGTCGTAATTGCTATGAAGCAAAACTGTCTAATCCATAACCATTCTGTTCTATGAAGTTCGAAGACATAACGCAAATACCCCGCCCTGCGGACGGGGTATTTGTTGTCTTTACTTATTTTGAGCAACGATAGCTTGTGACAAGCAGTTAACTGCCCTGCATGAGAGTATGACACTTGTTCTCACGGACTCGATAGAAGCAAACCATGACCAACAATCCGATAAGCACTAGAAGACCACTCGACGTGTTTATGTTGGTATCCATAGATGAATTGCATCCCGCAGAAGCAATAAAACATCCGCCGCCACTGGGACCACCACCTGAAACAGCAGAGTCAACGCCGCCGCTGCCTTCCGTACCGCTGTCGCCAAGGCCGCCCGGATCTACAATGATGCCATTGGCATTTCCATCGGTGTCGCCGTAGCCGCCGTCCTTGACTTCAAGGTTAATTGACAGGCCATCGTCATTGAAAGTTGTGTGTTGCGAGTAGTCTGCCCAGCCGTTGATAGTGTCATATTTATAAAATGTCGTGCCGCTCGAAATAGGTTCGGCATAATATATTCTCACTGTGGCCGTGGCGCCAACCTGATTTACGGTTATTCGGTAGGAGAAAAGCCCGTGACTCAGATCGCTCGGCCTGTTGGTGTTATCCAATATTGTAGACGGATCGATTATCTCCACGGCCTCGATGCCTGTTACAGAATCCGAGCCCTTAGAAACGCCGAGAGTAATACCGTCGGATGACTGCACGGATCTGATATTTTCGGGCTCTTCGATGTCATCAACGCCATTGCCATCGAGGTCCACGCCATAGCCGACTTCCTGATCATCAGGCACTCCATCGCCATCAAGATCGTCGCTATCTGCCGCGGTCGTGAACTCAATGTTGTCTGACCACTCTGAAGATGCCAAATGGACATCGTAGAACCGAACCCTCACATAATATGTAGTCTCTGCCTCGAGCAGTGTATGAGGCACGGCCAGTTCAGTGAGATGTTCGGCAGTGGAACATTCAAGAATCGCGGAAGAGAAGTTCTCTTGCTTGCTGATTTGCCATTGGCTCTGGCTGTGTGGATCGCCGTCAGGATCTGAGAATGTTTCGGTGACGATAGTTGGCGTAAGCTCACACTCCATCTGTCCGTCGTAGGGAGATGTGATGACCGGTGTTGAAGGGGGAAGATTGGATTCCGGCACATCTGTGATCGTCACCACCTTCTGGGCCGTCTTGGTCACTCCACCAGAAGTGTAGCTGGCTGTAATTGTCACTGTCTGGTTACTCGGCACCGCTGTCGTGGTAAGCACGCCGCTTCCGCTGATGCTGGCATAAGATGAGTTCTCGCTCCAGTCGGCGCTTGCGGTAACAATTTGAGTGCTCCCGTCGCTGAATGTGGCCGTGGCCGTATAGCTAGAAGTCGAGCTTTCGTTTACTGAACTTGATCCGCTAATATTAAGGCTCGTGAGAGTCGGAGGTGTGCCGTTGGCCACGGCAGTGGCTTCATCGGAATCGGTGCTTTCATTATCCGAAGTATCATAAGCCCTTGCCACAAAATGGTAAGTCGTATTGTCATCCAGGCCCGAAATCGTGCATGTTGTGGCAGTGCCTTGCCAGGCCGGATTATCGTAATCGTAATTCTGGCCATCTTCGCGATAGAAAATCCTGTAACCTTCAAGGTCTTCTTCGCTATTGGCGTCCCAGGCCAATGTTACGTCTACTGCACAGGCATTTTGAGGAAATGCCAGGATACCAGAGAGGAGAATGACAAAGGACAGAAACCGGAAAAAAGAAAGACTGAAAACTCGGATTCGTAAACACTTTGCTATGTAAAATCGTGGCGACATTGCAGCACCTCCAGGACTTCTTTGGCCGTGCAAAACACAGCTTCAAAGAGGCGCTGCATCTGCTCGGCAACCCTGCTATCCGCCTCCGGCGGACCAGTGGCTTTGCGTCCCACCCTTTCGAGTGGTTTGCCTTTTTCGAACATCTGACTATCATCTTGTTCAAAGAACCTGCTCTAGCAATCATTTGCTGACAGAGTCAATGTGCAACACATGTGCCAGAGAAGAAATGGAAATCGACTCCTGCAGAAAAACCTGGATACGGTGGAATATCAGTCAGTTAGCAGTGGGCCAAAATCGGGCTACAGCTCTCTTGTGCGCCAATTGGAATACCGGGGATAGGATTATGCCTATGAGAGGAATTTGAATTGCAATAACGTAATTAGTATGATTTCAATCCTGAATATCTTGTCAAAAAATCTCTTTGACGGACTGGAATCATTTGTTTTTTCGCCAGCGCTGGTGGGTAATGCCAAGCTTCCTTATTTTATAGTTCAGGGCTCGGGGACTGATCCCAAGGCGTTCAGCAGCATCCTTCTGGATCCAAAGGCTTTCCTCCAAGGCCTTTAATATGAATTCCTTCTCGTGTTCTTGCAAGGCATGTGCTGCTGAAGATGGCTCTTCTGTCACAGTGGTTTCGGCTTGTGCCTGTGGTGACCTGATCGGTTTGAGGAGAGATATGTTTTCTTCCTGGATCGTATCCTTTTCTTCAAGTATGACGGCCCGTTCAATCGTGTTGGCAAGTTGTCGGATGTTTCCGGGCCAGGTATAAGCTTCAAACATCTTGATAACAGCATGAGAGAAGCCCTTGATTTCCTTTCTCAATGAACGACAGCTTTTTTCAAGAAGGTAATGTGCAAGGGGTTCAATACAAGCCCTTCGTTGTCGTAGAGAAGGAAGATGCACGCTCAGTACATTCACGCGATAATAGAAGTCTTCCCGGAATCTTCCGGCTTCCACTTGTTCTTCCAGAACCCTGTTCGTGGCTGTGATGACCCTTACGTCAGAATGGATCGTCCGGTTTCCTCCCACACGCTCAAAGGATTTCTCGTCTAACACGCGCAACAGCTTTGCCTGAAGATCTAAACTCGTTTCACCGATTTCATCCAGAAACGCGGTCCCGCCATTTGCCTGTTCAAATCTCCCAACGCGAGTCTTGTTGGCGCCTGTAAACGACCCTTTTTCGTGGCCGAACAACTCGCTTTCAAGCAAAGTTTCCGGAATATTGGTGCAGTTGATCTTTATGAAGGGCTTTTTTCGTCTGTGACTATTGAAATGGATTGCTCCGGAAAGAAAACTCTTTCCTGTGCCTGTTTCTCCTGTAACCAAGATGGTTGCGTCAGTCTCAGAAAATTTTTTCAGCGTAGATACTACCTGCTTCATGGACGTACTACGCGCAATGATCCGATCAAAACTGTAAATGACATCTTGCTCGTGTCTCAGATAATCAATTTCATTTTTCAGGCTACGGTTTTCAAGTGCTTGTTCCAGCACCAGCTTGATTCTTTCCTGCGAGTAGGGCTTGGGAATAAACTCAAAGGCTCCCTCTTTGACTGCCCTTACAATCAATTCCGCATTTTCACTTTCGCTTGTAACAATGACTGGAGTATGGGGAACTGCTGACTTCAGTCGGCCCAGGAGGGCAAAAGGGTTTTCTTGCTCGATCTGGAGGTCCAGAATAATCGCGTCGCTATGTTCCTGTCCCAGTTTCCCGGAAACATCCGTTCCATCGGGCCAGTAGCTGAGCTTGTGGGGAGGGGAAAAAGCCCTTGAAAGCAAGGTTATCCAATTCTGGCTTTCCTCAATGATAAGTATATTGCTCATTTAGTTCGTTAGAAATTCGCATCTGCTGCGGGAAAAGGTCCTTGAAGCTCTTATTGCTTCTTTTTTTCTGTTAATTGGCATACATTGCAATGTGAGTCAAGATTGATCCAATAGATCTTAGCAAAAACAACGTCCGAGTCACGGTATGTGCGATGAAATTGACGCCGAGATTATCCGAAAAGATGAAAACACAATTGTGTCGCTCCTGATATGGCACAGAACAACAGGCAGATTCCAAAAAGACAGGAAAACACGAGCAACCCCAAATCCACAAGAGCCCTTTTCAGCGCCTGAGTCTCGTCTGACGGGTTGTGAAGAGAGTTAGGGAATCCGTGTTCATTCATCGGATCGGCATTGGCGCTACGTGGCAATTGAGACAGCATTAGAAGGGGGTTGTAATTCCCAGAAAGTTAGCGTTTCGATGGATATGGACAGTGTAGATAGCAAACCAGTTTATCCAACTGCAAATGAATGTTCCATAGTATTTGCAGAATGTCATCGTTAAGCCCCTGCCCAAGCCCATTTTGAGCTGGTACCTGCGACCATAAAAGCATGTAAGGTTATGTCGAACATCCGTCGTCATTGTCTCTATCAATCTCCTGCGACTGTTGCGCGAATCTGTGGCCAAGTTTAGCCAAAGACCGCATAGACTGCCTGAGCCTCTACTGCGAATTTGATAGAGACGGCCGTGATCCCGAGCCCCACGCACACAAGCACCAAAACCGTGCGCTTAAGAAGCTTCATTTCTCTGTGTCTGTTCAGATCTTCGTTGACGCAACGTTCCATGGCCGAGACGAACTTCCTGTCGAGCCTTTCCGTTATCCAATCAAGGGCCATGTCGACGTCAGTGAGGAACCTCAAAAGACGTGGCCATGTGTTAAGGGCTCTCTCCTTTCCTTGATTTTCATCGTATGTGGTGCAAAGTTCGTAGGGCATTTTCTATCCCTCCTTTGATCCGCTTATTGATGCTTCACGCCATCAATCCGAACCGTTTGCAAAGCAAGGAGAGCAAGACCCGTGCCAGGCTTTCTTGACTATGGCGCCGCGAGTGTCCACGACATGTAACAGCTTGAATTACCACTATATATTACTGGCTGGCAAAACCACCAGAATGAACGAACTCCCATGAAATCGACCGTTTCAATTACGATAATGAAATTGTAAGGGACAAATTTGAAAGTCCTGTTAAATGTCAGTCACGTTGGACATTGCAATATCTCCCCTTGGTAAACAAATCTCCAGGTTCGTGGGATCACCTGTTGACATGACGGAGCCGTGCCTTCAAATACTCCCAAACGCAAATCTCTGAGGCCGAGCCATTTGTCTCTTTCAGCCGTCCGCCTGCGGGCCGTAGCCTGCCAACTTCGCCAGAGCGGCTGCGACGGCCGAATCGGCGGAGAGCTCGTAGCCGCCGACTTCGCCATAGTAGCCTTGGCTACGACGGCTGAAAAGGCTACTTCCCGGCCTTCGTAGCCGTTGCCACTTCGGCGGAGTAGGCTGGCGAAGTCGGCGACCTGGCCCAGAGGACTAGGTTTTCCACGTTGGAATAAAAAAGGGCCGGGGGCCTCCTCAAGGTAGGTTGATGTATATATTAAGCTGTTCCCCGTTAAATGGTTGTTCTGGAAGGTGGAGGCCCTTCCGGCCATGGAGGTGTTATCGGCACGTGAGGAAGAAAACTTGAGGGATGCAAAGCCTAGGGACAGGGGATAAAAGGTAGGGGCGGAACACGCTCCCACTGCATGTCCGCCCCCAGGAAGGAAAGGAGGAGTGTTATTCCTCTCTGGTCTTATCGGAACTTGAGCGGAAAACTTGAAAGGCAAGGCCAACTATCCACTGAACGCACAGTAAATTTGTACGGCTCCATAGGTGGCCCAGATTGCAAAACACCAAGAAAACAATATCATGCCCAACCAGATCAAGACCATTCTCATACTTCGTTACTCCAGTGTGTGAAGTTCTAAGGGGAAGGCAACTTACGAATCCCTTTGCACTTCTTTCAGCAAGTAACGTACCAAATGGCATTGGTTTGCTATTCCTTGATTTTAAAGGCTTTTTTGAATGGATTCGGATCTGGGAGAATACCTTATGAAGGCAAAATCCTACGGGAGACCCAAAGGGAGATTGAATACTTGGGCTTAACTGCTTATTGATTATGATATTTCAGCATGAAGGGTATTTCCTGCGCCAATATTTCACCCCAAGAAATCCCTATCAAGACCCTCCACATCCCAAAGTCATATTTCACAACGAGAAGTGTCTCGCAACACATCAGGTGAAGAGTTGGGATGAGTAGGGTAGGGGGGATAACTCTGCGTTGTTGGCACGCCCGGCCCGACTCGAACCTGCGACCTACGGACTAGAAGTCGGGCTAACTAGATGCAAATACAGGTAAAATATGGTAACTGTTATTTCTAAAACAAGCTCCCTGTCATACATATACGGCTTCCTTGTCTATTCTTTTTTTTAAGAATGCATTCATGCTGTCCCTGTATCTTACAATATCCACAGGCCTGTGAAACTTCTCCTCCAGATCCTGTTTGATGCCGACAAGGTAGAACAAATCCGGTTTCCCAAGCTCCACAACCACATCAATATCGCTTTGCTCATTCATGCTGTCTCTAGCCGCTGAACCGAAAACACCCATCCGTATGATTTCGTATCTATCCCTGTTCATCTCCACAAAGCCGCGGAGTGTCCGTATTATTTCATTCCTTTCCATTACTTCCTCCTTCCTATGGTCACCTCAACCACCTTCATGGTGTCATTGCCGAAGATGTCCACCACCTTCACCGCGATCTTGCGCCGCCCCGGCGGACATTCCCGGAACACGCTTTTGAGTTCCAGTGATCGGTCTTTTTTGGTGCGGAAGGACTGCCACTTTGCCCTGAAATGTTTTGAACTGATTTGTCGCTTCGGCACGGTATGCGTGCAAGACAAGATCGACAAAAATCTTTTCCTTAGCTTACCAAATGCTTAGCTTAAATGTGCTCCAATTCCTTGCCGAGCAAGTGCGGGTCCCGACAAACATGAAAACACCACCGGCCAAGGTTCCCCCAGTTATTCACCGCAGACCTCCATCGTTTAGCTGCCGCGTGTTTTGCTTTTTCCTCATCCGCCTCGTAGCCCTTTATTTCAAGGATGAGAGTCCGCCCATCGTTCATCCGCACCAAAAAGTCCGGCTCGTATCCGTGGCTGATACCGAAATACTCGTATGGGATCACAAGACCAAGATGGTCGTTCCGGGCATAAAATGCTACATGTTTTGATTGCTCAAGATGAAAAGTTGCCGATGCCTCCCATCTGGCGGTGTCAAGCACGACCTGGTTGATGTGGCTTTTCTGGGTACCATGACAGCGGCGGGTGGTTTTGAAGTCAACTTCCCCGGTTGTGCCAATGGGCTTATAGCGATTCAGAATCGGCATCAATGGCTGCTCACCTGCTACATCATCCGGTTCAATGGCAACAATGAGTCTTTCCACGGTACGCTGTACATATTTCTCATGCCCAAGCTCACACCGATTACAACCTCTCCAGTCGACCTTGCGTTTCACATACTCATGCACAAGGCTCAGGACCTGGGGAAAAAGCTGATGACGGGATTGAAGACGCAACTTGGGGTTACTTTTTGGGTCAGGAGATGTCTTATCGTCTCCTACTAATGCCCAGACCACCTGTCGCGCTATCTCGAAGATAATCGTCTGGGGATGGATACTGTGATAATATTCATCCCTGTTCTGTTCAGCAAACTCCCCCGGGCCAAGGGCACTTGGCGGGCCTACCTGGTAACCCACTGTGGGCTTTACGAAAACAGCCGTAGGCTCGGTATTCGGCTCAAGAATCAGCGGTTCCATTCTCCCGATATCTGCCTTAATCAGATTCTTTCGCAAGGCAAAAGCAAAGCCCTCCACGACCGGGAACCGAATCTCATAATCAGCTCGCTCTTCCAGGTAACGAACGTGATTCTTTGGCTTATCTTCCGGGGTTTTCTTCTTTGTCGGCCTTCCCTTGAAAGGGATAATGGAAAAGGGAATTCCGTAAACGTCTACATATTCTTCTGTCAGCAGCCCTGTTTCAGGATCGGGGGTATAGTCCATTCGTCTCAGTCCCCGCCCAACCACTTGCTCGCATAATAGTTGGCTGGTGAACGCCCTCAACCCCAGGGCATGTGTGACATTGTTCGCATCCCAACCTTCATTGAGCATTGCCACCGAAACAACGCACCGGATATGCTCCCCAGGCTCCCCCGGTTTGCCAACCGTGGAGACGATCTTTCTTAACTCCTCTGCCACGGCCTGCTTGTTTACATTCGGGTCCTCACTCTCTGCCGCAGCTAACAGCTTTGTATCTATCCTGAGCGTATATCGCCTTTCATGGCTGTTGGAAAAGTATTCCTGGAAAATCCGTCCTGTTCCATAAACCGTTTTTGTCTTTTTCTTCCTCTTTCGACTGCGGGGCGCCTGGCTTTGATCTCCGTTGTCGATATCCGAATCATCCACTATCTCAACAGTCTCTTCTCCTGAGATGTTACGGTAAAGCACCTCGGCAATATCAGTATTATCACAGACAATAATGAGCACTGGTGGGACCTTGTCCTTTTCGTCCGACGCCTCCTGGATGTAATGAAATCTTTCAACCCACTGGCTTGCCAATGTGTTCAGGGCCGGCTCAGCTTCCCTGTAAACCACTTCCGGTTTTGGCCTTCCTTGCCTTCCTGGCAGGCGCTCGCCCGGCTCAAGCGAGTCGGTAATGTGCTGCCACAGTTTGAAATACTTGGGTTCAGGTCTTCCGGTAGTATCACTTACAGGGAGTCTCGGGATTTTAACGATGCCACTCTCGATAGCGTCCACCAGGCCAAAGTCGCTTACAAGCCACGGGAAAGGCGCTCCCTCGATGTATCCACTACCTGTAATGTAGAAAGGAGTGGCTGATAAATCTACACAGAATCGAATACCGCATCCCAGATTGATTTTATCAAGCCCGGAGACCCACACCGTTGCAATTTCCCGGTCGGATTTGACTGTCTTTGCTTCATCTCCGGTCAATTTATCTGCAAGTGGGGCCGGTCGATAGGCGTGATGCCCTTCATCGTTCAATACCATCAATGGCGCGCGGGCGTGCAACTCTCCCAAAAAACGCCTTGCAAATGTGTTAGGGTCTTCGACCCCTTTATCAACCACCTGGTAGCTTTTACCACTTTCCACGTGTTCCGATTCAGGCGCAAACTGATGCCAGTTAGTCACAAGCACCTTACCGCTTTGCATCAACGGCCGCATGGTCGTAGGGACCAGGTCGAATTCTGCATAGTAGTTATCCTTGTTATCGGGACGAAGAACCTGGAGTCTTTCCTTTATAGTGAGATTTGGGCAAACCACTAATACGGCAGAGGGAAAACGTTCATCACTGGATACCTTTCCGCGGTTGCAAAAGGCCCATGCAATCAGCATTGCCATGACAACTGTCTTACCCGCTCCCGTGGCCATCTTACAGCCGAACCGTGTCAGGGGCATAAGGGCCGCATCGCTGGGTGTATCCACTAACTTTTGCAAATCTTGGTCCGTAAATGCCGGCGTAAAACGGAGACGTTTTCCTCCCATGCGAATCTCAGCCAAATAGATTATGGTCTCAACGGCCTCCATCTGGCAGAAAAAGAGCCGGCGCCAGCGGTCTTCCCGTGCCCAAAAACGCAGCAATTCCTTGGTGACCGTGGTAGCGCCTTCGTATTTCAGCTTTCTCCAGTGTGCCACATCCTTACGCAGAGCATTGATTAAGGGCAGGTCATCTCGCTGTTCCTCAGCAATAAAAGAGAACTGCTGTTGTTGCGTACCTACTTTCTTGGTCTTATACCAGTAACTGGCCGGTCGACGCCCCCCTAACTTCTCAGCCTCACCTGTTACGGTATCATACACCCAATGCTGAGTCGGTTCCTCATAGGGGTTGCATATTATAGGATTTTCAACCGGTTGAATCGGGATTTCCCTGGGGTCGGCCTTAGTCACTGTAGGACCCTCCTTCGAGGGTATGGACCCGCATTACTTCGTTGCCACGAGGGTCAATCACCTTCACGGCCACCCTTTTATTTTTGCCTGCCGGGAATGGAAGGGATGTTGTTCCGCTGAATTTGGCAAAGGCTTCCTCATCCACCACCCCTTTGAGAGCTTTGGAAAGCTTGGCCCACGCTGATTTATCCGGGAAAAATGCCTGGCATATACAGAATGTTCTTCCATCATAGTCACCATCCAAAAACCACGCTGCAACCTTTTCCGCCCCGGTCGGAATGATTGTATTCTCCACCGGGTTATAAATATCTACCCCTTCCATCTTAACAATCCACTGGTCGTCTTCAAAAGGCTCCACTGAGGTGCGGGGCAGTCCAAACACAGTAAACAACTGACTGCTTGGCGTATCTTTTAGCAGTCCATCCATGTTTACGTCCGGTCGAATGTGAGCCAGGTGTGCTCTCACTTTGGAATCCGGGTCATCCTGGTTTTCCTGCAATGCTGCCTGAGCCGCTCCATCAAAAGAGAAACCGGCAAACACAATCTCGTCATACCCTCTACGATATGCGGCACGCAGACAGTCCTCCACCTGCTTGGCGGTCACAGGGCCGTATTGTGGACCGAATGAGACTGCAACTCTACGCTCTTCATCTTTGCCATTGTCCCATTCGCCCTCAGCGTGAAGTATATCGCCCTCCAGAGGATCAAGGCGCTTGAAGCTCATCGCCTTGTTGTCAGGGAAGCGGACCCCGTCGTTACGGAGAAGCCGGGTCATCTTTTCCAAGTAAGCCTCCGCATTGGTGGGTTCTCCCTGCACATCGAATGTTTCCAGATCTCCTTCCGGTTCATCAATGGGAGAGTGCTCATCAAGCCGCTCCTCCGGCGGCTGGACCGCCTCTACAGTGAATGGCCCGGAGACCCGGAGGATGCCCCTTTCCACTTCGGGCTGATCAACCAACTCCTCTTTTTCAGCACTGGCCGCAATGCATTCATTAACCTCATCCATCTTTGCTCGCCATACGTTGCGATAGTCTGTGAGTGCATCCCGCAAAGTATCAGGCCAATCTTGATCAGTGTCGAAGGGAACTTCCCATTCTTCCCATTTCTCTTTCGGCAAATCCCATCGTCTGCGGTCAGCGTCGGTGATGGATTTCTTGCCTTCCTTTCGTTGCTTTTCGAAGAGTTTTAGCTTCAATTTCTTTCGTGTTTCAGGAGTTATTGTTTTCAGCGCCTTGTTCAGGACTTTCAGTTTCTCGGCAAGAATAGAGCCATATTTCTTGAAGATAGGATCAAGGGCCACGTTTTGGGCAATGCTCTTTAAAGTAATATGGGGCACGGTTTTGTTAACGAAACCATTCCCCACGCCTTTATCTTTATCTTTCAGCTTGAAATAGTCGAATTTCGCAGTAAGCAGTCGCTGACGAGCTATGGCAATAGACACACGGCTGGTGTCAATTGTAATCCAACGCCGTCCCCATTTTTCCGCAACATAGGCCGTAGTGCCTGAGCCGCATGTCGGGTCAAGGATGAGGTCTCCCGGATCGGTTGTCATTAGAAGGCATCGATCGATCACTCTCGTATTTGTCTGCACAACATACATCATATTTGTCGCACCAAGCGTATCTGCCCAAAGATTATCAAGGGGTTGAAGAGGGAAATCCGAGTAATACTGGGCATACCGAGGCAACTTCCCAGCCCTAACCAGTCGTTTGGCCATTATAAGACGAGACATCCCTTCAGGATTTGTCCTCCAACTTTTTGATTGAGCTTTGATAGCTTGGCTTTGAAATTCAAAATCGAATGTACAACTTGGAGTGTACCCAGATGATTTAAGGTCGCTAGCAGTAAAAAGATCCCAGTCGGTCCGCGATCCGGACAGTGTTTGTCTTTCTTCCTTATGTAGAGCCCTACGTTCTCCATTTTGAATCTCAACGAAGCTATAAGCCGAATCTTCACCCAAATCTTTTTCTATGAATAACGGACGAAATTTATAAGAAGATTTGTCCTTACTATACCAAAGAAGACTGTCATAGATGCCTGGAAGACCGCTCGAACCCAAAGGCGTAGTTTTCCTGAACGCAATCTGGCCAATAAAGTTTTCCCTTCCAAATATCTCATCCATAATTTCACGAACATGATGAAAGTTCTCATCTCCAATTTGGACAAAGATGCTCCCGCTGTCGGCAAGAAGCTCCTTGGCGGCAATAAGACGATCACGCAGATAAGCCAGGTAGGAGTGAATGCCAAGGGTCCAGGTATCCCTATATGCTTTCACCATCTCCGGCTCACGGGTCAGATCCTTTTCCCTGTCTTTCACATCTCGTCTGCCAACTTCGGGCTGGAAATTGCTGGAAAATTTGATTCCATAAGGTGGATCAATGTAGATCATCTGTACTTTGCCAGCCAGATCCTCGCGCTTGGCAAGAGAGTTCATCACTACAAGGCTGTCCCCTAAAATGAGCCTGTTCGACCAATCAACATCATGTTGATAGAACTTCACTGCCTCGTGGTAATCCAACTGAGGATCAGCAAAAAGATTCCTCTGTACGTCCTCCCTGGCTGCTACCTTAATGATGGCCTGTGCCGAAATCCGTTCGTGGATGTGCAAAGCTACAGGATCAATTTGGAAAGATTCTTTCTCCCTTTTACCCGTCCACTCCAACCAGGGTTCATGATTCCTGATTGCCTCTGCCAGCAATTGGACCTCATCACCGGTAAGAGCCCGCTGGCGGGCGGTTTCAAGAAGCTCCGGGAATCTGTCTGCTGTGCCTGAATAGTCAAACCTCAATACAGGAGGAAGATGCGGATTGTAAAAATACGTCTGCTCGGCAACCTTAGGGGTCCGGCCACGGGCAGCCAATCCTGCCGGAGGAATGTTCTTCCGTTTTGCATCCTCATGCCTGTAATCCTCGACTTTTGGATTCTTTCCCTTCTTCTTTCGGGCCATATCAATATCCTTTCAGGATTTTTCCAGGTGCTGTGGGGGCTGGGGGAGAAAAACCCCCGGCTACTCGATTAAGCGTCCTCCGCCTCAGTTGAGTTGAAGTCCTGTCCCTCTCCTTTGCCACCTTCAGCGTCAAACAGTTTGTCTAATCCCACACATAAATTCTCGTAAGCCGATGGCACATCGACTTGGATAGCTATTTTTTCATCAAAAACAGAGAAGGTTTTCCCTAAATACTTAGCCGCCAAATAGAGGTTGAATGAATCGATAGAGAATTCTGTGTCTTCGGGCACTTGGTGATATTGGTGTAATGGATTTGCACACTGCCTGAGATTGTATCGAGCTATATGATGCCACATTGAGTGTGAGCATGCACTAAACGGGTTGTAAACGTAATTATAAAAATCAATACAATCAGCTTCTTCTGCCATTTGGCGTGTTGGAATACCGGACCAACTACCAACATTGACGTCAGTCAAGAATGTAAATCGCTGTGAATTGATCCATGCCTCTGATGCTTCTATAAGTATTGTCTCTTCTGGTGTAGGTTCTCTGTCACCAATTTGGGCTTTGCGGTGTTCAATTTGAAGCTTCGCTTGGCCCAAGCCATACAATACAAACTTCCGTGAACGGTCGATCGGGTCTTTCAATACCCAAGCAAGGGTGATGTAAACATCGGCCATCGCTCGAAGAAGTATCGGTGCTATGTGACCATTCCAGATTTGAGGACACTCAGCGAAATGCCTTGCGAGAGTTACTTGGCGTGCAAGCAGAGCTCCCACTACTTCGTGAAGTTCACTCTTAGACAAGTCGATAGGCCACTTTTCCCATCTCTCTTTCAGCTCAGTACGAGCTTGTTGGACAAAAGTCACTATGAGTCTTTCGATTTGGCTGAAATCCGACTTTTCACTCATTTGATGTTTCCTCGAAGTAGCAGTTGTCAATCTCAAGCCCGCGATTCCAGAAGTTTTTTGGCCAATTGGAAGATGATGGATAATGAGGTTCACTAAAGAATATATATATCGTCGAACGTATGCTCGCTGCTACCTTTTGTGAGAGCGTTGTGTGGGGATATTTCTCTATTTCAGGAAAGCTCGCAAGGGCTAAACCTTCAAAAACTTTTAGGGCTCCTGAATCAAATGCGAGCCAAATCGCAGTGGCTTGGACCATCATAGTGTCTCTTGAAGTCTTGTCGTACATTCCTGCGACCAGAGACTTAAATCGTTCAAGATTTCGCCCCTCCTTTCCAGACAAATCGGGCTTGCTTGAAAAAAGAAATCGTAAGGGACATTCAGGATAAAACGCAATCAGTGGCAGGAGCGCCTTCTGAATTTCGAACAGTTCACCTGAAGCTGCAAGATCGCTCTGGAGGCGTGACTGTTCATCTGCTGTTAGCTCTCCCAAAGAACTTATAGTTGCAAAGACACGCGTCTTCTCTGAGGGTGAACACTTATGAGCAATTCGTGATAACGAGGTAATTAACTCTACGCCTTCACGATAACCATAATAGTCTTGTATGAGTGCAATCCACAAAAACTCAGGGAGCATCGTTTTAACCCAGGAGATCTCTTGTAAGGGGCCAATAGTATGCGTGAAAGGCGGAATAAAAGTCTTGCCCTGACGTTTGTGATCTTGGAGAATCTTTTGCCTTGTCATTACTTATACTGTTAGCTTTTGGTTTGTAGACGCTCAACGGCCTGCATCAGGGGCGGCGCGGTCTTCGCGCCGTCCCTCGAACGCCGAGGTTAGGAGCTTTTCAATTTTATATGATCTATTGTAGCACCGTAAATGCTTTGCCTACCATGGCATTTAATGGTTCTAATTGAGTCAGCGCAACATATGGGACGTACATTAGATTATAAGTTTATATTGGCAACCACAGGACTTCCGCAGGGGGAAAGCGCTGGTAAAGTCGCAATCCTATTCATTCTTGGATGATTAGATCCTATAATCTTATGTCCCCTATTTTTCCACCGGGTTAGCCGGACCCTTGCCGCGAATTGAGGGCCCACTTTCGTCGGCAAGGGGGCAATTTATAAGCATTTCGCGTAATGATGCGTGAACAACTTACTGCCCCCGTAACACTCTCTTGACTGTTCCGTCGTGCATATCCACTTCGATGAGCACATCCCCACCGCGCTGATTTACATAGTCTTTCGGGCCGTAGTTGACGCGCCAGACTGAACAACCATCTATGATCTGTTCAGTGATCGAAATCAGGCTTTGAAGTACGTCAACACCGATCTCACGGGCTCGTTTGTTTGCTGCTGCTACAGCGCGGGCCAAGGATACCGCAAGATCATCTTGTAGGACTTCGGCTGACAATGGAAGGGCCATTGGTTACCTCCTTTATCCCTCGGCAAAATAGTCTTTGGTCTGTGCAATCTCACTCACTTGTCCAGTCGGCTCAATCCTATAGATGGTTCGGGCTGAGATCACGAACTCACCTTCATAGCATGCGACCTTCATGTGTGGGTCGTTTCGCACAGCACGTTTGTCGGTTTCGCTAGGTTCTTGGACATAGTCGCTGCCAGTGTTCGGATGAGTGTGAAATGTCGCCACAATGTCCTGGTCACTGATCCGGCAATTTCGATGCGCTGGAACCGTTATAGAATCTTGTTGACCACGCGGCCAACGTTCGACCCTTAAGTTTCCGCCTGAATCTCTCAGGATGAAGCCACCTTCTTCATGTCCGCCTGCTGGCCCAGGTTCCGAATCTTCCCAAGCTTGCCTCAGTGTGGCACGAACAAGTGGATCACTGAGAATGGACGTTGCCTTAGTTAACATTCAATTCGACAGCATTTCTTTGATTGGAAACGACCCCTAAGCCCCAGACGGAAGCCTAATAGTAGGGATAACCTGCTGGGATCGAGCGTAGCGAAACACCAGTCAGGTTGATCCCATTGTTAGGCTTAAATCGTCAAATCAGAAGATGTTAACCCCGTTCCCTCCTGAGCCCGTTAACTTTCCTACGTAAAATGCTGAAGCAAGAATTCCTTGGCAGAGTCGAGGCTTCCTAGAGTTCGTGATCGTTTGAGGTTGAAACGCAATTCCTCGGCTAATGGCTGTAAAAGCTGAAGCGGATCGGCTATCATCGATTCATTGCCGAAAATCACGCAGCTCTGAGCATCCACTAGCAATAGCATATAGGGATAAAAACGTCTGGCACCTTTTTCTTCAATCTTCGCAGGGAACATGAAAAAATCGATCTCGATTGTGTGCCTGCTCTGGGGCAGGCGTTTGAGACCTTTGATTTCCCGGGTATTCATGGCAATAGGGATGTGTGCAGGCTCCGGCGGCGGCACACGCATTATGCGGTCTTCCCATACAAGGATGCCGTCTTCCTTATGCGGCACACGCACCAGATAGCTTTTCTCATCGGAGGGCTCCAACAGTGATTCGTCTTCTCTGTATCGCAGTGCGACATCCAGAGTTTGCTCCAGCACATACATTATAAGACGGGCTTCATTTGCCTCCAAAAACCATGGGAAGAAGCCAGAGCGATAGCTGCGAAACATGGGCCAAGCATGTCGTCCCCTAAACTTGATCCCCAGTTTCTTTATGATCTCGTGGTCCTTTTTGTCCAACTCGTCGCGATTTTCAAAAGAAGCCTGAAGCTGGGGGATTTCCAGCACGCGCTCAGGGGATTCATTGGGGCCTGGGTCTTGCAAATCCCAGAAACCATAAAGTCCTTCTGGTCCCATATAAACAGCTATGGCATAATGTTCGCCCGCCATGCCCATTACGCTCACAAATCCGATCTCGTCTGTTTCAGGATTTTGAACGCCAAAGATATCTGTCTCCGTAATCCATTCCCAAGGTACGATCTTCTTCACGTGGATGGCAAATTTGTACACTTCGCGCCATTCTTCAAAAGCAGGTGGATTTTCAATCAAAACATACTCCCTTTCATTGTCTGAAGCAATGGGGACGTCCGTAAATAACTAACTCACTCACTGAAACAGATGATAGTTTTTCCCCTCCCTATTGCCCTTTACTCACTGATCCAAAGATAGCCGCTCTCACCAACCACAAACGGAGATAAAGTGGTCAAGCAAGCAATCCTCAACTACTTTTTACTCATCACGAGAAGTTATTTGCTTAGTTACGGACGTCCGTGTGTCCACATTCAATGCTTCCCCCTGTCCACATAGTCCCACGGTCTGTGTCCAGACGCTTGTTATGCCAAATTTTATTAATGCGATTTCATACAGCATTTCTTATATTTTATACCGCTGCCACAGGGGCATAAATCATTTCTACCAATCTTAGGAGTTTTATGTACAACAGTCATTTGATTCGAACCCGCCATCCTTGGCGGAGAAGAGAAAGCTTTCGGATTTAGCAAATACTCAAGTTCACGTATGTCCTCTGGTTCATCAGGTTCAAAACCTCCAAAGAATATCCATCCATTACTTTCGCAGAGCGCCGCGATTTCTCCAAGTCTTTCTTCTGTTTGCACACGAAATCTTATCGGCCTTTTTTTAGTGCCTAATTTTGCCATTGAGCTGTTTCTCCAATTTATCTCGGAGGGAAATAACGCTGGTGAAATATTGACATTTGCCCTTCCAACGCCCTGATTGCTTCCCCTGGTTGCTTTTTCACCTATTTGAAATCAAATATATCATTTTCAATCTGTATCCGGCTACGGCGTCCTGAGCGCAGTCGAAGGATCAGGTCTGTGAACCGCCTGGGCCAGCCATGGGGACGTAGTTAACTTTTTAACTTAAGTTTACCCAACCAGCGAATATTTTCTATCCTTTGCCGGCTTCTCGCCTCGAATTGCTGATTTGCTGACAGACGGAACTGAAATTTTTAGTTTAAGGACACTTTCCACAAAATTGCCGTCACCGCAGTACTGATGCCGTTCCAGTTCGTGATTTTCTCGGCATGCAAACCGAATGGCGTGCCCAATTGATATGGGTGCGGCTCTTTTAGGACGACCTTGCGCAGCAGTTTTTGGCATATGGTATCGAGATCCATTTAGTGAAGTATTCCTTACTTGATAGCTTTCAGATGGTCACGTTTGCGAGTCGGCCGGGGTTTGAGCGTGGTCGGCACGATGCCGTCGGGGTAGAGGGCTCGGTGGTTGCGTTCA
>Ga0209986_10000307_pt1 | contig 46536 bp, 49 predicted proteins | sample BlataG_FD_183168 | JGI IMG/M metagenome (GOLD analysis project Ga0209986, IMG submission 183168) | Deep subsurface microbial communities from Black Sea to uncover new lineages of life (NeLLi) - Black_00105 metaG (SPAdes) (version 2) | ecosystem: Environmental > Aquatic > Marine > Oceanic >... | reverse complement strand
AGCTACCTGTCGCGAATGCGCTGACCCTTGAGCTCGAGCCGATTGTCGCCGACAATCTGGCCCGCCACCTGGACACCGCCGATGAGTGGTACGCCCACGATTACGTCCCGTTCGCCGAAGGCAGGGATTTCGCGTTCCTGGGGGGCGAGGACTGGGATCCCGCCCAGGTCACCCTGCCCCGGGAGGTCACCGACCCCCTCGAGGTGCTGCTCATCACCAAGGACAATCTGGCCGGTTACCACCGTGAACTGGTCGAGCACTTCATCCTCGAGGACAAGTGGGGCCGCTGGCTGGGCCGGTGGACCGCCGAGGAGAACCTGCACGCCATCGCGATCCGCGATTACCTGGTGGTGACCCGGAACGTCGATCCGGTCGCCGACGAGCAGGTCCGGGTCAACCACGTGATGCGCGGCTACCGTGCCTCGAACTACACCCAGATCGAGACCCTGGTTTTCATGGCACTGCTCGAGCGCGCCCATGCGGTGTACGTGCGCAACCTGGAGGCGAGGATCCAGGAGCCGGTGCTCAAGAAGCTGGTCGGCCGGATCGCGTCCGACGAGGAGCGTCACCAGGAGTTCTTCGACAACCTCGTGGTGCACTGCCTGGAGAACCACCGCGACTCCACGCTGGCCGCGATCGCCCGTCGCGCAGTCGGGTTCCCTGTCATCGGCGGCGATATCCTCGAATACCGCGAGACCAAACTGCGTACCGTCGCCGAGACCGGCATCTTCGACCAGGCGGCGGCGGACAAGGTCGTCACTGATGCCGTCGCGGCGTGGGGCCTGGCCGGCGAGCCGGTACTCAAGAAGTTCGCCTCCGCGTAACGTTTTGGCGGCGCGCCGCACCACCGGGCATGTGCGTTCGGGAGTAGCGTCGGTCTCAGTTGGCCGTCGATCCCAAGGGAGCGCCCGTGACCGATCCGCACTCGCCCGTCAGGACATATGTGCTCGATACGTCCGTCCTGTTGTCCGATCCCTGGGCCTGTACGCGGTTCGCCGAACACGAGGTGGTCGTCCCACTCGTGGTGATCAGCGAATTGGAAGCCAAACGCCACCACCACGAATTGGGCTGGTTCGCCCGGCAGGCGCTACGTCTCTTCGACGATCTTCGGCTTGAGCACGGCCGGCTCGACCAGCCGATTCCGGTCGGAACGCAGGGCGGGACGCTGCACGTCGAACTCAACCACACCGACCCGGCGGTGCTGCCCTCCGGTTTCCGCACCGGCACCAACGACGCCCGCATTCTGGCCTGCGCGGCAAACCTCGCCGCCGAGGGCAAGCGGGTGACTCTGGTCAGCAAGGACATTCCGCTGCGGGTCAAGGCCGGTGCGGTCGGCCTGCCCGCCGACGAGTATCACGCGCAGGACGTCGTTACCTCCGGCTGGACCGGGATGACCGAACTCGACGTGCGGAGCGAGGATATCGACACCCTCTTCGCCGCTGGTGAGATCGACCTGGAGGATGCCCGAAACCTGCCGTGCCACACCGGGGTTCGACTGCTCGGCGGCAGCTCGCATGCGCTCGGCCGGGTCAACGCCGACAAGCGGGTGCAACTGGTTCGCGGCGACCGCGAGGTGTTCGGGTTGCGCGGCCGATCCGCCGAACAGCGTGTCGCGCTGGATCTACTGCTCGATGAATCGGTGGGAATCGTCTCACTCGGTGGTAAGGCCGGCACCGGCAAGTCGGCGCTGGCGCTGTGCGCCGGACTGGAGGCGGTACTGGAGCGCCGCAGCCAGCGCAAGGTCGTGGTGTTCCGTCCGCTCTACGCGGTCGGCGGTCAGGAACTCGGATATCTGCCCGGCAGCGAGAGCGACAAGATGGGACCGTGGGCCCAGGCGGTCTTCGACACCCTGGAGGGGCTGGCCAGCCCCGCCGTGCTCGAGGAGGTGCTCTCCCGGGGCATGCTCGAGGTGCTGCCGCTGACCCATATCCGCGGTCGGTCCTTGCACGACTCCTTCGTCATCGTCGACGAGGCCCAGTCGCTGGAACGCAACGTGCTGCTGACGGTGCTGTCCCGACTCGGCGCCGGGTCACGGGTGGTGCTGACCCACGATGTCGCCCAGCGCGACAATCTGCGCGTCGGCCGGCATGACGGGGTGGCCGCTGTCATCGAGAAACTCAAGGGCCACCCGTTGTTCGCCCACATCACCCTGATGCGCAGCGAACGCTCGCCGATCGCCGCTCTGGTCACCGAGATGCTGGAGGAGTTCAGCCCCGGCGCGCTGCCGTGAACTCGTCAGGTGCCACGTAAACTCGGCTGGTGCCACGCCCGCTGAGGTTTCCGGTCGCCGTCGCGGTCGCCGCACTGGTCCTGACGAGTTGCGGCACATCCACCGATACGGCCGCCAACCGAGGTGTCGACTGTGCGGTGGACAACTGCGTGGCGCTGACCTTCGATGACGGGCCGGGCCCGTTCACCGATCGGCTCATCGATGTGCTCGGCGATGCCGATGGCACCGCGACGTTCTTCCTGATCGGCAACAAGGTGGCGGCGGACCCGGACGGCGCCAAGCGACTGGCCGATGCGGGTATGGAGATCGGCAACCACACCTGGGAACACCCCGATATGACCACCATCCCGGCGCAGTACGTGCCGGCGCAGCTGAGCCGGGCCCAGGAGGCCATCACCGCCGCGACGGGCCAGATCCCGACCCTGTGGCGTCCGCCCGGCGGATTGACCAACGACGCGGTCAACGCCGTCGCGGCCACTCGGAATCTGGCCGGAATCCTCTGGGACGTCATCCCTTTCGACTGGATCAATGACTCCGACCTCGCCGCCACCCGGTACATGCTGATGACTCAGATCCGGCCCGGTTCGGTGGTGCTGTTCCACGACACCTACTCCTCCACGGTCGACCTGGTGCAGCAGTTCATCCCGGTGCTCAAGGCCAACGACTACCACCTTGTGACGGTCAGCGAGCTGCTCGGAGCGCGCCCGCCGGGCAGCGTCTACGGCGGCCGGGAGAACGGCACTCCGGCGAATCTGCTGCAGGATATCCCGGCCGACGAGATCCCCGCCCTGCCGGTCACACCGTCACCGGCCCCGATGCCGAACTTCCCGATCACCGATATCCCGGGCGCCAACAGCGGCGGCCCCACCAACGGCGCGTAGCGGCTGGCTCCATGCACAGCCAGACTGCGCTCGTCCTCGTCGCTCTGGTCTTCTGCTACGCCCTGGTCTCGGGTCTGACCAGTAAGTGGTACGTGGCACCGGCGTTGATCTTCGTGCTGCTGGGAATGGCGCTGGGCCCGTTCGGACTGAACCTGCTCGACGCAGGGCCCGGGACCGAGGGCTACACCACACTCGCGCAGGTGACGTTGACAGTGATCCTGTTCGTCCAGGCCTCCCGCCTCGACCTCGGCAGCGTCCTGCGCCGGGGGCTGCTCAGCTTCCGGCTGATCGCCGTCGGCCTCCCGCTGACCCTGGCCCTCGGTGCGCTGACCGCGGCTGCGCTACTGCCGGTATTGCCGTGGTGGGAGGCGGTCTGTCTGGCCGCGATCCTGGCCCCGACCGAAGTGGCGCTGATCGAGGCGCTGGTGGACGACGAACGCATCCCCGAACGGATTCGCCATGCGCTCGCGGTGGAGAGCGGATTCTCGGACGGTATCGCGCTGGCCGCACTGCTGGCCGCGGTGGCCCTGGCGTCGGCGCGCGTCGACCCCAACCCGGCCCGATGGGCCTGGTTCGCGTTCCGTACCGAGGTGGTGTCGCTGGTGATGGGCGCCGGGATCGGTCTCATCGGCGGTCTGCTCGTGGCCTGGTCGCGCCGGCGGGGCTGGATGAGCGATATCTGGGCTCAGTTGGCCACCCTGGCGATCGCACTGATCTGCTTTGAAGTCGGCGAGAGCGTGCACGCCAGCGGGTTCGTCGCCGCGTTCGCCGGTGGCCTGGCCTTCGCATTCGTCACCGTCCGCGGGGCCGGGACCGAGGCCGAAAAAGCGGTTCCCAACCAGGTGTCCGATGCGGCCGCGCAGTTGCTCGAACTCATGGTCTTCGCGATGTTCGGCGCCTTCGCGGTCATCGACGGATGGCGTAACGCCGACTGGCGGATCGTGGCGTTCTCAGTGGCCGCGCTCTTCGCGGTGCGGATGATCGCGGTGTTGGCCGCTCTGGTTCGCACCGACGTGTCCATCCGCAGTCGGGTGTTCGTCGGCTGGTTCGGGTTGCGTGGCATAGGAACGCTGGTGCTGGGTCTGGTCGTGATCGACCGTGGTGAAATCCAGCACGAGGACCTCATAGCGCAGGTCGTGGTCGTCACGGTGACGCTCAGCCTGCTGCTGCACAGCCTGAGCGCACCGTTCGGGATCCGCGGGCTGCGACCCGCGGACCGCTAACTCCCGTCGCGGACCTTCGCCATCGCCAGCACGTCGAGGCGGCGGTCCAACTCCTCCTCGGAGAGTTTGTCGCCGATCAGCCCGCGGTCGATGACGGTCTGTCGAATCGTCTTGTGGCCCTTGAGCGCTTCCTTGGCGACTGCGGCCGCCTCCTCGTAGCCGATAGCCGAGTTCAGCGGTGTGACGATTGACGGCGACGACTCGGCCAGCCGGCGCAGCCGATCCTCGTCGGCCACCAGACCCTCGATACAGCGCTGGGCGAACAGCCGGGATACGTTGGCCAGCAGGGTGAAGGACTCGAGCAGGTTGCGCGCCATCATCGGGATGTAGACGTTGAGTTCGAACGCACCCGACATCCCGCCGACGGTGATGGCGGCGTCGTTGCCGATCACCTGGGCGGCGACCTGGGTGACCGCCTCCGGGATCACCGGGTTGACCTTGCCGGGCATGATCGAGCTGCCCGGCTGCAGATCCGGCAGGTGCAACTCACCCAGACCGGTCAGCGGCCCCGATCCCATCCAGCGGATGTCATTGGCGATCTTGGTGAAGGACACCGCGATGGTCTTCAGGGCGCCGGAGGCCTCCACCAGTCCGTCGCGGGCGGCCTGGGCCTCGAAAGAATCCTTGGCCGTGGTCAATTCGGCCAGCCCGGTCTGGGCGACCAGAACCTCGACCACCTTGGCCCCGAATCCGTCGGGAGCGTTGAGCCCGGTGCCCACTGCGGTGCCGCCGATCGCCAGTTCGCCCAGGCGGGGCAGTGACGCGCGCACTCTTTCGATGCCGGCCTCGACCTGGCGGGCGTAGCCACCGAACTCCTGGCCCAGTGTCACCGGCACCGCGTCCATCAGGTGGGTGCGTCCGCTCTTGACGACGGTCCGCCACTGGCGGGCCTTGCCGGCCAGCGATTCGTGCAGCACCTCGAGCGCCGGGATCAGTTGCCGCACAGCCGCTTCGGTGGCCGCGATATGGGTCGAGGTGGGAAACGTGTCATTCGACGACTGCGACATGTTGACATCGTCGTTCGGGTGCACCGTCACGCCGTTACGGGCACAGATCGAGGCGATGACCTCGTTGGCGTTCATATTGGAACTGGTGCCCGAACCGGTCTGGAACACGTCGATGGGGAACTGGTCGTCGTGTCGGCCCTCGGCGATCTCACCGGCGGCGGCGATGATGGCGTCGGCCTTCTCGGCCGTCAGCAGACCCAGATCCTTGTTCACCTGGGCGCAGGCCGCCTTCAGCAATGCCATCGCCCGGATCTGGTTGCGGTCCAGGCCGCGGAAGGAGATCGGGAAGTTCTCCACGGCCCGCTGCGTCTGTGCTCGCCACAGTGCCTTGGCCGGCACCCGGACCTCGCCCATGGTGTCGTGCTCGATCCGGTACTCGCCGTCGTTCGTCATCGATTGCCTTTCTGGGGAATCTAGGGGAGTGGATAGGCGGCAGAACTGTCCCCGGTGAAATCCACCGCGGAGTACTCGTTGAGTTTGGAAAGCCGGTGATACGCGTCGATCATCCGGACCGTGCCGGACTTGGATCGCATGACGATGGATTGTGTGGTGCAGCCCCCGCCGAAGAAGCGGACACCCTTGAGCAGGTCGCCGTCGGTGACGCCGGTGGCGCAGAAGAACACATTGTCCCCGCCGACCAGGTCCTCGGTGCTGAGCACCCGGTCAAGGTCGTGGCCACGGTCGATGGCCCGCTGACGCTCCTCGTCGTCCTTGGGGGCCAGGGTGGCCTGGATCTCGCCGCCCATGCAGCGGATCGCCGCTGCGGTGATGATGCCCTCGGGTGTGCCACCGATACCCACCAGAAGGTCGGTGCCCGAGTCCGGCCGGCAGGCCGAGATGGCGCCGGCGACGTCGCCGTCGGAGATCAGCCGGATCCGGGCGCCCGCAGCGCGGACCTCGGCCATCAGCTTCTCGTGCCGGGGCCGGTCCAGGATGCAGACGGTGATATCGGACACCGATGCTTTCCGGACCTTGGCGAGGCGCTGGATGTTGGCCGCTATCGGCGAGGTGATGTCGATGAAGTCGGCGACGTCGGGCCCGGCGGCGATCTTGTTCATGTAGAACACCGCCGACGGGTCGAACATGGCTCCCCGGTCCGCCACCGCGAGGACCGAGATGGCGTTGGGCATGCCCTTGGCCATCAAGGTGGTGCCGTCGATGGGGTCGACGGCGAAATCGCACATCGGCCCGTCGCCGTTGCCCACCTCCTCGCCGTTGTAGAGCATCGGAGCGTTGTCCTTCTCGCCCTCGCCGATCACCACCACGCCGCGCATCGACACCGAATTGACCAGCTGGCGCATCGCGTCGACGGCCGCGCCGTCGCCGCCCTCCTTGTCTCCACGGCCGACCCAGCGCCCAGCAGCCATCGCGCCGGCCTCGGTGACGCGGACCAGCTCCAGGGCCAGGTTGCGGTCGGGTGATTCGCGGCGACGGGCGTCAGACATGGGCCCGATTGTCCCAGAGCCGGTCGGCGGGTCCAGACCTGGGATACTGGCAATCGTGACCGACCACGCGACCCCTGCTCCCAAACCGCCCAAACCCAGGCTGCTGCAGGACGGCCGGGACATGTTCTGGTCGCTGGCACCGTTGGTGGTGGTGTGCATCGTGCTCGCCGGGCTGGTCGGTATGTGTTCGTTCAGCCCCAGCGGGCCGGTCGACGGCACCGCTCCGACCTACGACGCGGCCACCGCCCTGCAAGCCGACGCCGGCGCCGTGCCGTTCGGGGTCCGGCTGCCGAGGTTGCCCGAGGGGTGGCAGGCCAACTCCGGCACCCGCACCGGAATCGAGGCGGGCCGGACCGACCCGGCCACCGGCGCCAAGCAGATCGCCGTGTCCAGCAGGGTGGGCTACATCGCGCCGTCGAAGATGTACGTCAGCCTCACCCAGAGCAACGCCGACGAGACCACGCTGGTCCAATCCATCCAGAAGTCGGTGTATCCGAGCGGCGTCGAGGACATCGCCGGTGTCCGGTGGATCGTCTATCAGGGCGGTGAGGGTTCCGAACCCGTGTGGACCACCCGGCTGAACAGCCCGGCCGGGCCCACCCAAGTGGCCATCTCCGGCGCCGGCAGCGCCGATGACTTCCGGACGCTGGCCCTGGCGACTCAGTCCCAGCCGCCGCTGAGCCGGGGTTAGATAGCGTCATGCCCAAGACCGCGCCCGAAGCAGACCTCACCGGCTGGACGTGCGAGCCGTTCACCGCCGCCGGCTTCACCCATGATGTCTACTACCGGGGATCCGGGCCCGGTGTGGTGCTGATCCCGGAGATGCCCGGTGTGCACCGCGGTGTGCTGGCGCTGGGAAACCACCTGGTGGACAACGGATTCACGGTGGCCATCCCGTCGCTGTACGGCACCCCGGGGATGTCGGCCCGCAGCCCCGCGCTGGTCCCCACTCTGCTGCGCGGCTGTGTGGCCAAGGAGTTCGCCGCGTTCGCGCTCAATAAGGAGCGGCCGGTGGCCAACTACCTGCGCGCACTGGCCCGCGACCTCAACGCGAAGACGCCGGGCAAGGGTGTCGGGGTCATCGGCCAGTGCTTCTCCGGCGGTTTCGCGCTGGCCGCAGCCGTCGACGACAGCGTGCTGGCGCCGGTGCTGAGTCAGCCCTCGGTCCCGTTGCCGTTGACCCCGGCGATGAAACGCGACCCCGGACTGTCCGAGCGGGAGATGAAGGTCATCGAGAAGCGGGCTGCCGACGAGGGTCTGTGTGCGCTGGGTTTGCGGTTCAGCGGTGACCCGATGGCACCCGGGGAGCGATTCACGACCCTCAAGGACCGCCTCGGTGACGCCTTCGAGGTCATCGAGATCGATTCCGCGCCGGGCAATGCCGGCGGCTTCGGCCGGATGGCCCATTCGGTGCTGACCCTTGAGGTGCGCGACGTCGACGGGCAGCCCGCCTACGAGGCCCGCAAGCGGATGGTCGAGTTCCTCAAAGAGCGCTTGGCGTAGCGGATTCCGGTGGGGACTGATCGGGTTGGGCCGGTGGCGTCGGCTCGGTCTTCTTCACCTTGGCCCGGCGCCGGCCGAAGATCCGCTTCCGGATCTCGGGGTCCGGCGAGTTCTCCTCCATCTCGACACCCTTATACACCGCGAGGTACACCGAGATCGTGGTGACGATGAGGATCATCAGAACCGGGCCGAGAATGATGCCGAAGAACCCGAACATCGCGATACCGGAGAAGACCGACAGCAGCATCAGCGCCGGATCCAATCGGGCTTCCTTCGGCACCAGGATCGGCCGCAGGAAGTTGTCGATATTGGTGATGGCCAGCAGATGGAACAACACCACGAACAGACCGCCCGCGACATTGCCGAAGAACATCATTCCGATGCCGAACGGAATCGTCACGATGCCGCTGCCGAGCGGGATCACCGACAGCGCGGTGAGGAAGATGGCGAAGATGAAGAACCCGTCGTGGAACCCGGCGATGTAGATCGAGATGGCGCCGAGCACACCCTGAATGACCGCAATGATGAACTGGCCCTTGACCGTTCCCTTCACCATGGCGCCGATCTTCGCCAGGTAGAGGTCGGTGACTTCCTCGCCGAGCGGGTTGAGCCGGCGGATCAGGGTGATCACCTCGGTCTTGTTGACCAGGAGTGAGACCAGGACGTAGAGGAAGATGATCGCCGAGGTGATGAAGCCGATGGCTCCGCCGGCGGCTCCGCTCAACGTCCGTAGCAGCCATTCGCCGATGGTTTGAGCAACCCTGCCGAGGTTGGTCCGCAATGACTCCACGGTGATCGTCGGGGTCTGGAAGGGCAGCCTGGCCAGTAGTTGATTGACCGTGGCGATGGCCTTGTCGCCGAGGGCGTTGAGGTCCGCGGTCTTGGCCCACTCGGCCACGCCGAGGAGCATGTGCGAGATCTGGACGGTCGCGAGTGAGATCACGGCGGTGAGCGGAACAACGACGATGGCAAGCGCCGCGAGCACCGTCAGCGTGGTGGCCAGTCCGCCGTTGAGCTTGGCCCGTAACCGGTTGTACATCGGGGTGAACAGATAGGCCACGATGGCCGCGATCACCAGCAGCATGAAGTAACGCCGCAGGAAGTACGCGCCGAACAGCAATGCGATACCGGTGATGATCGCCAGGGCGCGCTTCTGTGCCAGCGTGAAATCGGTGTTCACCGAATCACTGTCCCATCAGCTTGGTCAGATGCTGGTGGATATCGGGGTAGCGCTTGAGATGGGCGCCGCCGTTGAGGTCGAGGACCTCGCCGGTCATCCACGACGATTGCGGCGAGCACAGGAACGCGACCGCCGCGGCGACATCCTCCGGGGTGCCGGCCCGGCCCAGAGCGGTGTTCTCGACGTAATCCTCGACTACTCCTGGGATCGCGGCCGCGCCCTCGGTCAGCGGGGTGTGGACGAACCCGGGTGCCACCGCGTTGACCCGGATGCCGCGCGGTCCGAGTTCCAGCGCGGCGACCTCGGTGAGCATCGACAGCCCCGCTTTGGCCGCGCAGTAGGCGCTCATCCCGATCGCCGGCTGCCGGGCGTTCAGCGAGGTCAACGACACGATCGCGCCGCCCTCGCGCAGATGCCGTCCGGCGTGCTTGATGACCAGGAAGCCGCCGGTCAGGCAGACGTCCACCACCGATCGGAATTGGTCGGCCTCGAGGTCGGTGATCATCCCGAATCCGCTGAACCCCGCGCAGTTCACCACCACGTCGAGTCCGCCCTCGCGGGCGACCACGTCATCGAACAACCGGGCGACGGCATCTTCGTCGGTGACCTCGACGGCGGCCCAGCCGTGTGGGTCGCCCAGTTCCTCGGCGCATCGCCGGGCGCCGTCGGTGTTGCGGTCGGCGATGGTCACCCGGGCACCCTCCGCGGCCAGTACCCGGGCGGTGGCCCAGCCGATCCCGGAGGCCCCCCCGATGACGACTGCGACTCGCTGGTTACTCATGTGATCCTCCGGTCGGCTTCGGGTGCGCCCCATCGGCGCCGCACAGCGTCCCACGGGTGCGCGTAGCGACCCGGCTGACGGTAGTAGGGCGAGCGGTGTCTGAGGTACTGGCGCGCCAGTGGGGCGATCATCCGCAGCGGGTAGCTCCGGTCACCAGCACCGCGTCGGACATGGGCCCCCTTGTGTCCGGTGGGGCGATAACCGCCTCGTGTCGATGGCGTGATCTGTTGGAGCGCGGCGAAGGCCGGGAAGGTCGTCGATGCCAGTGGCGAGGCAGGCAGGGCGGTGCTGGTTCAGAAGTTGTGGCAAGCGTTGACAGCCCTGCCGATCGGACCGCCAGAGGCATTGATGACGTCATCGCTGATGTCAGTCAACTGATCTTTGCCCAGGGCCTGCTCCAGGGTATTCGCTGCCTGCTCGCGCTGACCTGGAGGAATGGCCAGGAGCACATCAAGCGCCGCCCGCAACTTTTGCTCCGTTTGCGGGTCGCTACTGATCCTGCCCCAGATTATGGGCGTGTTCTGCTGCAGCGAAGCCATGATCTGTTGTTGAGAGCAGGTCGTGGTGTTGAGATTGTCGGCAGAAGCCGGCGCTGCCACCGCTATTGCCAGACAGGCGAGTCCGGCCGCCGTCCCCAGATGCCGACCAAGACCCCTGTTCGTGATGCGCATGGTGGGAATCTAGCAGCCGCCTGCGCAGTCCGTTGATCGGCCGGTCGACCCCGACGGGAGTTAGTCGGAGTCGTCTTCCGTCGCTGCCAGCGCGGCCTCGATGCGGGCCTGGGCCCCGGCGAGGTGTTCCTCGCACCGTCTGGCCAATGCCTCGCCGCGCTCCCACAGTTTCAGCGACGCGTCGAGATCCAGGCCGCCCTGCTCGAGCAGCCGAACCACTTCGATCAACTGGTCGCGACATTGCTCGTAGCCCAACTCGGCGACGGGCGTGGTGCTGTCCTTGGTGTCGGTCATGCGGCTCCCTCCCGGCCGGTGCTTTCAGCGCCGATCGCGCCGTCGGCCAGCCTGATGCGCAGTACGGTCCCGGCCGGGGCATCGGCCGCGGACCGCAGCACCGACGCCCCTTCGGCGGCCGACCCGTCGAGGGTCTGCACGATGGCATACCCGCGTGCGAGCGTGGCCGCCGGACCCAGCGTCGACAACCGGGCGGCCAGATGTCCGATGCGGTCGGACTCGGCGGCCACCAGTCGGGTGACATCGCGCCGCGCCGCGGCGACGGCCCGGGTGACCTCGGCGGCCCGTTCGGTGACCAGTCGCATCGGATCGGCCAACGCCGGGCGACTGCGCACCTGGGACAGCTGGCGCAGCTCGCGGTCGACCCAGCCCCGCAACGCCCGGGCGCTGCGGTGCCGCAGTTCGGCGACCCGGGCCAGTTCGGCCACGGTATCGGGGACCACCCGCTTGGCCGCGTCGGTGGGAGTGGCCGCGCGAACGTCGGCCACCAGGTCGCACAGCGGGTTGTCCGGCTCGTGGCCGACTGCGCTGACCACCGGTGTGCGGCAGGCCGCGATCGCCCGGCACAACGTCTCGTCGGAGAACGGCAGCAGATCCTCGGCACTTCCGCCGCCGCGGGCGATCACGATGACGTCCACCTCGGAATCACCGTCGAGCTCCCGCAGCGCCGCCACGATCTGTGCCACCGCCGTCGGCCCCTGAACCGCGGTGTTGCGGATCGCGAACCGCACCCCCGGCCAGCGGGCGGCGGCCACCGACGTCACGTCGTGCTCGGCGGCTCCGCCGCGGCCGGTGATCAGACCGACCAGATTCGGCAGGAACGGCAAGGGCCGCTTGAGCCGCGGATCGAACAGGCCCTCGGCGTCGAGCAGCTTGCGCAGCCGTTCGATCCGCGCCAGCAGCTCACCCAGACCGACTGCGCGAATCTGGCTGAGCCGCAGTGAGAATGAGCCCCGGCCGGTGTAGAACTGCGGCTTACCACACACCACCACCTGGGTGCCCTCGGCGATCTTCACCGGGGCGTTGCGTACCAGTTCGGCGCTGCAGCTGACGCTGAGCGACATATCGGCGGCTGGGTCGCGCAGCACCATATACGCGGTCGAACTGCGGAGTTTGATCTCGGTGAGCTGGCCCTCGACCCACACGATGCCGAGTCTGTCGATCCACTTCGCCACCCGGACGGCCACCGCGCGGACCGGAAACGGGTGGTCCGGGGAGCCGTCCGGAGCCTGGACCGCCGTGCCGCTCACTTGGCGGTCGCGCGGGTGATCCTGTTGGCCAGCAGGGTCTGGAACGGAGCCCGGGCCCTGGCGGATTCCTCGTAGGCCAGCAGCGCCTGCAGGTCGTCGACCGACAACGACATCATCCGGGCGCGCAACTGGGCCAGGGTGAGCGACTCGTAGTCCAGTTCGGTGGCGATGGCAGGCGGCTCCACCGTGGCTTTCGGCGGGGCTTTCCGAGCGGACTTCGGGTTGGCCCGCCTGGTGTCGCCGGCCTTGGTCGGGGCGCCAACCCCATCGGTCACCGAGTACAGCGCGAAACGTCCCTCGGTCTGGCGTTCCCCGTTGGCGGACGGCTGGTCCTCCGCCGGCAGGTCCTCGTCGAAGGTCGCCCAGTCCGGCTTCTCATCCTTGGGGGGGAAGATCGACTCCAGGGCGGCGTCGCCCTTGATCGCCAGACCCGCCAGGTCCTGCTGCATCTTCATCACGATCTGGGCGACGGTGCTGGCCACCGTCATCGGATACATGATGATCGTCTGCGGCAGCCTGCGGGTCTCCTCGATGGCGATCACGGCGGCGCCGACCAGCAGACGAATCCCGTATGGAGCAGTTGCCATGCGCACCAGCCTACGGCGGGCCCGCTCCCGCGGGGGAGAACGTACCCTGATTCCATGTCGTCAACCGTCAACATGGGGATACCGGGTGTGACCGGCCCGGCAGCGCACCGCGACGGCAAACGGGTGCTGCTGGCCGAGCCGCGCGGGTACTGCGCGGGCGTCGACCGTGCCGTCGAGACCGTCGAACTGGCTCTGGAGCGCCACGGCGCCCCGGTGTACGTGCGACATGAGATCGTGCACAACCGCCACGTCGTGGAAACCCTGGCCAAACGCGGCGCGGTGTTCGTCGACGAGACCGACGAGGTGCCGGAAGGCTCGATCGTGGTGTTCTCCGCGCACGGTGTTGCCCCGACCGTGCGGGAGTCGGCCGCCGAGCGTGAACTCCAGGTGATCGACGCGACCTGCCCGCTGGTGACCAAGGTGCACAACGAGGCCAAGCGTTTCGCCAAGGAGGACTACGACATCCTGCTGATCGGCCACGAGGGTCACGAGGAGGTCGTCGGCACCGCCGGTGAAGCACCTGATCACGTGCAGTTGGTGGACGGTCCGGACGGAGTCGACCGCGTCACCGTCCGCGACCCGAGCAAGGTGATCTGGCTGTCGCAGACCACGCTGAGCGTTGACGAGACGATGGAGACCGTCGCGCAATTGCGGGAGCGGTTCCCGACGTTGCAGGACCCGCCCAGCGACGACATCTGCTACGCCACCCAGAACCGCCAGGCCGCGGTCAAGGCGATGGCGCCGGAATGCGATCTGGTGATCGTCGTCGGCTCACGCAACTCCTCGAACTCGGTACGCCTGGTCGAGGTCGCCCTCGGTGCCGGGGCCGAGGCGGCCCACCTGGTGGATTACGCCGAGGACCTGGACCCGTCATGGCTTGACGGAGTGAAGACGGTCGGGGTGACCTCAGGAGCCTCGGTGCCGGAGATCCTGGTCACCGGCGTGCTGGAACGGCTGGCCGAATACGGCTACGGCACAGTCCAATCGGTGACGACCGCCAACGAGACGACGGTGTTCGCGTTGCCCCGGGAGATCCGGCCGGCGCGTTCGAACCGCTAGCGAACCGGTCGGTTCCGCGGAACGTCGGGGTAATCGACCTCCGGGGCGGAGTCGCGGTAGCGCACCCGGGAGACCGGATGGTGATCGGTCGGCGGGGTGGCGGGGGCCGGCCGACGCCGCGGGCCCTGGGGCGGGTACGGGTCGTAGGCCGGCCGTGGCGGGTACCCGCGGCCGGGTTCGGCCGACTCGTAGCCGCGGCCACGTCCCGATCGCGGCGGGTACTGATCGCGGTAGTCGCGATACTCCCGGGGTTCGCGGCGCGGCGGCGGGGGAGTGCGCCGCGGCTCCCGTGGTTCCCGGGGCTCGCGCATCCGCCGCGGGGCTTCCATGGTGCGGTCATCGTCGCGGGCCGGACGGCGCACGGATTCCCGGCGGGGCCGCGGTGGCGCATCGCCGGCGTCCCCGCGTCGCGACCGGGAACGGCCCGACCCGGCCGATGTGCGCTCGCGTGGTTGGCGGTCCGGACGCGGCCGACGCGCCGTGGCTGAGCGGTCGACTCCGTGCCTGGGGCGGGCCGGGGGCCGACCCGACCTGCGGTCGGTCTCTTCGGCTTCGGCGCCGTTTCCGGCGAAGGCCGACGACAGTCGTGCGGTCAGCCCGGCGAGCAGGCCGGTCCGCTCCGGAGCGACGAGGGTCGCGGCGGCCTGCGGGCGGGCCGGCGCCGCCATCGCGAGATACCAGCGAACCAACCCGATCAGCAGCACCGCCGCCGAGGTGAACAGCATCAGTGGGAAGCGCTCGACCAGCGGGTAGCCGCAACTGATCGCGATATCCTTGAGCCCGTTGAACGCCGATCCGTGCAGCAGAAAGTAGGCCAGTGGCACGGCGACGAACAGCAGCAGGGGCGGCTGGATGACGGCGGTGAACAGGCCCGACTGCCGCACGGCGAGGACCGCGGCGATGCAGCCCAGCGCGTAGCAGAGTGCGAAAATGGTCCCGAGTTCCTGGCCGCCGGACCCGGCCTCGATGGCGAAGCCGATCAGCGTTGCAACCACGGCGATGAGCACCGCGCCCCACCACGGCACACCGGCCCGATGCGGGAACGCGGAGCCCTGATCGGCACCTGGCGTCCGCTGGTCTAGCACCCCTAGACCGTACCGGGTGTGGTCGCGGCAACGCTGCCAGCACGCCCTGGCGTGCCTGAGATGCGGGGGACTGTTGGCTGGGGTATCTAGACTTGTGACCCCGTGAGCCTCAGCCTGGGAATCGTGGGTCTGCCCAACGTCGGTAAATCGACCCTCTTCAACGCGCTGACCCGCAACAACGTACTGGCAGCCAACTATCCGTTCGCCACCATCGAGCCCAACGAGGGCGTTGTGCCGCTACCGGATCCGCGGCTGGAAAGACTGGCGGAGATGTTCGGCTCGGAGCGCATCCTGCCCGCGCCGGTGACGTTCGTCGACATCGCCGGCATCGTTAAAGGGGCCTCCGAGGGAGCCGGGCTGGGCAATAAGTTCCTGGCCAACATCCGGGAGTGTGACGCCATCTGCCAGGTGGTCCGGGTCTTCGCCGACGACGACGTCGTGCACGTCGACGGCAAGGTGGACCCGCGGTCCGATATCGAGATCATCGAGACCGAACTGATCCTGGCCGACCTGCAGACCCTGGACAAGGCGCTGCCCCGACTGGAGAAGGAGGCCCGCAACAGCAAGGACCGCAAGCCGGTCCATGAGGCCGCCGCTGCGGCCCAGCAGGTGCTCAACGCCGGAACGACGCTTTTCGCCGCGGGCTCGAAGGTCGACACCGCGTTGCTTCGCGAGCTCAATCTGCTGACCATCAAGCCTTTTCTGTACGTGTTCAACGCCGACGAGTCGGTACTGGGCGACGAAGCCCGGATCGCCGAACTGCGCGCGCTGGTGGCTCCGGCCGATGCGGTATTCCTCGACGCCAAGATCGAGGCTGAACTGCAGGAGCTCGACGACGAGTCCGCGGCGGAGCTGCTGGAGTCGATCGGGCAGCATGAGCGTGGCCTGGATGCCCTGGCGCACGCCGGATTTCATACGCTGAAGTTGCAGACCTACCTGACCGCCGGACCCAAGGAGGCCCGTGCCTGGGTGATCCATCGGGGCGACACCGCACCGAAGGCGGCCGGGGTGATCCACACCGACTTCGAGAAGGGTTTCATCAAGGCCGAGGTGGTGTCATTCGACGACCTGACCGCGGCCGGGTCGATGGCGGCGGCCAAAGCCGCCGGGAAGGTCCGGATGGAGGGCAAGGACTACGTCATGGTTGACGGTGACGTGGTGGAGTTCCGGTTCAACGTCTAGCCGGTAGGCCTTGGATCGCGCCAGAATTCCGGATATGACGTGCGGCAATGACCGCGCTCACTCTTTCTCTTCCGGAAGCTGTCGCTGTCGCGTGCTGGGAGTTCACCCGCGGACCACTCGCGGTGCCCGGACGTTGGTTCACCGGGTGACGAACGCGACGACGGCATCGGTGAACGCGTCGTTGTCGTCACCGGCGGCGGTGTGGCCGGCATCGGACAGTTCGACGAACTCGGTCTGCGGCACCTTGGCCAGGAAGTCGGCGACACCCGCCTCGCTGACCACGTCGGACAGCTTGCCGCGAATCAGCAGGATCGGGATCTTCAGGCCGATGGCCGCCTGCTCCAACACCTCCACGTCGGCGAACGGTTCATCGCCGGAGGATGTGACGAAGGCGGGATCCCAGTGCCAGTGCCAGCGACCCTCCCGGTGGCGCAGATTCTTTTTCAGGCCGTCGAGTTTGGTCGGCCGTTTCCGGTGCGGCAGGTAGTCGGCGATCGCATCGGCGGCCTGTTCAAGGGTCTCGAACCCGTGCACATGCCGGGACATGAAGTCCACAATGCGCGAGGTGCCCTCATGCTCGAATCGCGGCACCACGTCGACCAGCACGAGCTTGGTCACGACCTCGGGCCCCAGTTGCTGCGCGAGCAGAATGCCGGTCATCCCGCCCATGCTGGCCCCGATCAGCGCCACCGGCCCGCCGATCTGGTTCACCACGGTGGCCGCATCCCGAACCAGCACGGGCAGCGTGTACTGGCCGTCTGGTGAGCGGTCGCTGTCGCCGTGGCCGCGGGCGTCCAGTGCGACGACGTGAAAACCGCTGTCGGCCAGCACCTGCCCGGTGTTCTTCCAGGACAGCCGGTTCTGTCCGCCGCCGTGCAACAGGAGGATGGTGGGCAGCGCGGGATCTGCGACATCCCGGTTCCACTCGTCGGCCACCAGGGTCAGGCCGTTGTCGCCGAGGAATTCCACGGTGGCCATGCTCACGGCGACTCCTCTGCGGTCATCTGTGCGGTGCACGTTACCGGCGGGCCCGGGCGGTAGCCTTTCGGCCCAGTGCGGGCATCGGTCCGCGCAGTCTGCAGAGGAGCCGATTTGGCCGACGAGGCCGAGATGGCCGACCAGGCCGAGACCGACGGGGATCCGGCCGCCGCCGAGACTGCCAGCACCGGGCTGCAGTCCAAGGCTTCGCCGCCATGGCGGGCGCGCCGCGGGATGATCCTCGGTGTGGCCGTGCTGGTGATGCTCACCGGTTTCTTCAGCTGGCGCGATATCCAGGTCCGCAGCGGCGAGCGGTTGCGTGAGTCGATGGTTCAGGCCGGCCGGGACGGTGTCCTGGCACTGACCACCATCGACCACCAGCGGGTGGACGAGGACGTGCAGCGCATCCTGGACACCTCGACCGGAACGTTCCGTGACGACTTCGCCCAGCGCGCAGACTCTTTCAAAGACGCTGCACGCAAGGCGCAGTCGAAGTCGGTCGGCACCGTCGTCGAGTCCGGCTTCGAGTCCCTGGACGGTGGGTTGGGCCGCGTTCTGGTGGCGGCGGTCGTGATGACATCCAACCGCGGGGCACCCGAACAGCAAGCCAAGGGTTGGCGCACCCGGGTCAGCGTCGTCCGGGACGGTGACGTGTTCAAGATCGCGGCAGTGGAGTTCATCCCGTGATCGACATCAACCGGGAACGACTGTCTCGCCTCGCCGCGGCGATCCTGGCAACGGTGCTCATCGCGGCCTCGGGCTGGTTGTTCTGGGACGCCTCCGAACGGCGGGACGCCGAGCAGGCCGGTAATGACGCGGTCCGGGCCGCCCGCGACTCGATCGTCGCCATCCTGAGCTATCAGCCCGCCACCGCCGAGAGGGATCTCAGTGCCGCCGCCCGGGACCGGTTGACCGGAAAGTTCCTGGAGGACTACACGCAGGTGACCACGACCGTCGTGGTGCCCAACGCCACACAGCAGGGCATCACGGCCGCGGCACAGGTCCCGGCGGCCGCGGTGGTGTCGGCGCACAGCGACCGGGTCGTGGTCCTGGCCTACGTCGACCAGACCACGACAGTCGGAAAACAAGCCCCGCTCCAGGCCAAGTCCAGCGTTCGGGTCAGTATGGAACGAGTGGACGGGCGCTGGCTGATCGCCGGCTTCGAGCCCATCTGAGAATGACCGGGTAAGGGGGACGGACAATGCCGGGACCGCGCTGGATCGACGTGACCGCGCCGACGGTGCAACTGCGTGCGCTGACCTGGGGCCCCGCCGACGGCCCGATCGCGCTGTGCCTGCACGGATTCCCGGACACCGCCTACGGTTTCCGCAAGCTGGCACCGCACCTGGTGGCCGCCGGCTACCGGGTGATCGCACCGTTCATGCGCGGGTATGTGCCGTCCTCGCTGCCGACCGACCGGGCCTACCACCTGGGTGCGCTGATGGACGACGCCCTGCAGGTGTACCGGGCAAGTAACCCGGGGGCCGATGACGTGGTGATCGGTCACGACTGGGGTGCGGTCGCGGCGACCGGACTGGCCGCGATGCCGGACAGTCCGTTCCGCAGGGCGGTGGTGATGTCGGTGCCACCGTCATCGACGTTGCGTACCCGCAGCCCGAAGGTGCTGCGGCTGATCCCGCGTCAGTTGGTGCGCAGTTGGTACATGGCCTATTTCCAGCTTCCGTTCGCTCCGGAGCGCTCCGGGTCCTGGATCGTTCCGCTGCTGTGGCGGCGCTGGTCGCCCGGATATGCGGCCGCCGAGGACCTGCGCCACGTCGACGCTGCGATCGGTACGCCGGATCGCTGGCGGGCCGCGCTCGGCCCCTACCGCGCGACGCTGCGCAACTACCGGCCCCCGGCCCGTTACGCCGAACTGCACCGGTGGTGGACCGAGCCGCCGCGGATCCCGACGTTGTATCTGCACGGGGCCGACGACGGTTGTATGACAGCGCAATTCACCCCGTACGTCCGCGCGGGTCTGCCCGCCGACAGCGATGTCGGCGTCGTCGGGCACGCCGGGCACTTCCTGCAACTCGAACAACCCGACGAGGTCGGGCGCCGGATCGTGCAGTTCCTCAGCGCGTGAGGTTCGTCAGGACTTGAGCACTCCGCGCGCCAGCAACGGCAGCAGCAGCCGTCGCGGCGTCAGGTAGTTCACCGCCGCCGCCACCCGGTTGTAGCGGCCCGGCACGATCACCGCTCGGCCGGCGACGAGTCCGTCGACCCCGGCACGGGCGACCTCATTGGCCGGCACCCACAGCGGCTTGGGCATCAGTTTCTCGGCCTGTTCATCGGGAATGCCGGCCAGTTCACCGAACCCGGTGTGCACCGGCCCCGGGCACAGGGTGGCCGCGGTCACCCCGGTGCCCTTTAGTTCGGCGCGCAGCGCGTGGGTGTAGGACAGCACGAACGCCTTGGAGGCGCCGTACACCGCCCCGCCGGGCAACGGCCCGAAGGCGCCGACCGAGGCGACATTGAGCACCGCGCCGTGACCGCGGGCGACCATGCCCGGCACGAACCGGGTGCACAGGTCGACGACCGCTGCGACGTCGACCTCGATGACGTTGAGTTCGGCGTCCGGGTCGGCCCGGTGCTGCGGACCCATCACGGCCAGACCGGCGTTGTTCACCAGGGTGTCGATCTGCAGGCCCAGTGCGGCCACCCGGCCGGGCAGCGACGCGCGCTCGGCGGGCCGGGAAAGATCGGTCGGCATAACGACAGCACGCTCACCGAGTTCGGCGGCGAGCGCGGCCAGCCGGTCGGCGCGCCGGGCCACCAGCACCACATGGTTGCCGCGGCGGTGGAGTTCGCGGGCGATCTCGGCGCCGATCCCCGAGGATGCGCCGGTCACCAGGGCGGCTGACTGCATGGCCGAAGCGTAGCCCGGTGACAATGGTCTGATGCGAGGCCGGATGCGAGGCCGGACGCGAGCGATGGCCGCCGTCGACGCGCAGCTGTTCTGGCTCTCGGCGAAGGTCCCCAACGATCAGTTCCTGCTGTACGCCTTCGACGGCAGTCCCGATGACCTCGACGCGGCGGTCGGAGAGGTGCGCGGGCGCGCCGGGGGCTGTTCGGAACTGGGCCTGCGCGCGGTCGACGACAGCCGGTGGCGTTACCCGCGGTGGGAGCCGGGGACGATCACCGACGAGCAGTTCAGGGTGCACGACGGTGCCGGGCAGTCCTGGCAGGACTGCCTGGACGCGGTGTCGCGGCTGCCTCAGCTCGACAGCACCCGGGCACCGTGGCGGTTCCATGTGTTCCCGGGGGTGGCCGGTATCCCGGGCGCGCAGTCCGGTGCCCTGGTGGCCGGTTCCGTGGTCGTCGTGCAGATCGCCCACGCGCTCGGCGACGGCACCCGGTCGGCGGCGCTCGCGGCCACCCTTCTCGGGCGCCGGCAACCGCCGCTACCCATGGGACCGCCGGATCGCGGGGTCCTGCTGTGGCGGGCGGGGGTTGCCGCACGCGAACACCGACGGCTGATGCGCGAGATCGAGGCCGGATCGGCCGACCCGCCGGGAGTGCCCCGCCCGATGCTCAGTGTCAACGCCGGGGAGCGTCGAAGGGCCGTCGTTCGCACCCTGGTGGTCGATCGGGCCGGGCTTCCCGGCCGTACCGTCACCGTCGGCGCCCTGGTCGCCATCGCGGGTGCACTCGGCGGCTACCTCGCCGGCCGCGGGGAAGACGGCAGCCGGCTGGGTGCGGAAGTTCCGGTATCCCACGGCGGGGGTCTGCAGGCGCACAACAACTTCCGCAATGTCGGCGTCGACCTTCACCCGGAGCTGTCCCCCGACGGGCGTGCCGACCGGATCGCGGCGCAGCTGAGCGCCCACCGCCGCCGCGGGCAGCACCCGGCGCTGCGGGCCTCCGCCGCGGCGTTCGCGTCGGTGCCGGCGCCGGTGCTGCGCTGGGGTGTCGGCCAGTTCGACCCGTCGGCGCGCACTGGGGCCGTCTCAGGCCACACCGTGGTCTCCAGCGTCAACCGCGGACCGGCTGACCTTGCCTTCGGCGGGCATCGGGTGTTGTTCACCGCCGGGTACCCGGCGTTGTCGCAGGTGATGGGCCTGACCCACGGCGTACACGGCATCGGCGACACCGTCGCGATCAGTGTGCATGCCGATCCGACCGCCGTCGACATCGAGGACTACCTGGACCGGCTCGCGGACGCCCTGCCGTGATTTTCCCCCCGCGAGCAGACACAAATTGCTCCTTTTCGGCGGCGATTCGGAGTAATTTGCGTCTGCTCGCGGATAAGAAGGTGACATGGGATTTCTCAAGCAGGAAGTGCCCGTCGTCGACTTCGAGTCGTGGAGCAAGGGCACCCGATCGGAGAAGATCCGGCCGATGGCCGAACACTGGGCACAGGTCGGCTTCGGCACCCCGGTGGCCCTGCACCTTTTCTACGTGCTGAAGATCCTGGCGTACATCGCCGTGGCCGCCCTGTTCGCGCTGGCCACCGCGGGCATCGACGGACTGGGCAACATCGGTCAGTGGTGGACCGAGCCGATCGTCTTCCAAAAGGTTGTGCTCTACACCATGCTCTTCGAGGTCATCGGCCTCGGCTGCGGCTTCGGACCGCTGAACAACCGGTTCTTCCCGCCGACCGGTTCGGCGCTGTACTGGTTGCGGCCCAACACAATCCGGCTGCCACCGTGGCCCAACCGGGTCCCGCTGACCAGAGGTGACAACCGCGAACCCATCGACATCCTGCTCTACGGGGCGCTGTTGGTGATGCTCGTCGTCGCGTTGTTCTCCGACGGCACCGGGCCGGATCCGGCGCTGGGCACCGAGATCGGCCTGCTTCCGGCCTGGCAGTCGTGGACGATCCTGGCCCTGCTGGCCGCGATCGGCCTTCGCGACAAGGTCATCTTCCTTGCCGCCCGCGGCGAGGTCTACGCACCGTTCGTCGTCGCCTTCCTGTTCGGCGGGCCGGATGCGATCATCGCGGCGAAGCTGGTGTGCCTAGTGATCTGGATCGGCGCGGCCACCTCCAAGCTCACCCGGCATTTCCCGTTCGTGATCTCCACGATGATGTCCAACAGCCCGGTGGTCCGGCCCCGGGCGCTCAAACGCGCCTTCTTCACACGCTTCCCCGACGACCTGCGCCCAGGTTGGCCGTCCAAGGCCCTGGCCCACGTCAGCACCGCGATCGAGGGACTGGTGCCACTGGTGCTGTTCTTCTCCCACGGTGGCTGGCCCACCGCGGTGGCCGCCGCGGTCATGGTCTGCTTCCACCTAGGCATCCTCAGCGCGATCCCGATGGGGGTGCCGCTGGAATGGAACGTCTTCATGATCTTCGCCGTGCTGGCGTTATTCGTCGGCCACGCGGAGGTGGGTCTGGCCGATATGACCAGCCCGCTGCCGCTGATCCTGTTCGCGGTGATGGTCGCCGTCGTCGTCGCGGGAAACCTGATGCCGCGCAAGATCTCCTTCCTGCCCGGTATGCGCTACTACGCGGGAAACTGGGACACCACGCTGTGGTGCATCACGCCGTCGGCCGAGGCGAAGATCAACACCGGTCTGGTCAGCATCGCCAACATGCCCGCGGCGCAGTTGGAGAAGTTCTACGGCAGCAAGGAGGCCGCGCAGATCCCGATCTACATGGGCTACGCCTTCCGCGGTTTCAACACCCACGGCCGGGCGCTGTTCACCCTGGCGCACCGGGCCATGGCCGGGCGCAACGAGGACGACTACTCCGTCACCGACGGCGAACGGATCTGCAGCACCGCGCTGGGCTGGAACTTCGGCGACGGGCACATGCACAACGAGCAACTCATCGCCGCGATGCAACGGCGCTGCCATTTCGAGCCCGGCGAGGTGCGGGTGGTGCTGCTCGACGCCCAGCCGATCCACCGGCAGACGCAGCGCTACCGACTGGTCGACGCGGCCACCGGCGAGTTCGAGCGCGGCTACGTCAACGTCGGGGACATGGTGGCCCGACAGCCCTGGGACGACGACGTCCCCGTCCACCCTGACCCGAAGTGACCAACCGGTCGGTTGGTCTGTCAGAATCGAGAAAAGCGATTCCCACGTGAGGAGAACCCGATGGCGGAAGCGGTAATTGTCGAGGCAGTGCGGGCACCGGTCGGCAAGCGCAACGGCGGACTGTCCGGCGTGCACCCGGCGGAGCTGTCGGCGCAGGTGCTCGGCGGTCTGGCCGAGCGGGCCGGGATCGACCCGGAGATCATCGACGACGTCATCTGGGGCTGCGTCATGCAGGCCGGCGAGCAGGCACTGGACATCGCCCGCACCGCCGTGCTCACCGCCGGTTGGCCGGAGACCATTCCCGGCGTGACGGTGGACCGCCAGTGCGGATCCAGCCAGCAGTCGGTGCACTTCGCCGCTGCCGGTGTGGTGGCCGGCCACTACGACGCCGTGATCGCCGGCGGCGTGGAGTCGATGTCACGGACCCCGATGGGCGCCTCGCTGGCCAACGGCGGCAATCCATACTCGGCCCGCTTCAAGGCCCGCTACACCCGCACCCCCAACCAGGGCATCGGCGCGGAGATGATGGCCGCCAAGTGGGGTCTGACCCGCACCATGCTCGATCAGTTCTCGCTGGACTCCCACGAGAAGGCGGCCAAGGCGCAGGATTCCGGCGCCTTCGACGATCAGATCGTCGGTATTAAGGATCCGGATGGGAACGTCGTGCTCAAGGACGAGGGCATCCGCCGCGGCACCACCCTGGAGAAGATGGCCCAGCTCAAGCCGGCCTTCTCCGAGGACGGTGTGATCCATGCCGGCAACTCCTCGCAGATCTCCGACGGCTCCGGAGCGCTGCTGTTCATGTCGGCGGAGAAGGCGAAGTCGTTGGGCCTCAAGCCACTTGCCCGCGTCCACACCGCGGTGCTGGCCGGTGCCGACCCGGTGATGATGCTGTCCGCGCCGATCCCGGCGACCCAGAAGGCGTTGGCCCGCTCCGGTCTGAGCGTGGACGATATCGGCGTGTTCGAGGTCAATGAGGCCTTCGCCCCGGTTCCGATGGCCTGGCTCAAGGAGATCGGCGCCGACGAGACCAAACTCAACCCCAACGGCGGCGCGATCGCGCTGGGCCACCCGCTGGGCGGATCCGGCGCCCGGATCATGACCACCATGCTCTATCACATGCGGGACAACGGGATTCGGTACGGACTGCAGACCATGTGTGAGGGTGGCGGCCAGGCCAACGCGACGATTCTGGAACTCCTCTAGTCATGGGGGACAGCGACGCAGCCCCCGGCGCTCTCACTGAGCGGCGGGGCAACACCCTGATCGTCACCATCAACCGCCCGGAGGCGCGCAACGCGGTGAACCAGGCGGTCAGCATTGGCCTCGGCGACGCGCTGCAGGGGGCGCAGGACGACCCGGAGATCTGGGCTGTGGTCGTCACCGGTGCGGGCGACAAGTCGTTCTGCGCCGGCGCCGACCTGAAGGCGATCTCGCGGGGGGAGAACATCTTCCACCCGGACCACTCGGAGTGGGGATTCGCCGGCTTCGTGCAGCACTTCATCGATAAGCCGGTGATCGCCGCGGTCAACGGCACCGCCCTGGGCGGCGGCACCGAACTGGCGTTGGCCAGCGACCTCGTGGTCGCGCTCGCCAGCGCGCGATTCGGACTGCCCGAGGTCAAGCGCGGCCTGATCGCCGCCGCCGGCGGAGTTTTCCGCATCGTCGACCAGCTTCCCCGCAAGGTCGCCATGGAGCTGCTGTTGACCGGTGAGCCGATCAGCGCCGAGGAGGCACTGCGCTGGGGCCTGATCAACCAGGTCGTGCCCGACGGTGAGTCGGTGCTCGAGGCCGCGGTGGCCCTGGCCGAGCGGATCACCGTCAACGCGCCGCTGGCTGTTCAGGCCAGCAAGCGTGTCGCCGCCGGCGTCGACGACGGTGCCATCACCGCAGAGAAGGACTCCTGGAAGCGCTCCAATCGGGAGATGAGGGTGGTCTTCACCTCGGAGGACGCGATGGAGGGCCCGATGGCCTTCGCCCAGAAGCGCGCCCCGGTGTGGAAGGCGCGCTGAGGCTCTCCCAGGGATTCGGCGGACTTGCTCATCCGCGACGGTGCGTGTCGGTACGCCGACACGCCGCCGACCCGCGACCGTTGCGCACGCTCGCGGGTCAGCGCAGCAGGTAGCCCGTCAGATCAGGCGGCCGGCTTGGCGGTCGTCGTGGTCGGGGTCGCCGTCTCGGCGGCCGTGGTCTCCGCGGCGCTGGCCGCGGTGCTCGGCGCGGCACTGGTGGTCGCACTCGTGGTCGCCGCACTGGTGGTCGCCGCACTTGAGGTCGCCGCACTTGAGGTCTCGGTGCTCGAGGTCTCGGTGGTGCTCGACGTCGGGGTGGTCGAGGCACCGGCCTCGGCGGCCGGCGTCGGCGGGATCAGCACCTCGTCGATCATGTAGATGTAGGCGCCGCGCGCGGTGTAGGCGCACACCACCCGGTTGTCGTTGACCGTGACCTCGCCGCCCTTGCCGCTGACGACGATCGAGCGACCGTCCTGGGTGGGCATGGTGCCCTGGACGTCGTTGGGGCCCAGGTAGCCCAGCACCATGTGGTAGAAGAGCACCGGCAGCAGGACCACCGGGTCGACCTTGAGGACCTCGAGAGTGGTCGGATCGAGCTTCTCGAACGCCGCGTTGGTCGGTGCGAACACCACGTACGGGCCGCCGTCGAGCACGCTGACGATATTGATGTCCGGGTTGAGCTTGCCGGAGATGAACCCGCTGAAGGTGCTCAGTTCGGGGTTGTTGGCGATTGCCTGCGAGCCGGTCTGCAGCGCCATCGACTCGATGGAGGCCGGGCCGGTCGGATTCTGCTTGCGGTAGTCGTCGCAGCCCGGACCCTGCGGGTCGGGAACCTTGGTGGAGGTGGGGGCCGCCGTCGCCTCGGTGGTAGCCGCCGTCGCCGACGTAGTGGCCGGGGAGGGTTCGACCGGCTCCGTGGTCGGTTCGGCGTAGGCCTGGACTGCCGTCGGGATGGCGACGACGATCGCCGCGATCGCTGCGGCGACGCCAAGGGTCTTGGTACGAGTACTCACCGGAATCTCCTGGTTCATCGTCGTCACGGCGGACGGCCGTGACGCCCTTGGCATCGTAAACGGACTCCGTTTCGTTACCCAAAACGACGAGGTGACGGCAAAACCGCAGGTCGTTCTGATCGCGGGCGGTTCGGCCTTACGATGCAGGGCATGGCTGAACCTGCCGGCGGGCCTCTGATGGTGTCCATTCGGGGCCGCAGCCCCATCGTCGACCCGGATGCCTGGGCGGCTCCCAACGCCAGCCTGATCGGGCAGGTGCGCCTGGCTGCGCGGTCCAGCGTCTGGTATTCCGCCACCCTGCGGGCCGAGGCCGAGCCCATCGACATCGGCGCCGGCACCAATATCCAGGACGGGGCGGTCATCCACGTCGACCCCGAGTTCCCGGTCCGGGTCGGGGCCGGGGTGAGCGTCGGACATAACGCGGTGCTGCACGGCTGCACCGTCGAGGACGGCGCGTTGATCGGGATGGGGGCGATCGTCCTCAACGGGGCGGTGGTCGGGGCGGGGTCACTGGTGGCCGCCGGCGCGCTGATTCCGCAGGGCGTGGTCATCCCGCCCCGGTCGCTGGTGGCCGGCGTGCCCGGCCGGGTGCGCCGCGAACTCAGCGATGCCGAACTGGCCAACAACCGCAATAACGCCGCGGTCTACGAGCGGCTGGTCGACCTGCACCGCGAAGCGACCTGAGAGCCCCGGATGTCAGCCTTGCGTCACCAATTCGGACGGGTTTGTTTCGTACGGTGAGAAGGATGCGCATCGACCAGATCCGGGCGGCCGCCACCAATGTGGCTGTACCGCATCAGGAGTGGCCCTCGGTGGTGCGCCGACGCCGGGTGATTGTCTGCGTGGTGCTGGTGGCCGGTGCGACGCTGATGGCGTACTCGCTGAACCAGCGGCCCGGCGCGGCATCGTTCTACTGGCTGACGCTGTCGCTGGCCGCGGTGTGGACGGTGGGTGCTCTGCTCTCCGGCCCACTGCACCTGGGCCGCATCACCTGGCGTGAGAGCGCCAAACGGCCGGTGCTCACCGGCGCCGCCGTCGGACTGCTGCTCGGCGGGTTCTTCCTGCTCGGCGGTCTGGTGGTCCGCCACATCCCGGTGGTCGCCGAACGGATCACCCGGGTCCTGGAGTACACCAACCACGGCCCGTTGCTGCTGATCGTGCTGATCGCCCTGGTCAACGGTGTCGCCGAGGAACTCTTCTTCCGCGGCGCGCTCTACACCGCGCTGGGCGGGTTCCATCCGGTGGCGATCTCGACGCTGTTGTACGCGATCGCAACCTCGGCCACCGGCAACCCGATGCTGGGCTTTGCCGCCCTGGTGCTGGGCGCGGTGTGCGGGCTGCAACGCCGGGCCACCGGGGGTGTGCTGGCCCCGGTGCTCACCCATGTGGTGTGGGGCCTGATCATGGTGCTGGCGCTGCCGCCGATCTTCGGGCTGTAGGGCGGCTGTCGCACACAGCACGGCATGATTCGGGGATGAACGCCACCACCGGCAAGATCCTGGTGATCCTCGGTCACCCGGACAGCAGCAGCTTCTGCGGGGCGCTCGCCCGAAGCTACGCCGACGGTGCCCGCGCCGCCGGTGCCACCGTCCGGGAGATCACCCTCGGGACCCTGTCGTTCGACCCGGTGCTGCGGCACGGGTACGCCCAGATCCAGCCCCTTGAGCCGGATCTGGTCGCCGCGCAGGAGTCCATCACCTGGGCCGACACCCTGGTCTTCGTCTACCCCACCTGGTGGGGGGTCGTTCCGGCGGTGCTCAAAGGGTTCATCGATCGGACGTTCCTGCCGGGTTTCGCCTTCAAATACCGGGAGAATTCGCGGCTGTGGGATCGCCTGCTCGCCGGGCGCAGCGCGCGACTGCTCGTCACCATGGACTCACCGCCCTGGTACTACCGCTGGGTGGTGCGGCAGCCGGGCCACCAGATGATGCGGCGGGCGACCCTCGGGTTCAGCGGAGTCAAACCGGTACGCACCACCGAGTTCGGCTCGGTGCGCGGCGCGTCGGATCAGACCCGGGGCCGTTGGCTGGAGCGGGCCCGTCAGGTGGGCCACCAGGATGGCCTGAGGGCTGCCACGGTGGCGCTCAGACGTCGGTGAACGTCGGCGTGCGCCGCTGCTGGAAAGCCTTGGTGCCCTCGATGAAATCGCGGGACTTGATCAGCACGCCCTGCCCCTCGGTCTCGCGGCCGATCGCGGCGTCCAGTTCGGTCAGCGTCGCGGCGTTGATGGCCTGTTTGGTCTTGGCCAGGGCGACCGCCGGACCGGACACCAGCGTGTCGATGACCGCGGCCACGCCGGCCTCCAACCCCTCGGGCGGGTAGACCGCGCTGACCAATCCGTACTCGGCGGCCTCGGTGGCACTGAGGCGTTCGGCCAGCAGGGCCATCCGCATCGCCCGGATCCGGCCGATCGCCGCGGCCACCAGAGCCGTCGCCCCGCCGTCGGGCATCAGGGCGATCTTGGTGAACGCCAACAGGAAGAAGGAATTCTCGGAGGCCAGCACGACATCGCCGGCCAACGCCAGCGAGACACCCACCCCCGCGGCAGCGCCGTGCACGACTGCCACCACCGGTTTGGGCGAGGCGACGAGGGACCGCACGGCGCGGTTGGCCGCGACGAGCACGGCATCGACCTCCGGCGAGGATGCCTGTGCCGCTTGATCTTCCGCACTGATACCCGCCCCGGAGCAGAAGCCGCGGCCGGCCCCGCCGAGCCGCACGACCGACACGTTCGGGTCGTCGGCCGCCCAGTCCACGGCGTCGGCGAGGGCGTTGAGCATGTCCTCGGTCAGCGAGTTGAGGCTGTCCGGCCGGTTCAACGTCACCGACAGCACCTTGTCGTTCAGCGAGACGGTGAGGTCGTCGATACCGGTGTAGGAGGTCATGGACAGACACGGTACAAAGAGTGAAATTCTCGGCGACGGAGGGGCGGTTTGGGTATGGCGGGACCACTGCAGGGCTTGCGGGTCGTCGAACTGGCGGGGATCGGTCCCGGACCGCACGCGGCGATGATCCTCGGCGACCTCGGCGCCGACGTGGTGCGCGTCGAGCGGCCCAGCAAGGTTGCCGATCCGGCGCCGAGCCAGGACTACCTGATGCGCAGTCGCCGGTCGGTGACCGCCGACCTCAAGAGCGACGAGGGCCGCGACCGGGTGCTCGCGCTGATCGCCAAGGCCGACGTGCTCATCGAGGGTTTCCGGCCCGGTGTCACCGAGCGGCTCGGCCTGGGCCCGGACGACTGCGCCGCGGTCAACGAGCGCCTCATCTATGCCCGGATGACCGGCTGGGGGCAGACCGGCCCGCGCGCCCAGCGCTCCGGCCACGATATGAACTACATCTCGCTCAACGGGGTGCTACACGCGATCGGCCGGGCCGGTGAGCGCCCGGTGCCGCCGCTGAACCTGGTCGGTGACTTCGGCGGCGGGTCGATGTTCCTGCTCGTCGGCATCCTCTCGGCGCTCTACGAGCGCGAGCGTTCCGGCAAGGGGCAGGTGATCGACGCCGCCATGGTCGACGGTTCGGCGGTGCTGGCCCAGATGATGTTCGCCTTCCGGCACACCGGGCTGTGGAGCGACGTGCGCGGAACCAACCTGCTCGACACCGGCGCGCCGTACTACGACGTCTACGAATGCGCCGACGGCCGGCACGTCTCGGTGGGCGCCATCGAACCGCAGTTCTATGCCGAACTGCTGCAGAAGCTGGGACTGGATGCCGCCGACCTCCCAGGACAGAACGATGTCGCCCGGTGGCCGGAGTTGCGCGCGATTCTGACCGAGACCTTCCTCGCCCAGGACCGCGACCACTGGGCGGAGGTCTTCGCCACCAGCGATGCCTGCGTGGCGCCGATCCTGTCCTTCGCCGAGATCGAGACCGAACCGCACAACACCGAACGCGGCAGTTTCTACAAGGTGGGCGATTCGGTGTTCCCGATGCCGGCACCGCGGTTCTCCCGCACCCAGCCCGGAACTCCGACCCCGCCGCGCGCGCCGGGGCAGGACAACGACGCGGTGCTGGGCGACTGGGTCTGAGCAGATCGGTATAGTCCCAACCAACCAGTAGGTCGACTCGAAGGGAACGGGCAGTGGAGATCAAGGACGCGGTAGCCGTCGTCACCGGTGGGGCATCCGGGCTGGGCCTGGCCACCACCAGGGCTCTGCTCGACGGGGGTGCCAAGGTCGTCATCCTGGACCTGCCCAGTTCCAAGGGCGAGGACGTCGCGAAAGAACTCGGCGACCGGGTGCGTTTCGCCGCGGCCGACGTCACCGACGAAGAGGCGGTGACCAAGGCGTTCGACCTCGCCGAGACACTCGGCCCGGTCCGCATCGTGGTCAACTGCGCCGGCACCGGCGACGCCATCCGGGTGCTGGGCAAGGGTGGGGTCTACCCGCTGAACAAGTTCGCCCGCATCGTCAACATCAACCTGATCGGCACCTTCAACGTGCTGCGCCTCGGTGCCGAACGGATGGCCAAGACCGAACTCTGCGGTGAGGAGCGTGGCGTCATCATCAACACCGCCTCGGTGGCGGCATTCGACGGCCAGATCGGCCAGGCGGCCTACTCGGCGTCCAAGGGCGGCGTGGTGGGCATGACCCTGCCGATCGCCCGGGACCTGGCCGACAAGGCGATCCGGGTGGTCACCATCGCCCCCGGCCTGTTCGACACCCCACTGCTGGCCGGACTGCCGGAACCGGCCAAGGCCTCGCTCGGGGCCCAGGTGCCGCACCCCTCCCGGCTGGGCAAGCCCGGCGAATACGGTGCGCTCGCGGTGCACATCGTGGAAAATTCCATGCTCAACGGCGAGGTGATCCGCCTCGACGGCGCCATCCGGATGGCCCCGCGGTAGAGAGGTAGACAATGACACTCATTACGAAGTTCACCGAGGTATTCGGTGTCGAGCACCCCATCGCCCAGGGCGGTATGCAGTGGGTGGGCCGCGCGGAACTTGTTGCCGCCGTTGCCAATGCGGGCGCGTTGGGATTTTTGACCGCGCTGACCCAGCCGACGCCGAAGGATCTGGCCAACGAGATCGCCAAGACCCGTGATCTGACCGACAAGCCGTTCGGGGTCAACCTGACGATCCTGCCGGCCATCACCCCGCCGCCCTACGACGAGTACCGCCAGGTCATCGTCGACGCCGGTATCAAGATCGTCGAGACCGCCGGGTCCAACCCGGCGCCGCACCTGCCGATGTTCCACGACAACGGCATCAAGGTGCTGCACAAGTGCACCTCGGTGCGGCACGCCATCAAGGCTCAGACCCTCGGTGTGGACGGCATCAGCATCGACGGGTTCGAGTGCGCCGGACATCCGGGGGAGGACGACATCCCCGGCCTGGTGCTGATTCCCGCCGCGGCGGCCCAGATCGAGATCCCGATGATCGCCTCCGGCGGTTTCGGCGACGCCCGGGGTCTAGTGGCCGCGCTGGCCCTGGGCGCTGACGGCGTGAACATGGGTACCCGCTTCATGTGCACCGTCGAGTCGCCCATCCACCAGAACATCAAGCAGGCGATCGTCGACGGCAACGAACTCGGCACCGAGTTGATCTTCCGCAGCCTGCACAACACCGCCCGGGTGGCCAGCAACGCGGTCTCCCGCGAGGTGGTGGGGATCCTCGCCGGTGGCGGGCAGTTCGGCGACGTGATGGAACTGGTGGCCGGCTCGCGCGGACGGCGGGTATTCGATGAGGGTGACCCCGACGCCGGAATCTGGACCGTCGGCACCGTCATGGGCCTGATCAACGACATTCCCACCTGCGGGGAGCTGGTCGGCCGGATGGTCACCGAGGCCGAGGAGATCATCACCGGCCGGCTTGCCGGCATGGTCAAGACCGGCGCGACGGTCTAATCGGCCGCCAGGGGCCCCTAGGGCAGAGACACGACAGTGCCCGCCTGGAAACCAGGCGGGCACTGTCGTGTCGCTAGAGCGTCGTGGTCTGGGGCGCGGTCGAACACCGCGTCAGGCCGAGGTCCGGCTGAGGCCGGTCCCGGTCAGCTGGCGTTGGCCAGCGGCGGCATATCCTCGAACTGCTCGGAGGTGTCACCTTCCACGAGGAAGTCGCCGTGATACAAGGCTTCGAAGTCAACTTTGATGACATCGGCACTGGTGTCGTCGATCCACATACCCAGGACTGTATTGGTCTCCTTTAAGGAAACTTTGAGTCACGTTTCGCAAATTGGTGGCAATTCTTACCGGCGGGTAACGGCCCCCTTGCGGGTTTGACCCGCTGTCGCCGATCACACCACACTGGGGCGGGCCGACGGTTAGCTGGCCGGCAGAAAGGATGGGGGCTGTGCTGCACCGAATCGCCCGGCTGGCCCTTCGCTCGCCGCGGCGGATCCTGGCCGTGGCGGCGCTGCTCGCAGCGCTGACCGCCGTGGTGGGACTGCCGGTCGTCGGGCACCTGTCGGCCGGCGGGTTCCAGGACCCGGGCTCGGAGTCCGCGCGGGCGGCCCAGGTGCTCAGCGAGAAGTTCGATCAGAGCGACCAGCAGCTGTTCATCACGGTCACCGACCCGGCCGGGGCCACCAACGAGAAGGCGCGCACCGAAGGGTCCGGTATCACCGCCCGGCTGGCCGCGTCCCCCAATGTCCTGAGCGTGAGCTCACCGTGGACGGCGCCGCCGGCGGCGGCGGCCGAACTGCTCAGCACCGACGGTCGGACCGGCCTGATCATCGCCACCATCGCCGGCGGGGAGAACAAGGCGCCGCAGTACGCCGCCGAATTGGCCGATCCGGTGGTCGGCGAGCGCGACGGCCTGGTCATCCGGGCCGGCGGCCCCGCGGTGATCTACGACCAGATCAATCAGCAGACCAAGCACGACCTGTTGCGGATGGAGGCCATCGCCATCCCGCTGAGCTTCCTGGTGCTGGTGTGGGTGTTCGGCGGATTGATTGCCGCCGCGCTGCCGATGGTCGTCGGCCTGATGGCGATTCTCGGCGCGATGGCCGTGCTGCGGGGGATCACCACCTTCACCGATGTGTCGATCTTCGCGCTGAACATCACCGCGGCGCTCGGCCTGGCGCTGGCCATCGACTACACCCTGCTGATCGTCAGCCGCTACCGCGACGAGATCTCCGGTGGCGCCACTCCCGAGGCCGCGCTGGTGCGGACCATGTGCACCGCCGGCCGGACCGTCCTGTTCTCCGCGGTCACCGTCGCGCTGTCGCTGTCGGCACTGCTGGTGTTCCCGATGTACTTCCTGCAGTCCTTCGCCTACTCCGGGATCGCGACGGTCGCGTTCGCCGTGGCGGCAGCCGTGATCGTCACCCCGGCGGCGATCGTCGCACTGGGCACCCGACTGGACGCGTTCGACATCCGCCGACTGGTGCGACGGGCGCTGGGCCGGCCCGAACCGGTCGCCAAACCGGTGGATCAGCTGTTCTGGTACCGGTCGACGAAATTCGTCATGCGCCGCTCGATCCCGGTCGGAACCGCGATCGTGGCGCTGCTGCTCCTGCTGGGCTCGCCCTTCCTGGGCATCAAGTTCGGCAGCCCGGACGACCGGGTGCTGCCGAAGTCCGCATCGGCCCATCAGGTCGGCGATCTGCTGCGCGATGGGTTCTCCAGCAACCTCAACTCGGGTTTGAGTGTGGTGATCCCGGATGTCGCCGGTGCCACCGAGGCCGATGTCGACCGCTACGCGGCCGAACTGTCCCGGGTCCCCGACGTGTCGCTGGTATCGGCCCCCGGCGGCACGTTCGCCGGCGGCACCAAGGTGGGTCCGCCGTCCGCGCCGACCGGGGTGTCCGAGGGCAGCGCGTTCCTGTCGGTCCGCAGCACCGCCCCGCTGTTCTCCGACGCGTCGGCGGTCCAACTCGACCGGTTGAACGCCGTCGCCGGGCCGGCCGGGGCCGGTGTGCTGATCGGTGGGGTCCCGCAGATCAACCGGGATATCGTCGGGGCGGTCACCTCCCGAATGCCGTTGGTGCTCAGCCTGATCGGCGTGATCACCTTCGTGCTGCTGTTCCTGCTGACCGGGAGTCTGATCCTGCCGATCAAGGCCCTGGTGCTCAACGTGCTGTCGCTGTCGGCGGCGTTCGGCGCGCTGGTGTGGGTGTTCCAGGACGGCCATCTCGGTGCCCTGGGCACCACCCCCACCGGGACGATGGAGGCCAACATCCCGGTGCTGATGTTCTGCGTCGCGTTCGGGCTGTCGATGGATTACGAGGTGTTCCTGCTGGCCCGGATCCGGGAGTTCTGGCTGAACTCGGGACGGACCCGAGCCGACAGCGATGAGAGTGTGGCACTGGGACTGGCGCGCACCGGCCGGGTGGTGACCGCCGCCGCGTTGATCATGGCGATCGCCTTCGCCGCGCTGATCGCCGCCCAGGTGTCGTTCATGCGGATCTTCGGGCTGGGCCTGACGCTGGCCGTGCTGGCCGACGCCACCCTGGTTCGGATGGCGCTGCTGCCGGCGTTCATGCACGTGATGGGTAGGTGGAACTGGTGGGCGCCGGCGCCGCTGGCGCGTCTGCACGAACGGTTCGGCCTCAACGAGGGGCCGCCGGAGCGTCCGCCCGCGGCACCCGAGTCGCTGGCTACAGTGGGCAAGTGACCGCGAAAACTCTGGACCATCCGTTCTTCGCCCGGATGTGGACGGTGATGTCCGCCCACGAAACCCCACTGATGCGCCGGCTGCGCGCCGAGAATCTGGCCGGCTTGTCCGGCCGGGTGCTGGAGGTGGGTGCCGGTACCGGGACGAACTTCGCCTTCTACCCGGACACCGTCACGCAGGTGGTGGCGGTGGAACCCGAGGTGGGCCTGGCACCCAAGGCCCGCGAGGCGGCCGCCGCGGCGCCGGTTCCGGTCACCGTCGTCGAGTCCACCATTGAGGCGATGGGCGAGGTGGAGCCGTTCGACGCGGTGGTCTGCTCACTGGTGCTCTGTTCGGTCGACGACCCCGGTGCGGTTCTGCGCCAACTGAACTCGGTTCTCAAACCCGGTGGTGAACTGCGCTACTTCGAACATGTCGCCAGTACCGGCTGGCGCGGATCACTGCAGCGGGTCGCCGACGCCACCGTCTGGCCGCGGATCGCGGCCAACTGCCACACCCACCGTGACACCGAGCGGTCCATCGTCGGTGCGGGTTTCGCCGTGCAGTCCGCGCGTCATCAGTGGACGCTGCCGGCGTGGGCGCCGCTGCCGGTGGCGGAGGTCGCACTCGGCCGGGCGGTCAAGGTTTGACCCGCGGGCGCTAGTCCAGGAGTGCGGGAAGGCGTTGCAGCAGTCCCGGTAGCGCGGTACTCGCCGGTTCCCGGATCGACAGGGTGGCCGAGGTCGACAGCGGTGTGGGCTCGGGGTTGACCTCGACCACGGCCGCGCCGCGGGCCAGCGCGATATCGGGCAGGCCGGCGGCCGGGTAGACCAGACCCGAGGTGCCGACCACCACCACGATCTCGGAGGTGGCCACCGCCTCCACGGCGGCCTGCCACGGCTCGTCGGGCAGCGCTTCGCCGAACCAGACGATGCCGGGCCGGATCAGGCCGCCGCATTCGCAGGACGGCGGCATCTTCTCCAGCACCGGTTCGGGCATCTCCGGCAGTGGCCCGTGGTAGCGCGAACCGCAGGTGTCACACCAGAATTCGGCGAGGCTGCCGTGCAGGTGGTGCACCCCCCGGCTGCCGGCCCGCTCGTGCAGATCGTCGACGTTCTGGGTGATGACGGTGACCTCGGCGAGGTCCTGCCAGTCCGCGACCGCGCGGTGGCCCTCGTTGGGTGCGACCTCCTTGACCAGATGGTGGCGCCACAGATACCAGGCCCACACCCGTTCCGGGTGCTTCTGCCAGCCGTCGGTGCTGGCGATCTCATAGGGGTCGTACTTCGACCACAGCCCGGTCTCGTCGTCGCGGAACGTCGGCACCCCGCTTTCGGCGGAGATCCCTGCTCCGCTGAGCACCGCGATACGCACCTCCACAAGATAGCCGGGTGATACTGAATCCCGTGCAGTGGCCGCAAGTGGACCCGACCTCATCCACCGCGCTGTTCGACCAGTTGCGGGTCGCGGTGATCGATGCCGTCCGGGACGGGCGGCTGCCGGCCGGAACCCGGCTGCCGACCGTGCGGGACCTGGCCGGTGAACTCGGCCTGGCGGTCAACACGGTGGCCCGGGCCTACCGGGAACTGGAGAGCGCGGGCATTGTGGAGACCCGCGGCCGGCAGGGCACCTTCGTGGCGGCCCGCAACCCCACCGAGGCGGCGATGGCCGAGGCGGCGCGACGCTATGTCGAGGTGGCCCGGGCCCTCGGGCTCGGCAAGCGGGAGGCGCTGGGATACCTCGACGCCGAATTCGACTGAGATCAGCCGAACTCAAGCAGGGCGTACACGCCGCGGTACGGCTTGAGCGGGCCGAATCGCCAGAATGCCGGGAAGACCTTCTCGAAGACGAACCCCCGGCCCTTGGGCATCGGGATGTCGCGCACTGCCTTGAGTCCGGGGATCCGGCCCACCAGCGCGGTCAGTTCGTTGATCGAGAGGCTGAAGGGCATCGGCGGCACCCGGTAATGCCTGGAGGCGCGGATGCCTTTGGGGGCGACCTTCTTGACGATGGTCGGCGGCAGGTCGAAGAACATCTGGCCGCCGGGGAAACGCTTGGCGCACTCGGTGATCAGTTCCATGGCCTGTTCGGGCAGCAGATACATCAGCAGACCCTCGGCGGTGATGAACACGCCCTTGCTGGAGTCGATGTGGTCCATCCAGCTGTAGTCCAGCGCGGACTGCGCGATGCTGGTGATCCTGGGGGAGTCCGGTAGCAGCCGGTTGCGCAGCTCGATGACCGGTGGCAGGTCGATCGACACCCAGCGGAACCGGGGATCGGGTATCGCGGCGTCGAGCCGCCAGAAGCTGGTCTGGAAACCCTCCGCCAGCGCCACCACGGTGGCCTCGGGGTGGGTGCGCAGATAGTCGATGGCGCAGCCGTCGACGGCCAGTGACCGCAGCGCCATCTCCTGGCCCTTGCGGCCGAACCGGTCGAAGTCCACGTCGAAGGAGTCGCGCAGTTGGATCGCCATCGGGTCGTGCAGGATGGCTCCGGGCAGCCCCGCCTGATGGGCGCGGCCGTTGAGGGTCAGCAGAGCCGTCTCCGAGACGCCGGTGAGCATGGAGCCGTCAACCTTGGGTGTCATGGCGCCAAACCTACCGGCGGTGTCGGCAGTAGGCTCGGGGTGTGATGCGGCGGGTGTTCGATGACAAGCTGTTGGCGCTGATCGCTGACAACTCCCTCGGGGTGCTGGCCACCATCAAGGGTGACGGTCGGCCGCAGATGTCCAATGTGACCTACCACTTCGACCCGCGTGAGCTGACCATCGAGGTGTCGGTCACCGAACCGCGGGCCAAGACCCGCAATCTGCGGCGTGATCCGCGGGCCTCGCTGCTGGTCAGTTCCGAGGACGGCTGGTCCTACGCGGTCGCCGAGGGGGACGCTGTGCTGAGCCCACCGGCCGCCGCGCCGGACGACGAGACCGTCGAGTCGCTGATCACCCTCTATCGCAACGTCGCCGGCGAACACCCGGACTGGGACGAATACCGCCAGGCGATGGTCCTCGAACGGCGGGTGCTGCTGCGGCTTCCGGTCAGCCACCTGTACGGGATGCCGCCGGGCCTGCGCTGAACTCGGCTCCAGGCCGTCCTCCGTCGGGTATCCGGCGCTACGGGGACTTGAAGACCTCGTGGTCTCCGACACGGCGCCAACGACACCGCAGCTCGGCATCGACGGTGATCAGCTCGAAAGTCGCCCGCCCGTCGGGACTGGCGAACGACCACGTCTTTTCCAGCACACCCGGGGCTGATTGCACAGACTTCACGCGCAACGACCGCGGCCATGGCGTCGCCGGATCGACAGCGTAGGCATCACAGGCTGGAATGAACTTCGCTATCACCACATCGCGGAAAGCTGCCTGGTGCTCCGCCTTGAGCCTGCGATAGTCGGCATCGAATGCCGGTGTCGTCTCAAACTTCACGACTCCGAATCGCCGCCGCCCTCGCCCTCAAGGCGATCGAGATGATCTAAAAAGGCGTCGCCGTCAGCGTGAACGGTGACCCGTCCAGCCGCCACATGCTCATCAACCTCCCGTTCCCGACGCTGCCAACGGTCCTGCCAGAACCAGCGCTGATCAGCCGGGATCGGCAACGCCGGCCGAAGCTCCAACACCCCGTCCTCACGCTCGGTGATCTCAACCTGCGCCCCCGACTGATCGAGATGCAGCCGACGACGGACCTCAGCCGGCAGCGCCACAACACCACGAGCCTGAACTGCCACAAAACCGTGAAACGCCATGCCACCCATCATCCCACGCGGCCGTAAAACGGTAAAGCAGCAATACCGCGCAGGCGCGCTTCGAACTCACGGTCCGCTCAGTGATGAGGAACGGTTGCTCGGATGGGGTTGACTATGTGGGCTAACCTGCCAGCATGGCCACATCAGAGCCCGCACCGCAGGACGAGTCCCAGGACGAGACCAAGCGCAAGTTCCGCGAGGCACTCGAGCGCAAGGCCGCCAAGGCGGCCGGCGCCGCCGCGCGCGCCGAGGGCGCCGGCGGTCAGTCCAAGGCGCACGGCCCGGTCGGCGGCGGTCGCCGCGAGTTCCGGCGCAAGAGCGGCTGACCGGCCGCCGGGCAGGCGGCCGATCAGCCGTCCGTGCCGGCCGTTCAGTGGTGGGTGGCCTTCTCCGCACCCACTCCGGTCAGCGAGCGCACCTCCATCTCGGCATTGAGTTCCGGGTCCCCGGTGTCACGCGAGGTCAGCGTCCCGACGATGCCGAGGATGAACGCCAGCGGGATCGATACGATGCCCGGGTTGGACAGTGGGAACCAGGAGAAATCCGAGCCCGGAAGCATCGAGGTCTTGGCCCCCGAGACCGCGGGGGAGAACACGATCAACACGATGCAACTGATCAGCCCGCCGTACATGCTCCACAGCGCGCCCCGGGTGTTGAACCGCCGCCAGTACAGCGAGTACAGGATGGTCGGCAGGTTCGCCGAGGCCGCCACCGCGAACGCCAGTGCCACCAGGAATGCGACGTTCTGGCCGTTGGCCAGGATGCCCAGGCCGATCGCCAGCACCCCCAGAACCACCGCGGTGATCCGGGAGACCCGCATCTGCTCGTCCTCGGTGACCTTGTGGCTCTTGAGCACACTGGCGTACACGTCATGGGCGAAGGAGGCCGACGCGGTGATGGTCAGCCCCGCCACCACCGCGAGGATGGTCGCGAAGGCCACCGCCGAGATCACCCCGAGCAGAATCGTGCCGCCCAGTTCGAAGGCCAGCAGCGGGGCCGCCGAGTTCTGTCCGCCCGGGGCCTTGAGGATGGTGTCCGGACCGACCAGTGCGGCGGCGCCGTAGCCCAGGATCAGGGTGAACAGGTAGAAGGCGCCGATCAGGCCGATCGCCCAGACCACCGACCGGCGGGCCTCCCTCGCGGTGGGCACCGTGTAGAACCGCATCAGCACGTGCGGCAGGCCGGCGGTGCCCAGCACCAGGGCGATCCCCAGTGACAGCAGGTTGATCTTCGACATCGTCGATACGCCGTACTGCGCGCCGGGGGCCAGCACATCGCGCTCGGCCACCCCCTTGGTGGTGGCTTCGCGAACCATCTCCTGCGCGGAGCCCAGAATCTCGGAGAGGTTCAGGCCGAACTTGGCCAGCACCAGCACCGTCATGAATCCCGCACCGGCGATCAGCAGCACGGCCTTGATGATCTGCACCCAGGTGGTGCCGGCCATCCCGCCGATGAGGACGTAGACGATCATCAGGACACCGACGATCGCGATGACGATGGACTGGGCGAAACGGCTGTTGATGTCGAGCAGCAGCGCGACCAGTCCGCCGGCGCCGGCCATCTGGGCCAGCAGGTAGAACAGCGATACCGTCATCGTCGAGATGGCCGCGGCCAGGCGGACCGGTTTCTGCTTGAGCCGGAAACTCAGCACGTCGGCCATGGTGAATTTGCCGGTGTTGCGCAGCAATTCGGCCACCAGCAGCAGCGCCACCAGCCAGGCCACCAGGAAGCCGATCGAGTAGAGGAAGCCGTCGTAGCCGTAGACGGCGATCGCCCCGGCGATACCCAGGAAGCTCGCCGCCGACAGGTAGTCCCCGGCGATCGCGACGCCGTTCTGCCGGCCGGTGAACGCATGCCCACCGGTGAAGTACTCGGTGGCGTTGGTGTTGCGGCTGCTGACCTTGATCACGATGGCCAGCGTCACGATGACGAAGGCGACGAAGATGCCGATGTTGATGACCGGGTTGCCGAGTTGACCGGCGGCCAGGACGCGGTTCACTGCTCCACCCAATGCATCTCGGCGCGCAGCGCTGCGGCCTTCGGATCCAGATCACGGTTGGCGAAGCGGATGTAGAGACCGGTGATGAGGAAGGTGGTCAGGAACTGGCCCAGGCCCAGCAGCAGTCCGACGTTGACGTTGCCCCAGACCTTGGTGGCCATGAACTCGTGGGCGAAGGCGCCCAGCAGCACATAGCTGGCGTACCAGATCAGGAAGAACGCCGTCGTCGGGAAGACGAACCGGCGCAGCGTTCGACGTAACTCCTTGAACTCCGGACTGGCTTGAACCGCCAGATACTGTGCACCGCTGGGAGTTACCCCCGGGCGCTCGACGTCAGTGGTGGCCACGATTAGCTCCTGCCTCGATTGATAAACCGATCCGGCGCCGAGCGTATTGAGAGCTGGGTCACATCCCTAGCCCGAAAAGCCGAACAGCGACCAGCCTGCGGTGAGCGGTTGCTCGGTGGCGGCGAGCGGTCAGCCGCGCGGGACCCGTTCGACACCCATGCCGAGCCGTTCCGGAAGGTGCATCCGGGCGAAGATCCGCGAGACGTCGGCGGGGACCGAGGTTCGGGTGAATCGGCTGACGGCCACCATGGTCGCGAAGGCCAGCGGAACCGTCACCGCCGCGGGATAGCCCACCACCACCGCCGGCCAGCCGCCCAGGGCGTCCTCATCCACCCAGCCCGTCACCGCCAGCAGCGTGGCCGCCGCGGTCGAGACCGCCCCGACGGTGAGCCCGGACACCGCGCCGGCCGCCGTCAGGCCGCGCCACCAGATGCCGAGCACCAGCAATGGGCACAGCGTCGAGGCCGCGACGGCGAACACCAGGCCGACGCCGCGGGACAGTTCGAAGGAGGAGGCGGCCAGCGCCAGCGGGATCGGGATCACGCCGCCGGCCACCGCGGCCCACCGGAAGTCGCGAACCCGGCCGCCGAGCAGGTCCGTCGAGACCGCACCGGCGAAGGTCACCAGCAGGCCCGAGGATGTCGCCAGGAACGCCGCGAAAGCGCCGGCGGCCACCAGGGCCGCGATCAGTTGGCCCGCCAGTCCGCCGATCGAGGTCGGCAGCAGCAGGACCGCGGCGTCGGCCCGGCCGGTCATCAGCAGTTGCGGCACGTAGAGCCGGGCGAAAACCCCCAGCACGGTGGGAAACAGATAGAACAGCGACAGCAGTGCGATCACCGCCAGGGCGGCCCGCCGGGCGGTCCGGCCGTCCGGATTGGTGTAGAAGCGCACCAGCACATGCGGCAGGCCCATGGCTCCGAGAAACGTGGCCACGATGATCGACAGCACCTGATAGAGCGGATGCGGCCCGCCCAGGCCCCCGCCGCTGCGAATCCATGCCGCGCCGGACTGCGGAGCGCCCTGGACAACCGGCGCGAAGGCCCCGGGCGCCAGGATCACCCGGGTGCCGGCTGCCAGAGTGTGCGGTCCCGGCCCGGACAGCGGGGCGTCCCGCACGGTGGCGCCGTCCACCGTTCCGGTGACGGTGACACCGGCCGGGTCGACGACCTCCACCACGACGTCGGTATCGACGCTCACCGTGGTCTGTTGGGCCACCGTCGGTGGCATCGGTCCGGCGAGATCGGGGCGGGGCGTGCTCGCCATGAACACCAGGACCAGCGCGGGCACCGCGATGGCGGTGAGTTTGAGCCAGTACTGGAAGGCCTGCACGAGTGTCACCGACCGCATACCGCCGCCCACGACATTGACGATGACGATGGCCGCGACGGCCAACGGGCCGACCCAGGCGGGCAGGCCCAGGATGGTGTTCAGCGCCAATCCCGCACCCTGGTACTGCGGCACCAGATACAGCAGGCAGATCGTGACGACGACGGCCATCGCGGCGCGCCGCACCAGGGGGGAGTTCAACCGGAACTCGGCGAAGTCGGGCACGGTGTAGGCGCCGGAGCGCCGCAGCGGCGCGGCCACGAACAGCAGCAGTCCGAGATAGCCGGCGGTAAAGCCGACCGGGTACCACAGCGCGTCGGCGCCGTACTTGGCGATCAGTGCGGCGACGCCGAGAAATGAAGCAGCGGAAAGGTATTCACCGGATATCGCCGCGGCGTTGAGATGGGGTGCCACGGTCCGGGAGGCGACCAGGAAATCCGAGGTGGTGCGGGAGCGTCGCAGCCCGTAGGCGCCCACCGCGACCGTCGCCACCGCCGCGGCGAGCAGGGCGCTGACGGTCAGTGCGGAATTCACCGCTGCCCGCCCCCGTCGGCGCCCTCCCCGGCACCCTCATCGACGACGCCGAGGAAATCCTGTTCGGCACCTTCAGCCAGTCGGACATACAGCCAGCCCGCGCCGTACAGCACCGGATAGACCAGCAATCCCAGAACGATCCAGTTCAGCCGAATCCCGAGCACCGTGACAGCGCTCAGCGCCGGAAAGACGCTGTTGGCCAGCGCCACCGCGGCCAGACCGCCGAACACCAGTGCGGCCAGTCGCAGCGCCAGTCCCAACTGCGCCCGCATCAGGCCGCGCACCAGGGCGTCACCCACATCGGTCTGTTCCTGGACCTCGGCGCGGGTGTGGACCATCCGGGTGCCGCGCCGGTGGGCCAGCACGACCCGTTGGCGTTGCGGCCGCCCGGATGGCTGCCGTCCGCTCGTCATGGCGCGCCGCCCGGCCGGAAGTTGCGCATCGGGTCGCGAATCAGCCGGTCCCGCAGTTCCCTGGCCTGGCGGCGGCTGACCGGCAGTTCCACCGCTGGGGACGCGCCGTTGGCGCGCAGTCGGACCAGGGTTGCGGTACTCGAGGTGCGTAGCCCGGTGACCATCCCCAGCGCCACCAGATAGGACCGGTGCACCCGCTGGAATCCGCGGGTCCGCCAGCGATCCTCGAGCACGCTCAACGGGATTCGCACCAGATGAGATCCCGACGCGGTATGCAGCCGGGCGTAGTCGCCTTCGGCCTCCACCCAGCCGACGGTGTCGCAGCGGACCAGTTGGGTGACGCCGCCGAGTTCGACGGGGATGACGTCGTCGCCGGGGGAGTCCCCGGTCCGGCTGTCGTCGGGGGTCCGGCCGTCGTCGGGAGTCCGGCCGTCGTCGGGAGTCCGGCTGGCCCGCACCCGGCGCACCGCCTCGTCCAGGCGCGCCTCGCGAATCGGTTTGAGCAGGTAGTCCAGCGCGCCGACCTCAAAGGCGGCGATTGCCTTGTCGTCATGGGCGGTGACGAACACCAGTGCCGGCGGTGCGGCGAAGTTGACCAGCACCCCGGCCAGTTCCAGGCCGGACAGCCCGGGCATGTTGATATCGAGGAACACCGCGTCGAGTGGTTGCTCCCCCAGGACGCGCAGCGCCGCGGTCGCGTCGGACACCGCCACCACCTCACCGATATCGGGGTGGCGGCCGAGTAGATAGCTCAGCTCGTCCAGAGCCGGCGGTTCGTCGTCGACCGCGAGCACCCGCAGCTGTTCTGCCATCGCACCTCCGCTCCGGGCGTCCCGCTAGGCCCGCACGCCCGAGCGGAATTTGGGCACCCGCATGATCACCTTGGTGCCCGCGCCCGGGGCCGTCTCGACCACCAGACCGTAATCGTTGCCGAAGGCCGCCCGCAGTCGATGATCGACATTGGTCAGCCCGACGTGGGCCGACTGTTCGCCGTCGCTCAGCACGTCGCCGGAGCCGGAACGCAGTGCATCCGGGTCCATTCCGACACCGTCGTCCTCGATGGTGATGATGCAGTCGGACCCCTCGTCGTGCGCGACGATCTCCACCGATCCGCTCTGTCGGCCGGCCAGGCCGTGCCGGACGGCGTTCTCGACCAGGGGCTGCAGGGCGAGGAAGGGCACCACCACGGTGAGGACCTCCGGCGCGATCCGCAGCGTCACCGAGAGGTTGGGGCCGAACCGGGCCCGCTCCAGGACCAGGTAGCGGTCGATATTGCGCAGCTCGTCGGCCAGCACGGTGTAGGGCCCGGCGGACCGGAACGAGTATCGGGTGAAGTCGGCGAACTCCAGGATCAGCTCGCGGGCGCGGTCGGGGTCGGTGCGCACGAACGAGGCGATGGTCGTCAGGGCGTTGTAGATGAAATGCGGGCTGATCTGGGCTCGCAGCGCGAGCACCTCCGCACGGTCCAGCCGTGCCCGGGAGGCGTCGAGTTCGGCCAGCTGCAATTGGCTGGCCGCATAGCGGGCGACCTCGCCGATCGCTCCCAGCATTCCGGGCGCGGGTTCGGCGTGGTTGACCGCCACCAGCGCGCCCAGGACGGTGCCGTCATCGTCGAGCAGCGGCTGGCCCACCACCACGGGGCTCTGTTCCCGGCGCAGCACCCGGCGCCCGCCGTCGATGGACTCTGCGGCGGTGCGCAGGCATTCCGCTCTGGTCGTCGGTGTCCAGATCTCGCCGCCCGGCGGGTCGGCGGCCAGGAAGTCGGCGTCGGGGCCGTACAGCGCCAGCCCGTCGGAGCCGGTCAGTGCACGAAGGTGCGGTGCGGCATCGAGCGCAGAGTCCGGATTCAGACCTTTGCGCAGCGGGCGGGCGGCCAATGAGGCGGTATGCAACGCGGCATGCACGGTCCGCTCGGCCGGGGTGCTGACCACTCGGCGGGTGAGCACCGCGATCAGGCCGAGCACCAGGGCGGTGGCCGACAGCACGATCGCCAGTGTCAGCGCGGTCGCATCCGTCATCTCACCTCCCGGCGGACCCATTGTGCAGCCTCGCCGGTTTGGGTTGCCAGGCCCGGGTCGTAAGATTTGCTGAGAGCCGCAGGGGTGGCACGGCAACCGGGGGGGTTGAACGGGATGTTGAACACGTTGGGCAGGGTCGGCGCAGCAGCGGTTATCGGCGTGGGGCTGGTGATACCGGGCACCGATTCGCCGGTCGCGCCGCCGCTCGAGGCGGCCCAGTTCCAGTTGACCGCCACGGTGCTGGCGATGGGCGGGCTCGGCTACGAGACCGTTGGACCGGAACTCATGCGGCGGGTGCTGGCCGGTCGCTTCGCCAACGAGGAGAACCTGGTCGGCCTGCCGTGGCCGGGTGAACTCGCGCCGTTCAACGGCACGCTGACCCTGAACGAGTCGGTGGCGGTGGGCTTGGAGACGCTGGACACGGCGATCCGCGACACCCCGGGGGAGAAGATCGTCGTCGGTGCCTCGGGCAGCACGCTCGCGGTCAACGAGGTGATGCGCCGCCTTGCCAACGACCCGAACGGGCCGGACGCCGACGAGATCTCGTTCGTGGTGCTCGGCGACGCCGACCGTGGCGTGTTCAAGCAATTGCGGGGGCTGACTCTGCCGGTATTCGACTACACCGTCCCCGGGGTTCCGGTGACCAAGTACGACGTCACGGTCGTCGCCGGTGAGTACGACGGTATGGGCGACTGGCCCGACCGGTCGTGGAACCTGCTGGCCGTGCTCAACGCGCTGGCAGGAACCGGGCTGCTCCAGCAGATCATCGACGAGTCGATCGTGGAGCAGTACCGACTTGAGGACTGGGGTTCGGTGCACTACGACGCGATGTTCGCCAACCTGGACCAGGTGCCGGAGGAGAACATCACCACCACGGTGAATCGGAAGGGCGGAACCACCACGACCTACCTGATCCCCACCGCCGACCTGCCACTGCTGCGGCCGCTGAAGAACCTCGGTGTGCAACAGAACGTCATCGACGGCCTCGAAAAGGTGTTGCGACCCATCATCGACTCCGCCTACATCCGCAACGACGCGGTGCGTAACACCCCGCCCAGCGTCGGGACGGCCGTCCGACCCGGAGCCAGGACCGGGACCGCCACGACAAGGGCGGTGCAGCCGCCGGCGGCCGCGAAGTCAGTGCCGGTTGCGGCGGCCGCGACGGCGACGGCGGGCCCAGCGGGCACGCGGGCTATCCGGGCACCATCATCGAGATCAGGACCGCGCTGAGGTACGCGAGAAATAGCCGGAATTGAACGGCTTCC